>OKSH01000648.1_pt1 | contig 35994 bp, 45 predicted proteins | sample 1601231 | NCBI WGS metagenome assembly OKSH01 (sample SAMEA3541596, study PRJEB24748) | human gut metagenome | biome: human gut; feature: human-associated habitat; material: faeces | place: China | collected 2012
GGACACAAAAAACCCGGGCTCCCCTAAGCCCGGGACGGAGTAGTTTCCTAAAATTTCCAGCTAAAGCCAACCTCATACCCCGATCGGGTCAGCTCGAAGTCCCGCACATAGGATATATCTACTCCGAAATTCCTGTAATATATGCCTCCCCCAGCCCCAACCTGCCCGAATGAGTTAGCTGAAGCTCTCAGAAAGGGGGACCATTTCGGGGACCTCGTTTCTTTGATTTGTTCTCGAACGGGGATATACTTGTACGTAAGATGCTGGAGAGTGTTGTATTGGACTGTAGCTTCCCAGTCAAATTGGCCAATTTTGGGATCTTTGAAGAATGTTCCAGCGTATTTCCTGGTCGTATTCCAGTCCAATATTGTCCTTTTTACGCTCTCCAGAGTATCCACCTCCTTTTGGTCCTCCCCAAAACCCTCTCCATTTGTGATTTTGGGGAGTGTTTTGTGAACCTTTTCCTCCTGGCCCTTATAGATATATATCAATTTGATTGGATTCCTAAAACCCTCCCATTTTGGAACCAAATCCGGGACTTTGACCTTCCCCTGAATTGGGGGTAAATCGACGTACTTTATAACGGTCTTTTCCTCGATTGTTTTACGCCCGATTATAAAGCCTATACCTACAAGAACTATTGTGCAGAGTACTCTCTTTAGTAAGTCCATATCGTGTCCTGCGGGAGGGTTTTAGAAGCATCTACGTGGATAAAATTCCCGTCGATGCCTATCCTCCGGATCCGCAATGCAATGGCTGCCCGGAGGATCTTCATCCGATTGGGGCCCGAGGCACACCGGATGTCCACTGCCAAACCTTCGGTGTGAGCACTGTTACCTGACCGTCCTTTGGCCTTATCGTGTTCTTTGGAACGATAAGCGCAATTGAGGACGAGGGGGATGCCTGCCTTTTCGCGGAGGTCATCCAGTAGATCGAGGAAGTCCTGGTCCATGTCTTCGATGGAGCAAGACGGATTGCATCGCTCGAATTCTTCGGGCTTAAAATACTTACTTGTCTTCATGGCATTCAAAGTCTATTTGAGTTTTCTTGCTGACCGATCTCTCCATGTATGACCGGAGAGCCCGGAATATGGGATGATTCGAAATGATTGCGGAGTTCTCCAGAAAGCTCCAAAACTCAGTCCCGACTACAAAAGCAGCGAAGAAGTTGGCAAGGTTGAGACCCCCCAAGTTCGGGAGGACACACACGTCAAGCATGTAGGCCATGCCGATACCGATAATGCTGAGCCCCAACTTCCAACCCGTGTCCCACATTTTCTCGCTTTTGAACACATATTTTTGATGAGCTCGTTTGTGGCGTTTGTAGTCAGCAATATTTCCGGTTATGAAGTCGACGATAATGGCAATACAGACACAGAGGATAAGGACCTGGACCGGAGCTAAAAGCCCCCAAAACCCTACAATGCTCCCGCATATCCATTTTCCCGCTCTCATGACTTCCTCCTCCATATCTGTCAAACTTATAATTTATTACGTCCTATAATCATTTTACGAGACGGGGACTCCTTGTATTCAGTACATGGAGTCAGTAACCGCAGAGCTTTAAGGTGATTTATAGCCTTCTCGAGGTAGGCTTCCCCGATGTTCCGTGCTTCGTTCGAGCTACGGATGATGATGTTGTCTTCTACTCGAGTGCTGAATTCGCCATCTTTGTACCTCACCCCGAAGGCAGTGGGATTGATTGGATTGTTGACGATGAATCGGGAATACGCAATGTATGCAATGGCGATCTTGAGTCCTTCGCTTCGACCATCCCCGTAACAGCCACCATCATAATACCCGCCTTCCATGGCGGCAGTGTACTGATCTTTTGTAATGGTTACGTCCCCGTATTGGAAAGGTCCGGGGCCAGAAAAGTCTGTCTCGTCGAGCCATCTGTAGAGGTTGGCTCCTATGGCATCCACCAGTCTGAGGGTCTCAGCCTCCCGGATGTATGGCTCCAGTCTGGCCGGATCGTTGATGTTCTCGGCTATCGGCCGGACATTCCGAAGGTCGCTATAGTTGAGTATCATCGGGCATGAGTTTTATGATCTCCTCATCGTAAAGACCGTAAATGAGCTTGAGCATATTCCTCTTCTGGACAGTAGAGAGAGCCTGGTCCCGGATAATCTCCAGTACCTGAGTCATGTTGTCCTTGCCAATTCTGTCTGCTATGGACTCACCGGCATTATAGGTAAGAGATTGAATAACGAAGTCGGGATTTTCCAAAGGAGCCCACCAGTACTCAAAGATTGATATAAAAGCCTCCTCCAGCTGTTGACGCTCCCGGACTGTAACAGAGTTGTAGTACTTGTAGGCATTGGTCATGAGATCAGCCCCAAAGTTAGCCCCCACGTCAACAGCTCGAAGAATGGGAGGCTGCTTGAAGGCTTGACCAATGTTCTCCGGGATGACTCTCTGCGTTACTTCGAATGCTTTGTCATAGTTCTCCCCGGAGAACCTTATGAACTGGGGCACTTCATCTTTTGACTTGCACTGGATGTACCACAATTGTGAAGTGTTCTCATCTCCTTGAAATTTGTTAAGTTCTTCTTGGGTCTCATTCACTTGAGACTCATCTTGAGTCTCGTCCTTGATGTCTACCAAGATCCCAGCTGACAAGAAGTTGGAGCATGCGTTTCTACCGGCTACATTGGCAAGTGCTTCCTCAGTTCTCATGTCCGTCATCTCAGCGATGAATATGGGGACCGGGTAAGAGGGACTGCCTTCGGAGTCTCCGGAGAAGTAGAGGATCTGGCCATTGTAATTGTCCCACCCGCCAGCTTCTTCTACCTGGTTCAGAATAACCTCCGGATCCGGGTTGAAGAGATGAAACCACTCAATGTCAGACGGGGACCACCGGGATCTCGTCTTGTCTCGGTGACCCCAGTCGGGGTGATATGCCGTCCGGCCAATGAATCCATCGTCGTCTGCCTTCGCAAGTCGGAGAGACTCGAACGGAATGTGGTGGATCGAACTGACGCGGAAGTTCATATTGTAGTTAACATGGATGGCGAACCCATGCCATAACGTGAAGTCTTTGCATACCATGCGGAGGATCTTGTCAAGCTTCTCCCCTTCTTTGTTGACCCGCAATTTGTAGATACCCGGATCTTTGAACCCGTGACCGTATACGAAGTCATTGTATATGCTCAAGCAGGCATTGCCGGTCTTTGAAGCCTGAACAATCTCGCTGACCGTCTGGGGAAAATCATTGGTATCTCCGTATGTCTGGATGCCATATTGCCTCCAGTCCCGGGATACGAACTGAGGAGCTGATTTGATCTGTGCAACTTTCATACTGGCGTAATTTTAATAGTAGGAGGGACGGGAAGCGACCCCGTCCTATTACCAGTCCTATTTGGACCCTCCTTTTTTGGCTCCCTTCTTGGGAGCCTCTGAAACGGGATTGACTATCCGGTTGTAAGCCTCTTCGATCTCCCCGGCAGACATTTGCGAGTCTGCATAGGCTTCTTTGATGGCTTCCAGATCCATCCCGGCGTCGATGAACTCCTTCACCTCGGTGTCGATGTCGGCGGGCTTCTCCTCGGTCTTCTCCTCGGTCTTCTCCTCGGTCTTCTCCTCGGTCTTCTCCTCGGCGGATGCCGAGTCGAGAATGGCATGGATTGCCTCCATGGCTTTGGAGTACTCATCGAGCTTGGCGTTCAGCTCGATCTGTTTCTTGTTCAGCTCTTCGAGTTCGGCTTTGACAGAATCGATCTGCTTGCTCAGAACCTGAGCCTGACGCTTCTTGATTTCCACGTCCTTGTCCGGCATCTCCTTGCCATAACGAGACATGAATTTCTCCAGTCGGTCGTTCAGGTCTTCGGGAACTCGGGTGAAGTACGAGAGCGCATCCTTGTTGAATGCGATGTGGTACAGGCAGAGATCCTCCGTGATGTTCCTCGGGGTGAGGATCTTGCTGAACTCTTTGTTGATCGGGTCGTGGAGCAGAGTACCTGCTCGGAGTTCGTAATCGGGGTGTGCTACGTTTTTCATTTGTTGTTCTGTTATTCGTCTTAATGCTAAGTCGGCTTCGATCAGGCAGAAGCCGCATCGGGAAACTGACTTATTCAAAAAGTATCGAGAAAGTTCATCTACTTCTCGATGGAGAGCGGGGTTCTTTTCCAATTCCAATGTATGGGCCCGATAGGCTTCGCCTTTCAGGGACCCATACTTGGATTGGTAAGCTCTCAGTCTTTCGAGCATGTCAGCCATAGTCGTTACGGTCTAGGGTTTTGAGCCAGTCAGAAGCCCGTTTACCATGAGGTCTGTGGTGGCTTCGTCCGTGTCGAAGAGGCTCATCGGGAGCGAACCTTCCTGAGCGATGGTACCGTTGGCCAGAGTTACCTGGTAAGCGACGCCGTCGGTCATTTCGGTAGTGACAGTGATTTCGGTGAGCTCTAGACCCGAGTCCCAGCCATACACCTCGTACTTGGTGTCCCCGGCGTCTCCGGTGTCGTTGTTCTCGACGATAGCGATGACGCGGGCATTGGTCAGGCCGTTTACGAACTTCTTGGCTGCTTCCGACTTCTTGAAGATTCGGACAACTACGTTGTGCTGGTGAGTCTTGAGGTACGTGCCAGCATTGATGGTGTCCGAGCCTACAGTTGCGTTGGGCAGCGAGTCGACTTCGTAACCAGTGGCACCGGTCTTAAGGATGAGCGAAGAGATAACGTTGTCAGTTACAACAGACTTCGATTTGTCGACGTCCGAGTAGCTGAGGAGAATCACCCTGGCGGTGGTGCCGGCGATTGCCGGCTTACCACACACCTGGTTGATGAATCCTGTTTTGATTTTAGAACAATCAAGTCCTGCCATTTTCTTAGATTTTTGAGGATTAGATACCTACCGAGAACAGATCCGGGTTAGTGAGCTTGGCATCCGCCCGACCCATGAGTTCTACGTAGACTACGCGGTCTTTGTATTCGTACCAGATCCGCATCTTCTCGAAGCTGTCGATTGCGTCAACACCTATGCCGAGCACGCTCTTCGAGGTGAAGAGGATTCGATGGGGATTGTTGAGCTTCGTGCCAGTGTCTTCCGACGTAGCGATGATCTTGTCCCAGACGGGCATTGCGATGACAGGGATGCCATTGAAGCTGAGAGCCTCCATGCCATTCAGCAGAGCCAAGCGAGCCGACTCGAGGCAGCAAGCGTCCATAAGAGACTGCTGATAGGCATCGTAGACAGACTGGGTAACGAGGATAAATTTGTCAGACTGCTGACGGAGCAGAAGCGGGGCACTGAACACGACCGACTGAATGTATTCCTTGGCCTTGTCCGGAGTAAGCTTCTGAGCTGCGTAAGATGCCCCGGCATTTTCCGTAATTGTTGCTCCGCGCTGGGACGGATTGGCTGTAGCCTGTGTGGTAATCTGTTTCCAGAAACCGTTGATGATGGTGAAGAATTTCAGGTCGAGCCCATCCGTAATGATACCGCTGTCGGTAACGTTCTTGGCGTCTTTGTCGTTGAACCAGAACAGGCGGTACCAGAAGTCCATAATGGAGCGCTCCAGAACCTCAATGACGATGTTCATGTAGTCCGTATCCGTGAAGTCCGGAATGTCGACGCCGGTGCGGAGAGAGTAGATAGTTGCCGACTGCTGAAGGTCAGTGTAACACTGGGACAGGAGGATCTCCCAGATGCCGGGCTCCCATTTCAGCTTGCGGGTGTTGATGTTCCACGGCTGAGGAGTCGGGTTACACCCGGTGTTGACCACGCCGACCATGCCGCCCTCGCCGATGTAACCCACCTCAGTGTTAGTGACGATGTCGGGGAAGACTGTGTGAATGGAGTTGATGTCAGGACCCTGAATGGTGTCCTCCATAATCATCTCCGAGATTGCCTGAATGACACGTCCACAAAAAGTGAACTTGTCCATGTCAAGAAATCCGCCATTTTTAGCTGCCATAGTTCTTAAAGTTTTTGAGTTTGACTACTTGAGAATCTTTTTGGCAGCGTTGACCTTCTGGAGCTTTTCGCGAGCTTCGTTCTTGAGGTCAGCTGCCGAGGGTTCGGGCTTCTTGCCTCCGGGCAGAACCGTCTTGCGGTTCTTCGGGCGGTAGTTGCTACCACGGAGGTTGCGGAGTTCGTTCTCCTGCTCCTCGATGAGGTTCGTTGCCTCGTCGAGCATCGCCTCCAGTGCTGCAACGCGGTCCTCGAGAGACTCGGTGTCCTCCATCTCGATGCTGGTGACGATGTTGTCCTCGACAGTAACCACCCGGCCGTCTTCCAGAACGACAGTGCCCGACGTCTCGCCGTTGGCGAGAGTTGCCTCTACACCTTCGGCCAGATTGTCCTCTTCACCTACGGTCTGGAGAACGACCTGACCCTCAGCATCCAGATAGTCGAAGTTGGCGGGAGCGCCTTTCTTGCCATTCCGGAATGCCTTGACCTTGCTCATGAACTTCTCATAAGCGCTTTTTTCGTTTTTTGCCATAGCATTAAAAATTTGGTTTGTGTTGTATGAATTGATTTTGGAAATGAATCCCAAGTCAAGAAGTGATTTGGCATCATGGATGCGCTCCTCATGCATGACATTGCGGAGCCGTTCCCGGTCCTGACCTGTCCTCTCGACGTACACGTCGAGAATAGCCTCCTCCTCCAGAGCAAGCTCCTCGGCAATGCTGCGAGCATCGTCGGAAGTGAGCCAATCCCCGACAGGCATGTATACCCGGTGGATGAGTGCCCGGCAATTCCTGTTTGCCGACCGGTTCTCTGCCGGAGCTGCCAACAAGATACATACTGCCATCGAGTGGCATCCCCCGACAATATTTGTATATATCGTCCTCCCGCTCATGCGAAGAAAATCGTAAATCTTGAAGCCCTCCTCAACAGAGCCCCCGTCACAGTCAATGTTGATGCACACCTCCTGTTCGTCGGGGTGTTCATCAAGTACCCGCCGGAAAGTCTCCACAGAGCAAATTTCTGAGGGCCCCTCCCAAAGCTCCATCATGACCCGATTCTCTTCGGAGTCAATTGCGCCTTTTAAGTTGATGAATATCATGTGCCAAATTATTTCGATACAAATATAATTATTCCTAATAGATATTGAAATACTATTTGTGCTGGATTATTTAAAAATTAGCCCGGTCCTGAATCTGCACGTAGTTAGCATCTTCCCTCCGGATGTCTTCGATCGTAGCAATCACTCTCACCTGGCCAAATGCTTTTTGAATTGCCCTCTCCATATCAAGCCGATTCATGGGCTCCGACGCCTCAGCGAATGATCGGATAGCATATCCCCCGTCCGACCCAACTTTAGTGAACGGTACTCCGCCACCGAGTTCGTTTATGGCTGACAGGAGAGGAAGGAACATACGGCTAGACTTCTTGTTAATGATGGTCTCTCCTCCTTCGGCCTCAATGTGCACTCCTCCAGCGGCATGACTGGGACCCTCAATGTATTTACCTCTTGCGGCTTTCGGCAGAGGAGCTGCCCAAAGAGCTGCCATCTGAACTGCTCCCAAAGCCGCAGCTGCTGCGATGAATGGGATAGCCATGGGAAATCCCATTTTAGCCGATGCCATGATGGAGATTGCAGTATTGATGCCAATCTCGAAGGATCCCATTGCCCTCTCCCGGATAGCTTGCTCCCGTTTGATTTTGGCCAGCTCTTTCTCCTTCTGCTTCTCCATCTTGATTTTCTTCTCGTTATATTGAGCCTCTGTGATTTGGCCATTGGCGTACATATTCGCCAATGCCTGTTCCTCCCGGCTGTATTGATCTTCTACCTCCTGGACCCGGCGCTCCCCGAGAGCACTGGCCAAGTCGTTGAAAGCATTAGCAAAGCCGGATGCCATTTCGGCATACTCCTGGAGCTTCTCGATTCGCTCCTCCCATAAAGACTCCTCGTTCTCGGCCATCTCGAGTTGGATCTGAGCAATGGCGTCCTCGTTTCCTTGAGCTGCTGCCAACTCCGCCTCCAGGTATCTTTTCCGTATCTCATACTTGGACTTGTGATTCAACTCAGCTTGAGCGAGTTCCTTGTCGAGGTCCATTTGCTGGAGACGAAGATTGTTGGCTCGGAGCTGGGCCTCCTGCTCATAGGTTTTCTCCCCGGCAGCTTTCCTGGCTTCTATTTGCTTCTGGAGCATCTCATTCTCTAGCTCCAGCTTCTTCCTTTCGTTGTCCGCTGCCTTCGAGAGGTCCTCGGCATACTGCTCATCGAGAGCTTGATTGAACCTATCAAGTTGCTGTTTGGTAGCGTCCTCTCGGATCTTTTTGATTTCCTCCTGGAGGTTCTGCTGAATCTGTTTCTCGAGTTCGGCTCTGTTGACCAGGAACTGCTCATAAGCGGCATACTCTTTCTGGTATTCCTCCTCGCTCATACCTCTCACGAACTGGGGAGGCTGAATGTTGGCCAGCTCCTTCATGGCATCCTGGTACTTCTGAGTAACCTGGGCAATCTGCATGTCGACTGTGCCTCCGGAAGCTACAGCCAATATGTTGGCTCTCACCCCAGCAAGGTAGTCATTGAGCTGTTTGGCTTGGTTCTCGTAGAACTGCTTGTCGGACCGAGCCATGGCATTCAGAGCCGTCTGATACTCCTTGTTAGTGATTTTGCCGTGAGCTTTTTGGAGAGCGAGACGCTCCCGGGCTCCATCCTGAGCTGCCTTGTAGAGTTTCCTTTCATACTCCATCCGGATGGCGATGCTCGTAGACTGGAATGTTGTTTGAAACCTGAGATCGTCTTCCCGGATTTTCTGCATGGCTTCCGAATTCTTCAAAGCAACCTCCAGAGCCTTATCGGCAATGGACTGCTGAGCCTCCCGATTGGCTATTGCAGTCTCGAGAGCCAAATTGGCAACTGCAGCTCCTTCATTCTCGATTGTCCGGAACAGTTCTTGGTATCGACCTTTCAAGTCGTCGAGTTCCTTTTTGGCCTCCTTGTATTTGTTCAAGCTTCCTGACCACGTGTTGAGCTCCTCCTCCTTGGCTGCAATCACCTTCTTCAAGGAGTCGAACTCATCCATTGCAGCCATCTGTCTTTGACGAGCTGCACTCATCTCAATCTCGCGGAGCTTGTTGGCTGTTTTGAGCTGAGCTTCGGCTATCTGTTCCGACGTGGCATGGTTGGCTTTGAGGTTCTCGATCTCCCGTTTGCCCCGGATCTCCTCGGCTTTGGACAGAGTATTTCGTTTAGTCTCGATCTGGTCCAGTACGTATGTGGAGGCTTCGGCAGCTCGATTGTATGCTTCCATTGCCCGGGTTGCTTTCTCCTGAGCTTCCGTATTACTGTTAAATGCGCTCGTAAGAGCAACCACTCCAGCCACCAATCCGACCACTGCCGCTGCCACTAACACAACAGGATTGGCAGCCAAAGCCGCGTTCCAAAGCCATGTGGCAGCTGCTGCTGCTTTGGTGAGGATGTTGCCAGTTCCTTGTACGGCATTTTTAGCAGCTATCGCTTTCGTCTCGGCGAGAGTCTGGTTGATGCCAACCAGCTGAACCAAGTTGGATGCAGCGCGATACGTGGCTTCTGTCTTGGAGAGAGCTGCTTGGAGAGAAGACAAAGAGGAGAGAGCCGTGATGATGGTTATCATCTTCGTCATGGTAGCATTGAGCTCCTCGTTCTCGCTCCCCAGTACCTGAGTGGCTGTGGTCCATAAACCGTAGACAGAAGTGATTGCCGAAGTTGCATCCGTGACAGCGACCAGTGTGTCGATTCCTCGTCCAGTCTGGTCGATGGCTGTATTGACCGTGTCCTCTGCCGCCTTGAGCTCCCCAGCTCGCTTGACCATCTCCTTGAAGGATGCTGAACTCGTGTCCCCCGCTTGAGCCATCCGAATCAGAGTGTCGGTCAAGTCGTTGAGCTCCTGTTTCAGGTTATCGGTTGCCTTCTCGTAATTACCAACTGACCGGCGATAGTCCCCGAGTGCCTCCTCCTGAGCTTTGAGCTCCTCGGTGGTTTCTGCAATGCGCTTGCCGAGCTCGGCTTTACGAGCCGCGTCCTGCATTGAATTTCCCAACTCTGCAAACTCGGCATTGTCCAAAGCCAACTGGGTCCTCAGCTTGTTCAGACTGGCCTCCTGTTGGTTCTGGAGCTTAATGTTGTTCTGGATTTGTTTCTGGTACTTATTCGCTTCGGTGTTGATTGCCTTGATCTGGTTGTCAAGTGCGTAGTACTCTTGAGCATTCTCCTCAGTCACTTTGCCCAGAGCCTTCTGCTGATCCCTCAGCTCCTGGGACCGGAGTTTCAATTCGGCTAACGTTTTGAGGGCATCCTCAGCTGTTACCCGGACATTGTAGATTGTACTTTTCTGTTCTTCGGCCATATTACATTCGTATTAGGTCCACTTTGGTTATCTTTCCAGCTTGGAAGTTGTTTATCTTCGAGACGTAGAACCAGAACCCGTGCTCTTCCAGCCATATGGGGTTGAACAGATCCAGACTTTGGATGTCGAACGAATCCAAAAGGATCTGGGTCTGTAGGATCTTCGGTCTTTTGAGTATATTGTCGATGAGCTTGCCGTAGTACTTAGGAACGTAGTAATTCAAACTTTTGAAACGTGCCGTGTATAGCCGTACTTGGGTAAGGGTGTAGCCTACACTCACCTTGGGCTCCATATAGTCATACTTATTGATGTGGACGACCATAGGCTTATTGAGAGCATTGTACTCCCAAGTTGTCTCGGTCATTTCCCCGTTCTCCATCCGGCCTCTATTGATAGTCCATATAGGATAGTTAGCAAGTGTGTGTAACCTTTGCGTGTACTCATCATAGAGGGCTTGGTTGAGCCCTGCCAAGAACCCAATTTGGAAAAGGAGTTTAGTGGGCTGGAGATTGACGTCCTGGATGCTGAACTTGTACGAGTCAGTAACATTGTTGTCCTTGTTATCCTCCAGCTTTATCTCGTTGGACTGGGCATAGCTGGACAACTGGAATGTAAGTTTGGTGTCCTTCCCTTTTATCAGCTTGTCAGACCAATTTTTCCCGGATGAGTTTCGTCTGTTGTAGATCTCCTGAACCGAGTATGCTCTTGCTACTCTCGTGGCGGGATTCACGTCTATAGTCAGACCGAACAACTGAAAGAAGGCTTTGACTATGTCCCCCAAGCTCTTAAACCCAGTCGAAGCCAGGAGGTCATAGGTTAGCCCGGGATAAGGCCTATCCCCTGGGGAAGTTTCCGGAGGGATAGGAGCAGTAATGCTGACCGGAAATCTCATGTCATACTGATCGGTAGAGAAATTGCCTGCGAGGAGAGATCCATACACCAGTATGTGCTCTCCTGCCTCCATCGGGATGTCGACCGAAGCGCTGCCAGAAGATCCAGACGTCCAAGATCTGGTCAACACTATAGCATCAGTCCCATCGTTCTTGTAGTGGGTAACCCGGACTGTCACCGTACCCCTTGAGATGGCAGAAGTGTTTGACCATGAGAAACTAAACGTGATGGTCGTGTCCCATAGAGTCATCCAGCTGAACTCCCCAGGTATGGTGTTTATAATCAAACGTCCGGCGACCGGGTCACTGAGAGTTACCCCGGGGGAGCCTTGCCATATCACACCGGCTAAACCCCCAGGAGGGGGATCCTTAATCCAGCCAGTTCCGGATGCTTTCGGGACATTAGGGTTGTCTGCCAAAACGGGGTAAGTGCAAGGCAAAAACATTTCGGCTCGGTCGACTGGGTCCACGTCGGTCTCAAGACTGTAACCTTCTCGGTCGAAGATCCACGTTACGAGGTCATACCAGTTAAGATGGGGATAGAACTTGTCCAACTCTCGGACTTGCCCGATTGCCTCCATCGAGATCGGGGGCATGTTCGGATTCTTCTGTAGAGTTGCATATAGCCAAAAATACAGGACTGGAGTCTCCTCGGGGCCGAGGAGATATCGCTCGGTCTGTCCCATTGTGTCCGTGTACCACTTGAGGAGGAACATGCCAGTTCCGGGATCCTTCGCGTCAGTGTTGTTGAGGGTGTCGAACAAGTCAGCGATCGCTCCGAGAATCTGGATTCCTATTGACGTGTCAGACACGTCTACGATGTTCAATACTGCTCCAGCCGGGGATATGAGTGCTCCCTCATAGAATAGTTGGCAAGGAAACTTCATGTATGGCACATACGAACCTGAGCCAACTACAAAACTGAATTGGAATGCTTGCTCGTTATGGGTCGTCCTGGGCAGACTGATACGCTGGGAGTACGAGGCATTCCTGTCCTTCAGCTCCGCCAGATTGTTGATCTGGTAATTCATCGCAGGAGCATCCAGCGGGAGGTCCAGTGACCAGACCTCGCCGTCAATGCCTTTCATGAGTAGTTCGTAGTTCATATTACCACTGAGTTTGTTCGTCAATAAGCTGGAACTCGTAGCTAACAGTGTTCCGTGGGGCCTTAGTGTCCCAAGTCAGATCAGTATCATCTACGAGGACTCGTTGCCATACTCCAATTTGATAGTTGTAAACCTGGACCAAAGGCGAGAGAGCAATTCCTTTGAGCAAGTTGAAGTCGTTCTCATCAAGCTGTTCTGCTCCGGCTTGAACTATGTTCTTAAACTCCGGAGCTAACTCGCCTCTCGTCTGTGAGGCATAGGGGTCTCTGGAATTCGCTAATACGTATTGGTCTCCCCGGTCAACCTCCTGCGTATACTTCTTGTGTTGCTCAAACATGTAAGTGTCCCATCCGCCTTTCTGGTTTATCCAGCGAATGTAGAATGGGTTGCAAGGTACCTCTGTATCGACGTAACGTATATGCCATTTGTCGGAGTTCAAGGGCAAATTGCGATTTCTGACAATAACGTAGTCAGCACCATCTGTCAATTCTTCATCGAACTCAAGGACAAACGGAATGTTGACTCGGGGGGATATCTCCATTTTCTCGAAAACTGTAGTCCCCGTATACATAACATTCACTTCCATGGCTGATTGCATGTTTATTGATATCGACCCCTTAGCAAACAGGGTTAGGAAGTTAGGGTATCCAAAATACTTCTTAACATATAGTTGTCCGTCCCCGTCAGGAACCCGGTCCGTCAACACAAATCCTACGGGCCTTTCGGAGAAGTCAACGCTGTAGCCTCGGGGACCAACTCCCCGGGAGGCATCCCGGACATTGAAGTTTTGTTCGCCGATGCCTCTGTATGCGTATGCTGATATGAGGTTGTAGTCAATGCCAAAACCTATGCGCGAGTTAACATACGGGTATGTCCTGTTAAGATCCCGGAATCCAGCTTTAGCCAAGAAACTGAGGTCGTATTTCTTCGTAGTCCCGAATCCCGAGTCTCTGTAGATGTCGATGCTTTCAGTTAGTGAGTTCGCTGCTTTAACTGGACTGGGACTATAGGTGATGAAGTTTTGGCCGTATGCCAAACTCATACCTGTGAGAGTAACCTTCACTCCAGCTGTTGCTCCTTCTTTCCCGGCATAGATGATCAGTACTGTATTGGGATGTCGGACGTTCTCGGTAGTCGGGACTTGGACACGCCATGTCATGGAGGAAGTAATCGCAAGTTCGGTTGTAGCAACTTTAACTACCCCGTGACCTTCTGTATTGCCTTGGTACAATGCAACTGTCAGTGTTGTTGCTATGTTCACTGTGCCACGACCAACCCGAAAAGCATACCACTCCCCAGCTACCATCCTCCGGGGTATTACGAACTCTCTGAACCAGTTTTGACTCGTGCCGCTACTGTTGTCAAACACCTCGGTTTGCTTGTTGTCAATGATGTTAAGCGAGATCATGTTGGCCTCATCGAAGTTCTGGGTCTTGATCTCAAGTCCAGATGTCAAGTTGTCGGTCTCAACTGGTATTTGCGAATATGCTGAGTGTAAAGAAGTCTCAGCCGGTTGATTGGTGATTGCCATATCGCGTTATATTATATATCCGTGGTCCATATTGTTGTCAGGAGTGAATGACTCCTCGATGAGGACCTTCATCATCTTGTCCAAATGCTGAGACAGGTACTCCTCGAAGTTGTCCGCAGGAGTGTCGACCAAGTCAACGTAAATGTGATTGCGGTAAAGCTCTGAGCCTTCTCGTTTTATCTTCCATGCAGTGGCATTTCCGAATCGGACCAGGTCCTTGGGGTCCGAGAAGGTGATGCCTTTGAGCTTTGCCCACTCCATGATGATCTGTCCCAAATTGGCGGGGATCTTTCCAGGACCTCGTCCCCGGATGAGAGTGTAGAAGTAGTTCGGGGCTTCGATTGTCCCCCAAACTGTTTCACCTTCCCGGCCCGTCTGGACCGTTATCTGAGCATAGGTTCTGCCCGAAGCTTCCTGCCCGGCGTCCTGTGATGCCCGGATGATCTCGTCCCGCATCTGAGTGAGTCCCTCAGCCAATATCTGTTCCAGTCCTACCGCCATTTGTTTCGGGGTTTGCGAGCATTGGCTTTCTGTTGAGCCTTACGCTCCAGTTCCTTGTTCAATCGCTCCCGGAAGAGGTGGCTCTGCAAGTTGGTGAAAAGGAGGTTGTACACCTTCCCGTATTTCCACTCCAGAATCTCATCCGGGTCCTTCGAGTAGTCCTTGGCCAGTGCAGTGATGGTAGCCATCTCGCCAACCACCAAAGAGAACTGAGCAATGCCGGCTGCTTTCTCCTCAGCACTGGGCTCGTACTTGAGCTCCGTCTGTTCTCGTTCGATCCAGTATTTAATGCCCATGAGAACCTCGTACCAATACTCGACAATTTCTGAGGTGTTCCTCAGACTCCATTTGACCCCAAGACATTGCATTCCTTCCTTCATCTTGTCGATGTCAGTCAACTCCTTGTCAGTGATGATCCGGCCAAGCTCTATGCGTTGGCCGAACGTCATCTGACCGCCTTGTATGTCGATTCGCTGTATCATACCATTGTATAAACGTCTCTGAGGGTCCAGACGTCTGGGAACTCTCCCTCAGGTTTTACATTGATCCTAGTTACAATTAAGTCTTCGGTGTCCGGGAATGTGTACTCTTTGAGTTTCCATTCTCCCCCTGCATATGCTGGGGTTAGGGGTCTTCCGCATAATATGCTTCCATACGGGTACAATGCCGTGACCAGGTTAGTCGGAACAGTGTTAGTGCTTATAGATTCGGAGACTACAGACTTGTCGACGGGTTTCGATTCAGTATTCTCAAAGGTTATCGTAATTCCCCTCATGTTAAATCCTTCGTGGATAATATCTATCAGTCTTACAGGCTTGGGTTCAGGAGGAATGGGCTTATACGCATCGAGACACCATTCTTGCGTTACTGTTAGCTCCAGTCCTACGCTGACCTCGTTGGCGTCGAACCGAGGAGACGGGTACATAATTCTAATGGTGTTGAATATTTCCGGATGCCTGAGTCCTAATTCCGAAGTCTTCAAGAGATACAAGAATGGCCGAATCATCTGCTCCTCGATTTGGTTCTTCAACTCCAGTCGTCCGATGGTGGGCGAGTTCTGGCTGAACTTCGTGTCGCCTTTGTAGGCATCGTTGGCCATCGGCTCGAACTTGCAGAAGTATATCTGCATGATGGTCCTTTGCTTCTGGTGCCCTCTGTAAGGAATATCATAGTAGCCAGTGGTGGGCTCCTCAACATATACAAAGTCAGACGATACCCGATTGCCGTCCGAGTCTGTTACGAATCTTTCCATCGTGTCTACTTTGACATTCAGCATTCGAGCCTGGTCACACTCAAAAACGGCCAGAGGGTTGACCATCTTGACCATGTCGCGGATGAGGGTTATGATGTCCAGTATCATCGTTTTGTGGGGATTATTATTTTGGCGGACTTCATGCCAGTCGCCTTCGGCTTGATCTCGAATATCATTCGCATGATGAGCATGTCCAGGAAGTCCGGTGACCTTCCGAGGAGCTGCTTCATGGTGTCCTTGGAGATGAGCTCTCGCTTCTGCTCAGCGGAGTTCGTGTTCTTGGACTTGAGGACAGTCATCTCCTGCTTGATCTTCTCCTGAACTTCGGGAGAGCAGATGATGTGGATCTGGCGCTTGTTGATGAGCTCCGCCAGCTTGAATGCGCACTCCGACTTGATGTTGTTGTACGTCTTGGAGTCAATAGCTGACTGTCCTCCGTGAAACTCCCGGATGCCTTTCAGGTAGCTCTCCAAGTAGAACCCAAGTCCGTCAGCGTCAGAGACGATGCTGGACCGGGGGACTTTCAGACCGGTGGCCAATTTGGCGATCTTCTCCTCCATCTCCTTGCCTTCCGAGAAGCCTTTGGCGATGGGGATCCGACAGACCATGCCGTCCCAGGTTCCAACCACCCAACTGTCTCGTCCTTTCCCGGCAAGGTCAGTGCTAATGAACCGATTGCCCGTCGGGAGTACGAACTCATTGCTGAACATGTCGCACACTGCGTCATAATCGACCAGCCAATTCGGGTCATCGTCATACTCCCAGTTGCCAAATACCAGTCGCTCGATCTGCGACTGGGTCAGGTTGCGGAGAAGCCCCTCAATGTACGTGTCTGGGAGAGTCTTGTTGTCCTGGGGCAGAGCTTTGACGAACCGACGCCAAGGAGGCAGCTTGTTCTCCTTCCATGGCTTGTAGTAGTCCGTGTAGAGGAAATTATTTGACGGGTTGCAGGTGATGAGGAGTTTGGGAGCCAGCTTGTAGACGTCGTTCTTCCAACGACCGATGGAAGCCTGGAGGTTGGTCTTCGCCTCGCGGATAAACTCTCCGCCCTCCTCGATCCATCCCCGAGTCATCTGCATGGATCCGAATCTCTCATACATGGGATCGCTGGGGTTGTACTTGGCATCAATGAGGTAGATGCGGCTTTTGTTGTACAACTCGAAGAAATTGTATTGACCATTGAAGTGGTAGTAGTCCTCCGTGATACCCCAATGAGCGAATACCTCGTAGAGGGAGGGAATAGTGTACCGAACCAGATCGGCGGCCGTCTTACGCGCAATAAAATAAAATGTCTCCGGATAGGTGAGGGCATCGCCGGCTATCAAGGAACACCCGAGGTACGATTTGCCAGCACCTTTCGTGCCAGCATACAGAATATCAGTGACCGAGTCATCAAGCCATAACCGAGCCACTTCCTTCTGCTTCTCGTTGCCTTTGGTGTCAAATTGAAGCCGGCGTCCCATTTTATTTTACCTCCATTCCGGTTATCTGTTCGAGAGTGATGCCTCCCGTCAGGTTGACATTGGTCTTGCGTCCTTGAAGCACCTGGATGAGGCTGGCAGCGTACTTGCCAACCAGTGCTCCCTCAATCTGCTGGGAATTGATGGCGTCCTCGATGGTGCCACCAATTGCAGCTGCTACCGGGTCTCCCGTGAGCTCCTCGTACTCAACAGGATTGATGCCAGCGAACAGTCTGAATGACTCGATGGTCATCGGGCGGGAAATGTAGACGCTGCAGTCGTCGCCATTCTTATTCACGTGAGCTTGGGAGAAATAGTTATCCTTCATGAATTTGCAATACTCAATGAATGCAAAATAAAGCTCCTCCGCATCGGTGGGCTTTACAAATTCTCCGGCGTCTCGCCTTTTCTGTCCCTCCTCCATATAGGCGAGCGGACTCATTTTATATGTACTTCGTGCCATGCCTCAAATATAATCAAACCTTATACAAATTAAAAATTTATTTCTGCACAACAATCCCCGGAGCGTTTGGCCCCGGGGATCTTTAATTTATTCGCTTACGCGAATGAGGGTCACGCCGAACCACAGGAACTTGACCGAAATGCCATTCGGCCAAATCATACCTTCGTGGACCGTGGCGATGGAGGGGGTCCAATTACAGTACTTGGTATTAACCCCCGAGTATAAAGCCCAGTTCTTCCCGAGCTGCTTAAAGTGTTTTGCTTTCATGCTTGTTGGGTTTTAGGAATCCAATCGGATTAATGTATATATCTATAAGGGTTGGGGGGGGAAAGGTTCCCTAAACACCCCTAAGAATCACAAATGGAGAGGGTTTTCGGAGGATCAAACAGTTTCAACTCTGTATGCGCGAGTGCCGTCCAGTCTTTGTGGGTCGAGAGAAGGCCCAATTCTACTGGACCAATTTGGCACCAGTTCTACTGACTCTGTCAGTTCTACTGACTCTGTCAGTTCTACTGACTCTGTCAGTTCTACTGGACCAATTCTACTTTTTGAATTTTTGAATCCGTCTCTCCGCTCTCTCCATCTGTTTGATGGATCTGTTCAACTTCCGTTTGGGGTTGATCCACCATTGGCGAATTCCCCCGATAACAGCGAACAGTCCGATGATGGCCAACAGGTAAATTGCAATCATTTTCTACGCCTCCTTTCTAATTTGTTTTGTAGTTTGCGGACCTCAACCCAGTCCTCGTGCCGCATCCATTCCGGACGGGACAGCAGACTCTGCTGACCCCGTGCTATTTGCATGGTGGTCTTTTTCAATTTGCGGGCGTAGTCCAGAACCTCCCGCTCCTCTTTTGAGTATATCCCCAGCCATCGCCGGAACACTCCAAGTTTCCCAGTTTTTTCCATAATAAACAATATTTGACCAGTAGTAAACAATAAAATTTCTTATTGTTTCTCACCTAAGTGATTGATATTCAATTGATTAGGTCCCCAATTCTCCTCCCGAGAAACAATGTAAACAATGTTTCTGTGCACTCTATTTTGTGATTTTTCATTTCCTAAATTGGTCATAATTTTCCTCATATTCCCTATTCAGGTTTTCCTCCTAAATTATTGTTTACATTGTTTACAAGGGCCTAAATCATTGATATTCAATCGATTATCGAGAAACAATGATTGTTTATTATTGTTTCTCATTGTTTACTGCTGTTTTAATTTAAGTGATTGATTATCAATGGTTTGGGATTCTTTCCATTGGAACAATAAACAATAAACAATAGGGGTCCCCCGGATTTTGGGGGAGGGGCTGTCGAGATTTTTGCCAATAAACAATGGAACAATGGTTTTATCAACTTTTGGGGCCGGGAGTCCCCCTGATTTGTAAACAATGAAACAATGGTTTGACCAACTTTTGGGGCCGGGGCCATGGAAAAATTGTAAACAAAGAAACAATAAAACCATCAACTTTTGGGGCCGGGGGGTCCTATTCCCCCGTGGACCCGAAGCCCCTCACTCCTCTTTCAGTCGGTTGCGAGAAAAGCTCGGCTTCCGACTCGAGAACTTCCACCCCGACATAGACTATAGGCATCACCAAACCTTGAACCAGCTTCATCCCCGGCTTGAGGATGACGGGATCCTTGCCGACGTTCATGACGTGCAGATGGATTTCTCCTTGGTAGTCTTCGTCAACCACGCAGGCTCCGACCTGGAGCTGGTGCTTGGTGGCAATCCCGCTCTTGTTGAACATGATGAGGGCACACCACCGGGGTATTCGAGCTTTGATCCCGGATGGGATGTTGATGCTTTCGCCCGGCCAGATCTGTTTGGCTTCGAAGTCTTCCGGGATGTAGAAGTCCAGCCCGGCGGACAGACCCGTTCCTCTGGTCGGGGTCTTGACATTTCTTACTTTTACGATTTTCATTTTTTAAAATATTTTTCGAGACGAGCTCGGTGTGTTGTGCCTGATGAGAGTGATGCTCCTTCTATGAAATTATACCGAGTGTGAAGAGGCAGCTCCTGGAATGCCTTCTTGAACGGTTGACCGTCCGATTCAAATATCTTGCCAGCGGGATTTCCCGCTGTAACGTCTTTCATTTTTCGGGACTTGATCCACCACAAAGCCTCTTCCCGATTTATGGAACGTATGGAGGGTCTAACAGACCCCTTACGGAGCGTCATTTTGAACCATTGAGCCTCCGTATTGGAGTCATCTTCTTTAAACCATACCCGGTAATACCCAATAGCTATTGCCATAAGTTGTAGAATATTTCGTGACACTTCTTGCGGTACGCCATCGGGTCCTGCCGTATACTTTGGCACTTGAGAGGCTCTTTGGGTCGGTCGATAATCTCCTGAGGCAGGACGTCGCTGAAAGCATCTTTGAGAATGCGCTTGTGAGTTCTGTCCTCCCGGGGCAAACGGAGAGCGAACCTGACAACGTCATGTCCCAGGAATGGTGACCGGAGTTCAACTGTGCTCCTCATGGAAGCCCGGTCAAGCCGAGGCATGTGGTAGAACGGGAGCTCCTGGAACACGTCTGAGAGCTGGGAGTCGTAGTCATCGACTCGGCGATAACCCCCGAAGAGTTCGTCAGCTCCATCCCCGGTCAGGATGACCTTCTCCTTGACCTTCTCCATGAGTCGGAACTGGGGGATCATGGAGCCCAAGTCGATGGGGGTCTCGTTATATCGGAGACACCTCTCCAGACAATCATCATCAGGGATGGGGCCAAGAGAGGTGATAGAAACCCCTAAAAATTCGGACAATAGCATGCCAAATTTCGATTCATTATTCTCCACCATATAGAGATTAACCCCCAGGCCCATTCGATGAAGAATAGAGGCAATTATGGATGAATCCAGTCCTCCAGAAACCAAAGCTCCGACCGGGACTTTAGAGTACATTGCCCGGCGTTTTACGGACCTCTCGACCAAGCCCCGGAGGACTTCGGCGAACTCGGATTTTGCGAAATGACTCCGTTCCCCTATCCCCCATCTGTAGTAGTCCCTCCGGATAGTGGTGGGCTTCACCTTCATGTCATCGAAGGAACAGACAGTATTCGGCATAATACGCTTGACGTTGTTCCATGGAGTTCTGTCATCCCAGTTGTACCCCCATTTGAACACTTCCGACTGATAGTACCGGTCGAAGTCTCGGAAGTCCGACACCAACGGGGTTATCTCCGAGCAGATTTCCCCGAATTGGTTGTAGTAGAGTTGCTTCTTTCCGAGAGGGTCGGTGAAAGCAATAATTTGACCCTTCCTGTACCAGCATATTGCCCACATGCCATCCCAGTTGTTGGCTTCATAGATGATGTCTTCGAGACACGAGGATCCAAACAGGTCGCGAAGATACTCGACGTCGCTGGAATACCTCGTAGGATAGTTGTAGATCTCCCCCACGTAAAGAAGCCACCCATTGTTTCCGGCTAACTCTATAGGCTGAGCCATCCGGTCACCTGGCTCAGTCTGAATGGGCAAACGAACATGACCGAGGAACCATCCTCCTTCGGCAATCTGGGTGAACTCAATGCCCCTATGCTGTATCTTGTCAATGGCGTTAGCCCTTCTTGTTATACTTATTCCGCACATATCACTTGAGTTTATTTTTGAGAGCGTCCATGAGACAAACGATCCCTATTCCGACTATTACTGCTATTGCCAGCCCAATGATGATGGGCTCCTCATTTCCTCCTGACATGTCTTTTTCTTCTTATGTCCTTCCGGATCTCATCTACTGCGATCAGAAATGTAATGTAGAATACAGCTGCTGCCGCCAAAGAGGTCAAGACTACCCCAATCAGCACTTTAACTTCTATGTCCATCATTCTTCGATTTTTTGAGGATCTGTTGTGCCTTTTCCTCGATCCAGTTGGTGTAGCACCGGCTCCCCATGTGGAGCCCAGTCAGGAGCTTCGAGCATCCCGGGCAGAACATGCAATCGTCATATTGCTGATGAGCTTTAGCTCTTGCTTCGTCGATAGTCATAGCTTAATAGATTACCCATTTGGAGAGATCTTCGTTGTATGCATGGAGGGACCCAGCGAAGTAGTGCAGAGAACCCTTCTTGAGAGAGGGGTAGGTGACTGCGAGGATGTTGAACACGTGGTCCATCATAGCCTCTGTCAACCAGATGTCAATTGCGAAGTGCTTGAAGAAGTCATTGCTCCGGATATAATATATCACATGGAGTCGATTGTTCCGGACGAGGAACTGGTAGCTGACGGAGCAAGGTACTCGGGTAAGAGCCCCGGCTGTTGCCCGGGTGTCCTCCGGTTCGAAGATCATGACCATTGCTCGTCTGGAGTGCGGGTCGTCCCGGAGAGTCATGATGACATTATCCAACTGGTGTATCTCGGGCCCCTTGTGGAAGATGTGCAGACGCTCTGAATAGGTGTAGTCGAAGCGACCCTCCTGTCGGGTCTTGCTCACCAGCTTCTGCCATAAGTCCCGGCGGATTTCCCAGCTTTTACCGGGGTTGACTCCGTTTCGGTCAAGCCGGTCGGAGAGCTCTGCTCGGCAGTACTTCTCGATGAGTTCGGCCTCATCCTTGAACATGAAGTCGAGCATCTCGCGTTTGCCGAGATACGGCTTTGAGATGACAAAGCTCACTCCGATGAGTTCCTTAGTGAGCCGGTCGTCCCCGCTGAGTTCTTGGTTTTGGTAATGATTGACCGGGACCGTGATGCCGGAAACCTTGAGCTCCCGATCCATCTCCCGGATCATTTCGAAACAGTCTTTGAATATTCTACCCATGTCAGTATTTGGATTTAATGCGAAACACATTTACTTGATACTTCAACGACCAGAGCTCTTTGACTCGATTCTCGGAGAGGCCCAAATGCTCGAACATTATGACGAAGTAAGTCCATATCCACTTGAGCCGGTCCTCGAAAACTACCAGGTCTACCAGATATTGAGACTGTCGCCACTCCCGATTCTTGAGACAGTTTGCTGTCATGCCGATGTTTCCGATTAAGGTAAGCAGATCCCCCGCAAAATCTTCGTCTTCCAAAACCTGTGCCCATTTAGGCAGCGTCCAGTCGAAAGAAGGAGTCATGCCATAAAGCTGGTAAAGCTCCAACATGAAGTTGAATGCGTCAATCAGCTCCTCGTCAAAGTGCTCGCCATCGAGTTCCTCCTCGATAGCTTCCTTTGCCTCAGCGAGTTCCTCGACAATCTGCCAACAGAGTTTTTTGAAAAGCTCCTGATCCTCCAAAGTGTTGATGTCAAAGTTCGCGATGCGCTCTTTGAAATACGGTCTGTACATGAGCTGAAGCTCCCCTTGGAGGGCATAAATCTCCTCCCAGCTTTTAATGAATGGCTTAAAATCTTGTGTGTTCATGGCTTGATCTTTGAGAACGGGTTGTATTGCCCCAGGTCTTCTTTGGGCGAGTAGTATACAGCTATTCGGCGTCCTTCTTCGGTGAGAACATGTTTGATCTCATGCACCTCGATGGGACTGATCCGGATGAAGTCTACAGCCTCCGAAATGGTTGAGAAGTACGTAGGTACCACCCCCGGAGCTTTTAACGGCTTGGGGTCCTCGAGTTCGTTGTTGATGGCCCCGATTGTAGCTACCAGGTCAAGGAGGTTGTCCTCCTTGTGTGCATTGGATTCACGGGCCATTTTCACTGCCGCTTGGACCCAAGAAACATCAAGAGCGGTCAGAGGCTTACCGGTAATGATCGAGGCGATCTCTGCGGCCTTCTGGTTGCATTCCATGAACGGTCCGTATTGTCTCTCCTTTTCCTCCGACCGTTCATTGATGATTTGGTCAGCGTGTTTAAGTATGTTACTCATGATTTTTAGTATATAGGTTAGACCCCGGGGAGGGACTCGAACCCTCCTGTACCACTCCGGGGTGCCAAGTGGAGTGACGGCTCCACTTGGCGAGGAGTTCTGACTTACTCCTCAGCCGGTGCGTTCTCCGGCTCGTTCTGTTCTGCTTCGGGAGCTGCTTCGTCAGCCTTCTTCCGGCCGCGCTTCGGCTTCTCGGTCTCTTCAGGAACCGGAGCCATCTCGCCGAGCTCCAGGTCCTTCGAGTCGATGCCCTTGCCCCAGACGTGACCGTCGTTGGTCTTGATGCGGTACTGGATGAAGTTGTTGCGGGGGTCGAGACGAACTCCGATGATGATGCCGTCGGTCTGCTCCTTGGTCTTCGTGCAGATGAACTTGCAGAAGCGGCCGATGTTGGCTTTGGCCTTCTCGAGATTGGCTTGGGCCTCCTCTGCAGAGATCTCCTTCTTCAACGGGCGGGGTTCCCCGGGCTCCTTCGGAGTCTTTGCCTTGCGAGCCTTCTTCGGCTTCTCCTCGGCGACCTCGTCGTTCTCCTTGATGCCGTTCTCGGCTTTGTACTCTTCGGTCTCAGTGGCGTTGTAGACAGCGCCCTCCTCTGCCGGATGTTTCTGAGATGCTCCTCTCGATGCGAGGATGGATTCGATGGCGTCAAGCTCGTCACCGGTCTTGACCTTGGCCAACTTTTGAAGAACTTTCGAGCTGTAGCTCTTGTACTTTTCGATAAACTTTTCCATAGTGTTTAGTTGTTAAGTGTAGTGTAAAAGTAAGAAAAAATATCCAATTAAAAAAATTTTCACCAGAAAAATTGAAATTATTTCAATCGTAATTAATTACTCTTTTTGGAGGGTCGTCGCTCAATAGTCTCTATTTAAGGGATTTACTTTCTTCTCTCCATTTGGCATTTAGGACAGCCCAATATCTGTGCCCCTCTTTCGAGTCTTCCCATGTGAATGCTTCTCCAAGTTCTCCGCTATTCCATTTTTCACACTTGGCTTTGTAATATTCCATGTCTCGTCCACTTTTGGTGAATTCTCTTTCGAAGTTTTCCAGTGCGTTGTTTGCTTCCAGAAATTTGATGAATTTTCCCCATGCGTTGTCTGCTTCCAGGAATTTGATGATGTTTTTCATAGTGTTTAGTTGTTAAGTGTAGTACAAAAGTAAGAAAAAATACTCAATTAAAAAAATTTTTTACCGGAAAAATTGAAATTATTTCAATCCAATTCGACTGTGATTATGTCCAATATGTTGGAGGTTTTCATGCTATTGACTGCCAGTAGAGCCCTTCTGATCCCCAAGTCCCTCATTGCTCGTTTTGCTTGAGCAATAGCCCTGGTTTTGATTCTTCCGTCTGGGATAGCTGCTTCGTAGCTATTGTAGTCCTCGTCCATTAATTCGTAGTAATATCGTTTCATTGTCCTTTTGTTTGTATCACAAATATAATACTTCTGCGACAAATACTACGATGTTTTACGATATTTTTTCAGATATTTTTCGACCCTCGCTTTTACAGCTTCCATGAGAGCATCCTGCCCCCGGGTCTTCGCTTTCTGGGCTCTTATGACGTCCTGGTCCACTGTCTTCGAGCATACCAGTTTATTGACTATCACGACCTCCTTCTGTCCTTGTCGGTCAAGCCGAGCATTGAATTGTTGCTCCAGCTCGAGAGAATAGGTCTGCCCAAACCAGATGATGCGGTGTCCTCCGGCTTGAAGGTTGAGCCCATGGCCCCCGGAAGCCGGGTGCATCAGAAGAACCTGAATTCTGCCAGCATTCCAGTCAACGATGTCCTTCTCCGTTTTGAGTTCCCGGGGCTTATACTTGGCGAGAGCCTTCATGAGCCGGTCTCTGTCATGCTGGAAGGTCCAACCTATGAGGACTGACTGTCCCCCGGCGTCCTCAATGAGTTCCTTCGTGGCTTCGATCTTCAACGTGTGCACCTCATGGGCCACTCTCTGTTCATCGTACACTGCTCCATTGGCAAACTGGAGGAGCTTCGTGGACAAAGCTGCTGCATTGACAGCTGGTATCTCTACGGCGTCCCCGAGCTGATCAATCATGCTGAGAACTTGTTCCTCCTCGAAGGAGTCATAAGCTTTTTGGATTTCCGGGGGCATCTGGATCTCCACTATGTTGTCGATGCGCTCGGGGAGATCGAGGTAGTCCTTAGCTTTCATGCTCATGCAGATGTCCCCTATCTTTGAATATATGCGCTCCTGATTCTCTTTGGATATGTCGTACGAATATACAATATGCCCGTTTCTACGTCCTGGCTTAAAGTAGTTGTCACGATAGTGGGATATGTATTTGCCCAAGCGCTCTCCCCGGTCCAGGAGGTACATTTGGGCCCAAAGGTCCATAAGACCGTTGGGTGCCGGGGTACCAGTCAAACCTACTACTCGGGAGAGTGAAGCCTGAACGTGCTTAAGAGCTTTGAATCTGATTGACTTGGGGTTCTTGAAACTGCTGAGCTCGTCGATGACCACCATGTCGAACGGTAAGCAAGATCCCCCGTAGAGCCCGCATAGCCAAGCCACGTTGTCTCTTCCGATGGTGTATACGTCTGCCTTCTTGGCAAGAGCCTCACGACGTTGACGTTCTGTTCCGATGATGCGAGACACTTTAATGTGCTTCAAGTGGTCCCATTTCTCGACCTCCTGTGTCCAGACTGATTCGGCTACTCTTTTGGGAGCTATGACTAATACCCGTCGGACCTCGACCTCTTTAAACATGAGCTCGTTGATGGCTGTCAAAGTAGACACTGTTTTACCCAATCCCATGTCCAGGAACAGAGCACAGTGCGTGTGACTTATTATGTGGTCAACAGCTTGTAGCTGGTATTGATGGAGATCATTTTCGGTCATATTCCAATGCTAACATTTTACAACCCATGGTCGTGTCTATCACCTCGACTCGAAAGCCCATTGCTTTCAGTTTCTGGTGCATTAATGTCTGTATTTTTCTGGGCTTTTTACCGAATGCTTTCAGCTCAACGAAAACGACTTCGCCACCGGGGAACAGACAGAGTCGGTCGGGGAGGCCAGCATTGTGAATTGCGGGGAGTTTCAAACACCAGCCACCAACTCTCTCCACCTCAGTGACGAGTCGTTTCTCAATCGAGTTTTCGCACGTAGTATTTTTGCTTTCCATAAATGGGGAAATTTTTAGTAGACTTGCATGGCTCCCATTCGGGCATACTCTTCAACAAGTCATTGATTTCTCGAGTCTTATACCGGTCCATGTCCTCTCTGTTCCTCCCAAGACATTCACACCATATCTCAGCAACACACACGTAGTCTCGGGGGGTGGTCCCTTTGGGGTTTAACTCATCGGCCAGGAAGTCTCTTCTCTGGTATGGGTCCATTGAGTCCCAGTTGTCCGGGAGTTGACGTTCCAAGTACGCCTCAATGATGCCTTTCCGTTCATCCGACTCGCTGTGCGAGCTTTGCTCACTTTTGGCTATTTTTTCTGCTTCATGGCTCAAATAGAGTTTCTCCTTGGATTTGTACAGGACAACTGCCTCAGCCCATATCTGGTCTATCTCGTCGTCCAGTTCCATGAATACGTCTTTTTTGGCATTGTTGGGGACCACGTCCACTGGCATGAAGCGTCTGTTGCCAGTGGGGTCTCTCAGGAATTCGCTGTCGTTGGTGGTGCCGAAAAAGACGCATTGCCGGGGATATATCTCAGAAGTTCTGGCATACGCTGGTCGGAATGAGTCTTCGGACTTAGATATGAAATGCTTCACTGACTCAACCTCCGCTTTGCGGAGACCGGAGAGCTCAGCTATTTCAATAAGCCATGCCCCCTGGATCTGCTCGAGAGCCTCCTTTCCTTGGACTGTCAGGAATGTATCGCTAAACCAGGATTTTCCCAATTTTTTGATGAACGTACTTTTGCCGGATCCTTGAGGTCCTACGAGCATAAGCACAAGGTCGAATTTGACCCCGGGGTTCATAACTCGGGCAACTGCTCCAACCAGCATCTTGCGGATGGCTTCGCGAGAGTAGATATTGTCGTCAGCCCCCATGTAGTCAATCAGGAGTTTGTCTACCCGTTGGATCCCGTCCCATTTGAGGTCATTGAGGTAGTCCAGAATCGGGTGGAAGTGGTTGCGTTCAAATTCCAGAGCCATGGCATCGTCGATCTTTAGCGAGGACGTTATTCCATATACGCAACCCAAATAGTTCCGGACCCCGGAGTAGTCTACGTTCTTGACCGGCTCCGGCTTAACAACCCGACGCCACGGGAGATTCCCGAAAACGTACCTCTTCCCGTCAAAGTCGTTTTGTCTGAACAGTCTTTTGAACCGGGGATCGTTTGCAAATATGAGGTTGAGGTTGGCATCCGACGAGAGGTACGCTCCCCGAGTATCAACCTCCAGCTCCTTCATCCACTCGACGCTCTCAGCCTCCGGGTCAACCTCCTTTTCGACGACTTCTTCCTGAGTCCGATCATGCTCTGGATCGGCAAACTCGTACTTGGCACTGTTGATGTGGTCGTTGGCAATGGTTGTCTTAGTGTCTGGGTCATTGCGTACGAACTCCTCCATTGCTGACACACTTGGCAACTTCGACGAGGGATCCTTGACCTTGTCGTCAAGGTGGCCGAATTTGTGTATGCGGACCAAGTCAAACGCATTGCAAAGTTTACCCCCACACGGGTCAGTTCCATGATGGGAATAAGCGAACTTGTCCTCATACACGATAAGACCAGCCGAAGCACTTCCTTTTGTGTAAGTGTATCGGCCCTCCAATGCTGATGGGACATAGGTGTCAGAGAGAAAAGTCTCTATTGCTTCGGGTATGGAGTACGTCCTACAGAACGCTCCTATGAGCCCCCTCTTTATGGTTGGGTCCTCCTGCTTCTTAACGGCTCTGTCGACAGCTTCGAAACGGGACGAAGCTGTGGGCCAAAGTGATGAGTCCTTCCAATCGGCATAGGAGTTGAGGATCTCGTCAGCATCAATCCATGGACCGTCCTGAACCTTAAAGTAGTAGTCCATGTCCTTCGGCGTAGAAGGCCAGAACATGAGTCGGTTGGTCTCGAAAGTTGAATTGTCGAAAAGGTCTATGCCGATTGTCCCGGCAATTTTTCGGCTTATGGCCACATACTCATCAGCCGTGACTTCTCTGCTCAGTGGCATTATTAGTCGGTACCGGGGAGACGCATCTGAGTGTTTGTGAGTCCCATGCAGAACAGCTGCATTGTCAAACTGGAGAGTAAAGTCATCCCAGAGGTCTTTGTGGGCAAAGTCCAAGTCGAGTGTCATCAACTGTCTGTGGACCACATTGGCCGGGCTTCTTTTGCCCCCTCTCAGGTAGCCTCCAACGTATCCGCCTACGTCTTTTATTTTGAGCTGGTCCTCCTTGCTTGCAGAAACAAACTCCTTAAATGTTTCAGTGGTCTTGTTCTCCTCCCCGAGTCGACTGACCAATTCAGACCATTTCAGTTTCTTGTTGCTCCATACTTTTGATCTTGCGCTCAGTCCGATTGCAATATCAAGTTCCCCGTCGTATGTCATTAGTCTTTCTTATAAAATTTAGTAACGTATCCGTCTGCTTTGAGAGGTAATCCCATTGGCAAGCAGTTCAGCCAAGGAAGATCCTCTCCCATAACTCTACACATAGTTTCCAGACAATCCCCGGCTCGGTCTTCGTCTACCTCTGCAATGGCTTCATCATGGACGTGCATTACTATTTCGAAGTCTTTCATAATGCTTAGTCTGTACATTGCTTCGGCGAGAAGATCCCGGGAGATTGCCTGGACTATGTTCTCCACCAGTTTGCCCCCGTAAGTCTCTACCTCAGTCCATCCTACTGACTGGACCATGCCGTCGTAGACAATGCCAGTCTGCCCGAACCTGTTGGGTCTCACCCGGGGATTTCTGTAGTATAATTTTCTCCCCGCTGGGAGGGCTATTGTCAGATTGGTCCCGTCATGTTCAAAGACGAGACAACTTACTTTCTTGGTTTTTCTGGTCTGGACGCACTCGATGGCCTTCTCGTTCACCTCCGCCCAAAACTCAACAATTTTAGGATTGGCTCGACGCCAAAGAGCTACGATGGAATACATTTCCTTTTTGGACAGCTTCTTCTCTTTGTCCATCTTCTCCATTGCGTTGACCGATCCCTCATATCCGAGTGCTAATTCTGCCGTCTTACCACGCTGTCTGAGGTCCGATCCTTTCGTAACCTGCTCAATTGGGACCCCGAACATGAGTGATGCTGATGCCTCATAGATCTTGCCATGAGTGTTGAAGACGTCGAGTCGCCATTTCTCCTGGGCTAACCAGGACAGGACTCGGGCCTCAATAGCACTAAAGTCGGCTACTGCAAACATTTTACCCCCCGGGGCTATGAATGCTGTTCGAATGAGCTCCGAAAGGACATTCGGAATGCTGTCGTAACACATTTCGATGAGGTCGTAGTCTCCCTTCTCCACCATGCTCCGAGCAAGACTCAAGTCCTTCATGTGGTTTTGGGGGAGATTCTGGAGCTGGATCATACGGCTCGACCAACGTCCTGTTCTGTTGGCCCCGTAAAACTGGAATAACCCGTGAGCTCTCTGGTCTTTGGCAGCACAATTGAGCATAGCAATGTACTTCTTAGTTGAGGTCTTGGACAGTGCAAGCCGACCAGCGAGAACCTCCTTGACCAGATCGGGAGCCTCCGGATTGTTTTTCAGATATTCGAGGATTTCGGGCTTTCCCAGTGCAGGGAAGTTGAGTCCGAAATTAGTGATGAGCCACGTCTTCAACTGGGCCAAGCTGTTCGGGTTATCCAAGCCCGTCAGTTCCTTCATCCGGTCGGTCATCTCCTCCGTGTATACCTCATCGAAAGAGATGGCGTTCCCGGCCATATCGAGATCTATCAGAATTCCCCGGTCATTGATGCTTTGGTCTACGAGGTAGTTCCGACGTTCGAACTCCGGGAATGGGAATTGGTCCAGCTGTTCCACGATGTCGCGTTCGGCAATCACGTCATATTCGGCATACGTCTTGAACTCGTTCCACTTGTCCGGGTCGTCGTCCGGCATGTTCCGAGTCCTCATCCCGTTGGACTTAGTTGGCTTGCACGGGGAACAGAAAAACCGGATTAAAGCTTTACCTGTTGATTTCTTCCCGTGCTCCCCGAGGACCAACGCCTTGGAGAGTTCATCCAGAGCCAAAGGCAGTCCGCAATAGGCTGCTTTTGTCATTGAGCAATACAATTGATCGATCGGGATAGGTAGTCCTATACGCTTAAATACGAGTCTCTCAAATACTGCGTTATGCGCCCATTTCTCGATCCCCGGATCAGTTAAAGCAGAAACGAAGTAATCGGGGAGCTCCTCTCCTTTGGCCAGATCTATCACCTGAACGGGAGAGGTATCAAAGGCGAAAGACACTATAAGGAGTTGAAAGTCCCCCGATTCTATGTATTTATAGGCGCCCGTGGATTTAATGTCCTCCGGGCTATATGTTTCTGTATCGAAATATAAGCGTCTCGGCATGTTGATTATTGTTAAATTTGTTGCTGGGCGGGGATTCGAACCCCTAATCCCAAGTAAGACCCAGCATACCAACCTACATAAGGTCGTCGTCCCACGGGTTCTGGCCGAAGTCCTCTTCTGCCGAAGATCCCCCGGAGAGACGTTCTCCGTCAGCCAACTTCTGGAGGTTGTTCAGCCCGCAAGCAACGCCTTTGTTGCCATTGGTGTTGAAGGCGTAGAAGTTGATCGACGCCCGGCCATAGCACCCGGAGTAGAAGTCCTCTTTTTCGATGATGGGGTTGAGGTTGACGTCCACGATGCCAGGACGGTTGTCCGAGTTGGCATTGACGAACATGTGCCCAGCATACTCCGGATTGTCCGGTCTTTCGGTGTCCCCGTCACGGAGGGGGTTCTTCCACGTCGGGGGAATCTTGCCGCCCAATTTGGCGATGCCTTCTTTGAGAGCCGTGTCGATGGCCTCCTTGACCCGAGACAGAGTTGCCGAGTCAGTCTTCGGGATGAGGATGGACACCGAGTATTTTGCTCGGTCGGAACCCTCCATTGCCCGGGGTTCCCATACGTTGGCGTAACTGAACCGAACTTTGCCGGTTACTACTTTGGTTGTTGCACTCATAGTTGTGAAGTTTAGTTATTAGAAAAATCGAGTTTTGCTTGTTCAATCCCCATTGCCGGACGCTTGTCAGACTCGGGGACCAGAGTGGGTTTGCCTGGAGCCTTGATGACAAAGTCTCCAACCAGTAAGCCGAAGTCCTTTTTGAGGAGCTTCTCGATAGCCGGGATCCCGGCCAGTTTGACAACTTGGAACTGATCCGGGGTGTAGTCGCATGCGGTAAGAACTTCCTGAACTGCACTCTCGTCAGTCCATTTCCGTATTGACCTTCCTTCGACTACCTTATATCCCGGGATCTTCTCGCCCGAGATGGCTTTGGAGAGCAGGTGCTCAGATACAGCATTTACCCATTCTTGGAGCATGGGGGCTTGCTCGAAAATCTGAGCGAGCTCCTCAGTGGTCAGGAGTTCGGGCTCTTTGAACTCGTGTTTGGCCAAGTCCAGATTGTGGTCTGCCATCTTGCGACACAGAGCTTTGACTTTACACCACCTGCACCAGTGTCCGACTTGGAGTTCCCCCTCCCCGGAGTAAGCGAGAGCTGCTTTGGGTTTCACTACCTCCTCACCCCATTTGTAGAGGTCTTCGGGGGTAATCTCCCATGACGAGATTCGATCCTGCCGGGGCTGGACGATAGTCAACTTTACCATGTTGATGTCGTAGACCATCTCAAATTTGGACAATGCCCCAAGAGCATACAGCATCAGCTGAGCATTGTTCTCAGCGAAAACCGGCACGCCAGTGCCAAACTTGAGGTCTATGATCTCCATGACCCCGTCAGCGATAATGCAAGCGTCTCCAGTGCCGAATCCTTGTTCGACCCAAGCCGAGAAGTCCAGTCGCTCCTCCAGAAGAACGAGTGCGTCTTTGGTTTTCCGTAGAGCTTCCGTATATTGGTCCGTTACGTACTGGCAATAAGCCATTACGGGCTCATCCATGGCCTCAGTGTAGAGGTCACTCTTCTTCAGCTTCCTGAGTTCAGCAGACGTAACGTCAACAGGCGTTATGCGGAACCTCGCTCGGAGGTAACATTCTGCCATCTCGTGAGCCAGAGTACCCTCTTCGGCATACTTGGAAGGCTTACCGGTTTCCTCAACTTTTTCCTCCAGTCTGGCACTGGGGGTGCAGTTGATCCACCGGTCTGCCTTTGATGCCGAAAGCATGGCGTGCTTACGAGATGAGTGATTCGGGGCTCCCATTACGCAAGGTCTTTGAGGAATTCGTAGAATGCGTCGTAGTTTCTGGCATCCAGTCCCGTCACATTCTTCGCTCCCAGTTCAGTGAGCTTTGCCCGGATGGTTTCGCGGTGGTTGTCCACCTTACTTGCCAGGAGAGTCCGGATGTCCTGAATGGAGACAGCGGGGTCGGAACCCAAAGAGGAGTTCGCATCCATCGGCATGGGTTCGGGCTCCTCAGTCTTTTTGGGGGCTGGAGCCGGAGCCGGAGCAGGAGCCGGAGCTGATTTCTTGACGTCAGTCGTCTTGACTGTCACGGGATTTGCTCCGATAACCTGACAGATCTTGCGGACCATTTCGAGATCCTGAGTTTCTTCGAGGTTTGCCTCGAACTTAATTTCTACTTTCATTGGCTTGATGATTTTTGATTATGGTGTTCAGAAGTTCAATGTACTTGCTGAGAGGTATAGCCGGGTCATGAAGAACAGTTTCATGAAACAGGGACCCGAGATGGAACACCTTCGTCTCTCCCGTTTTGACCGATAACTCGGCTCTGTAGTTCCCGTTTGTCAGAATACATGTCTCTCCTCTAAACTCGGAGTTCCATGCTCCTCTGTAGAGATCGTCGACAGATACACGGAGCCAAGCTGCTAAACGTGAGACTTGCTCCGAATTCAACAAGGTTTTTCCGTTGAGAACCCGGTTGAGAGCTGCTCGGGGGAACCGGTTATCTGGGAACAGAATTTCTGCCACTTCTTGAAGCCTGAGCCCCCTCTGGTCAATTAATTCTCTGAGATTGATAGTCATTGTGTTGTCCATGTTGTTTATCCCAAATATAATCAATTTTCCCCCTGATATTGAAATTTTTTCAATCTTTTTAATGAAAAATGTTTACTTGGTGAGGAGGTAGACCACCTGAGCAATAAATATGCTCCTCCTGCTGGGGTTGACCCGGGCATATACTTCTCGTAGAGGCTCAATGGCTTTCTCAAGCTTGAGGTCCTCTCCTTTCCTCTTCAACTCCTTGAGAGCCTTATAGACCCGGGTCCTTTCCTGCCATTCCCGAACTTCGGCTTTGTCGTTCCACCAACCAGACACGGGGACAAATTTTGAGCTGAGCACATAGGCAGATTTTCCGTCCTCTGAAAACGGCTGTTGAGTGATGGCTCCCGGGGTACAGTTGGGGTTGATCTTCTTCTCGAACGAGATGGGCTCCATGTATGTAGGTCCCTCCCCGGGAAGCTTGTCCATTTTCATGTAGTGAAATCCGAACTCGTCCTCATACTTGAATACTACGTATTTTTCAATCTTTTTCATGGTTATCTGTTTAAGGTTCTTGCTGATATTCTGCACTTCTCGCCGAAGTAGGTAAATGTCTGACCGTTAGCTGCAATGTCTTTCAGTTCAGACTCAGTATAAGACTCATACTCACCTTCAATATTGATTCGAGTGGCTCCTTGGGAGTTAGCCAAAGCTCTGAAGGAAGTGAAGACTCCCTCCACGTATCCCATTCGAGTGACGATAAGTACCGATTTTACTGTTCTCATAGTTGTGTAGGTTTTTGTTTACACTACAAATATAATACTTCTGCGGTAAATACTACGATAGAATCAGCATTTTTTTCCGTTTGTTTTGAGAAGTCCCATCATGACAATTTCGAGAGGGTTGGGCGAAGCTTGTTCTGACTGGCTCTAGACTTCCACCAATCTCTCCCATAGTGAGCCAGCTTTAAATCCTATGAATGCCAGGAGTTTCTCTTTTCGAGTGAGGGGCTTGTCGCTTTTAATGCCTAACCGGTCAAGGATAGTCTCAATTCCCTCGTTGACAAAATCAGTCTGATTGGTAACTGATTCTCTGTGAATAACTCCGAGGAGAACCTCTACCACATTGCTGGGGCCTTTCAGCTCCTTGGATACGATCCCGTTGTAATAGTTGTCCGATTTGGGGTCCGGGTCTGCCGGAAGGTCCCAGTTGAATTTTTCTTCCATGTTTTACTATTCGTTAATTCCATACTTACCGCAGACGTATGCTTCGCCAGTCTTGAAGCCCATGCAGACGAGAAGAGCCTCGCGTTTGGTCAATAGTTGTCTCATTCCTGTGGCTTCGTTTACTACCTTGACCATCTCCAACAAGACAGAGGAAACATGACTGGCTGTTTCATCGTCAAGACTGTTAACTCGCTCCTGCATTCTGTTTATAAGCTCCACCACTTTGTCCGGTTCAACCTCGGGACCTATGAGACTTGAGAAATAGTCTTCTCTGATTGCCGGCCGTGCCGGAGTGCTCCATTCGATTTTTTTCATAATAATTGGCTTGAATTTATGTTCCTTAATGAATGCTTCTATTTTCTGCTTTTTTAATTCCATTACCTGATTGAGGACTAACAGATACCCGTCCTCCGTAGTTACTACGTCCAATCTGGTTAGCTGAGGATTCATGTATGTGGTCAACATTTCTGAAAGTTATTTCTCTGGAGGAAGTCCTGGAGCTCCTCTTGTGTGTAGCAGGTGGAGATGATCCCGTTACTGAAATAGAGGTCGAAAGCACCCGAAGGAAGCTGAGTAACCATAAGTCTTAAACCATTGCTGTCGATGTAACTTGTAATTGCCATTGTCTTATCCTTTTGTTTGTATCACAAATATAAGAAAAGTTTTTTGAAATAAAAAATTTTTTGATTGAAAAATGAGAAAAAAAGTTGGGACCCCTATTTTGGGGTCCCGGGAATTAAAACTGTTTGAACCCGTAGTGGTTGAGTTTATGCTCCAGGAGCTGGGGTTTCATGTAGCCCATGTCCAACCCGGTTCCTATCATATTTACGAACGGGATTCGGCTGGTGATGAAGACCTCCATCTCGGATCCCCCGGGGATCCTGTACCTATTAATAAGTACGTGCTCCTCCGTGAGGGGGTCAAACCTGTCTTTTACATTGGCTGCCCATTTCCGGGACATCCCGTTTTTCAGTAGGATGGTCCTGAGTTCCGTCATGGTGTAGCAGAAGGTGTGGACTCCGTTGTTGAAGGTAAGGCTGAATGCCCATTTGAACTGCCCGGAGGAGAATTTGTTGATCTTGAGTTCGAGCCCTTGATTGTTGGTGTAGGTGATAGTTTTCATATTGTAGTTTGTTTTTGTTTGTATCACAAATATAATACTTCTGCTGCAAATACTACGATAAAATGCTGGAAAAATAGCAGAGAAACAATAAATTTTTCATTGTTTCTCACCTAAGTGATTGATACCCAATGGGTTAGGCCCTAAAATCACCCCCGGAGAAACAATGTAAACAATAATTCCTATATAACCTTTTTATAGGGGGTCTTATCCTCTTTAAGAACACTATTATCCAATATTAGAACACATATTCCCTATTCAGGTTTTCCTCCTATATTATTGTTTACATTGTTTACAAGGGCCTAAATCATTGATATTCAATCGATTATC
>OKSH01000655.1_pt1 | contig 35870 bp, 23 predicted proteins | sample 1601231 | NCBI WGS metagenome assembly OKSH01 (sample SAMEA3541596, study PRJEB24748) | human gut metagenome | biome: human gut; feature: human-associated habitat; material: faeces | place: China | collected 2012
TGCCCAGTCCGAACAGGCTGTCCGCCGTGCTGATGAAGAAATTCAGATACTTGAACACACCCAGCAGGCTCAGATTGGCGATAACGCACAAAATGAGCAGCGGTTTTCTGTATGTACTGCGCATGGACAGGCCGAACAGATAATTCATCAATATCGAAAAAATCAATATACCAATCAGCCTGGGTTCTCCATAAAAATAGAAGAACAGGCTGAACAGAAGCAGCACCGCGTTCCGTGCACGGATAAACTTCTGCGGCACGATGTAATAGCAGAACAGCGCCGCCGGCAAAAAGAAAAATAGAAAAATCAAACTGCTGAAAACCACGTTTTGTAATCCCCCAAAAATAAAATATATGTTACAATGATTTCTAACTTCACACCAAACATTAGCCGCAGGAAGTAAGCCTGCGGCTAATGTTTTATCAAATTCGTTGTAGTACCTGATACATCTGTTCCGTTGTTACTACATCCTAGCTGCATTCACATGTTCTTCTATGATATTACAGAAAATGCGGTTATCAACCAAAAGAATTCCGCACATTTATAATTTTTAGTTCACGAATGCCATGCAGATTATGCTTTACAGCTTGCTCCTTTTTATGATAACAACTTTGCTGCTGCAAGTGTGACATATAGAAATAGAATTTAATCATAATTTTTTAACAACCGAAAAAGGGAGCTGAGAATACTCAGCTCCCTTGAGAATTGTATGAGGGTTAATCAGCAATTACGGAAGTACGCAGCTGCCATCAGTGTAGAAACCCTCAATAGAGGCACGCAGGTTAGCCTTAACAATGCCGTTATACGAACCTGCATAGAAGATAAACGGACAACTGCCATTCAGCAGCGGAACCTTCATCTTATTGCAAGCAGTCTCGTAATAAGAGGAGTAGGTGCTCTGCTTCCACTTCAGCGCATCCTCTGCTTCCATGTTCAATGCAATCTTCGTACTGCTGGTCTTCGTACCACCTACTACCGCGTAGGAAGTGAAATTACCCTTTGCCGAAAAGTTGTACAGCTTATTATCCGTTGCAGACTTAATCGCCATATCCAGCGTCTGCGGAATAATACCAGAGGAACCATTCCAAGCACCCTTTGCCGGGGTGAAATAGTAATTGGACTGGAGGAAAATAGTATTGAAGATGTTAGTCCGGTTTGCGACAATGCCGATATTGGTATTGATTTCGTAATAAGCACTATTGTAACCCATATACGGAGACCAAATGAATTCCTTCTGCATACCCAGAGACGTATCATTGCGAATGGTGTATGCCAGATCATTCAGCAGGCCAATCTGTGCATTGGAGGAAACCGGAGAAGAAACATTCGTAGTACCAAATACTCGCTCATTGGTGCAGTAAAAGCCCTTGAAAAGGCTCTTATAAGTAGAATTTGCAGAAATCTGGTTCCAAATCTTCAGAATGTAATTGCTCTTAAGATTGGTGTAATCTGCGCTGCGGCGGGTATAGGTAGACATACCGAAGTTTACAGCTGGAATACCGATGTAGAAGGGTTTGCCCGTCTGCGAAACAATAGCTACCTGTCCCATAACATCGTTGATCAGATCGGTAAACGGACCAGTCTTGTAAATGTCATAGTTAGCCGTAACACCTACTACAAAGCCGGTTACATGCGACAGATTATCCAGATCGCTCTTCTTAAACTGCGTGTACTTGTCACCGGCAGTATTGTACTTACCTGCGAACAGAAAAGTTAAACGAGTCGAAGAAATTGCCATAATAACACATCCTTTTTATTTTTTGATCAAAGCTTTGATATGCTATTAAAAGATGTAAATCACGACAAAATGTAAATAGGTAAAAATAAAAAAATTAAACAGCCGCTCTCAAAATAATTAGAGCGGCTGTTACACATCATTAACTAATTTTGTTTCAATATGTCACTGTTACAGAATTATCATACTGTGTTTCAATATATTTCCCTGCTGAATTGGTTACATATGCTGTTAGTTGAACATAGTATGTTCCCTTACTCACTGAATAAGTATAATCTTTATTTACTCCGACATGTCCACTGCCAGTATCGCTCCACGATTTGACCGTAATCCATCCGCTAGATTCTTTTTTCTTTAATGTAGTCGTCATTTTTACATTATAGCCATCTCTCAGTTGAATTTTTCCCGAACATATTGCCTTGCCAAATGCGGAAATAGTTAACCTAGCGTTAATATTGGTAATCTGTTCATATCGTGGCTCTTGAATACTTTCAACAGGTGAGTTAATACTCACTGCACTGGAACATGGCAAAAATATCGTATTCATGCTTGCAAATAGAATCGACGCAATAAGAATTTTTTTCATTTTGACCTCCAAAATTATTGTAATACATAATATAATCTCGAAGATCGTATAATGCACCTATTTATATTCGATATTTTCAGCTATACGAATTGCTTCATCGCGATTTAATGTTGTCTGTAATGTATAGATTTCCTTTATTTCTGGATCTATCCATACCAAACTAATTAAACCCCTTTTACTAGATATTTCGCCTTCTAATGAGCCGATTTGTATTTTTTCGATATACTCTGCATCTTCAGTATCAATATTTACTTTTTGCGGATATTCATAAACCGAAAAACAAAAATATTGTAAGTTATCTAAACGACTTTCAAAGAGCACCGTAGTGCCAATATTCGATACATCATAGTCCAATTCTACAAAATCTTTCGGTACATACTGAAATGTATATTTTTGATCATCAGAATCTACAATACCATATTGTGTAGAAACACCATCCGATATATGCAAAAAACTTAAAATACGTGCTTTTTCCGCTCCAGCTGTAGCTAATGAAACCACCAAAATTGCAATTACTGCAACCAGAAGTGGAATAAACCGTTTAGATCGCCTTTTTTTCACCGGTGGATGGGCCTGCTCCAAGCAACGGAGCAAATCTTTTTCTAATTGTTTCTGCTGTTCCTCTGTGGGGGAGCATTCGGGCAGTGTTTTTTCCAGTTCGAGTAAATTCTCGCCTTCTTGCATTGTATATTGCTTCATCATCAGCTGGAGGAACGCTTCTTCCATATTTTCAGCTAACAGATCATCTTTATCGTTCGGTTGACGATTCATATTGTTCCTCCTTTGCAAGCTCAATTCGCAATGCTACCCTTGCTCGATGTAATGCACTGCGTAACGAAGCAGGCTTTAAATCCAGTAGTTTTGCAATTTCTTCATCTGGTAAACCCTCAAAAAATTTATAATATAGCAATCTGCGCATTCTTTCTGGAATACGCTCATACGCACGTTTAAAATTTTCAAAAGTAACCTTTTGCTCTAAAATTATTGCTGGATCCGGTGCAGTTCGATTGGCATACGCCTGCTCCAGCTGATCTGTTACAACGACATGCGATTGCGCATTTACATATTTCAATGCAGCATTCCGCATTGCTTTAGAAATATACGCAATCTGTAACGGCTCTGGTAGAGAGCAGATTTTTTCAACATGTGTTGCCATCAATCGTACGAAAACATCATGAATAAGGTCATTGATATCATTATTCGAAGATGTAAGAACTCGAGAAATCTGATAATTCCAAAGCTTGTAATGCTGTTTATACAAATTCATCATTACCGCCATTGCATTATCACGATTTTCTTCTAGAGATGTAGATTTTAATACCATGGGTTGCTACGCTCATTTCTGTATAAGTTGCGGGATATCTTTATCTATATTCATTTTAAGTCTTTCATTTTCAGACTTCAAGAGAAGAATTTGTTCTACAAGATTTGAAATTGCTTCTAATTCAGCGTTATCTAATGCCCGCATTTTATTTACTACTTGATAATACTGCAGCGATGCATCTGTTCGTTCATCAAAGAACTCTGCAGGCGTGATTTCAAAATAATCACAAATATTCAAAAATTGCTTCATTGAAGGCATGGACTTTCCTGAACTGATTCCTTGTATATAGCTTTTGCATTGTCCTAACTCCAACGACAACTGATATTCCGAAATCTCTTTCGCCAATCGCAACTCCGTAAGTCTATGGCGAATGAAGTTAAAATCTACCATGACATCACCTCACTATGATGATACAGGATAGTCATTTTCCAAAAGAATAATACAGTCGCTATTTTTATTATTTTAGTCTATTTAAAATCGTTATTCCTACTAATATCAGTAATTTATACGTTAAAAAGAAGATTGTAGTAGATATCAGCACGTCAAAACCGTGTGAAATAATGTTCCTCCAAATTTATGTGCTGATCATATGGTTTTCTGCTTTCTTTCTCTGTTTATATAGTTAAACGTTTGAGAAAGGGAGAATAAATAGATGACCGAGACCGAGCACTTGGATGTCGAGAAAATGTTCTATAAATACTGTATTCTCGCTCTGAAGCATCGCTATAAAGACATTATTGATCTTGCAATTAAATGGGAAGAATGTCAACAGGCACTTTCTAAATCATTTCCTTTATTCACTGATGATTGCGTAGTATCAAAATTTCATGTCAATAACATGGCTATACCTATTTATAATGCACACCTGGCGGAGTTGCTGTTACAAATAACCCCTCAGCAAAGAGATATTCTCCTCTTGTATTACATTGCGGGTTATCGTGATGCTGAAATTGCTAAGCTGTTTAAAAAATGTCAATCAGCAGTCAACGCCAACCGAAAACGTGCATTAAGGCAATTATTGAGGCTGTGGAATGATGAATAAGAAGAAAACATCTCAATTAGTGCCATACGAAATTATACAACGTATTGTTTCAGGTGATGAAATGGCCTTGATAGAAATTTTACCATATTTTGAGCGCACAATTAACCGAATGGCCATTGTACGACATAAGACTGATACCGGCCAATATTTTTACCACATTGATGAAGATATCAAAGGTGATCTGCAATCAACTGTCATGTTTGCGGCTTCTCGTTTTAAAATCCGACGATAATTACTTTTACAGCCTGCGCAAACGCATTGAATCAGTGCGTTTGCACAGACCGTAAAATGGCTGATGAACCTTGACAATTTATAGCGGGTGTGCTCCGTGAAAGCAAGCACCGGAAAGCTGCCACCCGTTAGGTGAATGAGAAGATCAGCAGCGACCATCGGCGGCTTGAATACCGATGGACCCACTATGGGTATAAATATCAGCAGTTACCATATATAAAGGAGGAAATCTCGTGCTATTAACGAATGTGAGAATGTATCAGCAACTCTTCAAGAACTATCCGGATGCTGTCGATTTTGAACAGTATCGTCAAATGCTCGGCCTAGGCAGAAATCGCGCATACGAACTGCTGCGGACCGGTCAAATACCCTGTCGGCGCAATGGTAAGAAATACATCATTGCCAAAATCCATATTATTGAATTTCTGATTTGTAGAGAGGAAAAAAGTAATGGAAATGCTCACTAATCTGCGTTATAATACGCATATCAACAGAAGTGTGGGACTGCCTGGAAAGGAGTATCTATATGACAGCCCACCTGTATGAAAAGCGCGGATTATGGCATATTGTCCTGGTGTACACCAATGCACAGGGAAAACGAGCACAGAAATGGATCAACACCAACCTTACTATTAAAGGTAACAATCGTCGTGCGAAACAGATGATGAATCAGGCCATTCGAGAATGGGAGCCGGTTTTGGAGCCAGATGTTGCACAGCCTACTGTGCAGCAGCCGCTGGTTATTCAACCGGAACTTGTCGAATCCGATGCAGACAAATCCGACTCTCCGAGTGGTGTTCTGTTCTACGACTATCTGACTGTTTGGCTGGAAGATCGTAGGCCCAAACTGGAGGAGACCACTTACGGCGGTTATCAGCATGATATTGCGCAGATTGTACCCTACTTTAAGAAACGCAACCTGTATGTTGAACAGGTTACGGATAGAGTGATCACCAATTTCTATCGCTATAAACGCAAGCAGGGTGTTTCTGAAAATACGCTTCTGCATTATCAGACAATCATGAATCAGACCCTCCGCAAAGCGGTAAAGGAAAAACTGATTCCATTAAATCCTTATATGACTTTAGATAAGGATGTTAAACCAAAGCATGTGCGCTATACGCCGGAGACCTACAATGAAGAAGATTTGCAACTCCTGTTTACCGCAATGCAAGGTGATCCTTTGGCATTAATGATTTTGATGGATGTTACATATGGTCTGCGCCGCAGTGAGATCCTCGGTTTGAAATGGTCAGCTATTGACTTTGAAAACAAAAGCATCCATATCGGCTATAAGGTAACCGTGGCTGTTATCGATGGTAAGGTCAAACCGGTTATGAGCAATGTAATGAAAACTAAAAGCAGTAATCGCACATTGCCGCTGGTCCCTATGATTGAGCGAGAACTATTGTTACGCCGCGATGAACAGCACTGGAATCAAAAAATGTATGGTAAAGCCTATAACCCTGACTATACTGATTTCGTTTTTGTGAATGACCAGGGCGATTTATTCAAACCGGACTATGTATCAAAGCATTTCCGCTTGTTGCTCCGTAAAAACAATCTCAAGAAAATTCGCTGGCATGATCTGCGGCATACCTGTGCTACCAATCTATGTCGTCAGAAAATCTCCCTGAAAGACATTCAGCTTTGGCTCGGACACTCCACTTATCAGACCACCGCTGATATTTATACCCATCTTGACTACCGCGATAAGCTGAACACTGCCGAAGCCGCTGCCAATGTCGTAATGAATATCATGCACTCTGGTGCATAATCGAATATGCGACTGTTCCCTGCGAATATTCGCTTGCTATATATTCAGTTGACGATTTGTTGGCAAAGTTGTTGGCAACGGTCTCAAGTCTGCCAACACGCATGGGACAAGAGAAAAATATGGATTGCAAAAACGTGCTGTAAACACAAAAAATCCCCGCAACCCTCGATGAGAGTACGGGAATTCTTTGGTGCCGCCAGCCGGAATCGAACCGGCACGGTTTTAAGGCCGGGGGATTTTAAGTCCCCTGCGTCTACCAGTTCCGCCATGGCGGCGTGTAAATATTATACCAGAATGGATTCGGTCTGTCAAACCATGCGCGCCGCCGGTTTGAGGTTTTTTCAATCCCGCCTCTGCTGCTTTCCTATTGCGGTTTTTCAGAAAAAGCGATACAATAAATATAATAGTTCTCCTGTGCAGAAATGAGCATACGATACGCTTTTCATGCCGTTCCGGCTATGCATTTGACGTACCAATTCGATGTCAGAGAAAAAATTTTTGAAACATGCGGAACAAACCATACGGAACAAACGTCTAAGCTAATATATGGCAATTCCCCCACCGCAGCAGCAGCCGTGCTGTCGATGGCATTCGTTATTGTCATATACAGGATAGAGAGTATAAGCATTAACAGTGAAAAGGAGGAAAAAATATGAAACGGTTTCAGAAGGCGTTACTCGGTGTTGTGGTGAGCGGTGCATTGCTGTTCTCGGCGCAGGCGGCGGAACTGTCCAGTTCGGCACAGGATACGCTGCAATCGGCTATGACTAAGGTTCAGCAGGAGATCAAGGATTACGGTCAGTTGAAAACATTCAACTTTTCCGACGAAAAATGCGAGATTACCCTCATGGTCCTCAATGAGAAGCAGTATTCGATTGAGGTAACGGCTGACGGTGCACACAAGTTCGGTATTCTGGATAAATCGACCGGCAAGCCGGTTGTTCCTGTGGAGTACGACAGCTGTCTGGTGCTTAAAGGCACGGAGACACTGGTCGGCAAATACGATGCCGAGCATCAGCTCGACTACTGGTTCGCCGATGAAACCGGCAAACTGACGCCGATGAAACTGCCGTCCGGCTACAAGTTTCTGGCATACGACCCGAATACTGATGTGCTCGTGCTCTTCAAAAACGTGAAAAAGCCGGTATATGACCCGTATTCCGGCGATGGTCCGACTACACTGGTTGAAGATATTCCCTTCTTTGCTCTGGCTGACAAAGACATGAATCTGATTCTCGATGATATCGACAATGTAGTAGACTGGAAGGACAAACTTTTCATCGTAAAGACTGGCAGCACTAAGTGGGAACGTGTTGGCAAGGCAGGCGCGGACGGCAACGGCACCTGCGGTCTGTTTGACCCGAAAACCGGAAAATTTGTCGGCAAGCATGATTTTAACCAGATTTTCTGGTACGATCAGCACTTTATCGGCACACGCAGCAGAGGCACAAAATCTTATCTGCTGGATGGCAAGGGCGGCGAAACCCTGCTGCCCGCAAACGTCAAGGAGTACAGCAGCTGGGCCAAAACCGAAGTAGCTGCCGCAGAAGAGCACGGTCTCACCGAGTCGTTCTCCTATCCCAAGCTGGACATTACCCGCGAAAACTTCACCATGCTGGCGATGAACCTGTACAACAAGATTTATCCCAACAAGGAGATTCCGGCTCTGGAAACCAAGTTCACCGACTGCAGGGACGACCCGAACGTGAATAATGCCGCCGCACTCGGCATTGTCACCGGCTACGAGGACGGCACCTTCCGTCCGTACAAGACCATCTCCCGCCAGGAGGCGGCCACCATGCTCGACCGCCTGTACGCAGCACTCGGCGGCCAGACCGAGTTGATTGCCGACCCTGCCTACGCCGATGATGCACAGCTTGGGGACTGGGCACGCGGCAGCGTTTACGCCATGCGCCAGACCGGCATCATGCAGGGCAAGGAAAATAATCGGTTCTGCCCAACCGACGGCTACACCGCAGAGCAGTCCATTGTGACCATCGAGCGCATGTATCAAATCATCAAATAACCAGCCATACCAAAAAGGACTTCGTTTTTACGAAGTCCTTTTTGCTTACTCATAACGTCCCATGGAAATCTCGGTGACGACACCGTTTTCGATGGTGACATGCAGCAAGTCAATCATCATTTCGTCCCGTGCGTCAAGTGAGCCGTACAGATCGAGGAACCGTGCTTCGCTGTCTCCGACACGCAGTCCGCGCACGGTTTTGTGCCGCCAGAACAGCCACCGACGGGTCAGTGGAATTTCATCCGGTGCCTCGGTGATGATAACGCGATTACGGCTCTTATCCCACCGTATCTGCGGAATATGACTGTCCCACAGGTACGAAAACGGCGTGTACAATACGCCATTTCGTTCCACGCCGGAGACAGCGGTCTCAGCACCGTGCAGTGTGTAGGTTTTGCCGTCTGTCGTACCGCCGAGACGCTCTACGACCTCGTAAAGTGGGATATATGGCTCGTTTTCATACAGAACAACCGGATTCTCCAGCGTGATCGGCTCTCCGTTCTGCAGGGCTTCCCTGCTGCCGATTTCTATGCTGAGCGACGTGTTCGTCCGCTCCAGATAGCCGATTCGCCAGACAGCCAGTCCAATCGCAAGCACAAGCGCCAGCAGCGGCAGCCAGTATTTTTTCACAATACGCATGATTTTCCTCCCTGATTACGTCTCTGCGTCATGCGCAGCATAATGACGAGCGCCTACTCGATGGTGCAGCCATCCTTCGGGCAGAATTTGCTGCCACTCCTGCCCTGCAGGATGCCGCCCTGCTGCATCACGTAAACCGAATTCTTCGCCCAAAGGCCGATACTGCCGTTGTCGGCGTAGATTTTCGCAGAATTTCCGCTCGAAACCGTGCCGTACAGCACGTTGTACAGTCGATGCAGAATCACTGCTGCCTCCTAATGCAAAAGCTCGCGCGTCAGCTGAAACGTGCCATTCTCGCAGCCGGTGACGATGCCGAGCGATGCGGTACCTGCATCAGCATACAGCCGCACAGCACGAGCACGGACAGCATAACCATTCGTTTTTTCATGCTCCCTATCCCCTTGCCAAATGAATTTATATACTATATATAGTATATAACCCTTCTGCCCCTGTCAACTGTGACATGAAAATAAGTTTTTTGAGAGAACTTTGTCACACTTCCCCCGTCTACCGGTTATAGTAAGTGAAGAATTTCACAGGCAGGAGGTATTTTTTATGAAAAGCGGCGTTATTTGTGTGCAGCCGCGCTGATCGCGAGCAGCATGGCGGCGGGAGTCGGTGCTGCAAGCGATAAACCAAACGCCGATGATACCCAGCTTGGCGATTGGGCACGCAGCAGCGTGTATGCGATGCGCGAGATCGGCATTATGCAGGGCAAGGAGAATAACCGGTTCCGTCCTAAGGATGGGTATACGCAGGAGCAAGCTGTTGTAACGGTGGAATGGGCGGTTTCAGGCTGTGAAGCAATATTAAAATTTTTTCTGTTGATTTTTTGGTACATATTCCGCCGCAGATATCCAGTTTGTGGATGTTTGCGGCGGTTTTGTTTTTGCGAAATTGTTGCATGCACCGTCTATTTTCCGGCATTTTCAGGTGTTTAAAGTCTTTTTGCGATTTTTCCGCGAATCTCAAAAAGGTTCTTGCACTGGTACTGGCGTTTGCTTGCGCATTCACCATGTTTGCTGGTGCAGCGTTCACGGATTCGGCTGACATTAAGGTTGACACCGAAGTTGTGGACACTCTGGTATCGCTGGGCGTAGTTAACGGCTACGACGATGGCTCTTTCAAGCCGAACGGTACCGTAACCCGTGCGGAGATGGCGAAGATGATCTACGTTCTGCGCACCGGTAATTCTGACGCTTCTGCGTACAACGACGACAAGACCTCTTTCACCGACATTGGCTCCCACTGGGCACGCGGCTACATCAAGTACTGCAAGTCTCTGGGCATCATTGCTGGTAAGAGCAACACCAAGTTCGCTCCGAACGACAAGGTAACCGCTCAGGAAGCAGCTAAGATGCTGCTGGTAACCCTCGGTTACAATGCTGACAAGGCTGGTCTGGTAGGCACCGGTTGGGCATCCAAGACCAATGCACTGGCTGATGAGGCTGGTCTGCTGGAGGACGTAAACACTTCCTTCACTTCCGCTTGCCCGCGTCAGTACGCTGCACAGCTGATCTACAACACCATTTTTGCTCACACTGTTACCCTGCGTGACGGCGAGTACACCAACATGAACCTGCTTGGCACTGACAAGCTGGAGACCGTTGGCGAGAAGTACATGGGCCTGAAGAAGTGGATCGGTACCTACAACGGCAACGCTGATTCCCTCGGCATTGACGATGGCCAGATTCAGGTTGAAGGCACTCTGGACGGCAAGGATTACGACGAGAACAACAAGGAGATCAAGCCGATTGCTGCTAACTTCAAGGGTTCTCTGGATCTGAAGTATGTTGGTGAAGAAGTATCTGTTCTGTTCAAGGACGTTACAGGCGGCACCACCAATCAGCCGGACAAGAAGGACAATATCTACGGCGTATATGTAACCGGTACCACCAAGGTTATCAACGCTACCCTGGATGATGTTGACGGCAAGACCGACGGCAAGAAGATCAAGGTTGACGACACCAAGTATGAAGTAGCTGCTCTGGATAAGGGCGCTGTATACGTTGTTAACAACCTGGGCGCTGGCAAGGACGCAACGGTTGATGCAAAGGACGCAGGCGACGCAGAGAAGTCCGCTAAGCTGTTTGCTGCTCTGGGCACTCAGTCCGGCGCACCGATCAAGTTCGTTTGCAACGACAACGGCAAGATCGTTAAGGCTTACGTCACCACTTCCACCATCAACAAGGTAAATGCTACTACCTCCTCTAAGGTTACCCTGAATTCCATCGGCGGTCTGGAGAAGGAAGACAACTACATTTACGATGGCGCTAAGAAGGACGACATCGTTGTTGCTACCAAGCAGTTCAGCGATGCAAAGTACACTGTAACCAAGGCTGAGACCGTTACCGGCGTTCTGAAGGGCTTCACCAAGGACGGCAGCGCTTTCACCAAGGTTAACATCGACGGCACTGTTTACAAGATCGACAGCAAGAAGCTGAACAAGCTGAACGACGATTGCGTAGATAAGATCGAAGACAGCGACATTGACTCCCAGGTAACCGCATACCTGATCAACGGCATGGTTGGCGCTCTGGAAGTTGAAGAGGGCGCTTCCAACTGGGCTGTTGTTAATGACTTCAATGGCAATACCAATCTGGAGACTTCCTTCAATTCTGCTGAGGTTGAACTGATCACTGCTGATGGCAAGACCATCTCTGGCAAGGTTCACAAGGATTCTGAGTCCGCTAAGGGCACTGGCATCAATGTTAAGAACGATCTGAAGGTTGGCAACTTGGTTAAGTACGTTCAGACTTCCGATTCTGTAATCAAGATCAAGGAAGTTTCTGATAAAACTGTAACTGTTAATAAGGATGCTATCATCTACAACAAGGACACCAAGTCCCTGAGCACCAAGGCTGATGTTACTACTTCTATGGTAGTTGCTTCTGACGCACCGGCTTACATCCCGAACTCCGATGGCGACATCAAGGTTTACAAGCTGCGTGATCTGAAGACCATCACCGCTAAGGATGCAACCAAGGTTAACTATGTTGTTGACGGCAGCAAGGTAATCGCTGCTTACATTGAGCTGAACGCTCGTCCGACCGGCTCTACTGCTGATACCGTTTACGGCGAAGTTACCTCTGCAAACGGCACCAAGAAGGTTGACGGCGACTACTACTCTGAGTACGTTGTAACCTGCAACGATACCCCGTACACCGTTTACACCAACCAGAGCCTGAAGAAGAAGCAGATCGTTTCCTTCGACCCGACCTCTGACAAGATCTACGACGCAAACGATATCAAGGTTTACGGCGAGAACATGGACGCTAAGGTAGCTAAGGCTGTTTACGTTAAGGAGTACGACGAGGGCGAGACCCTGACCTACTACACCAAGGTAACTCTGAACGATAAGGTTTACACCGGCGCTGATGCTGACCTGGTAACCCAGGCTGTTGACGACGACGTAGTAGTTGCTTACGTTGATCTGGACGACACCGACAAGGCTGGCGAGAACATCGGCGTTAACGAGTTCTCTGCTACCACTGGTTACGCTAACGCTGTTGTAGTATACGACACCGACGGCAAGACCATCGTTGCTATCTTCGTTGAGACCAGCGATGAAGTAAACATGGCTACTGTTGTAACCAATAAGTAATCTCCGAATCCCGCGATTCGACTTTACGTAAAAGGAACCCCCGAGGAAAATCTCCTCGGGGGTTTTCCCATTTTCACGCAAAAACGGCAAACGAATACTTATACCCGCTCAAATTGAGGGCGCAGTTGCGACTATTGAGCAGCTGAAAGCCGTCGTCGGTGACGCCGAGGCCGACGCTATCGCCGTACATCAGCGGCACGTCCTCGGAGGCGAGGCCGCCGTAAATGGCGCTGCTGTAGCCGGTGTAGCAGCCGTCGCGGAACACGAGCACGGCCTTTGGGTGGTAACCCAGGCTGATGGTACGTTTTTCGGTTCCATCGCCGGTATAAGTGCCAAAATTGCACGCAGTTTTAACCGTAAGCGTGGTTTTGACGGTGTTCATGTCGGTCTGCATGGCGCTGTCCGCCTCGGTGCGCGCGTTGGTTTCGGACTCGGCGGCGTGCTCGATCGCGGTAAGGCGGTTGCGCACATCCTGCGCCAGCTTGTCGCCGTCCACACAGCCGCTCGGCAGCTTGCCCACGGACGCATCACGCACCTGTTTCTGCACGTTTTCGATCGCGTCCTGAACGGTCTGCGCCGGCACGCCCGCACTCGCGGTGTAGCCCAGTTTAGCCGCCGCTGAGAACTCACTCAGCGCGTCGCACAGCCGGTTCAGCGCCTGCCGCAGCTCCTCCGGCGACGAGTCAAAGTACGTTTTCAGCTCCGCCGCCTGCATGTTCGGCTGGTCGGGCAGGTCCGCCAAACGCTTCGTGAACGCGCCCTGCCGATACGATTCAAATCCCATAAATATACCTCCTGTTCGGCGTTTCGCCGTTTGTTTGAGGTATAGAATAGCCGATTTTTCCGAAATTGCAAGAAAAACTTTTGGATTTTTGCGAATTTTTTCGGGAAAGGGAAAACCCCCGAGGAGATTTCCTCGGGGGTTTAGTTATGCCTTCAAATCAGCAAAACTGATTAGGAATGCATGTAGTTGTTAACGTCAACAACGATCAGGTTGATGTAATCGTCGCCAGCCTCAGAGTAAACAATTACGTTGTTCTCTACGGTGCCGTCTGCGTTTACATCCTCAGCAACCTCGATGTCGAATGCGCCAACGCCAACCTTATCGTCGGAGTTGACGTACAGGATAGTGGTCTCACCAGCCTTGATCTTGTTCTTCGTGCTCAGGTCGCAGCTGCTATTATCAAAGGTGATAGCGCCGGTGCCTTCGTCGTAAGAAGTGATCTTGGTCAGTGCATAGTACTCGCCGTTCACGCCGGTGGTGGTCTTGTTGTCCAGACGAGTCAGGTCAACAGTGCCATCGGAGTTGTTGGAGTACTCAAACGCGGTACGCTTGGTGATACCGGTGTTGGTATCCTCAGACTTGAAAGTAACTTCCTTGGTGCCGTCCCAAGCCTTGATGAAGGTGTACTTGGTACCATCGATAGTCTGCTCGTACGGATCGTCCAGAGCGTAAGCATAGTTGCTGTTAGAAGCGCCCGGCAGCTTGGTGTCCATAGTAACAACAGCTACCTGTGCGTATGCGTTGCCGGAAGTCAGCTCGCCCAGAGCCTCAACAGACTTCAGAGTGGTCTTGCTCCAGTTAGCAACGTCCTTACCGGTAACTACCTTGTAGTCATCGGTCTTGTACTTAACGAATACAACAGCATCGCTCTTGAAGAACAGCTTGCTATTAGTGTCATTTTTCTGGCCAGCCAGAGTTACATTACCCTTGATGTTGCCGTCAACATCCTGAGAAGCAGCGGTAGCATAGATATCGTAACCATTGCGAGCGGTGCCGGAAACCTTCTTCAGAGTGTACTTGCCCTTGGATACCTCATAGGTAGCCAGCTTCGGAGAACCGAAAGTTACCGGAGTATTATTGTAGCCGTACTCGGAATCAGAATCCAACTCAACAGTCTTGCGGGAACCGTCAGAGAACATCAGGTCAGCAACCTTGGAGTTGCCAAGACCATTGGAAGAACCGGTTTCGATAACCATTACCATGTCAGCAGTGCCTGCGGTAACAGTGTCAACGAACTGAACAAAGCCGTTAACCAGAACAAGCTTTACAGTTGCGTTAGAGGACGGCCAGTCTTCGATAACATTGGTAGTGCCAGCCTTGTAGTCAGCGGTGTACCACTTGCCATCGATCATTACCTGATCGTTGCCCTTAGTACCAGTAACCTTGCCTTCAACAGTCTCAGCCTTGGTGATCAGGCCCTTGTCATCAGCATAGTTGCCCTTGGAGGAGATTACAGCGTAGTCATCCTTTTTGATGTCGGACGGATAGTTGTAGTCATCATCCTTGCGAGCGCCGCCTGCATTGATGTAGTCGGTGCCAACGTAGGTAACCTTCTTAACGGTGTAAGTGGTAACCTTCAGAATGTTGATCTTGCTGCTGTCAGTGTTAGAGATAGCCTGAACAGAAGAAGCCTTGCCGATGTTATCGCCTTCGGAGTTCTTAGCAACCCACTGAGCGATAGTAGCGTCCTTAGCACCAGTTGCCTTGGAGTTCGTGGTAAAGGTGTTACCGTTATCGGTGGTGTACATCTTATCGCCATCTACATATACAGTGGAGTCAGATGCGATGGAGTACTTGGTGCCATCAATCTTCAGCTTGTTGCTGTCCAGCTTAACGTTATCCATTACGTTGGAAACAACAGTGTTGTCATCGGTCATGGAGTAAACGCCAAATACGTTGTCCTTGTCCTTGTACAGAACCTTAACCTTCTGATACTTCAGAGCGGAGTAGTCCTTGGTAACCTTAGTGAAAGCATCCAACTTCTTGCCAGTGCTCTCAGTCGTGTTGATGGTTACGTTCAGAGAGTAAGTGTTCTTATCGGTATCCTTGGTTACATCGTTCAGAATACCAACGGTCTTGTTCAGACCCATGTACTTCTCGCCAATGGTCTTGTTCTCGCTGCCATTGTAGTTGTACTTGGTGTAAGCGTCATCACGCCATGCAACAGTTACAGCATCAATAGCATTGTAGATCAGCTGTGCAGCGTACTGACGCGGGCAAGCTGCGGTGAAGGAAGTGTTTACGTCCTCCAGCAGACCAGCCTCATCAGCCAGTGCGTTGGTCTTTGCAGCCCAGCCTGCACCTACCAGACCTGCCTTGGTTGCATCGTAACCCAGAGTTACCAGCAGCATCTTAGCTGCTTCCTGAGCGGTTACCTTGTCGTTCGGGCAGAACTTGGTGTTGCTCTTACCAGCAATGATGCCCAGGGACTGGCAGTACTTGATGTAGCCACGAGCCCAGTGGGAACCAATGTCAGTGAAAGAGGTCTTGTCATCGTTGTACGCAGAAGCGTCAGAGTTACCGGTACGCAGAACGTAGATCATCTTCGCCATCTGCGCACGAGTTACAGTACCGTTCGGCTGGAAGGAGCCGTCTTCGAAACCTTCGATAACGCCCAGCGATACCAGAGTGTCCACTACATCAGACTTAACCTTGATGTCGGCCTGATCCGTGAACGCTGCACCAGCAAACATGGTGAATGCGCAAGCAAACGCCAGCACCAGTGCAAGAACCTTTTTGAGATTCTTCATAGGGGTTTTCCTCCTTAAAAATTTTTGTACGAGTTCTCACTCGTCGTTAAGTATATTACCATAGTCAAACCCATGGGTCAAGCGAAGTTCGCAATCCGTAACATGAGTGTAACATTACTTGTAATATTACGCTGCCGCCTGGCTTTGGGCCAGATCGCAAACCAACTCTGTACAACGCGGGTTATACCTTATATAATATAGGTGCTTGTTTGTGATTGGGATTGGCGGACAGATTGTATCCATAAAATGTAACCCATTTGAAGAAAGCGTTTCTTTGAAATGTTACATATTGGATGGATTTTTTGAAATTTTACCCACGTTTTTCGGGTAATCGCGACTCCGGAGTGAATCTCAAAAAGGTTCTTGCACTGGTACTGGCGTTTGCTTGCGCATTCACCATGTTTGCTGGTGCAGCGTTCACGGATTCGGCTGACATTAAGGTTGACACCGAAGTTGTGGACACTCTGGTATCGCTGGGCGTAGTTAACGGCTACGACGATGGCTCTTTCAAGCCGAACGGTACCGTAACCCGTGCGGAGATGGCGAAGATGATCTACGTTCTGCGCACCGGTAATTCTGACGCTTCTGCGTACAACGACGACAAGACCTCTTTCACCGACATTGGCTCCCACTGGGCACGCGGCTACATCAAGTACTGCAAGTCTCTGGGCATCATTGCTGGTAAGAGCAACACCAAGTTCGCTCCGAACGACAAGGTAACCGCTCAGGAAGCAGCTAAGATGCTGCTGGTAACCCTCGGTTACAATGCTGACAAGGCTGGTCTGGTAGGCACCGGTTGGGCATCCAAGACCAATGCACTGGCTGATGAGGCTGGTCTGCTGGAGGACGTAAACACTTCCTTCACTTCCGCTTGCCCGCGTCAGTACGCTGCACAGCTGATCTACAACACCATTTTTGCTCACACTGTTACCCTGCGTGACGGCGAGTACACCAACATGAACCTGCTTGGCACTGACAAGCTGGAGACCGTTGGCGAGAAGTACATGAGCATGAAGAAGTGGGTTGGTACCTTCGAAGGCAACGAGGACGTTTGCGGTCTGGACACCGGTCTGATCCGTGTATACGGCACTCCGGACGGCAAGGACGTTGCAAAGGCTAACGCTGACTTCAAGTTCAGCAAGCTGGACCTCTCCTACATCGGCGAGGAAGTTTCCGTACTGTACAAGGATGCTACTGGCGGCACCGCTAACAAGCCGGACAAGAAGGACACCATCTACGGCGTTTATGTAACCGGCGAGACCAAGGTTTACAACATCACCAAGGATGACCTGCAGTCCCAGAAGGACGCTGGTACCGTTCGTTTCGGCGATAAGAACTACGATGTAGCAAAGATTGCTAAGGACGACGAGTACATCAACTACAACTACGGCGCTAAGAAGGATACTGCTGCTGCAGCTATGACCGCTGATCAGGTTGCTGATGACATGATCTCCAAGCTGAAGGCTACTTCCGCTGACACTGTTAAGTTCATCTGCAACGATGACGGTGATATCGTAAAGGCTTACGTTGTTGAGTCCAAGCTGGCTCGCGTTACTGCTGTAAACAGCGAGAAGGTTTCCATCAACAACGGCGTTGGTACCATCAAGTTTGAGGATAACGACATTTACGACGGCGTTAAGAAGGACGATATCGTTGTTGTTACCACTCTGTACAACACCAAGGCTACCAACTCTGCTGCTAAGAGCACTGTTGTTAAGGCAGCTACCGTTGAGGGCAAGCTGACCAGCTTCAAGGGCACCTCCAAGGTAAGCATTGACGGCACTTCTTACGACATTGCTATGCTGGAAGGCACTGACGTTGATTCTGATTTCGAGAATACTTTCAAGGATCAGATTGGCGAGACCTACACCCTGTACACCATCGGCGGTATTGTTTACGCTGCTAAGCAGACCTCTGAGGGCACCAAGAACTATGCAATCGTAGAGGACACCAATGGCTCTCAGACTATTGACTCTGGCTTCGATCCGCTGGAAGTTAAGATTCTGAAGGCTGACGGTTCCGAAGGCAAGTTCGTTGTTCATAAGGACTCCACTTCTCAGGGTACTACCAAGCTGAAGACTTCCGATGTTAAGACCGGCGTTCTGATCAAGTATTCGAATGTTTCCGATAACAAGATCAAGATCACCGAGGTTCAGGGTTCTACGGCTCTGAATAAGGACACCACCGTATATGTTAAGGACACTAAGTCCTTCAACAACAAGGTTGCTGCTTCTGATGCTGTTGTATTCGTAAATAAGACCAATACTTATGGTAAGCCGGGTGACTTCTACGCATACACCATCCGCAACCTGAACGATATCAAGGCTAAGTCTGGTGCAGCTGTTGCTTCCATTCTGGACGACAACAAGGTTGTTGCAGCTTATGTTGAGCTGACCACCAAGCCGTCCGGTTCTACCGCAGACACTGTTTACGGTATCGTATCTAAGGAAAACGGCACTGTTAAGGATGGCGACACCACCTACACCTCCTACACTGTTGATGTTGATACTAACACCCAGAAGACCGTTCTGATCGAGGGTGACAGCGACACCACTCTGAAGGAAGGCTATCTGGTAAGCTTCGATGAGGCTTCTGATAAGGTATACTCTGCATCTGATATCACTATCTACCTGAAGAACGAGAATACTGACTACCACAAGCCGAGCACCATGGCTGCTATCGACGAGTACGATGAAAAGGGTCAGATCGTATCTTACTGGGATAAGACCAATGATATCGGCGACAAGACTAAGCTGATCACCAAGGCGGTTGACGATGATGTTAAGATCATCTACGTAAGTGCTGAGGATGATAAGGCTGCTGATAACAACGGCGCAATCGAGTATGATGGCGTTAAGGGCACCAAGAATGCTTACATCGTATTCGAGGATAACAACAGCACCAAGAATGTTGTTGCAATCTTCGTTGACGTTGACGGCAACATCACCAAGTAATTTCTGAATCCCGCGATTCGATTTTACGTAAAGGAACCCCCGAGGAAACTTCCTCGGGGGTTTTCTTATCCCCTCACCCACCAGCGGTCTGCCGCCGCTCTGCGCTGCGCCGCAGGCCGCCCTTATTCCCTATCACACCCCAACCGCAAGCCGCTGTGCGCCGTTTTGACGCCCTTGCGCCCTATCCCCCATCCGCCTGTAAAAGCGCGCAAAAAAGCCGCCCGGAAAACCGGGCGGCTTGCATTTTGGAGAAATTACTTGAGCTGTACGCGCTCACGAATCGAATCGGTTACGGAAAGCTGTACGCTCTGTGCGGAGTAGCCGGTGCACGCCACCTGCGCCACATAGCTGCCGCGCTTGAGGCTGAACGACGCCGTGCCGTCCGTGCCGGTGGTGATGCTCTTGCCGCCGACCGTGACAACCGCACCGGACAGCGGTGCGCCGTACGCGTTGGTGACAACCAGCTGTACATTCTCGAGAATCTCGCCGGTCAGCTTGACCGTGCGGCCTGCAGAGATTTTGACCGTCTGCGTAACCGCCGCGGTAAAGCGCGCATGCGTTGCCGTTACAACGTACGAGCCGCGCTTGACATAAACGGTTGCCGTGCCGCCTGAGCCGGTGGTCAGCGTCTGCGCTGCCGTGCCGCTCTCCGCGTCCGAAGGCGTGAAGGTGACGGACGCGCCCGAAATCGGCAGACCGAGATCATCGACCACGGAAGCCGTCAGCGCGTAAGTGGTAACGTAGTTGACACGCAGCGTCGGACTTTGACCCTTGCTCATCACAAAAACGAAATCCGCATAGGATGCGCCGCTCTTGCCGAATTCCGCAACCGCAGACTTGTTGATCGTGACCTTGCTGCCCTCGATCTTGTACTGCCAGTTCTCCTCGAGCGTCTTGCCGTTCGAGCGGATATTCTTGAGCTTTGCACCGTCTACCATGTTAAGCGTTACCACCAGATCGGCGTAGCCGCCGGACGAGGTGTTCGCGTCAAAATCGACCGTGGACGGCTGTACTTCGTTCACCGGCGCGGTATCTACTACGCTCAGCGAGCAGGTAAAGGACGAACCCTGATTGGGCACGAATGTAACCGTATAAGTGCCCTTGCTCTTCTTGGCAAGCGTCTCCTTGAGCAGACGAATCGTGCCATTCGTTGCATTATAGGTGTAATCCGTGCCACGCTCGAGCACCGTACTGCCGATTTTGACGGAATCCAGACGCGTGCCCGCCGGAAGAACGACGTTTACCGTCTGATCGGCATGGTTTGCGGACTGCTCGTACTTATCAAAGGTAATCTGGCTCGGGCTGACTGCGCTCTGCGCCGAGTTGCTGACCGCCAGACCGATGGCTGCCTTGGAGCCGTCCTCAAAGGTCAGTTCTGCGGTGTAGGTGCCCGCCTTGAGCGTGGACAGATAGGTTTTGTACACGCGGATGCCGTTCTTGTCGCTCAGCAGGTTGTAATCCGTGCCCTGCTTGAGATTGGTGCCGTTGACCGAAACACGGGTCAGATCGTTCTTGTCCGCGTTGAAGGTGAACTCGTAGGAGAACGCGATCGCGTCCTTGTTGTTCACGTCAATAGACAGCGTGGACGGAGAAACCGAAACGCTGGTGGACGCCGCAACGTCCTTGCCGGCAATCTTCGCGGTAACGCCGCTCGCCAGTTCAACGCTGGTCGGCTGCATGGTCAGCTCACATCCGTTGGCGTTGAGCACCGCCTTCTGGACCGAGCCGCCGCCGGTGACGGTGGTTCTGCCGTTTGCGGTAAGCGTGCTGATGGAGGTGCTGCCGGTCGTCAGGATGCTGCCGGTCTGCTCATTGGCAACGTCCCAGACAGCTGCATCCAGCGTCAGGCTGACGCTGCTGCCGTTCATTTTAAGATCGGAGAAGCCGCCTGCAGTCGCTGCCAGATTGCTCTCGGTCAGCGTCGCAGAGGTTTTTACCTCGGTGGTGCCGATGTTGGTGTTGCCGGTCGCAATGACCTGCGGGGTCAGTCCGGTCGGATTGGAGACGACCATCTCGAGTGCGGAAACACCGTCCAGCGTTACATTGCCGCCACTGACGATGATATCGCCCGCAACGGTGACATCCTCAAGCGTTACATTGCCCGCCAGAACGCCCTCGGTGATGTACAGATTGCCCTTGATATCCGCATCGGCCAGCGTGCACGGTACGGAAATCGTAACGTTTTTGGTATCGCTCTTGAGCGTAGCCTGCGAGTACACGTTGCCGTTCTTATTCAGCGGGGTGCCCATATAGCCGTACAGCATTTTGGCGATTTCGCCTCGGCTGAGCGTGCCCTGCGGCTTAAAGGTACCGTTCGTGTAGCCGTTGATATAACCCTGCTTGACCGCTTCCGCAACGTAGGATTTGCTGTAATCGCTCAGCTTGGCCCGATCAGAGAACATATCCAGCGCAGACAGGTTAGCCGTCGGCGTGTACTTGTGCAGTCGGCCGAGGATGGTTGCCGCCTGCTCTCGGGTCAGCGTGCCCTCCGGCGCCATACGGTTGTTGCCGACACCGTTGATATAGCCCTGCTTGACCGCAATCTGCACGGTTTCGTAGAAAATATCGCTCGAATTGACATCCGAGAAGCTGATATCCGCCTTTTCGGTAAAGCCGAACGCGCGGTTGATATAGCGCATGAACTCCCAGCGCGTTACCTTGTCATCCGGACCGTAGTTGCCCGTGCTGGCAGACGGATTGATAATGCCGTTTTCATGCAGCTCAGTAATGTAGGACTTTGCCCAGTGGCCATCAATATCCGAAGCCGCAAAGGCAGCCGGCACGGTACTGACCAGCAGCGCCGCTGTCAGTACGGCGGAAAGGACTTTTTTCAAAGCTATCACCTCTTATTATAATTTACCTTTATTCTACCATTCTTTTGTTTATTTGTGTACTGTTATTTTTATCTTGAGACAGGGCTTTTGACTAAATAGACGGCCTGCTGCCGGTTTTGGTTCCGCATTTTCGCAGAATTTTCCGGTATCCTCACAGAACATACAATTTCTGCTCTGTCATTTTGTATATCATCACTCTGCTTCATGGAATCTTTTCACAAATTCGCGCAAAACCCCTTGCATTGACAGCCGGATATTGTATAATTTAGATAGTGGCAATCCGTCGGCTGAAAGCGGCGATGCGCCAACTAACACGATGAGGTGATACCAATGGATTATATGTCGGAATACAAGCGTTGGCTGGACTGCTCTGCCCTCTCTGCGGACGAGCATGCCGAGCTGGCTGCTGTTGCAGATAATCAGGAAGAGATCGAAAGCCGTTTCTTTGCGCCGCTGTCGTTCGGCACGGCCGGTCTGCGCGGTGTACTGGGCGTCGGCCTCAACCGCATGAACCGCTTTACCGTCGGTCAGGCTGCACAGGGTCTGGCAAACCTGATCGTATCGAACGGTCAGGCCGCAATGGACCGCGGTGTTGCCATTGCATACGACTCCCGCCATTTCTCGGCCGAGTTCGCCAAGCAGTCTGCGTGCATCATGGCCGCAAACGGCATCCAGTCGCTGCTGTTCGATGAGCTGCGTCCGACCCCGGAGCTGTCCTTCGCTGTCCGTCACTACGGCTGCATCGCAGGCATCAACATCACGGCTTCCCACAACCCGAAGGAGTACAACGGCTACAAGGTTTACTGGGAGGATGGCGCACAGCTTCCTCCGGCCGAGGCAGACGTGGTTGCCAGCGAAATGGCAAAGACCGATATCTTCACCGATGTAAAAAATGCAGACTACGATGAGTCCGTCAAAAACGGTCTGATCCGTATTCTGTCTAAGGAGACCGACGAGGCTTACCTCGGCGAGGTTATTAAGGTTGCGGTAAATCCGGACTGCGTAAAGCAGGTTGCCGATGAGTTCAAGCTGGTGTACACGCCGTTCCACGGTGCCGGCTACCGTCTGGTTCCCGAGATCCTGCGCCGCCTGGGCTACAAGCACATTATCTGTGAGCCGGAGCAGATGAAGATCGACGGCGACTTCCCGACCGTTAAGAACCCGAATCCGGAGTACAAGGAAGGCTTTACGCTCGCCATCGAGCTGGCAAAGCAGAACGATGTTGATCTGATCATCGGCACTGACCCGGACTCCGACCGCACCGGCATCGTCCTCAAGGACAAGTCCGGCGAGTATGTCACCCTGTCCGGCAACCAGGTCGGTGTGCTGCTCACCGATTACATCATCACCGCAAAGAAGCTGACGAACACCATGCCTGCCCATCCGGCGGTGCTCAAATCCATCGTTACCACCGAGATGGCACGCGCGGCGGCTGAAAAGAACGGCGTTGCGTGCTTTGATACCTTCACCGGCTTCAAGTTCCTTGCCGAGAAGATCAAGCAGTTCGAGCAGGACGGCTCGCACGAGTACATTTTCGCGTTTGAGGAATCCTACGGCTACCTGTGCGGCGATTATGCCCGCGACAAGGATGCCGTTACCGCTTCCATGCTGATCGCCGAGATGGCGGCTTACTACCGTACCCAGGGCAAGACCCTGTACGACGCAATGGAAGAGATGTACGAAAAGTACGGCTACTACTGCGAACAGACCATTTCGATCGTTATGCCGGGTGTTTCCGGCCTGCAGCGCATGAAGGAGCTCATGCAGGAGCTCCGCGACAAGCCGCTGACCCAGATCGGCACCCACAAGGTCGATTACACCCGCGATTACATGCCGGGCACCCGCACCTGCATGGCAGACGGCAAGTCCGAGCCGATGGAGCTTAAGGGTCAGAACGTGATGTACTACGAGCTCGAGGGCGGCACAACCTTTATCATCCGTCCGTCCGGCACCGAGCCGAAGGTCAAGGTTTACATCATGGCCAAGGGTGAGAACAAGGCCGAGGCCGCAGAAAAGGTCGAGGCTCTGACCGTTGCAGCGAAGGAAATCGTAAAGTAAGCCATCTGCAGTAAAAATCCAGCAACGCTGAATGCAGCCGAATTCCGGTTCGGCTGCATTTTTCCGGAATCACCTTGATTACCGAAATTATTATACCTTAATTATTTTAGGGGAACAAAAATATGATCAAACGCATTATTTCCTGTATTGTAAGCACGGTCATCGTGCTCGGCGCCACCATCGCGTATGACCGCACGCCTGCATGCCGCATTGCCGTGATGGAGCAGGTGCCAACACAGCTGGCTTCCGTTCTGCCGCGTGCTGCTTCCTATGAACTGGAGTTGCGCACGGAGGAAGGCAACCGCAGCTACACGGTCAACTGCCATGACAAGGACGGCAACACCTTCCGCTCCTACACCATGCAGACCGTGGAAGGCGAGGAAGAACCGCTCAATTTCACCTATACGGACTACACCTACGACGGAAACGGCAACTGCACGGATGCTATCACCACCGACAAGACCAACAACTCTACTTCGGAATACCGCCGCAGCTATGACGACAAAAATCGCGTTCTTCGCACGGAAAACTACGAGGACGGCGAACTTTCGGTCTCCTCCGAGACGGTTTACACCGAGGTTGACAACGGTCAGTCCTCTGCCGTCAACACGGTTTACGACGCAGACGGCAATGAGCTGATGGTCGTCCGCATGGGCATGAACACCAACGGTGATGTGCTGTCCTCCCGCACCTACGAGGGCGAGGACAACATCACCTCCTCCACCGACAACCGCTACGACAGTCAGGGACGGCTCATCCAGTCGGTCACCGTAGACGAGAGCGGCATCGTGTTAGAAGTGCTCACCGTGTACTCGGTGGACGGCAAAACGCAGACCACCCGCTCGACCATCGAAGGCGGCACCCTCTCAACCGATACCCGTACCTTTGATGATAACGGCAATCTGGTCTCCATGCACCAGACCGACAGTGACGGCTACGCAAGCGATACCACTTATACACAGTTTAAGTGACCTGTCGCGGAACTTTAATCCGCAGTGAAAACCACCCGTTCGGGTGGTTTTTCCTTTTTTTCGGGCATACTATTATCAGCTATACACCGACCATTTCTCCCTATCTGTCGGTTTTCCGCTAAACTCCTGCAAAATTCCTGTCTGGATATTGCTTTTTCTCGGTCAAACAGCTATAATCGCTATATGCGTATCAAGACTGTGTCAACAGAGCACAGCTATAGAGAAATAGATCGGAGGTGCGCTATGCGCATCATTATTGTAGGCTGCGGCAAAGTCGGCTCGGAGCTGGCAGGACAGCTCAGCGCGGCCGGACACGACCTGACACTGATTGACCTGTCCGAACGCCGGCTGAACGAGCTTTCCAATATGTACGACCTTGCTACAGTAAAGGGCAGCGGCACCAGCTATCACGTTCTGCGTGAAGCCGGCGTGCAGGATACCGACCTGCTCATCGCCGTTACCACCCATGACGAAATCAACCTGCTTTCCTGCCTGATCGCTCGTAAAGCATCCGGCTGCCACGCCATTGCGCGTGTGCGCGATCCGGAATATGTATCCGACCTCGGCTTTATCCGCGATGAGCTGGGTATTTCGATGGTCATCAACCCCGAGCTGTCCACCGCGCGTGTTGTTTCGCGTCTGATCCGATTCCCGTCGGCCATCAGCGTCAGCACGTTTGCCCGCGGACGTATCGAGCTGCTCGACCTCAAAATTCCGCACGAGTCCCGCCTGGACGGCATGGCGGTCTGCGAGGTCAATCCTCTGCTCCGCACGGACGTGCTGCTGTGCATGGTCCGCCGCGACGGTCAGACCTATATCCCGAAGGGCGACTTCATCCTGCACGAGAACGATAACATCACCGTCATCATTCCGCCGCACGAGCAGAACGAATTTTTCGAGAAGGTCGGTCTGCCGGTCAAGCGCATTTCCTCCGCGATGCTGGTCGGCGGCGGCAAGATCTCGTATTTTCTGGCGAAGATCCTGCTAGATTCCGGCATTGCAGTCAAGATTATCGAAAACAAACTGGAACGCTGCGAGGCGCTTTCCGAAATGCTCCCGAACGCGACCATCATCTACGGCGACGGCACCGACCGCGACCTGCTCGACGAGGAGGGGCTGGCAACCTGCGAGGCGTTTGCGGCGCTCACCGGCATGGACGAGGAGAACATTCTGCTCGCGCTGCACGCCGGACGGCACTCCCGCGCCAAGCTGTTCACCAAGGTCAACCGTGTGAACTTTGAGGAAGTCATCGCCAGCATGCCGATCGGCAAGGTGATTCGCCCCAAGCAGACCACCGCCGAGCTGATCAGCCAGTACACCCGCGCGATGCAGAACTCGATGGGCTCCAACGTGGAGACCCTGCATCAGCTGGGCGGTGCAGAAGCGCTTGAATTTCGTGTTGCGGCGCACCACCTCACCGGCGTTCCCCTGCAGGATATGCCGATTCGTCCGGATGTTCTGCTGTGCTGCATCAACCGCAAGGGCAAGCGTATCATTCCGCGCGGCCACGATGTGCTGCATGAAGGCGATACGGTTATCGTCGTTTCCACCTTCGAGGGCATGAACGACCTTCAGGATATCTTCCTGCCGACAACCAGAGGGAGCGGAAGATGAATTTCGCAATCGTCCGCTATCTGATCGGCTGGCTGATGGGCATTGAGTCCCTGTTCCTGCTGCTGCCCGCGTTTACCGCGGTCATTTACCGTGAACCCGAGCTGCCTGCCTATATCGCCACCGCACTGATTTGTATGGTCGGCGCAGGCATTCTGTGTGAATATAAGCCGAAAAACACCAAGTTCTACGCACGCGAAGGCTTTGTAGCAGTCGCGCTGTGCTGGCTGGTGCTGGCCGTGACCGGCGCCCTGCCGTTCGTGCTCAGCCGCGAGATTCCGTTCGCAGTAGATGCGATTTTCGAGGCCGCATCCGGCTTCACCACCACCGGTGCTACCATCCTCGGCGATGTGGAGGCGCTTTCGCATGCCTCCATGCTATGGCGCTGCCTGATGCACTGGGTCGGCGGCATGGGCATTCTGGTGTTCATGCTGATCGTCCTGCCGCTGGCAGGCGGTCAGACCATTTATCTGATGCGTGCGGAAAGTCCGGGACCCTCGGTCTCCAAAATATCGCCGCACATGCGCGATACCGCGCTTATCCTGTACGCGATTTACTTTGGACTGACCGTTCTGCAGATCATTCTGCTGCTGCTCGGCGGCATGCCGATGTTCGATGCCATCTGCGTTTCACTCGGCACGGCAGGCACCGGCGGCTTCGGCAACTGGAATGATTCCATCGCGCACTACGACAGCGCCTACCTGCAGAATGTCATCTCGGTCTTTATGATTCTTTTCGGTATCAATTTCAACGCGTATTTTCTGCTTTTGACCCGCAAATTCAAGCAGTTGTTCAAAATCGAGGAGATTCGCGTGTACCTCGGCGTGATTGCCGTATTCACCACGCTGATCGCCTTCAATGTGCGCGGCTGCTTCAGTTCGCTGCGCGAGAGCTTCCACCATTCCCTGTTTCAGGTTGCGTCTATCATCACGACCACCGGTTTTTCAACCGTGGACTTTAACCAGTGGCCCGCATTCAGCAAGCTGCTGATCGTGCTGCTGATGTTCATCGGCGCGTGTGCCGGTTCTACCGGCGGCGGCATGAAATGCTCGCGCATCCTGCTGCTGTTCAAGGGCGTAAAGAAGGAAATGATGTCGCTGATTCATCCGCGTCTGGTGCGCGTGCATAAAATGGACGGACAGCGCGTCCAACACGAGGTCATGCGCTCGGTCAACGCCTTTCTTGTGGCATATCTGATCGTCATTGCCATTTCCATCCTTATTGTCAGTCTGCACTGTGAGGATATGGTGACCAGCTTTACCTCGGTTGTTACCTGCATCAATAACGTCGGTCCGGGACTCAATCAGGTCGGTCCTGCAGCCAACTTCGGTGCACTGCACCCGCTGAGTAAAATCGTGCTGATTTTCGATATGCTCGCCGGTCGTCTGGAGCTGTTCCCCATGCTTCTGCTGTTTGCACCCGAAACGTGGAGAAGAAACCGATAAAAAAGTTGCCGCTGAACGTATATCGTTTAGCGGCTTTTGCGTGCATATCGACCGACCACAAATCGTTCCGGTGCTCCACCGACACACCTGAATCATCGCGGCAGAATATGTCGAGATGGGGTTTTCCGGTTGCTCAGGGGTATCTATCTCTTTGGGTAACATAATGGTTTTCGGCATATCGAGCATGCTGAGCAGTTCCTCGAAAAAATAAAAGGAATTGCGGTCTCCCTGCTCAAAAATCAGATACGGATAGGGTTTCAGTTCATCGAGCGTGATGCACTTCCGGTCTGTGTTTCCCGCAGGATAAAACCGTACCGGTCTGCGTCGTACTCCTTGACAACCTCGACGAATGCGTTCACTGCGAACGAATAGTGCTGACATGACACGCAGAACTTGGGCACGCGCTTTGGGCCCACGCCGAAGTGCTCCTGCATGATATCTGCCTGCTCAAGCAGCATGCGCGCAAACGAAAGCAGTGCCGCACTCATCCGTGCTCTGCCCGCACGGTTCCGCGCACGGGCGGAAAAGTACGGCTGCGCCTTTCTCCCCGGTTTTGTCAGGTGACAAAACCGGGGTGTTTTTTGCCGCATTTTATCCACAGCCTGTTGATAACTCCTGTGGATTGTGTGTCATTTTTTGCAGAATTTACGCGTAGTTCACTCTGTTTTTCCTATCGGTGTATTTCGTGTCGAAAATCGGACATTTCGTGTGCCCGACCGCACAGCAGGCTGCAAAGCTGCTATGATAAACGCAGGCAATTTTCAGTCTCTTTTCTGCAGGCGCGGCTCGTTCCACCGCACCGCAGAATAGGAAAAGGAGGAATATACCATGAAATTCAAACGCGGCATAAGCCTTGCTCTGGCACTGGCTCTTATCGCCGGCATAGGCGGCCCGCTTGATATCCGCGCAGCGGCGGCGGATACCGGCAGCTCGGACGCGCTTGCGGCGCTCGGCATTGATTCGAGCAAAGCGCCCGACGGCTTTAATGCCAATGACCCCAGCAACCCATACGGGCGCAATACCATCAAGGTTACGCCGGTGTACGAGCTGTATACCGTTGGTCTGACGAATGATGTTCTGCCGTCGGATAAAATCGACCTGGACAAGCGTGAAATCGCAGAGCAATGCGATACAAGCGTTTCCAAGTCCAACCAGAAGGACAATATCCTTCAAAGCACACTGTACGGCAATGATGATAACACATCTACCAAGGCTCAGCAGTTTTTGACGGCTAAAACCAATTCCAAGGAAATCTCCAAGGGTAAAACCACCTCTACCGGCACATACGCACAGTTCCCGACAGGCAGCAAGGGCAATGACGGCTATGCCACCAAGGGCTATCTGACCGGCATGACCAATGCCACCACCGATTTGAAAGATGGTACCGATTACGCCATGGCAGACGTAGCCGCAGGCCATTTCACCTCGAGCAGTGACGCTAAGTCCTCGCAGACGGTCATGGTTTACGCCGGTGACCTGAGCGCGAAAGGCGGTCTGTACCTGCGATTCGGCAATGCGACAACCGGCGAGTACGGCAAGCCGATCACGCTGCTGGACACCAGCAAGGAAATCGGCAACCCGAATCTGACCGACACCAGCGACGAAGGCAGCACGACCGCCAAAAAGGTCGAAAACTTCGCGGAAAATCCGTATCAGCTGAAAAACTACCTGCAGGTAGCTACCGGCGACTGGGACAACGACAGTAAGGACGAGGTTGCGGTCTATGTGCCAGAGGTCGGCAATTCCCGCATTGAGATTTACGACCTGCAGACTGACGATTACTCCAATCCCTCTAACTGGAGACAGGCGTGGACGTACTTCTTCCGTGAAGGCAGTGTCGTTTCCAACATGATCTCTCTCGTCAGCGGTGACGTCAACCAGGACGGCGTAGACGATCTCGCCTGCACCTGGGGTTACTACTACGGTCCGCAGCAGAATGAAGGCTCGCGTGCCGTTGTTATGTTCGGCTCCACGAGCGCGCACATGCTGCAGAGCTCTCAGGAATTCCCGCTGACCTATGAGGGCAGCAATCTGGTCCGCGCATCCTTCGCCTTCGGCGATATGACCGGCGGCGGCAAAACGCTGATTCTGGCGGCCCAGTCGGATGCCGACCTCAAGGCAAATAAGCAGAACACGCGCTATGTAGGCTTGTACGCATGGAACGGCGTCACCTTCAAGCCGTCTGTTTCGCAGAATTTCGATCTGTTCTCCAAGAACGATAAAGGCGAGTACATCTACGGTGCAATGGCAAAGCACAACGATACCTTCCATTCTCTGCCGCTGTGTCCGGCCAATACGGCTATCATCTCCCGTCCGACCGCAGGCGAAACACACGATGGCGGCAAAACCAGTGATCTGCTGTACTTTGACAGCCTTGTCATCTCCTGCGATGAGAACGGTCTGAACATCAAGCAGGCGCTCGACAACACGCCTGCTATGCCGGATGAGGACTACGTTGAGTACGATGCATCCGCAGGCTCTGTGACCACCGCGGTGGATAAAGACAACAACACCGCAGGTTCGGGTACGCTGTTCACCCTGACGCAGACCATGTCCAAGGATGAGAACAAGCAGTCTGATAAGTACACGGTAGACGGTAAGGTTCCGCATTACGAGCTCCGCTACTACTACAAAAACTGGCTGCACAAGCTGTTCAAGATTCGCTCCTCCTACTGGGCGTTCACCGGTACATACGATACTGTAAACAAGGAAACAAACTCCACATACAACAAGCGTACTCCCGGTACAACCAGACTTTCGACCGTCAACCTGTTTGACGGCTCTCAGCCGGTAAAAACCGATGTCAACAGCTCGTACACGCTCTGTCTCGCCAACACGGACGACGATACCAGCTACATGACCTACACCGGCAAGCACTATTACACCTACTCCGACCCGCAGGTTCTGGCGGTACTGGCTTCGCCTCCGTACTTCTCCGATCTGCTCGACCGCGATGACCTGTCCGGCAACTATGCCGAGTCCTCCACCACCTACTCGAGCATGAAGGGCACCGAGAACGGCACCAGCTCCTCCTCTACCATCTCGGTCGGCGCGTATGTCTCCTTTGAGCAGGAATTCTCGGTATTCGGCGTTAAGATCGGCAGCGTTGAGGCGGAAGCCGCCTTTACCTCCGGTTTCACCTACGAGACCGAGCACACCTCCTCGCTCGAGCAGTCCATCACCTACGAGACAACCTCCGGCGAGGACAGAGTGGCGTTCTATTCCATCCCGATGGAGATTTACGAGTACACCTCCTACATCCCGGATGGAACAGGCAAATACACGAAAGTAACCTCCACCGTTTCCATCCCGCACGAAGCCTCGATCGGTCTGATCGACCTGTCCGACTACGAAAACATTGCCGAGGATTACAGCGTGCTGCCGTCCATTTCGGGCAGTGTGCTGACGCATACGATCGGTGATCCGTCCAGCTATCCGAGCACGCATAAGGCATACGCAAACGCTAAGGCTTATAACGGTGATCCGGCTAAGGTTGACTTCACCGCGGCAGGCGGCGGCTCCGGCATCACGCAGGAGATCAGCTTCTCCACCTCGGACAGCCAAAACTACACCAACACCACCTCGATCGAAACGAAAGCCGGTGCAGGCGCAGGCGGCGTAACCGCAGGCGTTGTGGCAGGTTCGGAACACTCTGCCGGCAAGGTATCGGTCAACACCGCAGGCGGCTCGTTCTCCGGTTCGCTGCAGAACATGCCGATCGAAGCAAAACCATACGGCTACGGCATGAACTGGAAAATTTTCTGCTACAACTACCGCAGCGGCAATCAGGCGTTCCCGGTTGTTACCTACGCGGTAACCGAGCCGCAGGCTCCGTCTCCGCTGCCGGAGGATTTTGAGCAGGATGTTGCGAAAACCACCGATGATTCCGTTACCCTGACGTGGACCTACGACAAGATCGTTTCCGGCTTCCAGCTGTACCGCTACTACAACTTCCCGGATGGCTCCGGACGCAAGGAACTCGCATTTGTGCCGTTCACCGATGGTGAGCGTCACGATGACGGCACCTACACCTTCAGCTACACGGATAAGAATCTGTCTCCCTATACCAAGTATGAATATCAGATTCAGACCCGCAACAACAACAAGGCTGAGCAGCAGCGCAACAGCATTTACAGCGAACCGCTGACCTGCCGCACCAAGACCACAGCAGGCTATCCCGATATTTCGGTAAACATTGGTGGCAGGGAAAATCAAACGGAGCTGCCGATCTATCCGGATTCTCTGGCAACCGCAACGGTTAAATATAACGGAGACAATAAAAATCCGGACGGCGGCAAGTACAACAGCGTAAGCTATCAGTGGCAGAAGCTGAACGGCGATTCCTGGACCAATATTGCCGGCAGCGTTTCCGATACGCTGAGCATCGAAAACGCCGGTTCTGCCGACAAGGGAACTTACCGCTGCCGACTGAATGTGCTCTACTTCGACAACACCTCCAAGACCGAGTACAGCATTTCCGCTTACTCGCCGGAGATTACCACGACTTACAGCAAGCGCACACCCAAGTGTGAGCTGACGGTTACAGCAGAGAATGTACAAAAAGACAACACTGCTCAGTTTGACCGCACGCTGCATATCAATGCTACGATGCGTTCCGCGTCTGCTACCTCCACCATCCCGACCGGCACGCTCAGCTTCCTGATTCGCGGCACGGACTTCTCCACCACGGTTGCCGCAGAGATTGGCGCCAACGGCGTGGCCACCAAGGACGTTATCGTGCCCGCAGACGGCGCTTACACGGTTACCCCGTATTATCCGGGCAGCTATGTATTCAAGGATATGAGCAACGCGGAAGGCAAGATGGTTCTCGTTGGCGAGAACGCGACCGGCTATCAACTGACGCTCACCAACGGCAAGGATAACAACAGCGTCACCCGCTTCACCTACGGCGATACGGTAGCGCCGTCGCTCTCCCGCATGAGCAAGAATACACAGGGTCTGCAGAAGGTCAATAACGCAACCTTCAAGTATGCGGTTTCCGGTTCCAAGGATTTGCAGCCACTGACAGAGAACAAGAAGCTGGATGTTGGCACTTACACGCTGTATGCTTATGTAAACGGCGAAACCAATCCGGTTGCGGAAACCGAGTTTACCGTTGTTCAGCGTGCCGTTACGCTGCGCGTTGTCACCCCGAAGGACGGTGTTGCACAGGATCAGGTTAATCCTGCCGACCCGAATCAGCTTTCTCTCACGGCAGACACGAAAAACATGACTGCTGATGAGATTGATGCTCTGCACCTTGGCTATACCGCAATCAACACCGCAGGCAACGAGGTAACGCTCGCGCCGAACATTGCACCCAGCAACTACACGGTTTCTCCGTGCAAGACTACCGCTACCAACGAAACGCTGTACAATAACTACGAATTTACCTTTATCCCCGGCGTTTACACGGTAAACGGCCTGACTTACATCCTTACCCTCAAGGCTGAGGACTTCGGCGAAGGCGCAAACAGGCACTCTGTCGGTTCTGCGTCGATCATTACCGCAGGTCTGAATGCCGGCAAGGCGGATGACGGCAGTGCAATCTCCAGCTTTACCGCAAACACCGATGTTACCTTGACGGCTGTGCCGGATGCAGGTTATGCAGTCGATTACTGGACCTATGACGGCAAGGAAATCGAGGGCAGCAAGGAGGAGAGCTCGGTTACCATCAAGACCCTTGCAAAACCGGCATCTGTTTTGGTTTACTTCAAGACCACCAATACCAAACTGAATGCTTCCGTTCAGAATAAGCAGGGCGGTACACTCAAATGCACGGATGAAAATGGCTCCGAAAGCCTCAAGAATTTCCCGGCTTACATTGCCAGCGGTGCAAAGTTCAACTTCACCGCAACGCCGGATACCGGTTGGCACTTCAAGCAGTGGATTCTCTCGAAACGCGGTGCAAACAGCTATCCGTCCGGCGAATCGGATCCGACGAACGGCTCCAACACGCTCTCTGTTGAGGTTGGCGTGCAGGATATTGATCTGGCTGCCGTATTCGAGCGCGACAGCTACACGCTGACGCTGGAAGGTGAACTAACCGCAAGCTATCAGACGGTTGATCCGAACGATACCTCCAAGACGCTCACCAAGTCTCTCAAGAGCGGTGAAAGCGTCACCGGCGATACAAAGATCACGGTAGCGCCCAAGGCAGGCTATGCTGCCGCCACGGGCGAGACCTATCAGGTGAACGGCAAAGCTGTTGAAGCAGGAAAGCTCAACGCTGACGGCAGCTATACCTTCCCCATCACCGAGAATACCAAGGTTTCGCTCAAGACCGACCGTGCCGCATTTGCGATTACCACACCGAAAATGGAGCATGGCACGATCATTGCAACCGTAGACGGCGAAGCTATGGACGATCTGTCCAAGATTCCCGGCGGCAGCAAGGTTGAACTGCAGGCACGCGCAGAACGCGGCTGGCATTTCAAGAACTGGGTCGTAAACAATACTGCTCAGGATGAGGCTGCGGCAAAGACCAACGGCACTTATACCATCAGCGAACTGGCTGGCGATCTGTCCATCAGCGCTGAATTTGCCCAGAGCGATTTCTACACCGCCAAGGCTACCGCTGCGGCCGGCAACGGCACCGTAAAATACACGCTGTATGATATCTACGGCGTAGAAGTCGAGACAAAGGCTATGCCTGCAGAAGGCGTAACCATTTATAAGGATGAGGAAATCACCTTCCATGCAGCGCCGAAGACTGGCTATCAGGTTGAACAGTGGGAAGTAAACGGCAAAAAGACTGCCGGAAACTCCAAAACCAATCCGGAAGGCAAAATCCGTGCGGACAAGAATATTACTGCAACCGTATACTTTAAGGTTACGGCAAGCTATCAGCTTACTTTCGGCACCGCTGATGCGAACGGCCATCTGACCGCCAAGATTGACGACACCGCGATTAACTCTCAGACCAAGCAGCCGAACAGCAGTGAAATCACCTTCACTGCAGCACCAAACACCCAAAAGATGGTCGAAAAGTGGACGGTTACCCAGGGTGACATTACCGCAACCGAAAACGATGCTGCTATACAGGTTGATGGTGTAAATCTTGTCGATCCAATTTATATTCACACACTCGATGCCAACCAGACCATCCGCGTTCACTTCACCGACCTTGAGCAGTACAACGCAGCAATCACCGGCACGAACGGCACCGGCAACTTCACCTACACCACGCCGATTCAGCCAACCGACACCGGTGCAGTCAACAGCACATCCGCTCAGGTTCGCAAGAACGGCACGCTCAAGCTGACGCTCACGCCGAGCACAAACTGTGTCGGCACCGCCGAAGAAATTAAGTCTGAACTCGAGAAAGCGGCTCCGAATGCCGTTGTTTCCGTCACCGAGAAGGACAGCAGCTTTGAAGCGGTTATCCGCAACGTAACAGAAGCTCTGGCGGTCAACACCGACAATCTGTTCCACAAGACCTACGCAATCACGGAGCCTGCGAGTGACTATGAGAAATCCTGAAACGGGGACAGTCACTC
>OKSH01000665.1_pt1 | contig 35478 bp, 27 predicted proteins | sample 1601231 | NCBI WGS metagenome assembly OKSH01 (sample SAMEA3541596, study PRJEB24748) | human gut metagenome | biome: human gut; feature: human-associated habitat; material: faeces | place: China | collected 2012
GAAGGCAGAGGCCATGTAAACTTAGAGGCTGAAATTATTTAAATAAAAGTATTTGGAACGTCAGTGCCGAAGTGGTCCCGGCGTTCTGAGACTCCGGTCAAAGGACCGGACAGAACTGCTGTCGTCAATTTGTAAAAACGGTGGTTCTGTCCCGGGTATTTCGGTAAACCGCCGAAATTGTTCTTTGGCAGGAGTCTTTTTTGCATAGAAAACTCTCCGGGCAGGATATGACGCGTTCATAGTTTAAAGCGTTACGGTTTAAAATGGTAAAACAATTTTAGATAAAAAGATTGACAAAGCAGATGCAGGGTAGTATGATTGGGAATATCAAAGTGAGATTGAGGTTTTATTATGTCAGCAGAAAAGAACGTATGGACAAAAGCATATTATTTTGGCTTTCTGGGTTATTTTTATAACGCGGGTTCTTTTTGCTACGGTAAAACATCTATTTCATAAGATCTTTTAAAGAATTGAAAGATACTGAAAATAGGCCGGTGTTTGCGCGTAGCAGACATCGGTTTTTTTTGTCTGAATTTATGAATGGGAGGAATTAGAACATGATCATTGTACTGAAAAAGAACGCGGATGAAAAAAAGGTGGAGGAGCTGAAGGAAAGCCTGATCCGGCGGGGACTGAGACTTCATATGTCACAGGGGCTGGATACCATGCTGATCGGATTGATCGGAGATACCACAGAGCTGCAGGAGGACCAGTTTCAGGCACTGGAAATAGTGGAATCTGTGAAAAGGATCAAGGAGCCGTATAAGAAAGCAAACAGAAGTATGCACCCGGAGGATACTGTGGTCGATGTATGCCAAAGAAAGATCGGCGGCGGAAATTTTCAGGTGATCGCCGGGCCTTGCTCTGTGGAGACCAGGGAACAGATGATCAAAGTGGCTGAGGATGTGAAGAACTCCGGAGCCGGACTTTTAAGAGGCGGGGCATTTAAACCGAGAACCTCCCCCTACTCCTTCCAAGGGCTGGGAGATGAAGGACTCAAATTGCTGCTGGAGGCCAAGAAGCAGACCGGTCTTCCCATTGTGACAGAGATTATGCGTCTGGGGCATCTGGACCTCTTTGAGGATGTGGATGTGATACAGGTTGGTACCAGAAATATGCAGAACTTTGAGCTTTTGAAAGAGCTGGGGAAACTGAAAAAACCCATTCTTCTGAAACGCGGCATGGCAAACACCCTGGATGAATTGCTTATGAGTGCAGAATATATTATGGCAGGCGGCAATGAACAAGTGATCCTCTGCGAGAGAGGTATCCGCACCTTTGAGACTTCCATGAGGAATACACTGGATATATCAGCCATCCCTATGCTGAAGAAGAAGACACATCTGCCTGTCATCATTGATCCAAGCCACGCGGCGGGCATCCGTTTCATGGTGGAGCCTCTTACTATGGCGGCAATTGCGGCGGGAGCTGACGGTGTAATGATAGAAGTGCACAATGATCCGGAAAAAGCCCTGTGTGACGGCATGCAGTCTTTGACACCGGCCATGTTTGACGATATAATGCAGAAGGTGAAGAAGACAACAGAATTTTTCGGAAAGGTAATGTAATTTCATGAAATCATTAGTTTTAGCAGAAAAACCGTCCGTTGCCCGGGATATTGCCAGGGTGCTAAAATGCGGCAGAAAATTAAACGGAGCCATGGAGGGCGATAAATACATTGTATCCTGGGCACTGGGCCATCTTGTCACGTTAGACGACCCGGAAGGGTATGACAAGAAGTACAGAGAGTGGAAAATGGAGCATCTTCCCATGATCCCCAAGAAAATGGAGCTGGTGGTGATCAAACAGACGGCCAAGCAGTACAATGCTGTGAAAACACAGCTTTACAGAAACGACGTGGGAGAAATCATCATTGCCACTGACGCCGGCCGGGAGGGAGAGCTTGTAGCCAGATGGATACTGGAAAAAGCAAACTGCCGAAAGCCCATCAAACGTCTGTGGATCTCTTCTGTCACAGACAAGGCCATCCGTGACGGCTTTGCAAATCTGAGAGACGGAAGAGACTACAATAACCTGTACGCAGCGGCTGTATCCCGTGCGGAAGCTGACTGGCTGGTGGGGATCAATGCCACAAGGGCACTCACCTGCAAATACAATGCCCAGCTCTCCTGTGGGCGTGTCCAGACCCCCACACTGGCCATGATAGCCAAGCGGGAGGAGGAAATCAGAAACTTCAAGTCGGTTGATTACTATGGCATGACAGTGCAGTCCCAGGGTATACATTTTACCTGGCAGGACAAAAAGAGCGGTTCCTGCCGTTCCTTCCAGAAGGAGAAGATGGAGAGCCTGTTAAATCAGGTAAAAGCAGGCTCCCTTACCATAGAATCCGTGGAGAAGACGGCAAAAAAGACCTTCTCACCAGGACTTTATGATCTGACAGAGCTTCAGAGAGATGCAAATAAAAAGTATGGTTTATCCGCAAAGGAGACGCTGAACATTATGCAGCGTCTGTATGAAAACCACAAAGTCTTGACTTATCCGAGGACCGATTCCCGCTACATCGGAAGCGATGTGGTGGGGACCCTGAAAGAAAGACTGAAGGCCTGTGCGGTAGGACCCTATCGGAAGCTGGCCGGCAGCCTTTCTATGAAGCCCATAAAAGCAAGCAAATCCTTTGTGGATGACAAAAAGGTGAGCGATCACCATGCGATCATCCCCACCGAGCAGTTTGTCCAGTTGGACCATATGACAAATGAGGAGCGCAAGATCTATGATCTGGTGGTGCGCCGCTTTTTGAGTGTTCTCATGCCGCCTTTTGAATATGAGCAGACAACCATAAAAGCCCAGGCAGCAGGAGAAATATTCTTGGCAAAAGGCAAAATAGTAAAAAGTCCGGGCTGGAAAGAAGCCTATGAGAGCGGCTGGACCGACGACGATGATGAGGAGGAATACAGCGGCAGCCAGGAGCCGGCCCTGAAGGATCAGACACTTCCGACCGTCAAAAAAGGCGACACATTCCCGGCTTCCAAAGCTGAGCTGACCACAGGAAAAACAAAACCTCCGGCTCATTTCAACGAGGCGACCCTGCTCTCAGCCATGGAGAATCCTGTGAAGTTTATGGAGAGCCATGATGCCAAAGCGGCTAAAACACTGGGGGAGACAGGCGGACTGGGAACGGTTGCAACCCGCGCAGATATCATTGATAAACTGTTCAACACTTTTCTGATGGAAAAACGAGGCAAAGATATCTACATCACCTCCAAGGCAAAGCAGCTTCTGGAGTTGGTGCCTGAGGACTTGAAAAAACCGGAGTTGACGGCTGACTGGGAGATGAAGCTCTCAAAGATTGCAGAGGGCAGACTGAAAAAAGATACATTCCTCTCTGATATTAAAGATTACACCCAGGATATCATACAGGAAATTAAAACAGGGGACGGCACTTTCCGCCATGACAACCTGACCAATACAAAATGTCCTGTCTGCGGCAAGCGCATGCTCTCGGTAAACGGCAAAAACAGCAGGCTTTTAGTCTGCCAGGACCGCGAATGCGGCCACCGTGAGACTATTTCCCGCACAACCAACGCCCGCTGTCCAAAATGCCATAAACGCATGGAGCTTTATGTCAAAGGCAAGGAAGAGACCTTCATCTGCCCCTGCGGATACAAGGAAAAGCTCTCCTCCTTCCAGTCACGCAGAGAAAAGGAAGGTGCCGGCGTCTCTAAAAAAGATGTTCAGAAATATCTCACCAAACAAAAAAAAGAAGCCGCCGAACCGCTGAATAATGCCTTTGCCGACGCCTTCGCAAAACTGAAACTATAATAAAAACTGCCGTTGTCCGGCTTTCAAAATATCACGGATGTTGAGAAAGCCGGACAGCGCCATCTGCTGATCACTCCTGCACATGCTCCAGCCCCTGGCTGAGTATGGTCTCCACATGTGTATCTGCCAAAGAATAATAGACTGTCTTACCGTCTCTTCGGAACTTTACCAGTTTGATCTGCTTCAACACTCTGAGCTGATGGGAAATTGCGCTCTGTGTCATATTCAGCACGGAAGCGATATCACATACACACAGCTCCCCGGCTGACAAAGCATACAAGATCCGAATTCTGGTGGGATCTCCAAAAACCTTGAACAAATCTGCCAGTCCATATAGTGTATTTTCATCGGGTATTACCTTTTTTTGTATATGTTCATGTGTATGCACGCAATCACACATCTCTACAGTTTCATCCATTTTCATAAGCGAATCATTCCTTTCCTTCCCTATAGTTTAAAGGAAAAAATCCTTTTCTGCAAGTATATCCAATGCAAAAACATTGTTATGTCTGATAAATTTATAGAATGTTTAGAAAAATTTTTCTTGTTACCGGCCTTTTCTTATGGTAAAATATCGTTATGCTAAAGCGATGAAGATAAAAGAACAAGGGGGAATCTAAAATGGGATTTAATATGAAAGTAACACCTGAAATCGAAGCCCTTACAAAGATTTGCGAGGATCACAGCAAGATGGACGTGTCCCTCTATGGGAAGTATGATGTAAAACGAGGCCTGCGTGATATTAACGGAAAAGGCGTTCTTGCCGGACTGACCCAGATATCCAACATAGTCTCAAGTAAAGAAGAAGACGGAAAATCCGTTCCCTGTGAAGGAGAGCTGTACTACAGAGGAATCAACATTGAGGAATTGACAAAAGGCTTTCTTCAAGAGAAGCGTTTTGGATTTGAAGAAGCAACCTACCTGTTGTTGTTCGGAACACTGCCCACACAGGAGCAGTTAGATGATTTCTGCAAGATACTTGGCGAGCAGAGATGTCTGCCGCGGAACTTTGTCCGTGATGTCATTATGAAAGCTCCCAGCAGGGACATGATGAATACTCTTTCCAGAAGTGTTCTTACCTTATATTCCTATGATACGAATCCGGAGGACATATCTCTTCCGAATGTACTCCGCCAATGCATCAATCTGATCAGTATTTTCCCGATGCTGTCCGTTTACGGATATCAGGCACACCGCCACTATAACCAGAATAAAAGCTTATACATACATAATCCGAAAAAGGAACTGTCCACGGCTGAGAACATTCTGTTAATGCTGCGGCCGGATAAAAAGTATACGCCATTTGAGGCAACCATTCTAGATTTGGCACTGGTACTGCATATGGAGCACGGCGGTGGTAACAACTCGACATTTACCACACACGTGGTTTCTTCCTCAGGAACAGATACCTATTCTGCCATAGCAGCAGCTCTCGGTTCCCTAAAAGGCCCCAAGCACGGTGGTGCCAACATCAAGGTTGTCCGCATGTTCGACGATCTGAAGAAGCATGTAAAGGATTGGAAGGACGAGGAGGAAGTGTCAGATTATCTCAGAAAACTGCTCCACAAGGAAGCGTTTGATAAGAGAGGCCTGATCTATGGTATGGGCCATGCGGTATATTCCATATCCGACCCGCGTGCCCAGATATTCAAAAAATTTGTTAAGCAGCTAGCAGAAGAAAAGGGCAGACAGAAGGATTACCAGCTCTACGAGATGGTAGAGCGTCTGGCACCGGAGATCATCGGACAGGAGCGTCACATTTACAAAGGTGTAAGTGCCAATGTGGACTTCTACAGCGGTTTTGTGTACAGTATGTTGGAGCTTCCTCTTGAATTATATACCCCCATGTTCGCCATTGCCAGGATCGTGGGTTGGAGCGCGCACCGCATGGAAGAGCTGATCAACACAGATAAGATCATTCGTCCGGCTTATAAAAATGTATTGGAGACACAGCGGTATACAGTTCTGGGAGAAAGATAATACGAAAAGAATTGACAAACACCTGGGAAAACTGTTACCATCACGGTATACCAAGCACATCTGATGTGCGGATGCCGTGGAGAATATATGTTTTCAAGAAACGCGGCAGGGATAAAGCCATGCCGCGTTTTATTATGCATACAGATAGGAGAGAGCTAGTCATGTTTCGCACTTTTTTTCCGGACGAATATTTGGATTCCACATATGTAATCGATTTTGAAAAGTTGTATGCCCAGGGATATAGAGGGCTGATATTTGACATTGACAATACCCTGGTGCCTCATGGTGCGCCTGCGGATAAGCGGGCAAAGGCCCTTTTTAAAAGGCTGAAGAAAATTGGGTTTCAGTGCTGCCTCTTGTCTAATAACCAGTATGAAAGGGTCTCTTCCTTTAATAAAGATGTTCAGGTGCATTTTATAGAGAATGCCCATAAGCCTTCCCGGAAAAATTACAGAAGAGCTATGGAGCTGATGGGAACAGATTTGGAGACTACTGTGTTTGTGGGGGATCAGCTCTTTACAGATGTGTATGGGGCAAAGAGGACTGGTATGCACAATATTCTGGTAAAACCGATTCATCCGAAAGAAGAGATCCAGATTGTTTTAAAGCGGAAATTGGAAAAAATCGTCCTTTATTTTTACAGGAATGACCAAAGAAAGCGAAAAAACAGTTGAAAAATCGGAAGAGGTATTATACAATGGAGTACAGTGGAAAAAGAGATGCTTTTCCAATGGAAGAATTTAAGGAGGAATATTCATTATGATATCAGCAGGAGATTTTAAAAATGGTCTCACTCTGGAAATTGATGGCAATGTAGTGCAGATTATGGAATTCCAGCACGTAAAACCTGGAAAGGGTGCTGCTTTCGTAAGAACAAAATTAAAAAATGTTATCAATGGCGGTGTTGTGGAGAAGACTTTCAGACCTACTGAGAAATTCCCGCAGGCACGTATTGACCGTGTGGACATGCAGTATTTATACAATGATGGTGATTTATATTACTTTATGAACAATGAGACATATGATCAGATTGCCATTGACGATCAGACTGTGGGCGATGCGCTGAAGTTCGTAAAAGAGAATGAAACTGTAAAGGTATGTTCCTACAACGGGAATGTATTCGCTATCGAAGCTCCGTTATTCGTTGAACTGGATATTATTGATACAGAACCGGGATTCAAAGGTGACACAGCTCAGGGAGCTACAAAACCTGCTACTGTTGAGACCGGTGCAGTTGTATATGTTCCGTTATTCGTAGATCAGGGTGATAAAATTAAAATCGATACAAGAACAGGAGAATATCTGTCAAGAGTTTGATATGACAGTTAAAAGAAAAGCCTGTAAAAAAGCCTGGAAAGTTGAATCTCCAGGCTTTCTTTTATTTTCACTTCTCGGCAAAGGGCCATAAAAAAGGAGGGCCGGGTACGCAATGACCCGGCAGTATGAAAAAGAAAAGATATATATGAAAAAGGTTTTGTCCTTTGATGATTATTACTATAGAGGATAAATGTGAAAAATCTGTGGTGAAAATTTAAAAGAATTGTGAAAAAAATAAATCATAAATCAAAAAGAAAACATGAAAATATTTTAATATCTACTTGAAAAAACATTTATACTCCTGTATAATAATATTTACATTTTTATTGCGTATACCAGTCAGGTATAGATCAGTATTCTTGCACATTCGTGCAGTATTTTCCAATTACAGCAGAACAGAATATTTATGGACTGTCAAAGGGAAAAGTATGTCCATTTGCAGCCCTTAAATAGAAGAGGCAGTATTTTTTACTGTCTATGCACCTATACGGCAAAATGCCGGAAGGCAGAATAAAAGAAAGAGAGGTTCACAGATGGACTACAAAACATTTACACAGGAGATACTCAGCAGCCTGAGGAAAAAAGCCGGAGAAAAGACAGTCACTCTACACAGGATCGAGAAAAACAATGGAAAGATTCTGGACGCTGTCACGATCATGGAGAGAGGGGCAAACATCGCGCCTACCATTTATCTGGCAGATTTTTATGACTTTTTCAAACACGGCATGTCTTTGGAGGAGGTGGCACTTAAAATCTTGGAGCTTAACACAGAGAGGCAGTTGGAGGAGGGAGAGTTTCAAAATGCTGGATTTGAAGATTACAAGAGGGCGAGAAGCCATATCTGCTACAAACTGATCAACTTTGAAATGAACAGGAAACTTCTGAAAAATGTACCCTATATCCCCTATCTTGATCTGGCTGTTGTATTTTATTACCGGCTTGATGAGGAAATCCTGAACGGGGCAAATTTTCTGGTTCATAACTGTAATCTGGAATCCTGGGGGATAACGCTTCAGGAAATATATGATGACGCCCATAAAAATACAAGCCGCCGACTGCCTTTTACCTTTCAGGGAATGGAGGCACTGATCCGGCAGATGACAGGAGAAGATGATTTTTTGTCTTTTGGTCTTCAGAAAAAGGAGCAGATGTATATCCTTACCAATGAAGAGAAATATTACGGTGCTGCGGTGATCCTCTATCCCCATGTACTGTCCCACATTAGCAGACTTCTGCACAGCAATTTCTTCGCTCTTCCGATCTATAAGACCATCGGCATCGGCTATTACGATACGGTCATCGCCCCATGCATCACGGAGTCGGTCAAAATCGTTACGGCCCAGTATACGGCCGAGGACCTTGTCTCCAGCCGCAGCCTGATGGCCTCGCAGATCGAGGAGGTCCTGTCCCAAAATGTTTACTATTATGACAGCAAAAAGGAGGCGCTAATCCTGTAAAAGTGGGGGATAGCCGCCGAAATCTGCTGGTTTTCGGCGGCGTATGCCCAAATTTCTGCGTAAGGCTTTACAATTTCAAAAATATGTGGTAATATACTAGGGATGTCATTTCTAAGAAGACATATGCACTCGTAGCTCAGGGGATAGAGCAGTGGTTTCCGGTACCACGTGTCGGGGGTTCGAATCCCTCCGGGTGTGTTTGGTGCTTTGGGGAAAAGCATTGGAATAAGGGAATGAAGGGTAACAGTCTTGAAGGAGGACAAGGATGTTAGACAATTTCAGAGAATGGCTTTCAGACAATCTGAGGTATATTCTTCTGGGTCTGGCTATTTTGGTCGTTCTGGTGGTTCTGTTTTTCGGCATTAAAGCCCTGACGGGTGGAGCTTCTGATAAAGATAAGAAGCCGGATGCGCAGACAGAGCAGCAGAAAGGGTCTGACGATACCAAGAAATCGAAAGATTCTGATGCTGATGCAAAAGCACAGGACGAGAAAAAAGAGGATGAAAACTCTTTGGAGAAAAATGCATACCCTGAAGTAAATTCTTTGATTGATGCATTTTATACAGCCTGGGGCGATAAAAATGTTGACCGTATGAAGGAGCTTACGGACAGTTTTGACGCCACAGATGAAGCGAAAGTATTGAATGCTACTTATATTGAAAGTTACAGTAATATCAATGTATATACAAAAAAAGGTCTCACGGATGACAGCTATGTAGTATTTGTGTCCTATGATCTGAAGTTTACGGATGTAGCTACACCAGCTCCGGGACTTGCGCAGCTTTATGTGGTCAAAAAGGATGATAAATATACGATCCACAATGACAAGAGTGATACAGAGGTCAATGAATATATTGACAAGACCAATCAGGATGAGGATGTAAAGAAGCTGATCAGCGAGGTGGAGACCAACCTGAATAAAGCTATGGAATCGGATGCTGATCTGAAAGCATTTGAGGAACAGCTGGGACAGGAGACCAGTATGGCGTCCATGGCAGACAACGGTTCAACATTGACAACACAGGATGTCTGCAATATGCGTTCTGAGGCGGGAACAGACGGAGAAATCCTTCAGGAACTGCAGGCGGGAACAAAAGTGACAAAGGTTGACAATGCAGAGAACAATTGGATCCAAGTAGAATATAACGGTCAGACCGGTTATATTTTCGGAGATTTATTACAGTAATTACAGTAAAATAAAACTGCTGTACAGTGATGAAATTCGCTGTACAGCAGTTTTTTGCTTTATCTGAGAGCGCCGTATGCAATGCCTTCGCCCAGAGAGATTCCTTTGGCAGCAGCCAGTTCACTGACAGTGACCATTTGGAAGCCTTTGGCTTTAAGCGCCGGTACGATCATATCTACTGCATCTGCAGTGGGACCGTGGATATCATGCATGAGGATCACATCTCCATCCTGGGCAGCCATGACCGCGTCGTAAGTGCTCTGCGCGTCTCTGGTTTTCCAGTCCAGTGTATCCACAGACCAGAGGATCATGGGAAGCCCCACATTGGACTTGGTGGTGGAATTATAGGCGCCGTAGGGTGGACGTACCAGGGTAGCTCCATGTCCCGTGATAGCTGCTATGCTGCTGTTGGTGGAACCTACCTCGTCCTGTACACCTGAGGCATCCAGGGAATCCAGGCTAACGTGATCATATGTGTGGTTAGCCAGCTCACAGCCCATACTGTCCATTTTTTTGACTGCGTCAGGATAATTTGAAACATTCTTGCCAAGCATGAAAAAGGTTGCTTTTGCCCCGTTTGCCTGCAGTGTATCAAGAATTCTTTCCGTGTATTTTCCGGGACCGTCATCGAATGTGAGGGCAACCATTGGGCCGGAACCCGCAGCGGCAGTTTTTGCCGCTGCTTTGCTGTCCCAGACACCATTGTCTTTCAGGAAATACGCTTTGCCGTCAACTGTGATCCATCCTGTTGCCATACTGCCGTCTTTGTTCAGATAGTACCAGTCTTTTCCGATCTGGAGCCATCCGGTATTAGCAGTACCGTTACTCTTCAGGTAGTACCATTTACCGTTGTCCTCTATCCAGCCTTTTCCTGCCAGGGTACCGTCTTCCTTCAGATAGTATTTCTTACCATCCACTGTCACCCAGCCGGTCTGAGGCTTGCCGTCTTCACCGAGATAATATTTCTTTCCGTCTTTTTCTTCCCAGGAGTTCGTGACCATCTTGCCTTCACTGTCCAGGAAGAAATTGGTGCCGTCAGAGGTGACCCATCCGATCATCATAGCACCGTCTTCATCACGGAAGTAATACCAGGAATCCTCGATCTCTTTCCAGCCGGTACTTATGGACCCACTGCTGTCCAGATAGTAGCGGTTGCCGTCACGCTCTACCCATCCCGAGGCCATTGAGCCGTCATCCTGCAGATAATAGCTCTTGCCGTCCACGTCTATCCATCCGGTAGCCATGGTTCCGTCATCCTTCAGATAGTACCACTTTTCGTCATTTTTGACCCAGCCGGTCTTGGGAACTCCGCTTTCATCCAGATAATACCAGGATTCTCCTTCGGGCTGTACCCAGCCGGATGCGGGAGTGCCGTTTTCCTTCAGGTAATACCGCTTACCCTTATCGGTAACCCATCCGGTTTTAACATACCCTTCATCGTCGAAATAGTAGCGGGTCCCGTCCACTTCACGCCAGGTGTTCTCAATGACAACACCGTCGTGATAGACGAATTTCCTGCCGGAGTCATTATAGACCCAGTGGTCTTCCTTCAGGGCTTCCTTCTTGTTGTTGTAGGTGTCCATGCTGGCTTTTACCGCAGAAAAAATATACTTTGGCACAAAAATCAGCACGGCTCCCAGGATGCAGGTCAGCAGAAGGATGCCCGCGGTTTTCTTTTTGTTTTTCATTACATTAACCCCTTTGTAATTCATATGTCCGATCATGGTCTGATCGGGCACATTCATAAGTACACGTTATCATTATACTATCGCATTGGAAGTATTGGCAAGGCGCAAAGCGAAAAAATGTCGAAATAACTGCTTAAGATATCTTAAAGGCAGGAAAAGCGAGCGCTTTACTTGCGGGCAGAACCTGTGATATACTCTTTATCATAATACATAAAGGAGCGCACAGAACATGCGTTTAAATAAATATCTGAGTGACGCCGGCGTCTGTTCCAGGCGGGAGGCGGACCGTCTTGTACAGGACGGAAGAGTTATGGTGGACGGTAAAACTGCCGTTCTGGGCATGCAGATCCAAGAGGGGCAGGAGATTTTAGTGAACGGAAAAAAAGTCCGCCGCGAAGAAAAAAAAGTGCTTCTGCTCTTTCACAAACCAAGAGGAATTGAGTGTACAGCCAATCCCAAAATAAAAAAGAATGTGATCTCTTATATAGATTACCCAATTCGGATATATTATATAGGAAGGCTTGACAAAGATTCGGAAGGACTTTTGCTTCTGACCAATCAGGGTGAACTTGTGAATAAGATGATGCGGGCCGGCAACTGCCATGAGAAAGAGTATCTGGTGACTGTGGATAAGCCTGTGACAGATGATTTTATCAAAAAAATGTCATCCGGTGTCCCTATTCTGGGCACGGTGACGAGAAAGTGCCAGGTGGAAAAGACAGGGAAGAAAACCTTTCGCATTATCCTTACCCAGGGTCTGAACCGTCAGATCCGGCGGATGTGTGAATATCTGGGATATAGAGTGGAACGGCTTGTGCGGGTTCGTGTTATGAATCTGGAGCTGGGTGACCTGCCGGTCGGACAGTACCGGGAGGCTGCGGAAAAGGAACTGGAGAATTTAAAAAGTCTCATTCAGGATTCTTCAGAGACGACTGTCATAAGGAAAAATGAACGGAGGAAAAGGTAACATGGATAAGACAGCGAGGATGAAAGAACTGATTCCTCTTTTAAATGAGGCGGCAAAGGCATATTATCAGGAAGACAGGGAGATTATGAGCAATTTTGAGTATGATAAGCTCTATGATGAACTGGCGGAGCTGGAGCGGGAGACTGGGATCACCCTGACCGGCAGCCCAACGGTCTCCGTGGGATACGAAGCATTGGATGAACTGCAGAAGGAAGCCCATGAAAGCCCCATGCTCTCCCTGGACAAGACAAAGGATGTGGAAACCCTGCGGGAGTTTATCGGGGAACAGAAGACCCTTCTCTCCTGGAAACTGGACGGACTCACCATTGTACTGACTTACCGGGACGGCAGTCTTTTGAAAGCAGTTACCAGGGGAAATGGTGTAGTGGGGGAAGTCATTACCAACAACGCCAAGGTCTTTAAGAATATCCCCCTTCAGATCGCCCACAAAGGGGAGCTGATCCTGCGCGGGGAGGCCATTATCACCTATTCTGATTTTGAGAAGATCAATGAACAGATCGAGGATGTGGATGCCCGCTATAAAAATCCCAGAAATCTGTGCAGCGGCTCTGTACGGCAGCTCAACAATGAGATCACGGCAAAGCGGAATGTGCAGTTTTACGCATTTTCCCTGGTCCGGGCCGAGGGTGTGGATTTTGAAAATTCCAGGCAGAAGCAGTTTGAATGGCTGGAAGCACAGGGCTTTGATGTGGTGGAGTACCGGATGGTGACTGCGGAAACCCTGGATGATGCCATCGCTTACTTTTCTGAGAAGATCACTAAAAATGATTTTCCGTCAGACGGCCTGGTTGCACTCTATGATGATATTGCTTACGGAGATTCTCTGGGAAGCACCGCAAAATTCCCACGGAATGCATTTGCTTTTAAATGGAAGGATGAGATTCGGGAAACTACTCTGAAAGAGATAGAATGGAGTCCGTCAAGGACCGGCCTGATCAATCCTGTGGCAATCTTTGAACCGGTGGAGCTGGAGGGAACTACAGTGAGCAGGGCCAGTGTGCACAATATCAGTATCCTGAAGGATTTGGAGCTGGGAATCGGGGACAAGATCCAGGTCTACAAAGCCAATATGATCATTCCGCAGATCGCGGAGAATCTGACGAGAAGCGGAGCCATTGAGATTCCCCATGCATGTCCGGTCTGCGGGCAGGAGGCCAGAGTCATAAAGACTAATGATGTGGAATCCCTGTACTGCATGAACACGGAATGCCAGGCCAAGAAAATAAAATCCTTTACCCTGTTTGTAAGCAGAGACGCCATGAATATAGACGGATTGTCAGAGGCAACCCTGGAGAAATTCATATTAAAAGGATTTATAAAGGATTTTGGTGATATCTTTGAGATTGAAAAATACAGAGATGAGATTGTCTCCATGGATGGTTTCGGACAGAAGTCCTATGACAATCTGACTGCCAGCATAGAAAAAGCGTCCCATACCACATTGCCGAGACTCCTGTACAGCCTGGGAATCTCCAATGTGGGCATCGCCAACGCAAAGGTGATCTGTAAAGAATTCCGGTATGACCTGGATAAGATCATACACGCCACCCCCGAGGAGATCAGCAGCGTGGAGGGGATCGGACCGGTTATCGCGGGAACTTTTACAGAGTATTTTTCAGATGAGGGAAATATTAAAAGATTGGAGCATCTCTTATCCCATCTGACCTTTGAGGAAGTTAAGACAGAGAGTACCCAGAGTCTGGAGGGAAAACAATTTGTGATCACCGGAAGCGTGGAGCATTTTGCAAACCGGGCACAACTGAAAGAATTTATCGAAGAGAGGGGCGGCAAGGTTACGGCGAGTGTAACTTCCAAGACAGATTACCTGATCAACAATGACACCACATCCTCCTCTTCAAAGAATAAGAAAGCCAAGGATTTAGGAATCCCCATTCTGTCAGAGGAGGATTTCCTGAAGCTTTCAGAGGAAGCATGACAGAAAGAAGGTAGGAAATGCAGTCTGAAGAGATGAAAAAGAAAGGGCTGAAAGGTGTTAAGACCATCATTTTCGGCAGGACGTTGATCGTGGTCTTTGCTTTTCTGATCCAGTTTGCACTGATCATATCCAGTTTTATCTGGCTGAAGGATTACAGCTTTTATATTTATGCCGGATTTGTAGTTTTAGGTGTGCTTGTGCTTCTGCATCTTTTCAACAGCAGAGGAAATCCCGACTTTAAACTGGTCTGGATGCTTCCCCTGACTGTTGTTCCTGTATTCGGAGCCTTATTTTACCTCTATATCAACAGTCAGCCGGGAACCAGAATGATTTACCAGAGGCTTCAATACCTTGGAAAATTTACAAAACAGTATGTGACCCAGAAGGAAAAGGTGAAAAAAGATTTAGAACAGAAGAATCCCCAGATGGGGCATCTGGCTTCTTATCTGATGGAATATGGCACCTGCCCGGTCTATGAGCACACTCTGGTGACCTATTTTCCTCTGGGAGATGAGCAGTTTCCGGCCATGCTTAAAGAGCTTGAGAAGGCTGAGAAGTTTATTTTCATGGAGTATTTTATCCTGGAAGAGGGATATATGTGGAATACCGTGCTGGAACTTTTGAAAAAGAAAGTCAAAGAAGGCGTGGAGGTCAGAGTCATGTATGACGGTATGTGTGTGCTGGCCCTGCTTCCCTCTTTCTATCCGAGGATTTTGGAGAGAGAGGGGATCCAGTGCAAAATGTTCGCTCCGATCAAGCCATTCTTCTCCCCCCATTACAATAACAGGGACCACAGAAAGATCCTTGTGGTCGACGGTAAAGTGGCTTTTACTGGAGGGACGAACCTGGCAGATGAGTATATTAATAAGAAGGAACGTTTCGGACACTGGAAGGATACGGCAGTCATGCTGAAGGGCGAGGCAGTGGAGCGCTTTACCTTCATGTTTCTGGAAATGTGGGGTGTGTCAGAGCGGGGAGATCTGGAATATGAGCCATATAGGACTCCCGCAGATCTGCAGATACCGAATGACGGATATGTCATTCCCTATGATGTGATGCCCTATGGGTATGAGAGAATGGGGAAACAGGTATACCTGGACATATTGAATACAGCGCAGCGCTACGTACATATTATGACGCCGTATCTGATCCTTGACCATGAGATGATCATGACGCTGACCTATGCGGCAAAACGCGGTGTGGAGGTCTGCATTATCATGCCCCATATTCCTGATAAAAAAACTGCCTTTGCCCTTGCCAAGACGTACTACAACGAACTGTTGGAGGCGGGTGTGGAAATCTATGAATACACGCCCGGATTTGTCCATGCAAAAGTCTTTATATCAGATGATGAGAAGGCTGTTGTAGGTACCGTGAATATGGACTACAGAAGCTTTTACCACCATTTTGAGGATGGTGTGCTCTTTTACCGGAACTCCCAGATTCCCTATGTGGAGCGGGATTTTCAGTATACAAAAAATAAATGTGTGAAGATTTCCGTGGCAGACTACAAACGCCTGGGTATTTTCACAAGGATCATGGGAAAAGTGCTGCGTATATTTGCACCGCTGATGTAAAATAAAGGCGCAGCCTGCTGAATAGTTAAAAAATACAGAAAGAAAGAGGGAATACAATATGCCGATCAAAATACAAAGTGACCTGCCTGTGAAGGAAATACTGGAAAAAGAAAATATATTCGTCATGGATGAGGGGCGTGCTGTCCATCAGGATATCCGCCCGATCCGGATCCTGATCCTGAATCTGATGCCTCTCAAGGAGGATACCGAACTGCAGCTTCTTCGCTCGCTGTCCAATACACCTCTGCAGGTGGATGTATCTTTTATGATGGTGGCGACTCATGAGTCGAAAAACACAGCCACCAGTCATCTGAATAAATTCTATGAGACCTTTGACCAGGTAAAGGACCATAAGTTTGACGGAATGATCATCACAGGCGCTCCGGTAGAGCAGATGGAGTTTGAGGAAGTGGATTACTGGGAAGAGCTGAAAGGGATCATGGAGTGGACCAAGACGAATGTGACCTCCACGATTTATCTGTGCTGGGCTGCCCAGGCCGGTCTTTACTATCATTATGGCCTGGAGAAAAAAATGATGGATCACAAAGTATTCGGTCTTTTCCGCCACAGGGTGGAAAACCGAAAGGTGCCTCTTGTGCGCGGCTTTGATGATGAATTTTTAGCGCCCCACTCCCGTCATACAGAAGTGGCGGCAGAGGATATCCATGCATGTGATGCGCTGACTGTTCTGGCTGAATCCGACGAAGCCGGTGTGTTCCTTTGTATGGCAATGGACGGGCGTCAGATTTTTGTGATGGGACATCCGGAATATGACCGGGTGACCCTGGACGGGGAATATAAGAGGGATAAAGGGAAAGGTATGGATATTAAACTGCCTGAGAATTATTATCCTGAGAATGACCCTGATAACAAGCCTCTTCTGCTTTGGAGGGCACATGCAAATAACCTGTACACCAACTGGCTCAATTATTACGTTTACCAGATCACGCCTTATGACTTGGATGGGACGCCGTTTTAAAGGCTGTTTTGAGTGGTCTTTGGGTACTGGGAAGGTACCGTTAAATATCGCCAATTATCGTATGAAATGGAGTAAAAATGGAGTGAATTTAATGTTTTTATGGAGTAAATAAAATTTAGGCGATATGACGAAATTATCTTAATCTGAAAATATTAGTATGGTTAAGCCTTGGCATATGCTGGGGCTTAACCTTTAAAATTGTATCATAGCTTAGAGTAGTCAAACACACTCTAGTTTTTATTGAGATATTATTAATTCTGAAACATAAATCAAATAATCTAAGATATCATCTATTCTTTGATGTTTCTGACACTGTTTCAGTATTTCATAAATGGGTCATCCGGCATCTCTGTGTGAGGTGCTTTTTGTTTGTGCGGGTGTACAAAATATAAAGTATAGGATATAATTACTAAATAGGAAAAGGTGTAATGGTAGATGTTGTTGATCGCTATATAATATATAGAAAGAGATGGAAAGGCAATTATGATAAAAAGCTTTATATATGAGAACTTTAAAAGTTTTGAAAAAGCAGAATTGAATTTGGAAGCTGTCACAAGCCTGGTGGGTACCAATGCTTCTGGAAAAAGTAATGCAATTGAAGGAATCAGTATTTTGGCAGAACTGGCAATGGGAGTTGAGATTAGTGTTGTCCTGGATGGTACCAGGAATCATGACAGTCACGTCAGAGGGGGGAGCAAAGCGTGTAGCAGATTCAGAACATCTGCATTTCGTCTGGGATGTCTTGTGGACTTGGATGATGAGTATGATTTGCTGTATGATATAAAAATCAATACATTAAGAAGAAATGTAGTAGAAGAAGAGTCTTTGTATAAAGTGAAAAATGGAAAGACGGTTCATCAGGGTGACAAGATATTCAGAACAAAATTACAGCAGGAAGAAAGTGGTGATATCAAGGTAGAATATAGAAACGGCAAAAGAGGAACAAATCCCGATATTGTATGTATCAGGACGGTTTCCATTTTATCACAAATGAAAAGCAAGCTGCCTGAGAATACAGAAATAGACACTGAGAACCTGCAATATGTTAATTTGGTGTTGGAAAACTTGAGGGGGATATTTGTGCTTGACCCAATACCTTCTGAAATGAGGGATTATGTAAGGATAACGGATGTTGAGTTAAAAACAAATTGTGAAAATATATCCCCGGTGCTTTACAATCTTTGCCAAGAGAAGGAGAAAAAGAAGCGGCTGCTTGATATCGTATGCAGTCTTCCGGAAAATGAAGTGAAAGATATTGAGTTTGTGGTAACAAAATTGGGGGATGTTATATTTGGCTTAAAGGAGCAGTATCTTTCCTCTTCTGAGCTTGTGGACGCGAAAAAGCTTTCGGATGGAACGTTGCGCTGTATTGCCCTGGTATCATCCATGTTAACAATGCCTGAGAATGGTGTTCTTGTTATTGAAGAAATTGATAATGACATTCATCCGGGCAGGGTACGGAAGCTAATAGAGAGTCTGCAAATGTTAGGCAGGGAAAGAAATATAGATATTATTCTTACTACACATAATGCATTTTTATTAAACAGTTATGATAAGAATAAACTTCTGGGGGTTTCTGTTGTTTACAGAGATAAAGAAAAAGGGACAAGCAGATTTATTCCTTTTGTTGATGTGAAGCAGTCACCCAAAATACTTGCATCTGGCGGTTTGGGATATGCGATGGCAGAAGAAACGCTGACGGACAGTATTAAGTCAACAGATACAAGTATAGATTATTCATGGCTGGGGGTATAAAAATGAATGTGAGATTTATAGATACCTCTATCATTATGAATCTGCTTGAGATACCGGATATGTGCAGGGACAAAGAAGCAGTAAAAGAAGAATTTAAAAAAGCAGTTGAGGAGGGAGAGATATTGATTCTTCCCGTTGCCACTATTATTGAGAGTGGAAATCATATTGCCCATATAAATAATGGAAATATCAGAAGAGAAAAGGCAATAAAGTTTAAAGAGTTTCTGGAAAAAACAGCTAAGGAGGAAGCACCATGGACATTGTATGGAACCGAGTTGAAAAAGGATGACCTGTTGGCATTGGCAGTTGAGTTTCCAGAAAAAGCCCTTACGTTGCGTATGGGAATTGGAGATATGAGTATTATCCGTTTTTATGAAAATTTTAAGGCCACTGTTCCGGCAGTAGGAAGAATTATGATATGGAGTACAGATACACATCTAAAAAATTATATAGAAGACCTAACGGTTAGCAGAAGAAAAAATAAATAACTCAAACTTCCCATATCATTTGGTGTGGTGAACCTTGAAAAATCAATACTTTAGCCCATAAAAAGGCATAAACCGCTTGCCGCTAAGATTATCCATGATTTCATGAAACATTCTTTTGCCGGATGGATGAAATGGATGATATTACATTCAGCCAATCCATGTGGATCATTTTAAATGCATTGTTGGATTCTGTTAGGGAGTATTTCCGCATCACGGAACAACAACTGGAAGAATTTACAACCGGCTTTATTCAGAGACTGCCTAAATATATACAAAAAGCCCTGGAGTATGGTCAATGTGCTGCACGATTATTATTTTGCGAGCTAAAGTATTGATTTTTCAAGATACAAGTCCCATTTTTTATGTGTGAAGTTTGAGTTATTAAGAAAAAATATAACTGTTATATATCCCCATTGTGTTTGGGATTGACAGTGTTAAAATTTCTGAGATATATTAAATACATGGCTCTTAAGGCTATTTGACAACTAATCGATTTTGAAATAAAGAAAGGAGAAGTATGCCGGAATTTGAATTTTATTTAACCGGAAGTCTTGAAAAGATATTTCCGGACTCTGATCCCCAGACAATGGATACAGTGGGCAGAATATCCATCCTGAAGGGGGAAGTACCTGCAGTGCAGATCGCTTACACAAGAAGATGCAGCAGGGAAAAGCTGCCATATAAATACCAGTTTCAGTGTGAAGTGACGGGAATAGCGGCCCCAGCGCGTTTCCGGGATGTGGAGCTGGTTCCCTCTGCATTTCCCTGTTATGAAGTGACAGATGAGAATTATCTGTCAACCAGGCCGGGCTTGTTTCCTGATTTGCTGAAGCCTAAAAAGGATAATTTTATCACACCAATGCCCGGGCAGTTCCGGTCTCTTTGGCTCGATTTTCCGGATACCGCCATGCTGGAGGCAGGTTTGTATCATGTCTCAATCCGGCTGACCATGCTGCCGGAAGTCTGTATGGGGGACGGTACTCTGCAGAAGTTAGGAGAAGATACTGTTGAAGAAGTGTTGACCTTTGAGCTGGAGGTGGGGGAGGCTGTGAGAGCGCCCCAGTCTCTCATACATACAGAATGGTTTCATGCTGACTGTCTTGCAGATTACTACGGGACAGAGGTATTTAGTGAGAACCATTGGGAGATCATAGAAAAGCAGATCGCCCTTGCAGGGAAAGAGCTGGGTGTGAATATGATCCTCACACCTGTGTTCACGCCGCCTTTAGACACGGCAAAAGGTGGTGAGCGCACAACAGTCCAATTGGCAGAGATAGAGCTGGCAGAGGACGGTTACCATTTTGATTTTTCAAAGCTGAAAAGATGGTGTGATATATGCAGAAGATCAGGAATTGAGAATCTTGAGATTGCCCATCTCTTCACTCAGTGGGGAGCTGAAGCAACACCAAAGATATATGTCACAGAGGATGGCGTCAAAAAACAAAAATTTGGCTGGCATATGCCTGCGGTGAGTCTTGAGTACAGAAGATTTCTGGAAGCCTTCCTTCCGGCGCTTCAGACAAAATTGGAGGAATTTGGTTTTGACAGGGAGCATGTCTATTTCCACATTTCGGATGAGCCGTCAAAAGAAAATCTGGAGAGCTATATGCAGGCAAAGGCAGCGGTGGAAGATCTGCTGAAGGGGTGGAAGGTGATAGATGCCCTAAGTGATTATGTGTTCTATGAGAAAGGGATCGTGGAGAAGCCCATTCCGTCCAATGATCATATTCAGGCTTTTATTGATCATGGGGTGGAGGATCTATGGGTATATTACTGCTGCGGACAGAGTGATAAAGTGCCAAACCGTTTTTTTGCCATGCCAAGTGCAAGGAACAGGATCATGGGAGTGCTGATGTACCTATATAAGATAAAAGGATTTTTGCACTGGGGATATAACTTCTACAATTCTATGTTTTCCATAGAGCATATAAATCCCTTTTTTGACACCCATGCAGGCTATGCATTTCCATCCGGGGATCCATTCCTTGTGTATCCCGGCGCGGACGGGGAACCGTGGTCTTCCATACGGGCAGAGGTACAGCGGGAAGGACTGGATGACATGCGGGCACTGGAAGAATTGGAAAAAAGAGTGGGAAGGGAGAGGGTTGTAGAGATCATTTACGAAAATGTGAAGGAAAAGATCACTTTTGAGAAGTATCCCCGGGATGCGCAATATCTTTACCGATTGAGAAACAGAGTGGCAGCCGAGATGAGAGAGGCTGCGGAAAAATAAAGTTTCATAATAAGTATACACATAAATGCAAAGATAAAAACACAACGTATGGCAAGACCATACAGACCCGGCCGGTAGTCCGGGCGCAGACAGGATCGTAACAGTCCCATCTGTAAGTAACCTTCCTCCTTAGGTCGTCCCTTCTTTGCCGGACAGGTGCAGAATTATCAGGAAAAATTCTTCACAGTCCATATAAACATTTCAAGGAGGAATCATTATGGACAGAATATCGATAACAGTAAGAGTTTTCTTTCAGGACCCCTTTTGGATCGGTTTATGTGAAAGAACAGACAGCACAGGCTGTTCTGTATGCAAGATCACATTTGGGCCGGAACCAAAGGATTATGAGGTGCAGGAATTTATCAGTCAGAGCTGGTATCGGCTAAGTTTCAGTCCGGCTGTTGCCGAAGCTGTGAGGACAACAGAGCACAGGAATCCCAAAAGGATGCTGCGGGAGGTAAAAAAGCAGATGAACCAGACGGGCATCGGCACAAAATCCCAGCAGGCTTTGAAGCTCCAGCATGAGGAGAGCAAAGAGAAGCGAAAATCCCTTTCCAGAGAGAGAAAGGAAGAGGAGGAGCAGAGAAAATTTGCCTTGAGGCAGCAGAAAAGAAAGGAAAAGCACAGAGGAAGATAGCCTTTGGTGTTTTTTAAGAGACCTGGAATAGAAATTTATTCCGGGTCTTTTTGCGTAATTCTTAAGTCTGCGCTGTATTTGTATGGAATTATGAAAAAACAAAAGAAATACTGTACATTATGCTGAATCGTGGTATGATGAAAGAAAAGTGATATGTGATAAATTTATATATTTTGGGTTTTCGGAGGAATGTTATTATGAGAAAGTTGGGAATACTGGGCGGGATGGGACCTGAATCAACATTACTTTATTACAAAGAAATTGCTTCCGGGTTCAAAAAAAGAGATAAAAACGGATATTTCCCGGCACTTACGATAGAGACTGTCAATATGTATGAAATGTTGGATTTTTGTAAGACACAGCAGTATGAGGACTTGTCAAACTATCTGCTGCAGGGAATTCACAATCTTGAAAAAGCGGGAGCGGACTTTGCTGTCTTAGCCTCTAATACACCCCATGTTGTGTTTGATATTCTTGAAAAAAGAGCCAATATACCATTACTCAGCATCGTAGAGCCTTCCTGCAGGGCAGTCAAAGCTGCCGGAATAAAGAAAACGGCCTGGCTGGGAACCGGGTTTACTATGGAACAGTCGTATTTTAAAAAATTATTTGTGGAAAATGGTATTCAAGTAGTGGTTCCCCATGAAAAAGAGAGAATGTTCATTGACAGAGTAATTGCAAAAGAGCTTGAGTTCGGTATCGTAAAGGAAGAGTCCAAAAGGGGAATAGACAGTATTATAAAGCGGCTGATCGCAGAGGAGGGAATAGAAGCTGTTATCATGGGATGCACAGAATTGCCTCTGATGTATTCCGGTGAGGTATTGCCTGTGCCTGTTTTTGATACTTTAAAATACCACATACAGGGGATTCTTGACTATATGTTTGAAATATAATACCTATCGTGCTGCTTCTGTTCTGTAAATGAGTTACAGGCGGAGGAACTGAATCTTTTTGCGGGAAAACAGAAAAATTTACCGGCTTTGAACTTATTTTCTGCCCTGTGACGACTGCGTGGTGTTTGTACAAGAAACATGTTTATAAGGAAGCACGAGTTGCCTCACATGTTATGGAGGTGCCTAAAAGAAAGGGAGATTTAAGCATGGAAGAAAACAAATGGAAACTTACAAACGAAGCCGGCGCACCTGTGGCAGAGAACGAGCATTCTGTGACAGCAGGACCAAGAGGCCCGGTGGTTATGCAGGACGTCTGGCTGATGGAGAAGCTGGCCCATTTTGACCGGGAGGTGATCCCGGAGCGCAGAATGCATGCAAAGGGATGGGGAGCCTACGGGAAGCTTACGGTTACTCATGATATTTCCAAATTTACAAAAGCAAAAGTTTTACAGCCCGGAGCCGAGACAGAGCTTTTTATCCGTTTTTCCACGGTTGCCGGGGAACGCGGGGCTGCGGACGCGGAACGTGATATCCGTGGTGTGGCAGTGAAATTTTATACAGAAGAGGGAAACTGGGATCTGGTTGGAAACAACACGCCCACATTTTTCCTGCGTGATGTACATAATTTTCCTGATCTGAACCGGGCAGTAAAGAGGGATCCAAGGACCGGTATGCGTTCTGCGCAGAACAATTGGGATTTCTGGACACTGCTTCCTGAGACCTTCCATCAGACTACCATTGTGATGTCTGACAGGGGAATACCGGCATCTTTCAGAAATATGCATTTTTACGGTGAGCACACTTATTCTTTTTATAATGCAAAAAATGAACGGTTCTGGTGTAAATTCCATTTCCAAACACAGCAGGGGATTAAAAATCTGACGGATGAAGAGGCGCAGAAGATTTGCGGCATGGACAGGGAAAGCCATGGGCGTGATCTTTTTGAAGCGATTGAGCGGGGGGATCATCCCAAATGGACCATGTATGTGCAGATCATGACAGAAGAACAGGCCCGCAGCCATTATGAGAATCCTTTTGATATTACAAAAATCTGGAGACACGGAGAGTTTCCGCTGATAGAGGTTGGTGAGCTGGAGCTTAACAGAAATCCGGAGAATTATTTTGCGGAAGTTGAGCAGGCTGCATTTACGCCTGCCCATGTGGTGCCGGGAATCGGATTTTCACCGGACAAGTTTCTGCAGGGGCGTCTGTTTGTATATGGAGATGCCCACAGATACCGTTTGGGAGTCAATTACAATGAGATTCCGGTGAACCGTGCAAAATGCCAGGTGAATGATTATCACCGGGACGGCGCTATGCGTGTGGATGGGAATTATGGAAGAGCGCCTTCCTACTCTCCAAACAGCGCAGGTGTATGGTCCTCACAGCCGGAAGTCATGGAACCGCCCCTTGATTTGTCAGGGGCCATGTACGCCTATGATCCCGCAGATGATCCTACTGATGACTGTTTCAGAGCGGGCGGGGATCTGTGGCGTTTGTTAAAAGAAGATAAGAAGGAGCTTTTGATCAGAAATACGGCCAGAAATATTGAACCGGTGACAGACAATATCAAGTATCGCCATGCGGTTCACTGCTACTGGGCAGATACGGAATACGGAGAACGGATCACAGAGGCTATGCATTTGGACCTGAACCGGGTAAAGGAATTGGCAGAGGGGGATCATGACAGTCTGATCCGGGCAACTTTAAAGTGAAGGTGATCATATATGTGAGGCATAGGTGGATATCCATCTGTGCCTCACGTGCTGTTGTGCACGGAGTAATCAGCACCTCTTCTGTAACAGTTCAGCCTGTCTGAACTGTTACCCCTTCTGTTTTTGTGCGCATAAAAAGATGATTTTATTCTTGCTTTTTTGTTTTAAATAGAGTATAGTGGAAATAAATATTTTGTCTTTCGTAAAAAGACAAATGACTTTTAAGGAAAGACAAAAATGAAACAAATCACATTTTGGTCAAAGTAAAACAGGAGGAAAGGTATGGAAAATGAAAGGTGCGGCAAAAATTTTAAGAAAGTGATGGCAGCGAACAGAGGAGAGATTGCCATCCGTATTTTCAGGGCGTGCTGTGATTTGGGGCGCAGTACGGTTGCAATTTATTCAAAAGAGGACGAATACAACGTATTTCGGACAAAGGCGGATGAATCTTACATGATAGGGGAAAATAAAAGCCCTTTAGGTGCTTATCTTGATATTGGGATGATCATTGATATCGCCAGGAAGCACAAGGTGGATGCGATCCATCCGGGCTATGGATTTCTCTCTGAAAACGCAGATTTTGCCAGAGCCTGTGAGGAGAGCGGGATCGCTTTTATCGGACCGCCGTCTCATGTGCTGGAGAAGATGGGCGATAAGCTCAGTGCAAAGGAAATTGCAAAACGCTGCGGCGTACCAACAGTTCCCGGTTCTACAATGCCCATCCGGGATGCGGATGAGGCCGTGGAGCTGGCAGCATCTTATGGCTTTCCGGTGATATTAAAGGCATCCGCAGGCGGCGGAGGAAGGGGGATGCGCCGGTGTGCGGATGAACAGGAAGTGAGAGATACGTTTCCCCTGGTACAGAGCGAAGCACTGAAAGCCTTTGGATGCGGTGATATTTTCATAGAAAAGTTTCTGGAAGAGCCAAAGCATATTGAGGTTCAGATACTGGCAGACCAGTATGGCAATATCGTACATCTTTTTGAGCGGGATTGTTCTCTGCAGCGGCGCTATCAGAAGGTGGTGGAGTTCACGCCTGCATTTGCCATTTCACAGGATATACGGGAAAAAATCTGTGGAGACGCGGTAAAAATAGCAAAAGAAGTAGGCTATGTGAATGCGGGAACAGTAGAGTTTCTGGTTGACCGGAAGGGCGGGTATTATTTTATTGAAATGAATCCCAGGATCCAGGTAGAACACACGGTCACGGAAATGGTCACAGACATTGATATTGTCCGTGCCCAGGTTCTCATTGCCGAGGGGAAGACTCTGGCAGCACCGGAAATCGGAATTGAACGGCAGGAGGATGTGAAGCGGCATGGATTTGCCATCCAGTGTCGTGTGACTACAGAGGATCCCCAGAATAATTTTGCGCCGGATACGGGAAAAGTTACAGCCTACCGGACCGGCGGGGGATTCGGGGTTCGTCTGGACGGCGGTAATACCTATGCCGGGGCAGAGATATCTCCTTACTATGACAGTCTCCTCGTAAAAGTGACCACCCATGACAACACCTTTGAGGGGGCCTGCAACAAATCTCTCAGGGCACTCAGCGAGACCAGGGTGCGGGGGGTGAAGACGAACATCGGGTTTATTGAAAATATTTTAATGCATCCCATGTTCCGCACTGGAAAATGTCACACAAAATTTATTGACGAGACCCCGGAACTGTTTTCCATCAAAAGCTCTCAGGACAGGGCTACAAAAATGCTGAAATACATAGGCAACATTGTGGTAAATGATCCCACTGCCGGAAAGTACCGCTATGAGCCGCCCCGTTTTCCAAAGGTGACAGGAACGAGAAGAGACGGATTGAAGCAGATATTGGATACACAGGGACCGGAGGCAGTAAAGCAGTGGGTGCTGGAACAGAAAAAGCTGCTCATTACAGATACCACCATGCGGGATGCCCACCAGTCGCTTCTGGCTACCAGAGTGAGAACACGTGATATGGTAAAAGGAGCGGAAGGGACAGCGGAGATACTGGCAGATGCATTTTCCCTGGAAATGTGGGGAGGTGCCACCTTTGACGTGGCCTACCGTTTTCTGAAGGAATCGCCCTGGGAGCGCCTTGACCTGCTCAGGGAAAAGATCCCAAACATTCCTTTCCAGATGCTGCTGCGCGGTGCCAACGCGGTTGGATATACCAATTATCCTGACAACCTGATACGGGAATTTGTGAAGGAGGCGGCCAGGAGCGGAATTGATGTGTTCCGTATCTTTGATTCCCTGAACTGGATACCGGGAATGGAAATTGCACTGGATGAGGTGCTGAACCAGAATAAGATCGCAGAGGCAACCCTTTGTTATACCGGGGACGTATCTGACCCGAAAGAGGATAAATATACACTGGGATATTACACGGAGATGGCGAAAGAACTGGAACACCGCGGTGCCCATATTCTATGCATCAAAGACATGTCAGGGCTTCTCAAACCTTATGCTGCGTATAAGCTGGTGAAAGCTCTGAAACAGGAAACAGGCCTTCCTATTCATCTTCACACCCATGATACCAGCGGTAACCAGATCGCAGATCTGCTCATGGCAGCGGAGGCCGGGGCAGACATTGTGGACACTGCCGTTTCCAGTATGTCGTCCCTTACCAGCCAGCCTTCCATGAATTCTCTTGTGGCGGCACTTCAGGGACAGAAGAGAGACACCGGACTGTCGCTGGAACGTCTGCAGGAGCTGACAGATTACTGGAGTGATGTAAGGGAGAGATACCGCTCCTTTGAGGGAGGAATCAAATACCCTGCAACAGATATATACCGCTATGAAATACCGGGAGGCCAGTACACCAATCTGAAACCCCAGGTGGAGAGCCTTGGACTGGGCCATAGGTTTGAGGAAGTAAAAGAGATGTACCGGACGGTCAATGAGATGCTGGGAGGACTTGTAAAAGTGACCCCGTCTTCAAAAATGGTAGGTGATATGGCAATTTTCATGGTTCAGAATGACCTGACACCGGATAATATTGTGGAACGGGGAGAAAATCTCACATTCCCGGACTCCGCGGTCAGCTATTTTAAGGGAATGATGGGGCAGCCCCGCTGGGGATTTCCAAAAGAACTGCAGAGGGTAGTTCTGAGAGGGGAGGAGCCAGTCACATGCCGTCCCGGCGAACTGCTTCCGCCTATGGATTTTGAAGCGGCCAGGGAAAGACTAAAACAATTTGTGCCGGAGCCTGACTGGAGAATGGTCATAAGCTGGTGCTTTTATCCCAAGGTAGTGGAGGATTTCCTTAAGAGCCGCAGGGAATACGGTTACATCACCCGCCTGGGCAGCCACGTATATTTCCACGGGCTTGCCGAGGGAGAGACCAACCGGGTGGAGATAGAGGACGGAAAGACACTGGTCATAAAATATCTGGGCAAGAGCGAACTGAACCCGGACGGAACCAGAAATGTGTTTTTTGAACTGAACGGTATACGGAGGGAAATTTCCGTGCAGGATAAGAGTGCCAAGGTGACTGTGGAATCCATACCTATGGCTGATCCCAATGACCTGAGCCATGTGGGTGCCTCCATACCCGGTCTGGTGAGCAAGATACTTGTAAAGCCGGGAGAAAAAGTGAGGAGAAACCAGGTTCTCGCGGTGGTTGAGGCTATGAAGATGGAGACAAACGTCATCGCTCTCATGGATGGGGAGATGGATAAGATCCTTGTAAAAGAAGGAAAGGAAATTAAGGCGGGAGAACTGTTGATGACAGTTAAGACGGTAAAATAAATAAAGGTAAAAACTGTAAAGGGATAAGAACGGATCTGTGGGTCAGAAAAGTTCTTATCTCTTTTTTAAAATTAAACTAGACTAAAATAGTTGAGTATATATCTTCTCTGTGTTACAATATCAATGATTCCTATGTCCTTACAGGATGAGATTAAAATACAATGGACAGAATAGGGAAGAGGAGGCAGAAGAAAAACATGATCATCATAAAAAGAAATGGGCAGACAGAGCCTTATGACATACAGAAAATAAAGAACGCGGTCCTACTGGCATTTAAAAGTGTCGGACAGGTATATAAAGAGGAAGAAATTGAAAAGGTAGCAGAACTGGCAGAATATAAGATTAAAAAGGACTGTCCCCAGGAATCCTGTCAGCTTCAGGTAGAACAGATCCAGGACATTGTAGAGCGTTCCCTGACGGAGCTTAATCACTATGAGGTACTGAAAAGCTTCATATTATATAGGAACGAGAGGAGCAGGAGGCGGGAAGCCAGAAGAAAGATCATGGAGTATTTCCGGGAGGCAGAAGAACTGGACACAGTTCTCAAGGAGATACAGAGAGAATATACGGACCATGTCTACCACCTGGAACATCTCCATGCAAAATTTCTCACATTTTACAGAGATGGAATACAAGTGGAGGAACGTCTGGACCTGCTGAAAAAGGCGGCAGTAGAGCTTACTACTCAGGAGGCGCCTCTCTGGGAATTTGCTGCGGGCCGAATTCTGCACCTGCAGTTTACCCGCCGCTTAGAGCAGGAACTGAAAAAATTCCAGATACACGATTTTTATGAAAAGATCCATTGCCTTACAGAGATGGGGCTTTACGGCGGCTATATTCTGGAAAATTATTCAAAGGAGGAGATCCTCAGGTACGAGACCTATATGCAGGAGGACAGAAATCATCTGTTCAATTACTCTGGACTGGAACTTCTTTTAAACCGATATGTGATCAAAAGCCGCCAGAATGTTCCCCTGGAAAGTGTACAGGAGATGTTTCTGGGCATTGCCATGCATCTGGCTATGCCGGAAAAAAAGGACAGAGATATGTGGGTTCAGCGTTTCTATGACATACTCAGTACCTTAAAAGTGACTATGGCTACTCCTACGCTGTCAAATGCCAGAAAACCATATCATCAGTTATCCTCCTGTTTCATAGACACGGTACCGGACAGCCTGGACGGAATTTACCGCAGCATTGACAATTTCGCAAAGGTCAGCAAATTCGGCGGGGGAATGGGACTGTATTTTGGAAAGGTGCGAGCAGCAGGCAGTGACATCCGTGGTTTTGAGGGGGCGGCAGGCGGTGTGATACGCTGGATCAAACTGGCAAATGACACGGCAGTGGCGGTGGACCAGTTAGGTGTCAGACAGGGAGCAGTGGCAGTGTACCTGGACGCCTGGCACAGGGATCTCCCGGAGTTTTTGAATCTGCGCACAAATAACGGGGATGACCGGATGAAAGCACACGACGTATTTCCTGCAGTCTGCTATCCGGATCTGTTCTGGAGGACAGCAAAGGAGAACATTGAGGGGGACTGGTATCTCATGTGTCCCCATGAAATCCTTACAGTGAAAGGATATGCGCTGGAAGACTCTTTTGGCCCGGAATGGGAGAGAAAGTACATGGAATGCGTGGCTGACAGCAGGATCAAAAAAAGGGTGATCCCCATAAAGGAACTGATCCGATTGGTGATCCGAAGTGCTGCTGAGACAGGAACACCGTTTACTTTCAACAGAGATACGGTGAATAAGGCAAATCCAAACAGCCACAGGGGAATGATCTACTGCAGCAACCTCTGCACAGAGATCGCCCAGAATATGAGTCCCATTGAACAGGTGGAGCAGAGAACCGAGACCGTGGATGGGGAGACAGTGGTTGTGACGGTAACACGTCCCGGGGAATTTGTAGTGTGTAATCTGGCAAGTCTTTCCCTGGGAAGGATTGATGTGGATAACAGACAGGAGATAGAGGAGATTACAAGAAGTGCTGTGAGGGCACTTGACAATGTCATTGACTTGAATTTCTTCCCGGTTCCCTATGCGAAGATCAACAACATGAAATACCGCCCTGTGGGATTGGGGGTCAGCGGATATCACCATATGCTGGCTAAAAAAGGCGTTCTCTGGGAGTCTGAGGAACATTTGAAATTGGTAGACCGGATATTTGAAGATATCAATTATGCCGCTGTGAAGGCGAGCAGTGAAAATGCACAGGAAAAGGGATGCTATGCGTATTTCCGGGGGAGCGACTGGGAGAGCGGTGCATATTTTGAAAAACGGGCATATGTCTCAGATCGCTGGCGTCTGCTCAGAGATCAGGTGAAAACCGGGGGAATGCGCAATGGCTATCTTCTGGCGGTTGCGCCCACAAGTAGTACCAGTATGATCGCGGGAACCACGGCGGGCGTAGATCCAGTGATGAACCGGTACTTTTTGGAGGAGAAAAAGAATGGCCTTGTGCCCCGTGTGGCACCGGAGCTGAATCCCGATACGTACTGGTATTACAAAAACGCGCATCATATCGGCCAGGAATGGTCGGTCCGTGCCTGCGGGATCCGGCAGCGCCATATTGACCAGGCCCAGAGTATGAACCTGTATATAACCAATGACTATACCTTCCGGCAGGTTCTGAATCTTTATCTGCTGGCCTGGGAAGAAGGGGTTAAGACGATATATTATATCCGTTCCAGAAGTCTGGAAGTAGAGGAATGTGAGGTGTGCGCAAGCTGATGGAAATGAAGAAAAAACCACTGTTTAATCCCCAGGGAGACAGGGAAGTACAGAACCGCAGAATGGTAGGCGGCAATACAACAAATTTAAATGACTTCAATAATATGAAATATACCTGGGTCAGTGACTGGTACCGCCAGGCTATGAACAATTTTTGGATTCCGGAAGAGATCAATTTGAATGTGGATGTGAGAGACTATACCGGTCTGCCAAAGAAAGAGAGACGGGCATATGATAAGATCCTTTCTTTCCTTGTCTTTCTTGACAGTATCCAGACTGCCAATCTGCCGGCAGTCAGTGAGTATATTACAGCAAACGAGATCAATCTGTGCCTCTCCATCCAGGCTTTTCAGGAGGCAGTGCACAGCCAGAGCTACAGCTATATGCTGGATACCATCTGTGAGCCGCAGAAACGCACAGAGGTTCTGTACCAGTGGAGGGATGACGAGCATCTGCTGAAAAGAAATACCTTTATCGGAAGTCTCTATAATGATTTCCAGCAAAAAAAAGATATGTTCACCTTTATGAAGACCATCGTTGCGAATTATATTTTGGAGGGTATTTATTTTTACAGCGGATTTATGTTTTTCTATAATCTTGGCAGGAACCATAAGATGCCGGGCACAGCACAGGTCATCCGGTATATCAACCGGGATGAAAATACACATCTGTGGCTGTTCAGGAATATTCTCATGGAACTGAAAAAGGAAGAACCCCAAATGTTTATCGCAGACAAAGTAAATGTCTACCGGGAGATGATTAAGGAGGGCTGCGAACAGGAAATGACCTGGGCGGCTTATGTGATCGGTGAGGATATTGCCGGGCTTAACGGGGAAATGGTCAGGGATTATATTAAATATCTGGGTAATCTGCGCTGCGCCGGTCTGGGATTTGAAAACATTTACGAGGGCTGTGAGACTGAGCCGGAGAGCATGCGCTGGGTGGGTCAGTACAGCAATGCAAACCTGATCAAAACGGACTTTTTTGAAGCCAGAAGCACGGCTTACGCAAAGAGCAGTGCACTGGTGGATGATTTATAAAAGCATATCTGCCGCTGCCGGGATAGTTTTGGCAGCGGTTTTTTTGCTATGTCAGAAGCCGGTTTGCCCGCTGCTGCAGTATTGTTTTCAGTCGGAATATTATGTATAATCATAACTATCAGCAGGTTTGCGCTTTTACGGCGCTGACTGTAAGAAAGTCCCTTTTGGGGAAACTTTCAGCAGTCAGGCAGAATCCATGGTTAATACGGGGAGACTGCCGGAAAGGACAGATAATGAAAAAATATAGGATCGGAATGGATCTGGGAGGAACGAATATCAAGACATCTCTGTTTGCAAAGGATTTTTTGGCTGTGGCTGAACAGAGGACACCGACCATGGTCCAACTGGGCTCTGATGGGGTTCTGGAACGGATGGAGAATAATATCAGGGAGCTTTTGTCAAAGGCAGGGGCAGTGACAGAGGAAGTGGAGTGCATGGGAATGGGAGTGCCGGGACTTTTGGATATAGAAAACGGCATCTCCCTGTTTTCGCCTAATTTTCCTAAGTGGGAAAATGTTCCCATTGCCGGATGGTTTAAAGAGCGGCTGGGCATTCCGGTATTTATTGACAATGATGTCCGGGTAAATTTGTACGGAGAGTGTTATTTCGGCGCGGGTAAGGGAAAAAAGAATGTTGTGCTTCTGACTCTGGGAACAGGTTTAGGTGCAGGAGTTATGATAGACGGACACATCCTGTACGGTGCAACCGGCAGTATGGGTGAAATCGGCCATATGAATATGTATCGGGAGGGAAGGCCCTGCCGCTGTAAAAGCTCCGGCTGTCTGGGGCGTTATGTGTCTGCTCTGGGACTTTTAAGGACGGTAAAAGAAAAGATAGAGGCAAAAGAGGAGACAATACTTACAGACTGGGTCGGGAATCCGGATGAGATCACAGCCGAAATGGTATCCAGAGCTTTTGATGCGGGGGATCTGCTTGCAAGAGAGGCTATGGAGGAGACAGGGGAAATCCTGGGATTTGGACTTGTAAATGTGATAAATTTATATAATCCTGAATGTGTGATCATTGGAGGCGGTATGTCTGCGGCAGGGGAACGCCTTTTGTCGAAGGCGAGAAAGATCGTGGATACCCATGCGCTGGAGATTTCCAGAAAGGCCTGTACCATTGTTACGGCCCAGCTTGGCGATGCGTCGGGAATGCTGGGGGCAGCGAAGGCCGCCTCTATTAAAATGGCAGAGCAAATAAGAGATATAAGATAAATATCCGGTTCATGAAGAGAAAATTTTTCTGCATGAACCGGATATTTATATGCTGCATGGTTAGTTTACCAGCTTTTTCAGTTTCCATTTTCCGCTCTGTACACGGATAAAGGAGAATAGGGCACCGATTCCCCATCCGATGGGAATGGACCACCAAATCGCGCTGGAACCGATGAAATGAGCCAGAAGGTATGCGATGGCAACTCTGGAGAATAGGTTGGACATGGAGCTTAACATAAAAGCGCCCATATCCCCGGCACCTCTCAGAAGGCCGTTGCCCACAAACATAAGCCCCATTAATACATAGAACACAGAGACGGTCTTCATATATTTCAGCCCGTATCCCATAGCGCTTCCCTCAGAACCGCTGTTCAGGAACAGACTGAGGAGCTGTGGACCGAAAAGATAAATGATACCGGTGATGATTAAGGAAAAAATAAGTACCATGAGCAGACAGGCTTTATAGCCTTGGACTACACGTTTCTCTTTTCCGGCTCCGATATTCTGTGCCGTGTAGCTTGACATGGCATTTGAAAAGTTCATGTTGGGCATCATGGCCAGCGTATCAATTTTTGTGGCTGCCGTATAGCCGGCAACGAAAACCTTGCCGTAAGAGTTGACCAGTCCCTGCATGAACATCATACTCAGAGAGACTATGGACTGCTGCAGCATGGAGGGAACACCCACACGGGCGATCCTGCGGGCTGCGTTGGCTTCAAAAAAGGCGAATTTTTTATCAGCGGCAGCAGGCTCATTTTCCATAGCCTTCATTCTCCTGATCAGGACAAAGAAGGAGGCCACTGCGCACAGACCCTGCGCGATCAGCGTTGCCCAGGCAACACCTGCCACGCCCATATGGAAACGGATAACAAAGAGCAGGTCAAGCCCGATGTTTGTCAGAGCTGATACCATTAGAAATTTAAGAGGTGTATTACTGTCTCCCAGGGCATTGTAGATACCGTTTAAAGTGTTGTAAAGAAACAGGAAGACCGCTCCTCCAAAATAGATCCTCAGATAGATGAGGGAATCCGCCATGATATCGGGGTCTGTTCCAAGAATCTTCAGAAGCGGGCCGGCTGCCAGTTCACCGGCTGCCATGATAGCCAGTCCGATCACCCCTAATGCTATCAGTGCAGTGGAGATAGTGGTCTTCATCTCTCGGATCTGCCCGGCTCCAAAGAGCTGGGAAATGACAACGGTACATCCCATGGAAAGACCGGCAGCGATGGCTACGGCCAGAAAAACAACGGGAAAAGAGGAACCTACAGCGGCGAGGGCATCCTCACCCACAAATTTTCCCACCACCATGGAATCTACCATATTATAGAGCTGCTGAAAAAAGTTTCCTATGACCATGGGCAGGGCAAAGAAAAAAAGCAGCTTGAGAGGCTTTCCCTCTGTCAGACTTTTTACCATTTAACTTCCTCCTTTTTTTCTGTATGCAACCGCATTGGCTGCAATTCGTTTGATGTGGTCCTGATGTATAAGCTGTTCCTCCCGGGAAAAGCCGGTGTAGCAGATTTCGTCCCAGGATTTGTAGATATCCCGGATATGTTCATAGATCTCCTCCCCTTTTTCTGTCAGGGATACAAATTTCTGACGGCGGTCCTTTTCATTGATCCTGCGGCATACGAGGCCTTTTTCCTCCAGGGATGCCAGATTTTTGGCAATTCGGCCTTTGTCCAGATTCAGATATTCTGCCAGATCGTCCTGACTGCAGCTTTTATCCTTGAGAATACGGATCAGTCTGCCTTCCAGGGGGATTAACCCGTACTTTTCCATTTCGCCTCTTACATATGACAATTCGCAGCGCCGTATGATGCTGACAAAATGATTGTTCATAAATGAGCCTCCTTAAATTAGTTGTAATATACAACTGTTGTAGTGGACAACTATTTATTATATGCAGGGAAGAAGAAAATGTCAACAGGAAATTAGGTGTTATGTTATACTGGTGTTACCATCCGTTGCTAAAAGGACGGGGCAGCAGCTTAACAGAGAGCATATGTGAGTAGAAAAGAGGTATATAAGTATATATGGAAAAAACAGTGGAGATTATGGAGAAAAATAGAATCGCGAATTTGTTTGCAGGCTGGGAGGAAACCTTGATCTGGTCCTGTCTTCAGGACTGTATGGGAAGGGCCTTTGCGGATT
>OKSH01000670.1_pt1 | contig 35397 bp, 31 predicted proteins | sample 1601231 | NCBI WGS metagenome assembly OKSH01 (sample SAMEA3541596, study PRJEB24748) | human gut metagenome | biome: human gut; feature: human-associated habitat; material: faeces | place: China | collected 2012
AATCCTATCCTAAGAAACGCTCTACGTATGACGTGCTTGCGGAAATCTTTGAAATCCCATCCGTTGAACTCCGCTCGGAAATAGATGAACTTGACTTCCGGAACCTGCCGGAAATCCCGGAAAGTATGATGGAGGTTATCCGTATATTCAGCGATCCTGACCTTTCTGGTGAAGAAGTAATGGCCCAGCTCCACGAGCTTTGGTTAAAGCGCACATCTGAGTAATGTTAAGTGTTTGTGCAATAAATCTTTAGAAAAGTATGCACACTTTCTACCACTACAAACTCATCGCACTGTGTCTTTTCTCTGCCTCCTGGCATTTCAAATACCAGCCAGAGGATGAATAATCAAACCTTTCACTCCGCTTTATTTTACATTTCAAGCTTTATAGCTATTCACCTATTCCTCCCCATTACAGCTCATTCAAATACTTCCCAAAAAACTTTTTGGCATCTTCCTCACTTTTTATCAATGCTGCATTACCAAAGGAAAAGTATTTCACCATATCTATCCATTGTTCTAATGGATAACCTGTGAGCACAGCCGAAGTAAGCATACGACACGCCTCATATCTAAAGGGAGTTCTAATGGTATCCGAGATAAATTCACAGTCGAGTGAGCGTCTTAAATCTTCAAATAGATCCCCACTCCGTATAAATCTCCTCATTTAAATCACCTGGATAAAATTATTGACTATTCTGAAATCCCATCATGAGTGCCATAGAAAAACTCACGCAAAATTTGCGCATTGGCTTCAAAATCGACCCCAATCATTTTGCGTCCGTCCACCCCTACGCTGTTCCAGCATGTTTCGTAGGTAGGAATCGTCATTTGTTCCATCTTAGAGCCTTCACTCAGAAATACAGGTACCTCAAGCATCAAACGTGTAATTTCGGCTTTTGTCAAATTCGTTTGAACCATGGGTAAAATTGCATCAGCTAATGCATTTAGAGTGAAAATATCTGAATTTTTCACCTGATTAATTGCCGCCTGAATCACCGTGCGCTGACGTTCAATGCGTTTCCAGTCGCTATCGATTTTACGAATACGGGCATACGCCATTGCCGTATCACCGTTCAAATGATTGGTACCTGCACGTACCGTTTGGATGTCAGAGCCGCTTTCATAATAATTTTTCTTGGCACTGTTTAGATGCTCAGCTTCTGCTTGTGTCAACTCAATATCTACGCCGCCGATTTTGTCGATAGCTTTACTTACTACATTGAAATTCACACGAACATATCGTTCTACGTCCAATTTGAAGCAATCACGCACCGTCTGCATTGTAAGGGCAGCACCGCCATATCGGAAGGTGTGTGTGATCCAATCATCATTACGTCCCGGCACCGGTACGCCGATTCCCCGTTCAATACTGATGAGCTTGATCGTATGCTCCTTGGTATTCAGACTCATCACCATGATTGCATCCGCACGTGCGTTCTCATTAAATTCATCCGTTCGTTCATCCGTGCCGAGCAACAGAATATTTACAACATTGTTATCGTGATAAATGTCACCTTCCAAAACTTCTATTTTCACGGAAGCATCCACATCTTCCGGTGCATCTGGAAGGTCGGCAATGTCCAACTCATCATTATCTATGGCATAACTTGTGCTGGTGTCTATTTCTTTACTGCCATCATCATATTGAATCAAATCAAGCTTTGAATTGTAATACGCCCACCCCAACAGAGTTACTATCGTTAAAAGTAAAACTATTGAAATGGTAATGATAATGCCAATCGGTTTTTTTCTGTTTTTCAAAGTATAGTCTCCCTTATGATATAAACGGAATATCAAGCGCATGTTGTCTTTTACTCACCACGGAGAGGCAGCATATTTGAGCAGCGTAGCCATGTGCTTGGAACACATGGCCGATAACTTATTATTGGTTAATTATTTACCCACAGCCGTATCAACTTATTATTTGCGATTCTTCTATATATAGTTTCGCAATGTTGCTTTACTTTAAGAACGGAAAATAATTGAATTCTTATCTTATCAATCAAGGACCCTATCAACCAAATCAGGAGTGCCAATATCAAAGTTGCAAACAGCATACTCACTGTACTATATGATGCAAACGGGACAAACGCATTATCAATGAAATCCCAGATTAATGGTTCTCTGTGAAAAAGGTATACTCCAAAAGCTGCAGGTGCAAAAAAGGATATCATTTTCTTGTACCTTGTGGTAAATTTCAATTTCTTAAAACACATCAGCAGAAACAGTGAGCACATAATTATTGTAGAAGATGTGTACTGTAGCAGATAGTTTCCATTCTTGGGGTTCCAAACACCATATTAGTATAAAATTCAATAATCAATTTAGAACCCCATGTAATTAAAACGCAAAGCAGATATCCAATTATCGTTTTTGAATATCGTTCTACTTTAATGTCATATTTCTTTATATAAGCACCCAACAAATAAAGTATAGAGAGCCAAAGTACGCTATATCCGTTTACCGTATTTCCGATATCTCTATTAAAAAAGTCGTTAGAAGCGAAAACACGAAAAAACAACTAGCCAGCATCTTCCTAGCCTCTGTTTTTGTTGTTTTTTCAATAAATATATCCAAATACGGCATCAAGAAAAACAAGCAGAAATAAGCTGTATAGTACCAATAAGATCCATATGCGAAAGGAACAATCGCAGCCAAAATAACCTTCAAACCGATTTTTTCTGGGCTTAAGATTGCAAAAAGCACAGTTGTTAGTATTGTATAAAAAAGGACCTGAAACAGCAGCATAAAAAAACTTGTCCATCTATGTTTCTTCCCATACCCTACATATCCAGAAATCAACCCGTAGGTATTAACCGCACAATATGCAGAAATATTTAAGAACCATGCCGTACAATAATTTAGCGATAGTGTTATACTTGCATTAAGCACTCCACCATGCTCCAAAACATGTAGCACCGGGAGTATCATCATTGAGATAATCCTCAAAAGATCAATTCCATAGTTTCTGTCTGTCAAAATCATGCTTTCTCTCCACCTTTTTGTCAATCCCAATCGATTGTTTTAATTTCATCTTTTCTGCAAGTGCCTTCTGCCGGATTTTATATCCGTTGCCTACTGCTCACCACATAGAGGTCGCACAATTGAGCAGCACAGCCATGAATGCACATGGCTGTCAAATATTTGCTATGAGTTCTCTTACAGTCTCCAGTAGCGCATACCAGATTCTTCAAGATCCTTCACTGTATAAAGACCCTTAACATCAAGCAGAACTTTCTCATTGTCTGCACCGGTCTTGTAGAGTTTCTTGATATCATCAAGGCTCAATGCCTTAAACTCGTTATGGGCAACTGCCACGATAACGCAATCAGCTTCCTTAGCATCCTCCATGCTGTGCAGCTGAACACCATATTCACGCATAGCATCACGCTCGCTTGCCCACGGGTCAACTACAACAGGATCAATGCCATAGGTCTTGAGACGCTTGATAATATCGTTCACCTTGCTATTACGAGTATCCGGGCAGTTTTCCTTAAAGGTAAGACCCAAAATCACGACCTTAGACTTCTTAGGTGCCTGACCCGCCTCAATCATTTTCTTAATTGCAGCATCAGCAACATATGCACCCATGCTGTCGTTGACAATACGGCCGTTCAGAATAATCTGGCTGTGATAGCCCAGCTTTTCCGCCTCGTAGGTAAAGTAGTATGGATCAACACCAATGCAATGGCCACCGACCAGGCCCGGACGGAAACCCAGCGCATTCCATTTAGTATTCATGCCATCAACGACTTCATTGGTATCGATACCCATCCGATCAAATACCATTGCCAGTTCATTCATGAACGCAATATTAATATCACGCTGGCTGTTTTCTACGACCTTCACTGCCTCTGCTGTTTTGATGTTGGAAACAGGATAGGTACCAACTTCAATAACCAAGTCGTACACATTTTTGATTTCTTCGCAGGTTTCCGCATCCATACCGGCAACAATCTTGCGGATATTTTCGAGACGATGTACCTTGTCACCCGGATTGATGCGCTCAGGAGAATAGCCAATCTTGAAGTCTTCACCACACTTCAAACCAGATTCCTTTTCAAGAATCGGAATGCAAACATCTTCCGTGCAACCCGGATAGACAGTCGATTCATAAACGACAATAGAACCTTTCGTCAGATTCCGACCAACAATTTCAGAGGCACCGATAACCGGAGTCAAGTCAGGCGTATGATCAGTATCAACAGGAGTCGGCACAGCAACAATAATGAACTTGGCTTCCTTCAGCTTCGTAGCATCATCCGTAAAGTCCACCGTTGTAGCCTTGATTGCAGCATCACCGACCTCTTTTGTCGGATCAACGCCTTGCTTATACAGGTTAATTTTCTCACTGTTCAGGTCAAAGCCAATGACATCAACCTTCTTTGCAAAAGCAACAGCAATCGGCATACCGACATAGCCCAACCCAACCAAAGCCAATTTTTCCTGTTTAGAAACAATCTTTTCGTAAAGAGACATTTTCTTTTCCTCCATATTTTAGTTATGTTCAATTAACCCTTGCTCCACACCATCTTATTGACCACACCGGTGTAGCTCTGGATAATTTTGACCACCTTATCAGACACGTTCTCGTCCACATAATCCGGCACAGGAATGCCCAAATCGCGGTTCTTGTTCATCTCAACCGCCACATCCACGGCCTGAAGCAGATGGTCGCCGTCGATGCCCGCCAAGATGAAATCGCCCTTGTCCAGTGCTTCCGGGCGTTCGGTGCTGGTACGAATGCACACCGCCGGGAACGGATGTCCCACACTGGTGAAGAAGCTGCTCTCCTCCGGCAAGGTACCGCTATCAGAAACTACACAGAAAGCGTTCATCTGCAGGCAGTTATAGTCGTGGAAGCCCAAAGGTTCATGCTGGATCACGCGCTTGTCCAGCTGGAAGCCGCTCTGCTCCAGGCGCTTGCGGCTATGGGGGTGGCAGGAGTACAGGATGGGCATATCGTACTTTTCTGCCATCTTGTTGATAGCTGTAAACAGAGAAGTGAAGTTCTTCTCCGTGTCAATGTTCTCCTCACGGTGTGCGGAAAGCAGAATGTACTTGCCTTTTTCCAGACCCAGACGGGCATGGATATCGGATGCTTCAATTTTGTCCAGATTCTGATGCAGTACCTCAGCCATGGGCGAACCGGTCACATAGGTGCGCTCCTTGGGCAAACCGGTGTCGGCCAGATAGCGGCGTGCATGCTCGGAATATGCCATATTTACATCGGAGATGATGTCCACGATACGGCGGTTCGTCTCCTCCGGCAGGCACTCATCCTTGCAGCGGTTACCCGCTTCCATGTGGAAAATGGGAATATGCAGCCGCTTAGCGCCAATAACGCTCAAGCAGCTGTTGGTGTCGCCCAGCACCAGCACGGCATCCGGCTGGATGACAACCATCAGCTTGTAGCTCTCAGCGATGATGTTACCCATGGTCTCGCCGAGGTCAGCACCCACGGCGTTCATATAGACTTCCGGGTCTGCCAGTTGCAGATCGTGGAAGAACACGCCGTTCAGGTTGTAGTCGTAGTTCTGGCCAGTGTGAGCCAGGATGACATCAAAATATTTCCGCGTTTTGTTGATAACGGCTGCCAAGCGGATGATCTCCGGGCGGGTGCCCACGATAATCAGCAGCTTCAACTTACCGTTATTCTTAAAGGAAACGTTACTATAATCAGCCATTGTTTTTCTCCTCTCACACCGGCTCGAAGAAGGTATCCGGGTGCTTCGGGTCAAAAATCTCATTGCAGGTCATGACCGTCACCAGATTTTCCGTCTCGGACAGGTTAATAATGTTGTGCGTCCAGCCGGGAATCATATGAACTGCCTCAATCTTATCGCCGGAGACCTCAAACTCTACCGTCTCGCCGGTGTTGATGTTGCGCTCCTGGATCAGACCGTGACCGACCACAACGATGAACAGTTCCCACTTGGAGTTGTGCCAGTGCTGGCCCTTGGTGATGCCCGGACGACTGATGTTGATGGAAACCTGTCCACAGTCAGCAGTGTGAACCAGCTCTGTGAAAGAACCACGATTGTCCACGTTCATCTTCAATGCATATTTGAACTTGTCCGTGGGCAAGTAAGTCAGGTACAGGGAATATAGCTTTTTGGCAAAAGAGCCATCCGGCATCTTCGGCATCATAAGAGTCGTCAGCTGGGCCTTGAACTCTTGCAGCAAATCTACGATCTCGCCCAGCGTAACCTTATGGGGCACGGGGACACAGCAGTAACGGCCATCCTCTTTCAGCACGGTTTCCACGCCATCAAATTCGCAGTGCTGTTCCCTGCCTTCCAGCAGGTCAAACATTCCTTCTACAAGGTCATCGATGTACAGCAGTTCCAGTTCGGTGCTACGGTCGTTGACGGTGAACGGCTCATCATTGGCGACTGCCCAGCAGAAGGTGGAAACTGCACTGTTGTACTTCGGGCGGCTGTGTCCCATCAGGTTCGGGAAGCGGTAGACTGCCACCTTTGCGCCGGTCTCCTTGGCATAATCGAAGAATAGCTCTTCGCCTGCTTTCTTGCTGCGGCCATATTCAGAGTTTCCGAAGCGTCCGGCCAAGGTCGCCTGAATGGACGAGGACAGCATAATCGTTGCTTTATTACCATGCTTTTTCAGGCAATTCAGCAAGTCAGAAGTGAAGCCGAAGTTGCCCCTCATGAAATCTTCCGGGTTCTCCGGGCGATTCACGCCAGCCAGATTGAATACGAAATCTGCTTTCCGGCAGTACTCATCCAATTCTTCCGGGGTGGAACTCAAGTCGTACTCATAAATCTCGTCAATATGCAGTTCCGGGCGGGTCTTGTTCTTACCGTCCCGGATGTTTTTCAGGTTATTCACAAGGGCAGTTCCCACCATGCCCTTAGCACCTGTTACCAGAATGTTCATTCTTTCACCTCCGGGTGTACCGCTGTACAGTCAGGAACATCCGCCCCATCCGGCACAACAGCATGATTGCAAATGGTTGCATTGCTGCCGATGCGGGCATACTTGCCGACCTTCGCACTGGTACGGACAACACTGTTTGTATAAACGAGCGCATAGTCCTCCACGGTTGCATCACAATGGACTTCTGCCCCTGCATTCAACAGGACGCCCGTTACCCACGACTGCGCCGTTCTGTATACAGGCATTTTGCAGGATCACACAGCCTTTACCGATTTCGGCAAAGGGGCTGACATAGGCGCTGGGAGCAATGATGTTGTGGAAAGTATAATCCATGGCCGCAGCCTTTTCATATATCTGTGCCCGGAAGTTGTTATTGCCGATGCCGACCACAAGCGAGTCATAGTCTTTGTGCAGTTCAGGCAAATCTGCAATGCCGCCAACAACAGGAATCCCGCAGATCACACAGCCAGCAGGTTGTCCATCATCCACAAAGGCGCAGTCATATTGGAGCATCGCCTGTTCTGCCGCCATTCGGCCAAAGCCACCAGCACCGACCAGCAGGAGCTTTTCCTTAGACATTGGGAATGCCCTTCAGCTCGTTCTGGACGTACTCGGTGGTCATGATCTTCTTGACGGTGCCTTCCACATCCAGACGATTGGTGTTGTGGCTGGTGTAGGACTCATCGGCCATAGTGTGAACTTCGCCCTTGACCACGAACTTGTCATAGTTCAGGTCACGGTTGTCGGCAGCAACACAGAAGTAGTGGCCCATATCCTCGCTGCGCAGACGTTCCTCACGGGTCATCAGAGTCTCAAACAGCTTCTCGCCGTGACGAGTGCCAATGATGTTCGTACCGGTGTCGCCGAACAACTGCTGGACAGCCTTAGCCAGATCACCAATGGTGGAAGCGTCAGACTTCTGGATGAACAGGTCGCCGGGGTTGCCATGCTGGAAGGCAAACATAACCAGATCCACAGCCTCATCCAGATTCATCAGGAAACGAGTCATGTTGGGGTCAGTGATGGTGATGGGATTACCGGCCTTGATCTGGTCGATGAACAGCGGGATGACACTACCGCGGGAGCACATGACGTTGCCGTAACGAGTGCAGCAGATAGTCGTACCACCACGCTCTGCCGCAACACGGGCGTTGGCATAGATGACGTGTTCCATCATGGCCTTGGAAATGCCCATAGCGTTGATGGGATAGGCAGCCTTATCAGTAGACAAGCAAACAACACGCTTGACACCTGCATCAATGGCGGCGTGGAGGACATTGTCCGTGCCGATAATGTTGGTCTGAACAGCCTGCATCGGAAAAAACTCGCAGGACGGAACCTGCTTCAGCGCGGCTGCATGGAAAATGTAATCAACGCCCGGCATAGCGTCTTTAATAGACTGCGGGTTGCGGACATCACCGATGTAGAACTTAACCTTCTTTGCAGCTTCCGGATGCTTAGCCTGAAGTTCATGGCGCATATCATCCTGCTTTTTCTCATCACGGGAGAAGATTCGGATCTCCTTAAGGTCAGAGTCAAGGAAGTGTTTCAGAACGGTAGAACCGAAAGAACCAGTACCACCAGTAATCATAAGGGTTGCGTTATCAAATGCAGACATTTTAATTTTCCTCCATATTTCTAAAGAGCGTTTTGCATCTTCATTTACTTAATTCCACGAAGAAGGAACGCATCAATCATCAATTTTACATTAGGTCTCATATCTTTCCAGAAGCACGGTAAAATAAGGCTTGTGCAAATCTGCGTAATCAGAGATGCCAATGCCGCGCCGCTTGCACCCCACATCGGAATCATAATATAATTCAAACCTACGTTAATAAAGGATGCGCTCAGATACATATACTTGAGATATTTCTGTTTATTTTCGCATACAATCCAAGCATTTCTTGCAACACCTAAATACGAGAAAATCGTATACCATGTTATTATTCTGAGCGGTCCAACTGCTGGCAGATATGCTTCTCCATACAGTATGCGAATGACTAGCGGCGCAAAAATCACAAAGCATACTGCAGCCATCATCGAAACATAGATTACAATAGCATAAAGTTGTCTATTCTTTCTTTCAAATGTCTTTTTGTCCTTTCCATACAGATTCATTATTGTGGGATACATTGAATCAATGATTGCTTGAAGGACAAATACCCACATCAGATTGACTGTCGAAGCTAATGAATAATAGCCAACAGAAGTCTCATCCAGCATTTGTTTAAGCATAAACTTATCCGTTTGGCCATATATTGCCACCATCATTCCTGAAAGGATATAGTGATAACTACGCCCCAATAGACTTTTTCCCCTGCTAAACGACACAGACAATTTGGGACCGTTATGCTTCTTATATGCATAAAAAAGGATTGCACCTAGTACAATGTAATCAACAGATGTTGCAAAAGCAAACAACTCAACATTCTTCTGAAGTGCCAGTAACACAATTCGATACAAGGCAGTCGCTGCGTATGCCACAAAAGTAGCTATCGAAGTAACTTTCGATTCATATCTCGATTGAAACCAATAATTAAGGGTATCTAAAACCTGAAATACAAGAGAGATGCTACAAAGAACCGCTATAATAATGGTTGTAGGTTCATCGCTATCCACCACTCTTACGATACAAAGAATCATAAGAGCAGACAAAAAGCTCGATATGAATCGCATTGCAAGCGATGTGCCAATCGTCTCACCTTGTTCTTCCGGCTTATCAACAAAATCTTTTATAATAACCGAATTGAGTCCCAATGTACAAAGGGATGTAAAAAATGCCACATAAGCGTTGACATAACTGATAATTCCGTAGTTTCCGGGGCCAAGATATCGTGCTGTCAGAATGCTTACGAAAAAGGACAGCACCATTTGAGCAACTTTGCCGCCTATCAGCCAACTAGCATTTTTTGCTTCTTTGTTATTTTTAAATCGTAGCAGTATTTTTTTTAGTAGTTCATTCATTTGCGATTTAGCCTCTGCCTATTATTTTGTCCGCATATGCATTCCAATGACTTCTTTGCAATTTCGCTGTATCTGTAAATATTGGTTTTATCCGACAGAGCCACTTCCTGCATTATCGTATAGGTTTTCGTATGAAGTAGGCTTTCAAGGACCGCACGGATTTCTTCTTCCGTGTGCAGAGAGGTACAAATGCAGTTCCCACCATTATTCAGGTGTTCCATGCCGTCCCAATAATTAAACACACAGGGAGTCTTGCTCGCACAGGCCTGTTCCCACATAACGGAGTGCCCACCAGGAAAAACGACCAAATCAGCTGCGAAGAAATAAGGATAAACTTTATTTGAATCAATCCAACCGATATAGGTGACGTTCTCTGCCCCACTCAGTGCCTTATCAAGCTCTGACTTGAAATCAGGAGAGACACTTCCGAAAACAAGCAATTTGACGCTATCTTTCAATCCAGCACATACTTTAATAAGAGTGTCGATATTCTTCGCCTTATCAATTCGACCGCCTGTAACAATTGCAAAATCGTCTGGAGCAAAGCCATATTGTGTGCGAACCGCTCTCCTCTGGTCATCTCTGTGTTCTATATCCAAATACTCATCATCAGCGCCCATAATAAGAACATCTGTCTTTTCCTTTGGGATGTGATAATAATCTTCTGCAAACGTTTTTCGCCATGGTGTTACACCGTAGACCTTACTAATATACGGTATAGACTTCCGATTTACCCACCGTTGGAAAGCACGGCAAAATTGTCCTTTGAAACCCGCTGGATCGTTGCAATTGTTGTAATCCATGTGATTGTCCTGAACAATAACGCAATCCGGATTGATTCTCTTCTTATATTTGATCACATCAAATATAGTCGTGCCATGCAAACTATGATAGAAAATGAAGTCCGGTTTGATTTCTTCGAGATATTTATAAACCGGAAGTCTTGAATTCAAATTTGTAAGGACAGGATTTCCGTAGTTCTTGACTTTCAGTCGGATAACTCGCACCCCATCATTCAACACATAATCTGCGCAATCTGTTTCTACAATTTTCCCATCCTTGTGCATCGTATTCGTAACGATCATTGTCACATCATGTCCAAGTTTCTTTTGATACTTGGGCAGCAGGTTATCTTGGTAGCCCCAATAGTCATTGTAGGGAGCTCTTGCTGCTATATGTACAATCTTCATGTGCTTTATATACTCCACTTATTTTTCTTATACCCCAGATGTGCTGGGATAATCTTTAGTTGTATTGTCTTTGTGGTGGATTGTTCCAGGGTTTCCAATTACGATCGAGTTATCCGGAACATCAAAATCAACGAATGAATTTGCAGCAATCAGAACATTATCCCCGATATGGATTCCACCGCATACAAAGGCTCCTGCACCAATAACACAGTGATTTCCAATCTGAGGAACACCCTCTCGTTTTCCGCTCCGAATCGAACCAACGGTAACATTCTTAAAAATCACGCAGTCATCCCCTATAATAGCTTTGGGGTTAACTGTAATACCGCTGGGATGCGCCAAAACAAGGTTTCTTCCGATTGTTTTGAAATTCGGAATCTCCAGATGATATACAACACCAATTCGTTCAAACTTCTTCTTTACAAACCTTGCTGTCCCCCCCCGCTAAATATCTGCCCAGTCGGATATTATCGTTTGCGGTATAAATGCCAAACAGTAAGCGAATAAATGTTTTGATCTTATTTTTAATGTCGCTCATACAGCTTTACATACTCCTCAAACTTCAGATTCATATCATACGATTTAGCTTTTGCAAGGCACTGCTCTTTTGTATATGGGCGGTTCGATGCTATGTGCCGAATTTCTCTTTCCATTGCATCAACATCATCGCAGTCCACAACATAGCCGCAGGTATCATCCACGATTTCAGGGCTTCCACCTGTCCGAAATGTCAGAACCGGTGTACCGCAGGCAACTGATTCCATGTTCACAGTCGGATAGTTTTCCTCCCGTGTCGGGTTCACAAACAAATCCGCAGCAGAGTAAATTTCTGCAAGCTCTTTCTGATTCTGCGTCTTATGGATCGAGATGATATTCTCCGGAAGCTGTGCGTCCACAGTAGAGTCTGTACCAACCAGTACAATCTGATAATGGTCACTCAGCCTTTTTGACAGCTCGATAAATACATCCAGACCTTTTCGTTCGCCCCAACCAAATGCAACGCACAAAAGAAGATATTTATCATCAGCGATTTTGTTACGCTTGCGGAAGTCGCTCTGCGTCGGGTGAAAAACACTTAAATCGATGCCGTTGTTAATAACCTGAACCGGATAATCTTTCAAAAAAGACTGCCTTACAAGTCCGGCCAGCCACTCTGAAGGTGTTACAAGAGTCATATCTCGCACCCCAGTGAACCATTCCTTCTTATGTGCGTACATCCACTTGCTATTATCAATGCGGCTGCGTGGATAGACATTAAGTTGCGGACAATGCTCGCATCCAGTCCTCCATTTTTCACACTTTACCATGGTAAAGTGTGGACACTGCCCGGTCATTGCCCAGCAATCGTGCAGTGTCCATACTGTCCGCACATTGCTTTCCTTCAAATAATGGAACAGCATCGGGAGATTGATACAAAACTTATGTAAGTTGTGGAGATGAACAATATCCGGCTGGAACGCTTTCAAGTCCGCAATCAGTTCTGCTGTTCCTTTTTTAGAGAAACATCCATTCCGTCCCAGCGCAGTGCCTAAATAATAGTGAAGCTGATTTTCTTTTTCGCTTCCCCATACAAAATGGTTTTCAGTTGGTATCGAGGCCGCGTGTTCGTTCTTATCAAATGGAATCGTGGAGTATGTACGCACTTCATGCCCATGTTTTCTTGCCGTCTCAGCAATCTGAAGCATAATTTTTCCCGTGCTTCCATACAGTATCATATTGATCTGAGCAATTTTCATGTCGTACATTCTCCTTAAAAATCAAACGTCTCCTACGAGTTTTTTGTATTTGCTCTTTCTGATTGCGCCCACACAGAGACCTATTAGTGCGAAGAACCATCTGTCATCCATAAACGACCCCGACAGAAACAGTTTAAGGAAGGATGAGCAAATCAGCGCGATAATCAAACCTTTTTCTGCACTACTGCTACTACAAAGGTATCCCCTCAAGAATGCAACAATCAAGGTCACCAAAACAATCGTGCCAATAATTACACCAAATTCAACCCACAATTCCAGCGCAATGTTATGTGCATATACGCCAACCATCATTCTATCCGAACAAAGACCAGTGCCCCAAAAGCTGTGCTCTTTTACAGATGCTATCAATGTTTCTGCCAATACATCTCGCCCGGATGAATCCATCTGTCCGACTGAAAGCAGCTTATCAAAAATACGAACACTAAGTCCAAGATTTTGTGCTGTCTTATACATCCACAAAATGAATGTCTCATACAAAGGACTCATGATAAACGCTGCCACTGCTCCGCACAGCACAATAATCCGTGCAAAAACCTTTTTAGAATTTTGGTCAAGAACCAATGCCCAACCAACGCAGAGCAACATCATCAATGCCGCACCTCTTGTGCCAAGCAGCAGCAGATAGAACGCTCCAAAAACTGTAAATGCAACATTCAGAATATTCGTTTTTCTCTTTGCGTAATAAGCAATAAGGGAGCAGTGCGGTAACAAATGATACGCCAAGTCCATATTACCCTGATACTTTGAAGCAATCTCATCCATCGGTGAGCCCAAAATCATATTGTAGGCAAAACAGACCGGTAGTGTAATCATCGACAAAATATATAAATGATCAATGATTTCATCTTCTCTTTCGTTCATCGAAAGAGAAGAACCTACCAAATAGAGCAATACTGTTTTTAGCGGAAATTCAAAATAATACTTTTCCAGATATGGATTGTTCTGCCCTCTTGTTAAGCACTCGATAATGAAAATAAGATATATCGTCAAAACAAAAATGATATCTTTTGCTGTAATTTGAATATCGCGTAATGCAAACAAAATTGCGATAACAAAACAGTCTGTCATAATAACATCCGGGAAATCGCAGATAATCGGAATTCTCAGCACAACAGCTCGGACATACTTCATTAAAATCGTGGATGTCCACAGCATCCATAGCAGAATTTCAAAAGGCATTCTCTGCTTTTTGCTTATGCTAACTATCATTAGACATTACCATTTCCTTCTATACTGATTGGAGCAAGTTTGTTATTTTCTTTACCTGCTCTGCGCTATTTTTTTGATTCAAAACGAATTCACGCCCAGCTTTTCCTGCTGCCGCTCTTTTGGATTCAGGCATTTCACAAACTTGTCTTATTGTATCCGCCAGGCAAGAAAGCGAATTTTCTTTCACATAGAAAATATATGAGTCATATTCATCTGGAATTCCATCCAGCTTATATGCTACAAGCGGAACTCCCGATGATAGATACTCCATCGTCTTGGACGGAAAGCTGTACTTAGTAAATTCTTCGTTGTTCTGTCTTGGATTCACTAAAACAGTTGCCTTGCTCTGCCACTCCAGCACTTGTTCTCTCGGTAGCTTTCCCCAAAAATGAATTCGCTCATCTTTTTGCGCCGCAGCTTTGATCGCATCTTCACTATCACCTACGCCGCAAATCCTTAGTTCATAATTAGGATCTTTGATTTGCTGAAAAGCATCAATCAAATTCATAATCCCGAACTTCTTATGAAGGGTTCCGGTATAGAGAATTATCTTTTTATCCTGTAACTGATAATCTGCACCTTTGCTTTCCGGTGACGAGATACCTTCCATCACGCAGAACGGCTTATCAATCTTCAAATATTCTGCCATCTGTTTTGTCAACAATACGAAGCAATCCACACAGCCAAGTGCATCTTGCGACTGTTCTGCACTGTGTTCAATAAAAGCTTTCAATAACGCTGATTTCTTGCTTGATAAATTCGTCATCGCAGGCAGATCTGCAATGATGTCACAGACCACAATATCCGGATAACGCTCTTTTATTCTATTTACCGCCCTGAGAAAGCTCGCTGTCGCAGAGTACACAATTAGAACTCGTTTTTTTTTTGTCTGATGTTTCTCAAAATACTCAACAAGGTTCTTATAAATGCTCTGTTCGATAAAGCTGTTACGAACAAGCTTCACATTGCAAAATCCTAGATTCACATGGTCTGAACGTTGCCCAAGCGCAAAATCAGCCCGCTTTATCAGTGCATCTTTATAATACTGTGGGAAGCTATCAATTGGGAGAACATTAACTATATGCGGCTCAAATCCGAGGTTAGCGCAAAGTCCCTCATAGATGTGCTTCTCCAATGCATCTGCCGCATCTTGCATATTATGTGATGACTTTTGTGCAACCTCTTCCTTCATTGCATCCGGAATCATCATCGTCAAGTAAGTAACATCCATCATACAACCCCACTATTACTGCTCGCTGCTTCAATATCAGATACTGTCTGCTCCCTTAAAAGCGCCCCTCAATGCCTTTTTAAGTCCCATTGTCTGCGTCTGACGACCATTCTTGGCCAGAAGAGCGACCAGCAGAATCTTTGCCCATGGGCCAAAACACTGTTTCATCAGCACACCCTTATCAAAGAAATACTTTTCATCGAAGCCCTTAAACCATGTTGACTCTTCCTGCTGAACAGTCCCAATTATCACATTGCTGGCTAACCCTTTGATGCCTTTTTTGAGACACTGAATGATGAACAAGTTATCTTCGCCTGACTGGTATTTGGCTCCGCCTCCGAAGAGGAGTGAATAGAAAACATTAGCTTTCCGGATTGCATCTTGCCGGATTGCAATCCGGCAAGCGCCAAATTTCAGGCTATTGTACCAATGTAATTTATACTCGTTTTCTACGATTGCTTCAGGTCTGTCCGGATTCTGAGACTTCAGATTAAAAACGATTAAATCCGCCTTTGGATGATTCTCAAAGCTCTTTACAATTTCCTCAACATAGCCATCCGTGTAAACCACGTCATCATCAGCGAACAGCAGAATATCGCCAGAAGCTCTCATAAGCGCATTATTTCGGCTCAAGCCCACGCCGCGCTCGTTCATAGACATCCACAAGACATCGTGCCCTCGGAAAGTAAATCTCTCAATGCAGTCACGGTCGCACTGGTTTATCACGATAGCATCCGACTGAATATTCATTTTTTCAAGCAGACTATGGTCCGTCTGGTGCATTGTTGAAACCAGTACCTGTAATTTCATTTCTTTACTCTCCTATTAACTCACAAATAGTACTTCATCACGCCGTTTACCGCGTACCTCACAAACGCCCACACACTTGTTACTGCATTGAGTTTTAGTGCTTTCCGGTATGTATTCCACCGTTCCTTGGCTGCATTGCCCTTTTTGTTCGATCTTGATCCAGTGACCTGACGGTAATGCATCAGCACCTTCTGGTCACCGTATGCAGTCGGGCAGACTCGAAGCAATTCCATCCACAAAACATAATCTTCATGGTAAAAGTCCGGATTAAAAGGATGCGCTTGCATCAGCTCAGTCTTGATAAAGCTGGTCGAACAGCTTATGACACTCGAAGCCAGCATCTTATTGAAGTTCGTTTGCTGCGGCACGACAAATGGCTTTTTAATGCTCCTGTTCTCTTCATCAATAAAGTCATAGGAAGAATAAACAATGTCTGCACCTTTTTGAGCGAGAGCAAGCTGTCGCTCCAGCTTGTCTTTAGTCCACAGGTCATCATTATCCAAGAGGGCGATGTACTCTCCTTTAGCTTCTTTGATACCGACATTGCGGGCATTTGCCACGCCTGCGTTATGTTCTAAAGCAATCACTCGGATTCGGTTATCACTCTGTGCCTTTTGCTGGATAAGGCTTAACGAATCATCTTTGGAGCAATCATCTACCACAAGCAGCTCAAAGTTTTTATATGTCTGGGACAACACGCTATCGATTGCCTGATCTACAAAACGATGTCCATTGTAGTTCGGCATCACAACAGTGATAAACGGCTGCTTCGTAGTACTCATCTTCTCTTCCTCTCTCCCACAAAAACAGCCCAGACTCATCTCAAAGAGTCCGAGCTGTCAATATTTTCAGCTCACAAAACACTTTGCTGAAATATATTCATACAAAACCCAATCGCATAAAGCTAAACCGTCATTCGATCATTGTGATTCGTCTTTTCATGCCCAAGCGCTGTTGTCGCGCCCTCTGCGACGCCCTCGGTGGACTCCGGCATAAACAGGATCTTAACTGTCGCAAATACGATCTTAAAATCCTCAATGATACTCGGATGAGCTATGTACATCAAATCCATCTGCAATTTGTCATACGGCGTAGTATTGTACTTTCCATAAACCTGTGCATAACCTGTCAATCCTGCTTTGGCCTGCAGGCGCAATGCAAATTCCGGCAACTCCTTTTCATACTCCATGGCGATTTCCGGCCGTTCCGGACGCGGGCCAACAATGGACATATCACCAGATAAAATACATATAAGCTGCGGCAGCTCATCAATGCGGCATTTTCGGATAATGCGCCCGATTGGTGTAATGCGGTCATCATTCTCCCCGGTGGAGAGGCGCGCCACACCATCCTTCTCCGCATCTACACGCATGCTTCGGAACTTTAATACGTCAAACAGTTTTCCATCTTTCGTGAGACGGCGCTGCCTGTAAAACACAGGGCCTCCATCAACCGCTTTAATTGCAATTGCTGTTATAACAAAAACAGGAGAAGAAACAATAAGCGCAATCGTTGAAAAGGCAATATCTAACGCGCGCTTTATAAACAAGTACTCCGGAGATGCAGCATATCGCTGTAAACGCAGCATCGGCAAATGAAACATATGGAAAGGATGCGCGCCTGACATAAGTGTGTCGCCTACACGAGGGATTACAAAGGCATTGATATCATTTGCAACGCAGTACTTGATAATGAGATTCCGTTCATGGCTGTGAATACCACTTAAAAACACCGTGCTCATATTGGCTAACATATCTATGTTTTCCAGGCATTCGTCTACACTCACGGCATACTGAACATCGTATTTATTTTTCAATCCATGCTCTTCAATTAACCGGCTTATTCCTCTGCGCTCATCATAAATGATTGCCGTAGGCTGTGGTTCGAACGTCCGAAAGTACCATCGTCTTGCTCCGCGTGCCCATAGCACTGAAAGAAGAAGCTGCCCGGCAATTGCCAAAATGCCTGGGAGCAGATTGGGGAAGCCTTTGGACAGCAAACAAATGATGACATACATGACTCCGTCAGACAGCATTGCCGAAAGTATTTGTGAATACATGATTTCAGCGACAGAGTATATTGATATAAGAAAAGCGTCATATATGCGTCCAAAAGTGATGTAAAAAACAAGGAAAAGCAAAATCACAAGCCAATTCCCCTTCGAATAAAAGGGTGACACCACGTGATCTGCATAATAAAAAAACCAACAAACTGCAAATGGTATTGTTATTAAAATAATATTTATCGATTTTACAATTCTGAGCAGAATATCGTGTTTAAACTTATTCATCGGAATCCCTCTCGTGCACCAATATCAACCCTGCTTACTCGATTGTGCAGTGATTTCCCAATCACTCACAATCTCACTTCATTTCCTCGGAAATAAAATCATCTACTCCATTTTTCACAAAAAAATTAATGTTTTTACACAAAATAAAAGCATTATATCTATCTAATAATTATAAAAAATGGTTCCCAACAGATACACATCCTGTCATTAGAACCATTTTGAGATGGGAACAGGCTGCTCTACATCAGGAGCATCCCCGTTAAAAAGAGATTGGGCATTGCATTCAAGCTTCCCGCACACTGCATTGTCAAACTTTCTTGTGATCAAACGCATTGCTTTCGTTAGCTGAGGGGGGCGCTTATCAGGAGAATGCGTATCTGAAGCGATCACATGGACCACTCCATGCTTAATCAACCTGTACACAAAATTTCGTTGCATTGTATCTCCCACAATGGAATCAGCATTTACTTGTAAATAGGCGCCCGCCTCGATCCAATCCAATGCAATATTCGGGTTTTTCTGCACATATGGATATCGCTCAATATGCGCAATCAGCGGTATCACGCCACCAAGAGTCAACTGATAAATAACATTTGTATCCCACTGGGGTCGAAGCGTCCTCGGCATCTCAAGAAGCATTACTTTCGTTTTCTGAAAGCATAAAGGCAGAAAATCCAAATCAAGAATTGTTGGCGAAATTCTCACTTCAGCACCGAACTTTAAACGCACAGGCAATTCAGAGCGAAATACATAATCAGCTAGGTATCTTGCAGAACGGTACCTTTTATCAATAAAATCCTCTAAATTCTGGCTGTCAGGATTAAAATGTGGCGTACACACAATGTCGGTGATTCCGGCATCGTTCTGCATTCGTAATAGTTCCATAGAAACTTTGGCGTTTTTAGCACCATCGTCTATTGCAGGTAAAATGTGGCAATGTAAATCCGTCATCGGTCAGCGTTCTCATATGAATAGTTGTAGCTGTAATAGTAACCGTTTTTCTTTTCGGTCGATTTTGTATCAAACCCGTTCAATACCGCACCCAGGATATTAGCATTTACCGCATCGAGATTCTTTTTTGCAAGCCCGACCTCATCAAAGGTCGCATAGTTTTGCCGCACTACCAAAATAACACCGTCGGCATATTGACTTAAAACCGCTGCATCCGTTACCACGGAAACGGGCGGTGTATCGAAAATGATGTATTCATAATGCTTATCGAGTTCATCAATCAGGTTCTTCATTCGAGGAGACCCCAGCAATTCTACCGGGTTCGGTGGAATCGCATCCGCGACCATTACATGCAGGCCGAGGCCCTTCATGTTGATGATAGATTCGGCCAAAGAGCCATCCGCAAGAGCACTGGTTATCCCCTTGTAGGCAGAATTGTCTATTTTCAAATACCGATGGATAACCGGCTTGCGTAAATCGCAATCGATCACAAGGACACGGCTCCCCGTCTCGGCCAAAGACACAGCCAAATTTAACGCAACACTGCTCTTTCCTTCACCCGGGATCGCGCTGGTAAAGATAAGCTTTTTGCAAGCCTTACCCATGGCCATGAAATTAAGGTTTGTTCGCAGGCTCTTGTATGCTTCCTGATACTGGAAAGGAGTATTCTTATTCATCAAAACAAATTCTCGCCTTATTGGTTTTGATTTTTTTGCCATCATCTCTCCCCCTTCATATCAATCTGAGGAATTACGCCAAGAACAGTAAGCCCTAATTTATTCGTGATATCATCATCTGTCATGAACTTATTGTTCAGAAGATACCGCAAGATTACGATGCCGACTGAAATGACCAAACCAAGCATCCCAGCAAGTACTGTGTTTTTGGCTTTGCTGGGAGAAACAGGCACCGTCTCTGCTTTGGCCTTCGATATTATCTCTACGCTGCCGGCTTTCACTGTTTGGATAATAATCTCCGGTGCTTGCTCAACGATATCTGCTGCAATCGCTCGCGCCCTCTCGGGATCTGTATCCTTTACGGTGATTTTCATTACCTGTGTGGAATTCACAGATTCAATGCGCACTCTTTCTACCAAATCGTTGTACGACATGTTAAGGTTCAGATTTGAAATCGTTTTGTCCAGCACCGTATCACTGGTAAGGATAACTGCGTATGTATCTACCAGCTTCGTAGCCGACGTGAGCTGATCATTTGTAATGGGCGCTTGTGCAGCAGCCTGGTCCTCTCTCGAGTTAATAATCAACGTAGCACTGGCTTCATATTGCGGTGTCATTGCAAATGTACTGACGAGATATCCCGCAACGGCAAGCAAAATGGTAACAGCAAGAATGACCAGTAAATTTTTCTTTAATAGCCGCAGTATTTCAAGCAGATCTATGGTCTCGTACTCTTCCTTCAAGCGTTTCCCTCCGTTGTCTGGCATCAACTACATAATTTGCATTATGTCTTAGAAAAAAAGCCGTCGAGCGTTTCGACAGCTATGACATAATTTGCATTATGTAATCATTCTGCATTGGCAGCCAGAATTTCTTACATATTATCGATAATCATTATAGGCCTTTTTATCAATATGGTCAACGGCATTTTGTATTTTTTGCATTACAAACAGGCTCACTGAAAAATGTTGACCACAATTTGTGCAAGGTCTCTTTCAGTGTGCCTTTATTTTGGTTGTTAGCGGTAGACGCACGTTGATTGCCGCAGATATAAAGACATAATGCAAATTATGTGATTGCCGACCGCTCTTCCCGGGCGGTTTTATTTTTTCAAATCAAGAGCTGCATTCGCGCCAGCTGGCTTAACTGCTCATTTCCGGAAGTCAAAGTATAAATACGAGTTGTATTTACGTTGCTGTGCCCCAAGACATCAGCCAGCCGGACAATATCTTTATGCTGTTTGTAGAAGATACGGGCAAAAAGGTGCCGAAGGTTGTGAGGGAATACTTTCTCCGCTGCTACTTTGGCATATACGCACAACCTTTTCATTGCTGCCCAGATGCTGGAACGGTTGGTTGGGCATCCGTTCCGTGAAACAAACACACTGCCTTTGCAGATTGAGCGCTCTTTGCAATATTTGCTCAGACGGATACACAACGCTTTTGGAATCAGTATTCTTCGGATTTTCCCCTTGCAGCTTACTTGCGCTTCCTGACGTCTCAAAGCTTGCACGGTGATATACTGCAGCTCACTCACACGGATGCCGGTAGCACAAATCGTTTGCAAAATTAAAGCAAGCTGCATATTTCCTCTTTTTTGGGCGGTTTCTACAAGATTAAAATATTCTTCACGAGTCAATTCCTTTTTCTTGTCACAAAAGCTTTGCCTTTGTTGCTTTATCAAACGCACACGGCACTCGTAGGCTCCCATATATGCCAATATACTGTTCACAGCAACCAGCATGGAATTGATACTGGCCACCGCATAATCCGCCTCAATCAGATGCGTCTTATAGTCAATCACCTTTTCTTTATCTACACGCTTGTCTTCCGGCAAAAATGAATAGAAAGCAAGAATATCCCTGTTGTATTTTTCAAGGGTCGCTTTCGATTTTTCATCTTGCCGCTGCTGTGTAATGAATGCTGAAATAACGTCCTGTGACAACACCATACGCTTCATAATACTGCCTCCCAGATTTAATTGTCCGCCATGGAACAGGTTCGACTCTTTATTGTACCCACTTAAGCCGCCAGGATAGATAACGCGATCAATTTATGTGCCGCTTTCACATCTGGTAAATTTTGGTCGCTTTCTATATCTCTCAATACAAATCTTCTCTTCCGCCTTCCGTCACAATGCCTCCCATTGACGTATTGGCGATACCTCTTGAAGCACTGCACCAACATGAGATGTTATCACGACCTGATTTCCTGCATGGTTTGCCCTGAAGCATAGAGCCGGCCATGTTTGAAACAAAAAACACCACGCTGTACAGTTGTTTTTCAACTGCAGCGTGGTGCTTTTTCCGTACTAAAAATCAAACCATCCTTATAACGGACGAAATCTCTGACAAGCGCGTGGAGTGTTCCGCCTGTGTCTTTAGATATGTGACTGCCCCGCCTCCCATTTGCTCACCGCCTGACGGGAAACATCCATCAAGTCTGCAAGCTGTTCCTGGGAAAAGCCTTTTTCCCGCCGCAGCCGCACAAGGTTATCCGCAAAGGTCATACTGATCTCTCCTTTTGTTTTTGATGGACTTATCATAGCCTGTTCCCCTTTCTGTGCGCCACCAACCTGCGCCTTGCAATTTGTCAACCGCAGGTTGCGTGTGCTTTTTCTGCTCTTCACAAAGCAAAAAGGGCCGCGCCGTGGCGCGGCCCGCAAAACAAGCGGGGAGTGCGGTCAGCGGTTCATCTCGCTCACCGGGCCCGTGGCGTTGTGCTCCCGGATGATGCGGTCGATCTCCTTGAAATCGGAAGAAGGCAGATCGCCCGGCACTGTGTTTTTGACGCTGGATGTGGCGTTACCGAACTGCATGGCTTTCTGCGGATCGCCGTATTTTAACAGGCCGAACAGCACACCCGCCACATAGGCGTCGCCGGAACCGATGCGGTCAATGACGTCGATGTTGGTATAGGGCGGCTCCGTGTAAAACGCGTCCTGCTGGGCGGAATACAGCACCGAGGTGAAATTGTGTTTACGCGGGCTGAGGACCGTGCGCTGGGTGGTGGCGACAATTTTCACGCCGTACTCCTGCGCGTAACTTTTCATGATGTCCTGCAGCTCTCCGGTTTTTTGGAACATACGGCGGCTGGTCTCTTCAGAAACGAACAATACATCCACCAGCGGCAGGATGCCTTTGATGGTCTCTCGTGCTTCGTCTTCACCCCACAGGTTCGCACGGTAGTTCACGTCAAAGGAGATGAGCGCGCCGTTTTCCTTGAATTTTTTCAGCACCTGAATGGCCACGTCGCGCGTGCCCAGCGCCAGGCTGATCCCGCTTAGATGGAACATCCGCGCGGAAGAAAACGCCTCGGCCGGAATATCGTCCATCGTAAGGCCGCAGACGGAAGCGTTGAATCGGTCATACACGATGGTCGGCTTGCGCGGCGCGGCGCCCATCTCATAATAATAGATGCCGAGACGTGCGCGCGGGTCGTCGTCATACGTTAAATAATCATCCGACACGCCGACGAAGCGGATGCGGTTTTTGATGAAGGTCCCCAGCTCGTTCTGCGGCAAGCGAGAGATGATGCCCGTTCGCAGGCCCATGAGCGCTACGCCGGAGGCTACGTTCAGCTCCGCGCCGCCGGCGCGCTTTTCAAAAATGTCCCCATCCACGATGCGGGCATGACGCGGCGGCGAAAGCCGCAGCATGATCTCGCCGAAGGTAATGAGGTCGAACGCCTTTTTTTCCATAGGAAAGCCCTCCATACGGTTATTTTCAATTTCAGTATAGCATAAAACTCCGCGCCTTGCGAGAAGGTTTTGCATTGTGGAACGTGCCTCCCGCCCGCCGCATCAGCACTGTGCAACTCTTGCGCGGGCGGGTTGTAAAAGGTGCGGAAAGGGCACCATGCGGTTTCTTTCTTTTGCTGCGCATGCTATAATAAAAATGTATTGAAAATTCACAAAAGAGCCGGAGCGGCCCGAAGCGGGGTTGCTCCACAAGGTCAAAAAGGAGAGGTTTTTTTGCAGAACAAGGACGAAGCGCTGGGCACACAACCCATTGGCAAGCTGATGCTCAGTCTTGCCCTGCCGGCCGTTGCCGCGCAGTTCATCAACATGCTGTACAATATCGTGGACCGGATCTACATCGGCAACATCCCCGGCACAGGCGCACTTGCGCTGACGGGAGTGGGCGTTACGTTCCCCATCATCCTGCTGGTCTCGGCCTTTGCCGCATTCGCCGGAATGGGCGGCGCGCCGCTGGCTTCCATCCAGCTGGGCGCCGGCAACCGTGAAGGTGCGGAAAAAATTCTGGGCAACTGCTTTTCCATGCTTCTGGTGCTGTCTGTTACACTGACAGTCATTTTCAGCATCTTCAAAACGCCGCTGTTGTATATGTTCGGCGCCTCCGACGCCATCATCGGCTATGCGGAGGACTATATCTCCATTTACCTGGCGGGTACTATTTTCGTACAGCTTGCTCTGGGCCTCAACACTTTCATCAGCGCACAGGGCCACGCCACCGTTGCAATGCTCAGCGTGCTCATCGGCGCGGTCATTAACATCGTGCTGGACCCGGTGTTTATTTTCGTGTTCGGCATGGGCGTTTCCGGCGCGGCGCTGGCTACCATCCTTTCTCAAGCCGTCAGCGCCGCGTGGGTGCTGCGCTTTTTGTTCAGCGCAAAAAGCGGCATACGCATCCGGCGCGGGAACATGAAGTTCGAAAAGCGTGTGGTTGGCAAGGTCATCGGGCTGGGCATCGCTCCTTTCATCATGCAAAGCACCGAGAGCCTTGTGAATATCACGCTGAACGCCGGACTGCAGCGCTACGGCGGCGACCTGTACGTGGGCAGCATGACCATTATGCAGAGCGTGATGCAGATGCTCGTCATGCCCATCCAGGGCATCACACAGGGCGCGCAACCCATTATGAGCTACAACTACGGCGCCAAGAATTACAGCCGCGTGCGCAAAACTTTCAGCCTGCTGCTCAAGGTAATGCTGCTCGTTACCGTCTCGGGCTTTGCCCTGGCCGCGCTCCTTCCCGGCGTGCTGGCGCGCATGTTCACTCAGGACGCGGAGCTGATAGAAATCGTTAAAAAGATGATGCCCATTTTCTTCGGCGGCATTTGGGCCTTCGGCGCGCAAATGGCCTGCCAGACCACCTTTATGGCGCTTGGCCAGGCCAAGATCAGCCTGTTCCTGGCGCTGCTGCGCAAAGTGGTGCTGTTGGTGCCCCTGGCATTGCTGCTGCCTGTTGTCATGGGCGGCAATGTGCTGGGCATCTATATTGCCGAGCCTGTGGCCGACGTGATCGCCAGCTTTACCACGTTGTCCCTGTTCCTCATCAAGCGCAAAACGCTGCTGCCCGACGGCGGCGCACCCGCAAAAAGCAAATAACCCGACGCTTATTTTCAAACGACGGAGGCTGCCGTGAAGCACGATTCCTTTAAAACTTATCTGCACTGGGGGCTCACTGCCTTCGGCGTTGTCGCGTTGAGCATCCTGTTCTTTTTCTCTCTGTTCAAGGTGGGCGCGCTGGTGCATTTTTTCCAAACGCTGACGGGCATTTTAATGCCGTTTGTGTACGGGCTGGCCATGGCTTATCTGTTGACTCCGGTGTTCAACTGGCTGCACGCGCGCTTTGCGCCCGCGCTGCAAAAACACGTAAAAAATCCACGCCGTGCTGCCCGCGCCGCAAAATTTCTTTCCACGACGCTTTCGGTGCTGCTGGCGCTGCTGCTTGTAGCCGCGCTGCTGTGGATGGTGCTGCCGCAGGTGATCTCCAGCATCGTCGGGCTGGTGGAATCCAATCTGCTGACGAACAGCATCCAGAACGTGACGGGCTGGATCGAGGACACGCTTCAGAACAACCCGCAGTTCGAAGCTGCCGCACAGCGGGTATATGCCGAAGCCGTGGCAGCTCTCACCGCATGGGTAAAAACGGACATGCTGCCCCAGCTGACGAACCTGATGAGCGGGCTGCTGGGCACCCTGACCTTTTTCAAGAATGTATTCATCGGCATCATCATCGCCATTTATGTGCTCAACAGCAAACAGCTTTTTGCCGCACAGGCCAAAAAATTGCTGTACGGCTGCCTGAGCACCCGCCGCGCCAATATCGTGCTGGATAACGCACGTTTTACTCACCGGGTATTCGGCGGCTTCATCAACGGCAAGCTGCTGGATTCCCTCATCATCGGCATCCTGTGTTTTGTCGGGATGACAGCGCTGCGCATGCCGTATGCGATGCTCATCAGCGTGGTGGTGGGCGTAACGAACATCATCCCGTTTTTCGGGCCGTTTATCGGTGCCATTCCCAGCGGGCTGCTTATCCTTCTCATCGACCCGCTCAAGGCGCTTTACTTCGTGCTTTTTATCCTTGCGCTGCAGCAATTCGACGGCAATATCCTGGGCCCAAAAATTCTGGGCGATTCCACCGGCCTTTCCAGCTTTTGGGTGATGTTCGCCATTCTGCTGGCCGGCGGGCTGTTCGGGTTTGTCGGCATGGTCGTCGGCGTGCCGCTGTTTGCGGTGCTGTACAGCATCCTCTCCGGGCTGGTGTGCCATTCGCTGCGCCGCAGGGGCATGCCGGAGGAAACACAGGCCTATTATGAACTGGACCATGTGGATGAGCGCACACACGACATCCTATACAATGAGGCTCCGGCCCGGCCGGCCGCGGGATCTGCGGACAGGCCTGAATGACCGTCTGTCCGCTTTGAATTGAAAATCGGGGATGTATGATACATCCCCGATTTTATTTTTCCGCTTTCCGGCCGTGCGCTCCGTTTTTTTATACCCGCCAGCCTTCGCCCGCGTTACAGCACCCTTTCCATCACCACAGCCGTATAGCTTCCGTTGTTCACTTCCTCGCCTGTGCGCACAAAACCATTCTTGGTCCAGAATGCCTCGCTTTGGCAGTTTCCTTTGGCAAAGCCCAGCCTGGCACGCCTCAGACCCTGCCGTTTCAAAAAGCAGAGGCACTCTTCGATGATCGCCGTTCCCGTCCCTTTTCCCTGGCTGGCGGAATCCACCATGAAAAGGCCGATGAACGCAGTCTCATCATTGGGATATTTGAGGATCAGGTCCATAACGGCTATCAGCATACTGCCGTCAAAAAATCCAACGTAAAATTTATCTTCTCCGCTTTTCCCCGGCGGCAGAACTTTCATATCCTCCCGGATGCTTTCCAACGTTACACACGGCGGACAATATTTGTAAAATATGGGATTTCCCGCCGAAAGGCGGTACACTGCGCCGACATCGCTGTCACACAGCCTTCTGGCGCCATACCTCGAAGATAACCCGGCGGGCTCCATCCTTTCCCCTTCTTTCTCACCTATGGCTTCATGCTGCTCCGGCTGGAAAACAGGCAGGGCCGCCGCATTTGCGGCGGCCCTGCCTGTATCCGTCTGTTCAGCTTTTTCCCGTATTGCGGCGGTATGCCATGTAACTTTCCAAAATCACCGTCGCCGCCACCGCGTCCAGCACATCCTTACGCTTTTTGCCGTAAGTGCCGTTTTCCGAAAGGATGTTCGCCGCGCTTACGGTCGTCTGCCGCTCGTCCCACAGCTCCACGGGAATGGGCACAATGGCCCGCAGCGTATCGGCCAGCTTATGGCTCTTCTGGGCGCGCGGGCCCTCGCTGCCGTCCATGTTTTTCGGCAGGCCGATGACGATCATCCCCACCTCATATTCGCGGCTGGCGTACACGATTTTTTCCGCCACCTTGGCCAGGCTCTTCTCCTCGATGATGCCGATGGGGCTGGCCAGGAACTCGGTGCGGTCACACACAGCAAGGCCCGTCCGGGCATCGCCGTAATCCACTGCCATGATCTTCATTGCATTCTCCCTTCCTGCATGCTTGTATCTCATGCGGAATATACCTTTTATCATACAGGATACGGATGGTTTTTTCAAGCCGCGGCACACCCTGAAGCGCTCTATTTGCCGCCCCGCGCCCGCACACGCAGGCCCGCGATGATATTCATGAGCGACGCCACACAGATAATGCCCAACGCAATTGCACCGGCCTCGGTGAGCACCCGCTGGGCATACTGGCCGAACGCCTCATACTGCCCGCGCACAAGAAAGCTCATCATATAATATAGGTCGCCGCCTGGAATCAGCGGAATGAGCATGGGAACCAGCAGCATGATGACCGGCGCCTTGACGGCGCGCGCCAGCAGCTCGCTGGCCAACGCCGCCGCCAGCGTGGCGAAAAACAGGCCCGCAAAAATGTCCAGGCCGTTACAGGTGCAGGCCAGATACACCGCCCACGCCAACGCGCCGCCTCCGGCGGCCAGCAGCAGCTTGCGCCCGCGGATATTGAATAGCACGGCAAACCCAACCGAACCGATGCAGCCCATAAGCGTCTGTACAAAATACCAAGCCATTTTCATCCCCCCATCCGCATCAGCACGGCTGCAAAGCCGATGGCAATGGCCAGAGCCTTGAGCACGGCCTCGCTCAGTCCCAGAAGGCCGGAAATGGTATCGCCGTTGATCATGTCCCGCAGCGAGGTCGTCAGCGCAATGCCCGGAATGAGCAGCATGATGTTGCCGATGATGATCTTATCCGGGTTCTGGCCCAGGCCGAAGCCCACCATCAGCATGACAGCCAGTGCTGCCAGCGCGCTGGCCAGCATACTCTGCAAAATACCGTTGAGCCGCAGCCGCTGGCAAAAGCGCAGCGCGCCGAACAGCAGCATGCCCGAAACGGCCGCCGTCGCAGCGTCGCGTAACGTGCCGCCGAAAAAGACGGAGAACGCCGCTGAGATAACGGCGTACATGGCGCACTGGGCGGCGTCCGGGTAAGCCGGGGCATTGCGTACCTCCTCCACCGCCTGCCGGAATTTTTCCGGCGGCAGCGGGCCTGCACACAGTCTGCGCGAGAGCGCATTCACCCGTTCCACACGGCCCAGGTCCGTATCCCGCGCGCGGATGCGCCGCGTTTGTGTAAGGGCGCGCCCCTCCGGTGTGCGCACCGTCAGCACGATGCTGGACGTGATGGTAAAAACGTCCGCCTGCGCAAAACCATACACCATACACAACCGGGTGAGGGTATCCTCCACGCGCATCACCTCGGCACCGCTGGTCAAGAGCAGTTCACCCATGTCCAGAATGCACGCCAAAAGCGCGCCGTCCTGCGTTTCCGCCGCGCCCGGCGGCGCGGCGGCCTGTCCCTGTGCCATGCGTTTCCCCTCCGCAAAATCCACAATTTTTCCGGCGGCATCCGCGGGCGCGGGGCCCGCGTGAACCACACAAAGCGCGGCACAGCGTGCCGCGCTTTCTGTTTTTACTCCGTGATCTCCAGCACCAGGTGTTCAATGGCCGTATGCCGGTTCATATATACCACATTCAGACGGCCGTCCCTGTCCCTGCACATGGCGGGCTGGCATTTATTTCCCGGCGCGGCGGCCAGTTCGATAAGGTTTTTCCAGGTTTTTCCCTCATCCTTCGAATAGGCCAGCGTCAGCGGGCTGCGCTCGTGCCAGTCTGCCACAGGCGTGTCGTTGTAGGCCATCAGGATGGTGTCTTTGTCCCAGCTGATGACATCGATCTTCGATTCGTTATTGAGGATGGTTGTGGGCACAGGCTGCGTCCAGGTTTTGCCGCCGTCCCGGCTTTCGGCTGTATACGACACCAGTGATTTCACGCCCGCGCCCCAGCCCGTACTGCCCGGACAGGTACGCGTGAACATACGGATGGTGCCGTCCGGCCGAAGGCAAAGCGCCGGCTCCCGGATGAGATTGCCGTCGTCCGCAGAGAGGATGGGGCCTTTTTCCCATGTCTCGCCGTCGTCGTGGGAAAGATAGATGCGAACTGCGCCGAAGTATTTATCCGGAAGCTCACTGCTTGTGGAGGCGAACACGATGGTGCCGTCATCCAGCAGGACGCTGTCGTTGGAGGCGTGGCCGCTCTGGATGCCTGCGGGCTGCGCCGGCTCCCATGTGCGGCCGCCATCCTTCGTTTTGCGTGTCCACAGCTCGTCCCGGCCGTTGCACCAGGTGGTGAAGTTCACCTCGGTGTCCAAAAATTTTGCGAACAGGAGAATGATCTCCCCCTTTTTGTTTTTGAGAAACACCGGGTCATGGCAGCAATAACGGATGTCACAGCCCACGGCGTCCGGGTTCGACCATTCTTTTGCGCCCGGCTCCAGCACAGACACCCAGTCTTTGGCGTCGCGGCCCATGGGGTCGCCGTTCCACTGCAAAAAGCCACCGTTCCATACGGCCAGCAGATTGCCGTTGTCCGCCAGCGTCAGGCTGGGCATATGATAGCACTGGCGCTCGTCGAACCACTCGACGACCCACTTTCTGTCTATGATCTTTGCCTGCATCATATTTCTCCTTTTTTAACAATGGGAAGCTTGCTGGGGCAGCAGCCGCCCTGAATTTCTTTGCGTTGCCGGGCCGGCAGGGTTTTCTTTCCGCAGTTTTTTAACAACGGAAAGTGCTTTGCGGCCAACGGCTCTTCCGTTTTTGGCAAATATATTTTTGTTTATGCGGAAAAACACCCGCGTTCAAGCCCCCGGCGCGGCCTGCTTCGCGGAGCGCATGGCCCCGCGGCACAGCAGCACCGTGCCCACCTGGGTGAGCGTCAGCACAAGCAGGCTCCACACCTGCACGCCCACATCCTCGCCCACATATACGTTCATAACGATGATGATGGAAAGCCCCACACAGCGCCCAAGCTCCAGAACGGTATCGTTGACAGCCAGCAGCTCGGGCCGGTGGTCGTCCATCTCGGGCACCAGCTGCATCATATCCAGAAAAGTGCTGTATGTGGAATTCTCCAGAAAGCCCGCAAAAAACGAATTGACCACTGTATATAGAATAACCGTCATCGGGCTGAGATGCAAGATGCAAAGTGCGGCAATGCCTGTGAGCACCGCTACCGCGATACCCATATACCGCACCCGGTTCGCCAGTGAAAGGATGCGGCTGGCGATGACGTAGGAAGCGATGGCCGCCGCGGCTGAAAGGAAGGTATTGAAGCCCACCAGCAGCTCATTTTTCACCATCTGGTACAAAACGATACTGAGGATGAACGTGAACGCACCTTCTCTCACCCCTTTGCAGCCCTGCGCAGCCAGGCTGTACAGCAGATGCCGGTTGCGTCCAATGGCGCGCAGCGTGCGGGGATAGTCCACCTTATGCGCGCCCGCCATACGGCGCTTGGGCAGCCGCAGCGCCAGCGCACAGGTGACGGCGGACACGGCAAACGACAGCCCGAACACCGCCATATAGCCCCGCGTACCGCCCACTGCGTCGATGATGAAACCCGCCAGCAGCGGGATGGTGAGGTTGACGACGTTGGCACAGATGTTCACAATGGCAAGGCCGCTGTCCCGGTTGGAAAGGTCTGTGGAATCCGACAGCAGATGGCCGTAGCTCAGCCAGTAGCAGCCGTCCGCAAGGCCCGCCAGAAGCCCAAGCCACAAGTGCCAGCGCGAGGCGTTGTCCCCCAGCACGATCAGCAGCAGATACAGCACATTGTAGCCCAAAATACCCAGCACCGCCGTCACGCCGGAATCCGTGCGCTGCAAAAGCCCTGCCGCCAGCAGCATGGCCGCCGCGCTGCCCAGGAAAAACGTAGCGTTATACATCACCACGACCTTTACGTCGCCCGTCTGCCCCAACAGCATCGTATTGATAAATACATGGGGCAGGCCGTAAAATACCAGAAAACACGCATGCACCGACAAAAAACGGTAAAATCCGCCGCCCAGCGTCTCGCCGTTGACCAGCACCCTTAGATAACCAATAAACGTCTTTATTCTTTTGTTCATGCCGGAGTCTCCCCTTCCGCCCCCGGCGCGGGCATGCGCAGCAGAACAGCTTCCATGCTGGGCACATCTACCGGCACCCGAACGCCTGTTCCCGCCGCTTCACACACAGCGGCCTGCGGCGCGGCCTGTTCTACGTGCGAACGCCAGACCTCCGCGCTTTCCGGCGCAGTTCCCGCAGAAAACGCCAGCTCCACAGCGTCGGCATCATCCGTGCTGCCGTTTACAAGGTAGACATCCAATCCCCCGTCCCGTACAAAGCAGTACGGCTCCAGATACGGCGCGCCGCACACCAGCGGAAACGGCGCGCCCGCTGTGCGCAGCACGTCGTGCAGCACAGCCTGGCGCATGCTGTTCAGCAGCATGGGCGGGATGGATACAGAACTTTCAAAATTCCCGAAGGGATAGATGAGTACGCGGCCGTCCACCACCACCTGGCCGTGGGCGGTACGGCGGCGGAAAGAATCGTACAGCGCAGTATATTCGTTCACCTGTGCGCCCTGCGCATAGGTCACATCCAGCGCGTCGCTGCACGAGACGATGGCCGAGGCCCGTGCGTTTTTACGCCCGCAGTAGGTCTTGCCGTTCGTCACCTGCTCATAAGCGTAGCCGCCGTCGTTTTGGCGCAGCCAGCGCACGCTCTCAATGCCCGCAAGGCGGCCAAGTCCCATTTCGCACAATGTCCAGGCCGCGTCTCCGTTCAAAATAACGAAATTATTAGCGAACAGCCGCGCCAGCGTTCCCGCATCCCAATTGCGCAGCACCTGGCCGGATGCCGCCACTATCTGACCCGTCAGTTCGGGGCTGCCGGTGTAAGCATAGGGCACGCCCATGGCGGGCAGCAAGCCGGCAAAAAACGCCTCCTGCGGATACAGCTCCTCCATGGAAGAACCTTCCCGCGTGTGCAGCGTGTACGAAGAACAGGGGCTGTACAGTACGTGCACCCCCAAGCGCTCCTCTTTGAACACACCGCTGCGGGTCAGGGCATTCAGATAGGGCTTTGTACGGTGCAGCATCTGCTGATAGCCATCCTCCCAAACGATGCCGTTGCCGTTGAGGTCATACAAGTCGATGGTGATGCCCGCCAGATCCAGCGGCAGTGCGCTCAGCAGCTGGAAACGCGTGAACCGGCGGGATTTCGAAAACAATGAGAACGGAAAGTTTTCCAGCTCCGGGTATACCTCGGTCTCCGATGGGAGCATTGCACGGGTGAGCATAGACACCATATTGAATCCGTGCAGATAGTTCGACGGGGAATTTTCCTGATATCCGGGCAGATGCACACGGTCCACAGGCGGGCGTCCAGCCGCAAGCGTGTGCAGCAACGCATGCCAGTCGCGCCCCTCGGCGGCGTGGATGTGCGGAGCCGAGCTCATGAGGCCCACCTTCGCCTGCTTTGACGCAGCGCGCACCGCCTGTCCGATGGCGCCGGCGGCGCTGAGCATCGTCTCGCGGCTTACATCCAGCCATATCTTCCGATAAGGATGCGGCTCGCCGGGACGCAGCACGCCTGCCAGAAATTCTTCCCGCGTCAGCGGCTTGCCCGCGCGGGCGCTGTACAGCTTCATATGCTCGTCACAAAAGCAGCCTCCCCACGCAAGAGGCTCGTGGTTATGCAGACGGAAGTCGTCCTCCACCCAAAGGATGGAGGGCTCCAGCTCCGCATAGCGCGCGTACAGCCGGGCGATGTATTTCTGCCATTCGCCGCACAGCGGGCAGACGCACAGCTTCGCTTCATTTCCCTCCACATCCACCATGGGGCGAAAGTTCTGCTCCGGCCGCAGCGTTTTGCCAAGGTCCGCGTGCATGACGCTGTGCCACTGGTTAACAGACATCGTAACACCTTTTTCAGCCAGCAGCGCGCTGATTTTGCGCATCATTGCAAGATACACGTCCTGCTCGTCAAAGCTCATATGGCCGGTGTTGATCTCCTCCACGTTGGCGAATACAGCCACGTCGTCGATATCCGCCTCGTCCACATAGCGCAGCAGCGCCGGGATCTCCTCGGCATCGTTGAAGCCGGGGTCGCAGCAGAAGCGGAAAATATATTGAAATGGATCTTTTTTCATAGGGCGGCAGCCCTCCTGTCTGTGAAATGCGGCCGCGCCGCGCGCGGCAAAAAGAGTCAGCCCTGTTCTACGGGCACGCCGTAGAACGAGAGCATGGGCATGCGCATGCAATCGCTTGGGATGGCCGCGCCCGGGTTCATGCGCCATGCGCCATGCAGGCGCGCATCCGCGCCAAGCGGGCGTTCAAAAGTGATGGTCAGGCTGTCCGCGCCCGTCTCATACGCTTTCGGGGCGGCAAGGCCCTGCGCGTCCTCGGCTTCAAAGGGCAGCAGGGCCGCGGGCACGCCAAAGGGATTGAGCCAGTTGCGGATGCGCGAAAAGCGAACCGTCACCGTGTCCGGGGCAGTCTGAACCACGGATTCCGGCTCCGGCGCCATCCAGTCCACATCGCGCCCGTAGCATTCGGCCAGCGCGGCGCGGGCGCACCGTTCCCCCACCACAAGATTGCCCTCTGAAGCATTGTGGATGAAGTCATACAGCGCAAGGTCCGCGGCCGGCACCACGGTCACATGCTCCAGCGTGTGCCACGCCTGGCGCTGCGCCTCACGCACCATGCCCCACTGGCGGTCCAGCTTTTCACTCGGGCCCTCCATGCAGCGGTTGAGCTGCACAGTGAGGAACGGCAGCTCCGGCTGGCCCAGCGCCGCGCGTGTGTGCCGCACGAAAGCCGCAAACCGCTCGGGGTATGTCTGCGCGCTGTCCTCGTAGCCCTCGGCCTCGCCCTGATACCACAGCACCGCCCTGGGATGGATGTCGTAATCTGCCAGCATCTCCAGCATATTGGTGAAAAGCGCGCCGTTTTCCTCCGGGTTCCACCAGCGCAGCGGCGCGCCGCCGTAAGCGCATGGAACAAGGCCGATGGGATACCCCAGCTCTCGCTTGAGCCGCTTTGCGAAATGCAGCCACGGGCTGTGGCCCGGGTTGTGGTTCTCATAATGGCCGACGTGCAGGGCGTTCGTCGTCTCGCCCAGCGGATGAGTTGCAAGCTCCCACCGGGCGCTCGTGCGCAGCACGTGCACGCCCAGCTCAGGGTCGTCCGCTACCGGGTTTTTTGCGCGGCCCGCCGCATTGCTCTGCCCCGCGATGACGAACACATCGCCCACGCCCACATTGTGCACCATATCGCCGCGTGTGCAGGAGAGGCCGTCCCAGCCCTCGTAATCCATATACGTCTCAATGCGGTACAGCCCGCCCGCCGGTACCCGCGGAAAGGTTATCGTCCAGTTTTCGCTGTCCAGCACCGTACATTCCGTCCACGGAACGACAGATTCCCCTGTGCTCTCCAGCGCTACACGGGCCTTCACGGTCGTTTTCGCATGCGGCACGGCCGAAAATTGCAGCGGCAGCTCCTGCGACAGATGCACCAGATGATATTTTCCCTCCAGCCGAATGCACGCCGTACCGTCCGGCCCCTGCTGAAAGATCTGCCACGGGGCCGCGCCCCGCGTAATGGTCACGCCATAGTCCATCCTGTATCCCCTCTTTTTCTTTTTATCCAAGTCACCGGCTCTGCCGTCAGACATACCAGTCCGCGCTCGCCATGGGCCGCACGTCGTCCAGCGGGCGCGGCGCATGCACGCTGTGGATCCACCGCAGCGCCCCGTCCTG
>OKSH01000676.1_pt1 | contig 35239 bp, 33 predicted proteins | sample 1601231 | NCBI WGS metagenome assembly OKSH01 (sample SAMEA3541596, study PRJEB24748) | human gut metagenome | biome: human gut; feature: human-associated habitat; material: faeces | place: China | collected 2012
CGCACAAAGCACAAGAGTTGAAATGCTGCTTTTTCGACAGACTGCACAAAACCCCGCCAAAGGCGGGGTTTTGCTATGCCTGAAAAGAAAGAGTGGAAAGCGCTTCACTCTCCACTCTCAAACTTTCACTCTAATTTAGCGGCTCTCCAGCAGACGGGTCGTCTCGGAAGAATCGATCAGATTGGTCATGCTGCGCAGGCTGATGCCCAGCGTAGACAGGTTGTGCATCATCGCAGAGGTTGCGGGAGCCAGCACGCCGGCAACGCCCAGACCGATCAGCGAACCGTTAAAGCCGATTACGAAGCGATAATTGGAGTTGATGCGGCTCATCAGACCCTGTGCGATACGGCGCAGAGCAACCAGCTCAAACAGATTCTCGGCTGCGATGGTGATGTCCGCAATCTCACGGGCGATGGCTGCGCCGTCGCTGATGGCTACGCCAACGTTAGCCGCCGACAGCGCCGGAGAATCGTTGATGCCGTCCCCGAGCATGATAACGGTATGGCCTGCCGCGCGTTCCTGCTCGACGAAGTTCGCCTTGTCCTCAGGCAGCACCTCAGCGCGGTAATCGTCCACGCCGACCTCAGCCGCGATAGCCGCCGCCGTGCGCTCACTGTCGCCGGTCAGCATAACCGTGCGCTGAATGCCAAGGGCACGCAGTGCCTTCATCACATCGCATGCTTCCGGACGGAGCGGGTCCGCGATGCAGATAACAGCCGCCAGCTCACCGCCGATCGCCAGATACAGATGAGAAAACTCAACCGGAAGTGCATCGTACTTCTCCTGCTCACCGGCCGGAACCGTGCACTTCTCATCCTCGAAGATAAAGTGTGCACTGCCGATAACGACCTTCTTGTTTTCAACCATGCTGGAAATGCCGTGCGCTACGATATACTCAACCTGCGAGTGCATTTCCTCGTGCGCCAGATTGCGCTCACGCGCAGCGCGGACAACGGCGTTCGCCATGGAGTGCGGGAAGTGCTCCTCCAGGCAGGCTGCAACACGTAGCATGTCGTCTTCGGAGCGACCGCCGAACGGGATAACCCTGGCAACAACCGGGCAGGCATGCGTCAGTGTGCCGGTCTTGTCAAATACAATGGTATCTGCCTGCGCGACAGCCTCGAGGAACTTGCCGCCCTTGACCGTGATATGATACATGCTTGCCTCACGCATGGCGGACAGAACCGCCAGCGGCATAGCCAGCTTGAGCGCACAGGAGAAGTCAACCATCAGCACGGACAGTGCACGGGTGACATTGCGGGTCAGTGCGTAGCTGAGCGCACTGCCGACCAGCGTATACGGCACCAGCTTGTCCGCCAGATTGGCGGCATGGCTCTCAGCAGCACTCTTGAGCTGCTCGGACTGCTCAATCATGGAAACGATCTTGTCATAGCGGCTCTCGCCGGAGGACTGGGTGACCTCGATCACGCAGTCGCCTTCCTCGATGACCGTGCCGGCGTAAACCTGCGTACCCGGACGCTTTGCAACCGGCATGGATTCTCCGGTAAGCGACGCCTGATTAACCATGACTTCGCCTTCAACAACCTCACCGTCCAGCGGGATGACGCTGCCCATGCGAACCAGAATACGATCACCGACAGCGATGTTGGACAGCGGTACAAGTACCTCTGCGTCATCGGTCTTGAGCCATACTCGTTTTACGTTGAGCGACATGCAGCGTGCCAGATCGTCAACCGACTTTTTATGCGTCCACTCCTCGAGCAGCTCACCGATATCGAGCAGGAACATAACCGAGCCTGCCGTGGAGAAGTCCCGGCGTACCATCGAAACACCGATGGACAGCGCGTCGAGCAGCTCAACCTTCAGCTCTCTGTGAATCAGGCGCTTGAGACCGCGGCCGAGGAACGGCAGCGACAGCCAGATCGTGCGTGCTATCTGCAGCGGCGTTGGCAGGAACAGCGTGCAGGCAAACTTCGTAATAACCTTGCCGACCAGCTTTTCCTGATACTCACGGTTGAGCGCACGGCCGCTGTGGGTCGGCGTCAGCGCCGTAACAGACGGTGCAGTATAGTTAAACTGAGCGATCGCGCGGATGATATTCTCGCGGTCACCGATGTAGCGGATAACAGCACAGCAGGTGCGCTCGTGCACGGCTGCGTTGAGTACACCCGGCTGATTCTGCAGATACGCCTCCAGCAGATCAGCCTGCTCCAGCGTCATGCGGTACTGCTTCATGCGCACACGAAGCCGTCCGCGGCTTTCGTGTTCAATGAATGCTTTCATAGTAAAATTACCTCCAGCTTACTTCCGGTAGATAGGAAAAGAGGGGCTCTGCCCCTCTTTGATATTCGTCCCATGAAAACCGGGAACATGTGCCTCGATTTTCATTCCCTAAGAGGGAGAAAGCTTCCGAATGGGAACTTTCGGGCGACTTTGGAACGGCTCACAGTCCGTTCTTCCTGTCCGCCAAACCACGGTTTGGCGACAGGTTCTTATGCCTCAACCGGAGCAGCAGTCGGGTCCTCATCGGTCAGCTCAACCTCAATGTCTGCATCCTCAACAGCAGCAGCCTCTGCCTCAGCAGCGCGCTTCTCGTTGATCTCCTCTGCGGAAGCGAGGATGTCGCCGACGTTCTCCTTAACGCAGTCAACGGTATTCATAACAGTATCCTTCATGCGAAGAACCGCTGCGGTAGCATGGGTATATACGTTCTTAGCATCCTTGCTGCTCAGCAGCTTGATACCTGCGGAACCGAACAGAGTGCCACCAACAAATACGGCGATGTCCTTGTAAATCTTCTTCATAATATGTTCCTCCTATCAATCTCACTTGCGCTTACAGCCGGTAATCATCGTCATTACCATGCAGAACAACGCGGCCCATGCCCAAAAACGATGCTGCTTCATACAGTACACCTCCAAACATGGTGTGTTTTTTTGTTTGCGATTATCATATCACAATTTTCCCTGCTTGTCGCACAGCTTTAGACATGAAACGCACGGAATCGGACATTTTCGCAGTTTGTTGCCGCTAATTTTTAGTTTTATCATCAAAATAGTTGTATTTTGCTAACTTTTTCGAGCTTGTCGGCGGTACTGCGAGGGCGTCAGCTGATAGCGGCGCTTGAACGCCACACCGAACTGACTGGCGCTGTTATAGCCGACCGCCGCTGCAATATCCACGATGGAGAGCGGACTCCGATGCAGCAGTTCGGCAGCATGCTGCACCCGCTTTTCAAGCAGATACTGGTGGATCGGACGACCATAGGTCTGCCGAAATATATCCTTCAGGGCGGTTGGCGAAATGCGGAACCGTGCAGACAGCTGGTCGATCGTAAGCGGGTCGGACAGGTGCGATACCATATACTCCTGTACCTGCCTCACTGTATCGGTCAGATAGTGATCGCGGGAGACGGATTCCGGCGGTATCGTCAGCAGCGGACTGTCTGTACTGATGAGGTACAGCAGCTCAATGGCTTTGATTGCACTGTAGGCGGCTCTGTCCCGCTCCGGAACGGACTGCAGTGCCGCAGCCAGACTATCAATCCACACCGCGCTGCGCAGCACTACGCAGCCCATATGCGGAGTGACTCGTGCTTTGATTCGTGCTGCGTTGACCGTCAGACGGCACGGTGCCGCTGCACTCTGCTCGATGAGCACCAGCTCACCGCTGAACAATCCGTCCGCGACCGAAAGGCTCTGCACACTTGCGCCAAGCAGCAGCAGTACCTCGTGCTCATGCAGAAACACTTGCCGCCCATTGGTCATGGTCAGCCGCAGACCGCCCTGCCGGCAGAACAGCACCTCGCACGGCACCTCGGATGGCTCCGCAGGCATGGCCGGCGGCACAGTCAGCGCGCAGTCAAAATCGCACACGCGCACGCCATCCATCGGCTGGGTCCAGCGTACGCAGCCGGACAGCGATGCGCCGGTATTCGGTTTGAGCAGAGTTTCCAGCACTGCGATTTCCTCCGTTGGTATATATCGGTTTATTAGGTTAGATTTTGCTAACCTGTGTTGAAAAGCAAAGCCGCTGCAAGGCGGCCTTACTCTGCTCATTTATGCAGAAAGGAAAACAGTCCCTTTTTCTCATATCGCTCCTTGGAAAAGGACGTAACGGTGTAGCCGGTAGCGTTTACCGCATCGCGGACAGCCTGCTCATCGAGATCCTGCTCAGTGAGGATAACCGTCTGCCCCTTGCCGTGAGAGGAAGTGACCTTCTTCACAGGAAATGCCTTGCGAACCGCATCGTTGACATGGCTTTCGCACATGCCGCACATCATGCCGTCAACGCCGAGAGTAATTTTCAACATGGGTGTAATGCTCCTTTTGTACCCGAGCTGGTTAGCTTTTACTAACTAACAATATATCACGAAATAGCGCAGATTGCAAGGGGGAATCCTTAGTTTTTGCGTAGGAGTTTGCTCATGCAGGATTCGCCGCACCCGCGGCAGGGGCAAGAGGGCAGACACCTGCGGTTTCTACCCTCTTAACTCCCATTTCCCTTTATTTCTTAGTCTGGCGCAGACCAGAGACCGGTGACCGCTTCGATAATGGGGAACGACAGAGGATTTTTTCTTCCGTATCTTTCTCAACCTGTTCGCAGGGTCAGATAGTATTCTGCTACACAGACCGGAAAGTCTGCGCAGGCGCGACATAACAGTGTCGCGCAACTCTTTGGCGCGTTGTACCGCACGGCACCTGCGGATTAGGCATTTGGTACAATTTATCCTCGTAGGTGCTGTCTATCATAACGCGCTAACGAGTTGCGCGGCACGGTTATGCCGCGCCTGCGTAGAGTAGCTCGTCTGTGTAGCAGAACGGTATCCAGCACTGCGTATAGGTTTCGGCATGGGAGCACACTGTGCTCCCCTACGGAAGAAAAAATCCTCTGCCGTTCCCCATATTTCGGAGCGGTCACATATCGGTAATCTGCACCAGGCTATCCAATGGAAAGGGGTGATTCTCAAGAGGGTGGAAACCGCAGGTGTCTACCCTCTTGTGCGCCCGCGCGGCGTCAGCGCAGATTCCCTCGCTTCGCAAGCGCCCCACTCTCGATGAGCATATCATCAAGATTGACAAATACCCGCAAAAAGGGTATACTAATCTTACTTGCGGGTATGGCGGAATTGGCAGACGCGCCAGATTTAGGTTCTGGTGTCCTCGACGTGCAGGTTCAAGTCCTGTTACCCGCACCAGCAAAAAAACGCTGTGGAATCTCTCCACAGCGTTTTTCTTTTGCTTATTTTTACTTGGACAGCTTGCTCTGTGCCTTCTGCTCAAAGCGCTCCTTGGCTACGATAGCGCGCTGGTGCGTGCCCTCACCGATCAGGCCTGCCTCATCATATGCGGCAACCTTGAAGGTGAGCATCTTGCCGTTCGGCGCGATCTCGGTCAGCTCGGTCTCGATGCGGACTTCCATGCCCTCCGGCGTAGCGGCAACGTGGCTTACGTTTACCAGCGTGCCGACCGTGGTCTTACCCTCTTCCAGCTCACTGGCTACGCTGCCTGCTGCAGTGTTCTCGATAGCTGCGATCATCATCGGGGTGGCAAACACGGATACCAGACCGCTGCCTACATTGCATGCCAGCTGATCCTTGGTTACGATGAACTTCTTCTCACCCTTAATACCAACCTGCATTGGAATCTCTCCTTTTTTCTATAGTAAGATAAATTACTTTCTGCGGATCTCAGTCATGCCGCCCATATACGGCTGCAGCGGCTTCGGAATTGCAACCGAGCCGTCCTCACGCAGATTGTTCTCGAGGAATGCGATCAGCATACGCGGAGGTGCAACAACGGTGTTGTTCAGCGTGTGTGCGAAGTACAGCTCCTTCGGATTCTCCTTGCCGCGGACACGGATGCCCAGACGGCGAGCCTGTGCGTCGCCGAGGTTGGAGCAGGAGCCGACCTCGAAGTACTTCTTCTGACGCGGAGACCATGCCTCTACGTCGCAGGACTTAACCTTCAGGTCAGCCAGGTCACCGGAGCAGCACTCGAGCGTACGAACCGGAATGTCCATCGAACGGAAGAAGTCAACCGTATTCTGCCACAGCTTGTCATACCACATCTTGCTCTCTTCCGGCTTGCAGACAACAACCATTTCCTGCTTCTCGAACTGGTGAATACGGTATACACCGCGCTCCTCGATGCCGTGTGCGCCGACTTCCTTACGGAAGCACGGAGAGTAGCTGGTCAGGGTCTGCGGAAGGGTTTCCTCATCGTTGATGGTGTCGATGAACTTGCCGATCATGGAGTGCTCGGAGGTACCGATCAAGTACAGGTCCTCGCCCTCGATCTTGTACATCATGTTCTCCATTTCCTTAAAGGACATAACGCCCTTAACGACATCACCGTGGATCATGAACGGCGGAATATAGTAGGTGAAGCCGCGGTCGATCATGAAGTCGCGTGCGTAGGACAGGATGGAGGAGTGCAGACGGGCAATATCACCCTTCAGGTAGTAGAAGCCGTTGCCGGAGGTGCGGCGTGCAGCATCGAGGTCGATGCCGTCGAAAGACTCCATAATATCAACGTGATACGGAACCTCAAAATCCGGAACGACCGGATCGCCAAACTTCTCAATCTCAACGTTCTCGGAGTCGTCCTTGCCAATCGGAACGGACGGGTCAATGATGTTCGGAATAACCATCATACGGTTCTTGACTTCCTCAGCGAAGGTCTTTTCATCCTCCTCGAGCTTGGTCATCTCATCGGCCATTGCCTTAACCTCGGCCTTGATCTTCTCGGCTTCTTCCTTCTGGCCCTTTGCCATCAGACCGCCGATCTCCTTGGACTTCTTGTTGCGCTGTGCACGCAGCTCGTCACAGCGGGTCTTGGCTGCACGGTACTTCGCGTCAAACTCGATGACCTCGTCAACCATCGGGATCTTCTCGTCCTGGAACTTCTTCTTGATGTTTTCCTTTACCGCATCCGGATTGGTGCGGACAAATTTGATATCCAGCATTGTTTCTATATCTCCTTTTACATTATATACATGTTATTCTGCCGTGTCGTTCGGCTCTGCATCCTGCGCTTGCTCAGTCTGCTCCAGTGTCGCTTTGGCCGACTGGAACAGTTTGCTGATGTTCTCATCAAAGCCATCCTCGCTGCTGCCCAGCAAACGCTCCTCTCTGTATTTCGTCAGCATTTCGTCGTAGGTCTTGCGGGCATCCGCGGTCTGCTTAGCCGCCAGAGAAACGCCGATCTGCGCAAGGTACTGATACACCTCACGCTCCTCCATGCGCCGCTCGGTCGCGCCGACTACATCGGTTGCCGCCTGCTCATTGTCGAGCGTCTTGCGCACCTTATCCAGTGCAGTATTCTGCATGTCGTACTGCTTCTGCAAATCTTCCACTTTCTGGGTTGCGCCCTGTGCCACGGTCTGCTGCTGTGTCAGCTGCGAGCTCAGGTTTTTGACCTGCTTGTCCGCACGCGACTGCGCCACATAGCTGATCAGAATCAGCGCAATTGCTACAGAAAACAGTCCGACGATATAAAAGGTCAGCGTGGTGCGGCTGAGCTTTTTCTCCGGTTTGTTCTGTTCCGGCTGCTTATTCTGCTCGTCCATTGCTTGCCTCCTTTATACATGCAGGTTTCGGAGTGCTTCACTGAGCCGCTCCAAATCCTCTGCGCCGTAGTATTCCAACGTCAGCTGGCCGCTGTGCTTGCCCTGCTGAATGCTGATCTTTCGTCCGAGGACGCCCTCCAGCTCCTTCTCCAGCTCGGCAATGTAGTCCACGGAAACCTCAGGCGGCTGCTCAGGCTTTTCGACCGTTTTTTTGTTCATGCGCTTGGCCAGCGCCTCCGACTGACGGACCGACAGGCCGACCATCTGTCTGGCTGCCTCTACGCGCTTATCCTCCTCGTTTACCGCAAGGACTGCCCGCGCGTGACCGCCGGAGATTTCGCCTTCGCTGACCATCGTACGCACCTCGTTCGGCAAAGCCAGCAGACGCAGTGCATTTGCTACCGCCGAACGTGACTTGACCACGCGCTTGGAAACCTGCTCCTGCGTCAGTCCAAACTGCTTCATCAGACGCTCATAACCTTCGGCTTCTTCGATCGGGTTCAGGTCCTGCCGCTGCAGATTTTCGATCAGCGCCAGCTCCATGACCTCGTCTTCCTCGGCCTCAAGCACCATCGCAGGAATGTCTTCTAAGCCTGCCTGACGTGCTGCACGCCAGCGGCGCTCACCTGCAATGATCTGGTAGTAGCCGTCCTTCTCGCCCTTGCGCACTGTGATTGGTGTGATGACGCCGTGCAGGCGAATGCTCTCTGCCAGCTCGTCCAGAGATACCTGATCAAAGGCCTTCCTCGGCTGATCGGGATTCGGCTCGATTTTTGCCAAAGGCAGGTTTTTTATGCCGTTATCCAGACTTTCTTCCATTAAATCGCTGGTATCACTGCCGAAAAGGTTGGACAAGCCGCCGCCCAGACCCATTTTTGCGCCTGCCATCAGCTTCTCCCCTTTCGGTCATTTTTCTTCAGAATCTCGTCCGCAAGAGCCAGATAAGCCTCTGCGCCGCGGCACATTCTGTCGTAAGCTGTTATGGGCTTGCCGTGGCTCGGTGCTTCACTCAGGCGCACGTTGCGCGGCACAACAGCCGAGAATACCTCGCCTGGGAAGTGCTTTTTCACTTCCTCAACCACCTGAATCGACAGATTGGTGCGTCCGTCAAACATAGTCAGCAGCACGCCTTCCATCACCAGCTTGCGGTTGAGCGCCTTCTTTACCATGCGCACGGTCGTCATCAGTTGACTCAGACCTTCAAGCGCGTAATACTCGCACTGCAACGGCACCAGAAAGCTGTCGGCTGCACACAGGCAGTTGAGAGTCAGCAGACCGAGTGACGGCGGACAGTCGATAAATACATAGTCGTAATCGTCCTTCACCTGATCGAGTACGTTTTTCAGACGATACTCTCGGTCGGACATTCCAATCAAATCCAACTCAGCGCCCGCCAGATTAACATTCGCGCCCAGCAGATCAACCCACTTAGTCGATACGATGGCGCTCTTGACATCCGGTTGGTCGGCTACGATCAGGTCGTAAATTGAGGTTTCCAGTGAGCGCGGATCCACGCCAAAACCGGAGGTTGCATTGCCCTGTGGATCGAAATCACACAGCAGAACGCGCTTTTCGCGCTCCGACAACGCTGCCGCGAGGTTGATAGCGGTTGTAGTTTTTCCCACGCCGCCCTTTTGATTGGCAAACGCGATAATCTTCCCCATAGTCATTTCCTCTCGTCCATGGTTTTTTTCTACGGATTTCATTATATCACATTGCACTTTTAATTGCAAAGCAATCGCAGTATTTTTACAGCTGTTTCACGTGAAACATCAAGTATTTTGCCGTTTTATAGGATACAACTGGTAAATCAGCTCTCTTTTGTTTCACGTGAAACAAAAGAGAGCCGTTCGGCTCTCTTACCTTATTATATATACTTCTACACGCTTTCCGACTTTCTCCAACTTTACCCAGAAGTGCTGTCCGTAACAGCACGTAAAAAGATCGCGCGACACTGTCATGTCGCGCCTGCGTAGAGTAGCTGACATGTGTAGCAGTACATTATCTGTGAACTGCGAATAGTCTACGAAAGTCATACAAGAGTAATCCAACTGCCGTTCCCCTTTTTCGCAGCAGTTGCCGCTCTCCGATTTTCGCCGTGCTATCTAAGGGGAAAGGGAAGAAAATCAGAGGGTGGTACTCATTTAATCCGCGCACGGCGCGGAAAAAAGGTTTAGTGGCCTACGGGCAAACCTTGGTGTCTACCCTTTTGTGCGCCCGCGCGGCGTCAGCGCAGATTCCGTTTGCTTCGCAAGCAACTATCCCATGTTTCACGTGAAACAAAATCCGCCCTCCTGTGGAACAAAAGTGTTTCACGTGAAACATCAGCTCTTTGCGTGCGGAATATTGATTGTCAGCGTAATTCCATCCTCGTTTTCCTGCCGGTCTACGGTTGCACCGATTCCGGCGTCCACCATTACGCCGACCGCCCGATTGAGCGTATTCAGGAAAAACCGCACATCCTTAATAAGCCGCACAACATTATCCTTATGCGGCGGCTCGGTCAACTCCGGATGCTTTTTCTGCTCCAGCAGGTTCTCGATATACTCCTCCGATCGGCTGACGTTTAATTCGTTCTCAATAATATAGTGTGTGGCGTTCATCCGTTCCTCGTCATCACGCAGACGCAGCAGACAGCGCGCGTGCCGCTCTGTAAGGTTCGCACTGCGAATCAATTCCATATTTTGCGGAGAAAGCCGCAGCAGACGCAGCTTATTCGCCACCGCAGACTGTGTTTTCCCTACTTTACGCGCAGCTTCCTCCTGCGTCAGTCCGTACTGATCGATCAGACGCTTGAAACCGTAGGCTTCCTCGAAAAAATCCAGATCACGCCTTTGCAGGTTCTCCACGAGCGCAATCGCCGAGGAATCCTCGTTATCTGCCGCAATCAGCAGACACGGTACGTCGTTGAGCCCCGCAACACGCGCAGCGCGCAGTCTCCTCTCCCCTGCAACCAGCTCGTAACCGCCTCCGGGCGCACGCCGTACGGTCAGCGGATTGAGTACGCCGTACTGCCGAATGCTCTCTGCTAACTGCGCAATTGCCTCCGGATCAAAATATTTCCTCGGCTGATTGGGATTGCGCGCAATCTCACTCACACGAATACGCCGCAGCGTGCGATCCTCTTTGCCGGAAACCAGCGTTAATACAGACATCATGGTTAACCACTCTCCAATTCGTCTTATTCGTTCATTTTATTCGCGCTTATCTCTGCCGCACCACCAGCAGAATGTCGCCCTCGGTAATAGATTACCATATAATTACATATTGACAAGTAAAATCGACCGCGTAATCTGCAAAATTCAACGAAAATATGACAAATTATATCTGATATCTATAATTTTCCCCTATTTTCGGACAAAAAATACCCTCTGTAATTTTCCGTACAGAGGGATACTTTCCGTATATTTCTCGCCTGATTTACAGCGGCGAAGTCTGTATTTTCTTGAAGCGGCGCGGATACTTTTCCGGTGTTTCCTGCGTTTTCTGCAGGCGCACGATGGCGCGGGAAACCTCATCGAACGGCACAGTGTAGTGCAGCACTTCAGCGTCCGGCGCACCGAGAACCGTGCGGGCGTTTGCCGCTGTTTCAACTTCCTCTGTGCAGTCCTCGGCCTTCATGGCGAGGAACGCACCGCCGACCTTGACCATCGGCAGCGCCAGTTCACTCAGCACGCGCAGATCGGCTACCGCACGCGACACCGCAAGATCAAACGTGCCGCGGTTGTCTCTGGCGTAATCCTCCGCACGGGCATGCACCGCCGTGACGTTGGTCAGACCCAGCTCGGTGATGACTTCATTTAGAAAATCAATGCGCTTGCGCAGTGCGTCAAGCAGCACAAACTCGGTCTGCGGGCACAGAATCGCCAGCGGCATGCCCGGAAAACCGGCTCCCGTTCCCACATCGAGCACGCGTCCATTCTGCGGCATATACGGTGCAAGTGCCGCGCAATCGAGAAAATGCCGGGTCACGATTTCGGTCGGATCGGTAATGGCGGTCAGATTCATAACCTTGTTTTTCTCGCGCAGAATCTCGGAATAGCGCAGTAAGTTGTCCGCTGCAGACGGACACTCTGCGACGCCCAGCTCGCGTAGACCGGCTGTCAAAAGCTCGCGTTCGGTCATGCCTTTTCCTCCTTTTTATGGGTCTCAATGTAGATCATCAGCGCCGTGATATCGGCCGGTGAAACGCCCGAAATACGGGCCGCCTGACCGAAATTCAACGGCTTGACGGCGTTCAGTTTCTGGCGTGCCTCCAGTCGCAGCGAGTCCACCTCGTTGTAGTCCAGATCGAGCGGCAGCGGGCGGCTCTGCAGCTTACGGTACTGCTCCACATCACGCATCTGTCGCTCGATATAGCCCGCGTATTTGACGCGAATTTCCACTTGCTCACGGATAACAGCGGGCAGCTCCGGACGCTCAGAATCGAACATTGCAAGGTCCGCATAGCTGAGTTCCGGACGGCGCAGCAGGTCGATCAGCTTGCAGCCCGCCTTGAGCGGTGTGGAGTTTTTGCCCGCAAGAAAGCCGTTCAATTTATCGCTCGGCGCAACGCCGACCGAGGCTGTGCGGTCGATCTCTGCCTGCACAGCTTCGTACTTTTTACGCACCTTTTCGCCACGTTCCGGCGAATTCAAGCCAACTCGAACACCGATCGGCACCAGACGTTCATCTGCGTTATCCTGCCGCAGAAGCAGGCGATACTCCGAGCGTGAGGTCATCATGCGGTAGGGTTCGCTCGTGCCGCGCGTCACCAGATCGTCGATCAGCGTACCGATGTAGCCGTCCGCACGGTCGAGTACAAGCGGCTCCTCCCCCTTGATTTTGAGCGCGGCGTTGATGCCCGCAACCATTCCCTGCGCCGCCGCCTCCTCATAGCCGGACGAGCCGCAGAACTGGCCTGCGCCGTACAGTCCGGGCACCTTTTTGGTTTCGAGCGTCGGCCGCAGCTCCAGCGGATCAATGCAGTCATACTCGATGGCATACGCCGGCCGCATAATCTCCGCGTTCTCCAAGCCCTTGACCGAGCGCAGCATCTCGCGCTGCACGTCGAACGGCATGGACGACGAGAAGCCCTGCACATAGACCTCCTCGGTGTCCAGACCCATCGGCTCGAGGAACAGCTGATGGCGCGGCTTATCCGCAAAGCGCACCACTTTGTCCTCGATAGACGGACAATAGCGCGGTCCTACGCCCTCAATCTGGCCGCCGTACAGCGGCGAACGGCTCAGATTTGCGCGGATGATTTCATGTGTTTTCGCGGTTGTGTAGGTCAGATAACACACCGCGCGGTTGTCCGGCGGGTGGTCGGTCTCAAACGAAAACGGGATGATCTCATCCTCACCGGCCTGCTCTGCCAAATCGGTATAGTCGATAGAACGGCGATTGATGCGCGGCGGCGTACCCGTCTTAAACCGCTGCAGCCGCAGTCCCAGACCGCGCAGCGACTCGGTGAGCGGCTTGGCTGCCGCCATGCCGTCCGGACCGGATTCACGGGTGTACTCGCCGATGATCACACGTCCGCCGAGGAATGTGCCGGACGCAATGACAGCCGCCTTGACCGGATGTCGTGCGCCGATGGCGGTAACAACCGCAGAAACGGCACCGTTCTCTACCTCAATGGACACGATCTCGTCCTGCATGAGAAACAGATTTTCCTGCCGCTCAAGCGTGTGCTTCATATACTCTCTGTATTTAATGCGGTCGGCCTGTGCTCGCAGCGAGTGCACTGCCGGACCCTTACCGCGGTTGAGCATGCGGTACTGAATGCAGGCCGCGTCAGCCGCACGCGCCATCTCACCGCCGAGCGCATCTATCTCGCGTACAAGGTGTCCCTTAGCTGTGCCGCCGATCGCCGGATTGCACGGCATATTGCCTACAGCATCCAAATTGATCGAAAAACACGCTGTTTTTGCACCCAAACGTGCTGCAGCCAGTGCCGCCTCAATACCGGCATGACCGGCGCCGATCACCGCTACATCAAAGCTCTCTGCCGAAAAAACCGTCATTGGCGCTCTCTCCCCTTTCAAAAAATTCCTGTGATTTCGGTTGTGTGAAACCTGTGCGTAACTGTTGATAACTCTGTGGATACTGTTGATAACTTGTGAGTTTTTGACCACATTTTTATACGAAAAGTTTTATTTTCGTTTTATTATTACAATAAGTAGTTGAATATAGGGCAATTTTCCGGGTTATCCACTATATCTCGTATACCGCCGGATAGAAGTTGTGCACAAGTGGTTTTTACCTCATTTTTACCTGCGGACATACAGTATATATCATACACGATTTCAGCGTAAAATAAAAGAGGACGTTTGCACAGATTGCAAACGTCCTCTCTGAATTTTAAGTGCAATTTCTCTTAATAGCAGCTGCAGCAGCATCACTTTCCGACGCAGAAGTCGCTGAAAATGCGGGTAACGACCGCATCGGTCACGGTTTCGCCGGTGATCTCGCCCAGTGCGGTAATCGCGCCCTCGGCGTCCATCACGACCGCGTCCGGCGTCATACCGGATTGCGCCGCATACAGCGCTGCTTCACAGCGTTCGGCAGCACGCGCCAGCGCCGCCGCCTGTCTTGCGTTAGTGATGAGCGCACCGTCAAACGCACCGTCGCCCAGACCCACGGTTCGCGGGATAAGATTGAGCAGCTTATCCAGTCCGTCACCGGTTTTCGCAGAAAGCGGCACGATATGCAGGAAGTGCTTTTTCAGCAGCTTTTCATCCAGCTGCTGCGGCAGATCGACCTTGTTCACAACCGCGATCGCGCGGTGGCCTGCCGAGCGTGCCAACACGAGCATATCCTCGTCACTGATGGGCTTGGAGCCGTCGAACACAGCCAGGATGAGCGAGGAAGCCGAAGCCTCCGCCATCGCCCGGTCAATGCCCGCCTGCTCCACCGGATCGTCCGTGTTGCGCAGACCGGCGGTGTCGGTCACGCGAAGCAGAATCTGTCCGACCTTGACATTCTCCTCGATGAGATCGCGGGTCGTGCCCGGAATATCGGTCACGATCGCCCGCTCGCGGCCGAGCAGCGTGTTCAGCAGCGTGGACTTGCCGGCGTTCGGCCTTCCGAGGATAACGCACGGTACGCCTTCTCTAAGAATACGGCCGCGCTCATAGCTTTCTGCCATGCTGTACAGACGGCTTGTCGTGCGGTGCAGCAGCGCCGCGGCATCCTCGAACAGCACCGGATCAATGTCCTCGTCCGGGAAATCCACGACCGCGTGGAAATGCGCCACCATGCCGAGCAGCTCATCGCGCATCTGCTGCACGGGAGAGCCGACCGCGCCCATGACCTGTGCCGCCGCATTCTGCGCCGCCTCTGCGGTGCGCGCGGTGATCAGATCATGCACGGCTTCAGCCTCAGAAAGGCCCATTTTGCCGTTTAAGAAGGCGCGGCGAGTAAACTCACCTGCCTCTGCCTGCCGCACGCCCTGCGCGAACAGAGCGTTCAGGCCGGCACACAGCACGGCTGTCGAGCCGTGGCACTGCAGCTCCGCCATCGTTTCACCCGTATAGGTGTGCGGTGCGTGCAGCGCGACAGCGTAGCAGCAGTCGATCACATTGCCGGACTTGTCCGTCAGCGTGCCGTAAACCAGCTTCTGCGAGGGTGCTTCCGTAAGCGGCTTGCCGTTCTTCGCCTGAAAAACGGCATTTATCGCTTCGATTGCGCGTTCACCCGACACGCGGATCAAACCGATCGGTCCGCCGGAGGAGGAAATTGCGGCAATCGTATCGTTCATAACGAATACCCCGATTTAACCGCGGTTGCGATAGCTGTTATCCGGCGCAATAACAACGCGGCGACCCGGCTCGGTGCCGGTCGAATAGGTGGTCACACCGTTGAAGTCCTGCAGCGCGGCATGGATGATGCGGCGCTCATACGGGTTCATCGGCTCAAGCGTCATGGAGCGATGCGCCTTAACGACCTTCATCGCCATCTTGCGGGCCAGACGCTCCAGACTTTCCGCGCGCTTCTCGCGGTAGTTTTCGGTATCGACAGACAGACGAACGTGCTCATCCAGCGCGTTATTCAGCACCAGAGAGCCGAGGTACTGGATAGCATCCAGCGTGTCGCCGCGGCGGCCGATGATCGGGCCCATATCCGGACCGGAAATCTCCAGACGAAGCTGGTCGCACTCTACCTGCGGCAGGGTCTTAACCTGACCCTCAACGCCCATCTTTGCCAGCAGACCGGTTACAAAATCGGTAGCCAGCTTTTCCGCCTGCTGCATGCCTGCTTCGGAAACCGGGATCAGCTCACGCTCCTTGGGAACGGACGGCGTGATCGGACGGTCCTCACGCGGGCGGCGCGGACGGCGGTCACGGCCATTGCGGTCGCCGCGGTCACGGCGCGAACGGTCGCTGCGCTCACGGCGCGGCGGACGCTCAAACTCCAGCTTTTCCGGTACAAAGTCTGCCGGAGCAGCCTTTACCAGACGCGGCGTGTTATCATCCGTGGTGATAGACAGCTTCTGCGGCTTCTCTGCGGGTTTCTCCTGCTTCGGAGCCGGCTTTTCTGCCTTGACAACAGGCTTCTCCTGCTTCGGCTCAGCCTTGGGAGCGGGCTTGCGCTCCTCACGCTTTACCTCCGGCTTTGCCGCCGGAATATCCGGTGCTTCATAGGTCACGCGCACGCGTGCCGGCGTTGCGCCGATACCCAGAAAGCCCTTTTTGCCGATCTCGAGTACCTCTACCGATACGTCGTCACGCTCCAGACCGAGCTGCTTGAGAGCATTCTCGACTGCTGCGTCACGGTTTTCACCGGTAGCCTCAAAAAACTTCTGCATGATTTACTTGTCCCCCTTTTTGTTCTTTGCGTTCTGGGACTGCTGCTTCTGTGCAGCCTTGTGTGCTTCACGCTTGGCCTGCTTCTCTGCCTCGATGCGGGCAGCCTCAGCAGCCTGCTTGGCCTCCTGCTTGCCGCGGAGCGTCTTGGTGAGGATGATCTCCTGTACGCAGGTAAATACGTTGTTGAAGATCCAGTAGATGCCGATCGCACCCGGAAGGATGAACGCAAAGTACAGCGACATCAGCGGCATCATAAAGTTGAGCATCTTCATCTGACCTGCTGCCGCAGAGTTCTGCGTGCCCTGCATCTTCTGCATGATGTAGGAGGACAGGAATGCGGTCAGACCGGACAGGATCGGGATGATCCAGATAATGCTCGGATGAGAGATAGACGGCGTATCAGCCAGATTCAGACCAAAGAAGTGGAAATCCAGCGGGAAAATGGTCTCGCCGCTCTGCAGGCAGTTGGTAACAGCATCCGAGAAATGGCCGCTTCCGTCCACGAAAGCGTTCAGCTTCTCGGCGATCAGGATCTGAACGGTGTAGTTTGCGCCCGCAAGCTGATCCAGACCGATCATCTGCGCCAATGCGATAACTGTCTCGCGGCTCAGGCCAACGATGTACTGCAGCGGCTGCTGAACCGCGTAGTACAGACCCATCATGATCGGCAGCGGGATGAGGTTGGGCAGACAGCCGCTCATCGGGCTGACGCCGTGCTTCTCATACAGCTTCTGCATCTCCTCGTTGAGCTTGACACGGTTGTTCGCGTACTTCTTCTGCAGCTGCTGGAGCTCGGCGTTCATCGCGCTCATGGCGAGCATACTCTTCTTGCTCTTGATGGTCAGCGGGATGCAGACCAGCTTTACCAGCAGCGCGAACAGAATAACGGCAAGACCGTAGTTCTGTACAATGCTGTACAGCCACTGCAGGAGCAGGCCGAACGGTCGAACGATCAAAATACCGAACAGCTTCGGATCTTTGATCAGGTTAGAAAGTTGATCCAGGGTCATAAAAACCTCCATGTTAAATTGTAAAACGACACAGTGAAAAGGATTTTGCAAAGCAAAATCCTCACTTTACCGCCGTAAGGCGGTATTTCATCGGAAATTCTCCGAATTTTCATAAATTTCGGGGACATGTGCCTCGGAATTTATACAAGAAAGAAAATCTGTGTACCGCAGAGCGACGCGCAGATTTTCGCCCGGGACATATCCGCGTTTGACGTGGTATGTCCTTCTCGTCCGAAAGCGTGGTTTCGGACGAATTAAGGAACCGGGTCATAGGGTCCTCTCTTAGAGAAAGGATTGCAGCGGCAGATGCGCTTAAACGCCAGCCAGCCGCCCTTGAGTGCACCGTATTTCTCGATGGCCTCGATCGCATACTGCGAGCAGGTCGGGATATACCGGCAGCAGGGCGGTTTGTTTGGAGAAATATACCGGCGATAAAACCGGATCATCGCCAGCAGCAGCCGCTTCATGTCCGAGCTGCCGCAACCTTGTTGTCCTTCAAGGCACGCAGCAGCGATTTTTCGATTTCCTGATAGCTTGCGCCTACGGCCCGTACCCGTGCGACTAGCACAAGGTCGATGCCGTCGGCAAATTTGTCCTCGTTGAGACGGTACGCCTCACGGAACAAACGCTTGATGCGGTTTCTTTTCACCGCACACGCCAGCTTGGCGCTGACAGTGAGCCCCAACCGGTTGTAGCCGAGCTTGTTCCTGCGGCAGTAGATCACAACGTGTTTTCCTGCCGTGGACACGCCACGATGATACAATCGGCGGAATTCATGGTTTTCCTTTAAGGATACTGTTTTTTTCATCTTCTGATGCTCCCGTTTTTTCCTGATGCCCTCGAAAAAAACGTATTTTTTCTTTGCATCTGATGGTTTGCAAAGCTGATTTTACTGTTTCGTTCGTTTCGGTCAGTAAAATCCGAACCGGAATACCGTATTTTCGCTGCATGGACTGCACCCTAAACAGAATGACACCGCTCCAGACAGCGATTGCTTGAGTGGTGTTGCCCGTAAACGAAAAAACGAGCCGCACGAATGCGGCTCGTTACGAACTTTTTTGCGCCGCTGGCGCGAATTTTCAGGAAGTCTGAATACTCCCTTTACAGGCTGTCATTAAGCAGACAGCTTAGCGCGACCCTTAGCGCGACGGCGTGCAAGTACCTTGCGGCCGTTGGACGTGGACATACGCTTACGGAAGCCGTGCTCCTTGGAGCGCTGACGCTTCTTCGGCTGGAACGTTCTCTTCATAACTTTGTGCACCTCCCTGTTCTAAAATTTACAGATGGGCACCGGCATAGGTCCGGCGCAAGACGCGGGCATATGCCGCTGCCTGTCTGCATAATAGGATACGATATTTATTATCCTATATAGGTTCGATTTTGTCAAGTATTTTTTCCGACCCTCGGAACGAATTTCAGCAGTTTGCACAGGTTGTCAACATGTTGTGGATAAGTAGAAACATATGCTCAATGGCTTGCGGAATCTCGGTTTTCAGCAATCTGTGGATTTTCGGATTTTCGCGGAAAATCCGTCTATTCTCGATGAATTTTTGCAGAAATTCCGCATTTTTCATAAAAAACGCCGTGCATTTTTCCTAACCGGCTTTAATTTTCGATTATTTTGACGCAAAAAACGCCGATTTTTTTAAATTCTGCGAAGTAAATAAACCGGTTCTGCTGTTCAAAATCATGCTGCCATGCGGCACGCCGCCGAACAGTTATCCACATCGACGCATTGAACTTGTGGATAAAATATGCTATTATAAAATAGAATTATTATCGACAGGAGGCGCCCTATGGCAAACAATATATTGGAGATGGCGCTCGAGCAGCTGGACTTCCCTCCTTCCACCATTTCCGCTTGGTTTGACGACGTAACGGTCGTTTCCTTTGGGGATAATCGGCTAGTGCTGCACTCTCCGGTGCCCTTTAAGAAAGAATTTATCGAGTCCAAATTTATCGCTCCTTTACAGGAGGTGCTGCACAACCTGACCGGCGACCCGATCACGGTCGTTGTGGTGACCGGCGAATACACCGCGCCGAGCACGAGCACTTCTCCGTATGACGACTACACATTTGAGCGTTTTATCGTTGGTTCGAGCAACAAATTCGCGCATGCGGCTGCACTTGCGGTTTCGCAGCGTCCGGCGGCAGAGAACAACCCGCTCTTCATCTACGGCAACTCGGGTCTGGGCAAAACGCATCTGATGTATGCGATCGCAAACGTGCTGCGCCGCACCCATCCGGAATACCGCATTATATATGTAAAGGGTGAGGATTTCACCAACGAGCTGATCACCGCCATCCAGGAAGGCAACGTACAGGCGTTCCGCAACAAGTACCGCATGGTTGACCTGCTGCTGCTGGACGACGTGCAGTTCATCGCCGGCAAGGAGCGCACGCAGGAAGAATTTTTCCATACCTTTAACGCTCTTTATGAGGCAAAAAAGCAGATCGTGCTCACTTCTGACCGTCCGCCGAAGGAAATCAACACGCTCGAGGACCGCATGAAGACCCGTTTTGAATGGGGTCTGCTGGCTGATATTCAGCCGCCTGATTTTGAGACCAGAATCGCTATTATCCGTGATAAAGCGGTCAAAATGGGCGTTGAACTGCCCGATGACGTATCCAACTACATTGCAGAGAATATTCAGGCAAATATCCGCCAGCTCGAAGGCGCAGTCAAAAAGATCAAGGCCATGCACGAGCTGATGGGCGAACGCATCACGGTTTCGCTCGCGGAAAACGCGATCGACGCACTGCGCACCGAGAATCCGGGTCTCAATCCGACACCGGAGCGCATTATGGAAGCGGTAGCGAACTACTTCTATATCCCGGTCGAGCAGATGATCTCGCAGAACCGCTCCAAGGATGTGGCCTACCCGCGGCAGATGGCAATGTACATGATCCGGCAGGAGCTTGAATACTCCTTCCCCGATATTGCAAAGATATTCAAGCGCGACCATACCACCGTCATGCACGCCTGCAACAAGATCGAAGAGGAGCGCAAGAATTCCCGCGAGACTGAGGACGTCATCAAAAAGCTGCATAATAATATCCGCGGCGACGGCTGATCTTTGCCGTGCATTCGTGCAAAACAGCTTTTCCACAGCCTAAAAATGCACAGTTCGGTTATCCCCAACCATCCTGTGGATTCCACATGGATAACTCTGTGGATAAACAACAGGGTTATTTTCGCTGTGTATCGTTTATTTTTCATCCACAACCTCCTGTGTACGACATTTCCCGCGCCATACCTGAGGATTTTCGGGTTTTCCCCAATTTCCCCAGGTACTACTACGAATACTATATCCTATCCTTCTATTCTGTGTGATCTTTCTCGCCGCTGGCAATGCCTGCTGAAGGCTGTTCGTGTGTCGAGGACACAGTCATTAAGAGGTGTGTGTAATCGCACAGTATTCGCCGGTGTGTATTTATAAATATGCAGACATTGCATAAATTGATTCTTTGTTTTATTTCCATTTCTGAGAGGAGCAACTATGAAGTTTTCCTGTGAAAAAGAAACCCTGCTGAATCTGCTCAACATCGCCTCCCGCGCAGTAACCGGCAAAAGCTCGATGCCGCTGCTCGAAGGTCTGCTGCTGGCAGCCGATGCAGACACTCTGACCATCACCGGCTACGATCTGTCCATGGGCATCCGCACGACCGCGCAGGTCGATGTGGTAGAGCCCGGCAGAATCGTGCTGAATTCCCGCCTGTTCTGTGACATCGTTCGCAAGCTGCCGCAGGACGTGGTCTACCTTGAGACCGACGACAAGCTGATGACCACCATCAAGTGCGGCCGTTCAGTGTTCAACCTGATGGCCAGCGAGGCTGACGAATATCCGGCTCTGGCTGATGTGGCCAGCGACAAGGGGCTCTCTCTGCCGCAGCCCATCCTCAAGAGCATGATCGCGCAGACCATTTTCTCGGTTTCGGATAACGAATCCAAGCCCATCCACACCGGCTGCTTGTTTGAAATCGAAGGCAGCCGCCTGAACGTCGTGGCCGTTGACGGCTACCGCCTGTCTGTACGCCGCGAGACCGTCGAGGGCGTTCCCGGCGATATGAAGTTTGTTGTGCCGGGCACGTCCCTGCGCGAGATCGAACGAATTCTGGACGATGATGACGATATTGTCGAGATTTTCCCGGATTCCAAGAACATTTTGTTTCGCATCGGCAGCACGACTCTCATTACTCGTCTGATCGACGGCGAGTTTCTCAACTACCGTGCGGCCATTCCGAAGGAGTTCGAGCACGAGGTTTCGGCGGATCGCCAGGAGCTGATCCAGTGCATCGAGCGTGTCTCTCTGATCGTGTCGGAAAAGCTGAAAAACCCGATTCGCTTCCACTTTGACGGCTCGTATGTGCAGATGTCGTGCGTGACCGCGATCGGCAAGAGTTATGACGAATGCCCGTTTGACGGCTCGATCGAGAACCTTGAGATCGGCTTCAACAACCGTTACATTCTGGAGGCGCTGCGCGCAGCCGGCGATGAGCAGGTGAAGCTGCAGCTCAAGGGAGCGCTCAACCCGATGATCATTTCGCCGATGGAAGGCGATAAATACACCTATCTTGTACTGCCTGTGAGACTGAAAGCCAATGACTGAAATTAAAATTGAAACCGAATTCATCAAACTTGATGCACTGCTCAAATTTGCAAACCTGGTAAGCTCCGGCGGCGAAGCGAAGATCCGCATTGCCGAGGGCGAAGTGCTGGTAAACGGCGAAATCTGCACCATGCGCGGCAAAAAGCTGCGTTCCGGTGACACGGTGGAGCTGGACGGCGAGCAGGTATGCATCAAATAAAATAAACACAGTGTACGATAATAAACGCGATTTTGTGCGTTCGTTATCGTACAAAATGTTCAATACGGAGAAGTCCATGTACATCAAGTCGTTAAAACTGCAGAATTTCCGCAACTACGCGGAGGAATCGTTTGCGTTCGATCCGGCGGTCAACCTGATCTGCGGCGAAAACGGACAGGGCAAAACCAACCTGCTCGAGGCGGCAGCGGCCTGCTCGACCATGCGGCTGTTCCGCACGGCCCAGAAAAAAGAGGGGCTGCGGTTCGGAGAGAATCATGCCTTTATCTTTGCTGATTTTGTCGCGCAGGAGCGCGATATTTCGCTTGAACTGCGGTTTTCCCGCACCAAAGCGATGGAAATCTATAAAAACGGTGTGCGGCAGAAACGCCAGTCAGACACACAGGGACTGCTCAAAACCGTACTGTTCTGCCCGGAGGACCTGATGCTTGTCCGCGCCGGAGCGGCGGCTCGGCGTCGGTTTCTCGATACTGCGCTGTGCCAGATGCGGCCAAACTATGCGCGCTATCTCGAGGAGTACAACCGTCTGCACGAGCATAAAACGCGCATTCTGCGCGACAGTGAAGAGAAGCCTTCCCTGCTCTCCATGTGGGAGGATTTCTCGCTTCGCATGGCGCATATCGGCGCACAGATTATCCGCTACCGCGCGTACTACTGCCGCAAGCTGCTCAAGGCTGCGGCTGCCGTCTATGCAGATATCGCGCCGCATGAGGTGCTCTCCGGTGTGTACAAGACCGTGTCGAGCGTCACCGACCCGTTTGCAGACGCTCGAACAATCGAAAAGCAACTTATCGACCACGTGTTCAGCCATAAAACCGCCGAGATTGCGGCTAAAAGCTGCCTTTCCGGTCCGCATAAGGATGACTTGGAGCTGTTATTGGATGGCCGCAGTGCCGCTTCCTTCGGCTCGCAGGGACAGGTGCGGACCTGCACACTGTCGCTTAAACTCGCCGAGCGTGAGCTGTTCTTCGACGAGGACGGCGAGTATCCGGTGCTGCTGCTCGACGACGTGCTCAGCGAGCTTGACCGCCGCCGTCAGGACTTTGTGCTCAACCGCATATCGGCGGGTCAGGTCATGATCACCTGCTGCGAGGACGGCATCTCGGAAAAGCTGCGTGCAGGCGCGGTTTTTCATATTCAAAACGGCGAAAAATCCGCAGAAACACACTAAAATCACATAATTTTACAAACTATTGCACGGCGGGAACAGATACCACCTCGAAATTTCCTGCCGTGCCCTTGTTTTCTTTCAAAAAAACAGAGAAATATTTGTTTTTCCTTAGGTTTAGGGTACACAATTAGTGAAAAAAGTGGTATAATTAAATCCAGTTAGTAATTAGAAATTAGGGTGTCGCGCACGGCGCGATTGTTGAAACGGATAGAAAATCCGCAGGACTTTAATTACGCATTACTAATTTCCAATTATTCCGGAGGAATAGAATGTATTTACATTTAGGTCAGGACTACATCGTGCCCTTGCAGAGCGTAGTTGCGGTGTTCGATATGGATACGGCGACCGCATCCAAGCGCACGCGCCTGCTGCTTGAACGCCTGCAGGACGAGGGACGGATCATCGAGCTGTACGACGATCTGCCGCGCGCGGCTGTGCTGTGCGAAAACGCCCTCGGTGAGACCCTGTACCTGACGCAGCTTTCTCCGCAGGCTATTCAAAGACGTGCGGAAAAGGGCTACGCCGTGTAGGCTCCGCCTTCGTCGAAAAATACATTTTTCGACGAAAAGGATATGCCGCGTATACGCGGACATATCCAAAGCTACGAAAAGTTCCGCCCGATGGTTGAAACTTTTCTCCGCACTTGTATAAAAAGTGTGATACATACTCCCACTTTTTATGAATTTCCGATGAAAATTCTATTTTATGCGCGCTGACGCGCGATTTGTTTTGTTCCCGCAATTTCTGGAAAGGAAATTTAACGATATGAGTGAAGAAATCGAAATCAAGGACGAAGTGCTCGACCTGAAGGTTACCGAGACCTATGATGAAAATCAGATTCAGGTACTCGAAGGCTTAGAGGCTGTCCGCAAGCGCCCGGGTATGTACATCGGCTCTACCTCGGCACGCGGTCTGCACCATCTGGTGTATGAGATCGTCGATAACTCGATCGACGAGGCGCTCGCAGGCTACTGCACGCACATCGAAGTTACGATCGAAAAGGGCGATATCATCCGCGTTGCCGACAACGGCCGCGGCATTCCCTGCGGTATTCACCCGCAGATGGGCATTCCGACGCTCGAGGTTGTGCTCACCGTCCTGCACGCAGGCGGCAAGTTCGACGGCTCCGGCTACAAGGTATCCGGCGGTCTGCACGGCGTTGGTTCATCGGTCGTAAATGCGCTGTCCGACTGGCTGGAGGCCGAGGTCCGCGACGGCCATACCAAGCACTACATGCGCTTTGAGCGCGGTGTAACGACCGTCAAGATGCGCGATACGCCGTGTGAGAGCGAAACCGGCACGACCATTCGTTTCCATGCGGACCCGGAGATCTTTGAGACGACCATCTACGAGTACGATGTGCTCGAAAAGCGTCTGCGCGAGCAGGCATTCCTCAACGCAGGTCTGAAAATCACGCTGCGCGATGAGCGCGACGATGAGCCGGTCGAGGAGGTCATGCACTATGAGGGCGGTATCCGCCAGTTTGTCGAGCACCTCAACCGCACGAAGACGCCGCTGCACGAGAATGTGATCTACATGGAGGGCAGCCGCGATACCTCGATGGCCGAGGTTGCCATGCAGTACACCGACAGCTACAGCGAGCTGATGCTGTCCTTCGCAAACAATATCAACACCACCGAGGGCGGCACGCATGAGACCGGATTTAAGGCCGCTCTGACCCGTGTACTCAACGATTACGGCAAGAAATACAAGCTGCTCAAGGACGATGAGTCCTTCAAGGGCGAGGACGCGCGCGAGGGTCTGACTGCGATTATCTCGGTCAAGCTGCAGGAAGCGCAGTTTGAGGGCCAGACCAAGACCAAGCTGGGCAACAGCGAAATGCGTGCGCTGGTGGACGCAATGGTTTCCGAGAAGCTGATGAACTTCTTCGAGGAGAACCCGCAGGTAGCGCGCACCATCATCGAAAAGGCGCAGACCGCCGCGCGTGCCCGAGAGGCCGCGAAAAAGGCGCGTGAGATGACCCGCCGCAAGTCCGCACTGGATTCGGCTTCCTTGCCGGGCAAGCTGGCGGACTGCATTGAAAAGGACCCGACCTACACCGAAATCTACATCGTCGAGGGTGATTCCGCAGGCGGCTCCGCCAAGGAAGGCCGCGACCGCCGTCATCAGGCGATCCTGCCGCTTTGGGGCAAGATGCTGAACGTTGAAAAGGCACGCCTCGACCGCGTTTACGGCAACGACAAGCTCACTCCGATGATCACCGCATTCGGCGCGGGCTTCGGTGATGATTTTGACCTCGCAAAGCTGCGTTACGGCAAGATCATCCTGATGGCCGATGCCGATGTTGACGGCAGCCATATCCGCACCCTGCTGCTGACATTCTTCTTCCGCTTCATGCGCCCGCTGATCGAGCACGGCCATGTGTTCATCGCACAGCCGCCGCTGTTTAAAAACGAAAAGGGCAAGGATGTCCGCTACACCTACACCGAGGAGCAGCAGCGCGACTGCATCGCTGAAATGGGCGACAATGTGCGCGTACAGCGCTACAAGGGCCTCGGCGAGATGGACCCGCAGCAGCTGTGGGAGACCACCATGGACCCGGAGCATCGTACACTGCTGCAGGTTACGATGGAGGACGCGGCAGCCGCCGATGAAACCTTTGCGCTCCTGATGGGCGAAAAGGTAGAACCCAGACGCGAATTTATCGAGCGAAATGCAAAATATGTAATGAATCTGGATGTATAAGGGAGAAAACTATGCTGTTTTTTGAAAATGATTACGGTTATGGCGCACACCCCAAGGTTTTAGAGTATCTGGCACAGACGAATATGGAGCCGGTTTCCGGCTACGGCAACGATAAATTTACCGCTTCGGCGGCAGAAAAGATTAAAGTAGCGGCGGACTGCCCGGACGCTCAGGTGTATTTCCTGACCGGCGGCACACAGACCAACATGGTCGTCATTGATACGCTGCTCCGTCCGTATGAGGGCGTTGTAGCGTCCTCCTGCGGTCATGTGAACACGCATGAAGCCGGCGCCATCGAGTCCACCGGACACAAGGTGCTGACCGTTCCGCATAAGAACGGCAAGCTAGATGCGGACGATCTCCGCGAATATGTTCAGACCTTTTACGCGGACGCAAGCCATGACCATATGGTATTTCCCGGCATGGTGTACATCTCCCATCCGTCTGAATACGGCACGCTTTACACGAGAAACGAGCTGGAGCACATTTCTGCCGTTTGCAAGGAGTTTGCCATGCCGCTGTTTCTGGATGGCGCACGCCTCGGCTACGGCCTCACGGCGGATACCGATGTGACGCTGGCAGACATCGCAAAGCTCACGGATGTGTTCTACATCGGCGGCACCAAATGCGGCGCACTCTGCGGCGAAGCCGTTGTATTCACGCACGGAAATATGCCGCGCCAGTTCGTCACGATGGTCAAGCGCCGCGGTGCAATGATCGCAAAGGGCCGTCTGAACGCGCTGCAGTTCGACGCCCTGTTCACCGATGGGCTGTACGAGAAAATCTGTGCACCGGCGGTCAAACTCGCCATCAAGCTGCGCGATGGGCTCAAGGCCAAGGGCTATCGCTTCGCGATCGAGTCCCCCACCAACCAGCAGTTCATCATTGTAGAAAACAGCAGACTGCCTGAACTGAAAACCAAGGTAGTTTACAGCTTTATAGAGAAATATGACGCGGAGCATACGGTCATCCGTCTGGCGACCAGCTGGGCGACGACCGAGGAGCAGGTGGACGAGCTTCTCAGTATCCTCTAAGCGATAAAAACAGTCGTTTTCGGCTGAAAGCCAACACTTTTGGAGGCAAAATTAAAATATGAGTCAAGAATACGAACAGCAGAAAATCATGCAGGTCGATCTCGAACGCGAGATGAAGAAAAGCTATATCGACTATGCAATGAGTGTTATTGTCGGCCGCGCGCTGCCGGATGTACGCGACGGCCTCAAGCCGGTACACCGCCGCATCCTGTACGCCATGTACGAGGACGGCCTGACCTCGGATAAGCCCTACCGCAAGTCGGCAACGACCGTCGGTAATGTGCTCGGCCGCTACCATCCGCACGGTGACGCATCGGTTTACGACGCGATGGTGCGTATGGCGCAGCCGTTCTCGCTGCACTATCCGCTGATCGACGGTCACGGCAACTTCGGTTCCGTGGACGGCGACCCTCCGGCAGCTTACCGTTACACCGAGGCCCGCATGGCCAAGCTGGCAAACTACATGCTGGCGGATATCAAGAAAAACACGGTCGATTTCCAGCCGAACTTCGATGAGGAGCGCCAGGAGCCGGTTGTACTGCCTTCCCGCTTCCCCAACCTGCTGGTGAACGGCTCGTCCGGTATCGCGGTCGGCATGGCGACCAACATCCCGCCGCACAACCTTTCCGAGGTCATCGACGGCACCTGCTATGTCATCGACCATCCGGAAGCCGAGATGGACGAGATCTGTCAGTTTATCAAGGGCCCGGACTTCCCGACCGGCGGCGTTATCATGGGCCGCAGCGGCATCCGTGCGGCTTATGCAACCGGCCGCGGCAAGATCAAGGTTCGCGCAAAGACCGAAATTGTAGATCTGCCGAACGGCAAGAGCCAGATTATCATCACCGAGATTCCGTACATGGTCAACAAGGCGCGTCTGGTCGAGTCCATGGCAAATCTCGTCAAGGATAAGCGCGTGGAGGGTATCACGAATATCCAGGACCATTCCTCGCGTGAAGGCATGCAGATTGTGGTCGATATCCGCCGTGACGCGAACGCGCAGGTCATCCTCAATCAGCTGTTCACCTATTCGCAGCTTGAGGATACCATTTCGATGATCCACATCGCGCTCGTGCCGGGTGCGGGCGGCAAGCTGCAGCCGCGTGTGCTGACGCTGCGCCAGATTCTCGATCAGTATATCGGTTTCCAGAAGGACGTTGTCGAGCGCCGCACGCGTTTTGATCTCAAGAAGGCGCGCGACCGTGCGCACATTCTGGAAGGTCTCAAGGTCGCAACCGACAATATCGACCGTATTATTGCCATCATCCGCGCTTCCAGAAACGAAGCTGAAGCCAAGGAAAACCTGATGGCAGAGCCGTTCTGGATTGATCAGATTGCGCTGCTCGGCATCGTGGACGGCTCGGAGCACTTCGAGTTCCACCTCGACGAGCCGCAGGCGCAGGCCATCGTAGATATGCGTCTGGGCCGCCTGTCCGGTCTGGAGCAGGAGAAGATCAACGACGAGTATAAGGACCTCGAGAGCCGCATTGCAGGTTTTGAGGAAATTCTGTCGTGCGATGCGAATATTCTTGCTGTTGTCAAGCAGGAGCTGCAGGAAATCAAGCAGAAATACGGCGACGAGCGCCACACCCGCATCGAAAATGTAGCAGATGAGATTGACATTGAGGATCTCATCGAGCAGCAGGACTGCGCCTATACCCTCACCCACTTCGGCTATATCAAGCGCCAGCCGACCTCGGTTTACCGCGCACAGCGCCGCGGCGGCCGCGGTGTTTCTGCGATGAGCACCCGCGAGGAGGACTTCGCGAAGGATATCTTCACCGCGTCCACGCATGACACCATCCTGTTCTTCTCGGATCGCGGCAAGGTTTACAAGCTGAAGGGCTACCAGATTCCGGAGACCGGACGTTCGGCTAAGGGCATGAACATTGTTAACCTGCTGGAACTGGAAAACGGCGAAAAAATCACCGCAATGTTCCCGATTCAGGAGTTTGCAGACGATAAGTTCCTGTTCTTTGTCACCCGTCAGGGTATTGCAAAGCGCATCGTGCTGAGCGACCTGCAGAACATCCGCCGCGCGGGTCTGCGTGCGCTCAACCTCAACGAGGACGACGCACTGGTTGACGTTCGTCTGACCGACGGCGAGCAGAACATCCTGATCGCCACCCACGAGGGCAAGGCCATCTGCTTTGATGAGAACGAGGTTCGTGCAATGGGCCGTGTGGCTACCGGCGTGCGCGGCATCAAGCTGGCCGAGGGCGATTACGTTATCGGCGCGGCGCGTGCCCGCAAGGACGCATATGTGCTCTCCATCACCGAGAATGGCTACGGCAAGCGTACTCCTGTTGAGGAGTTTACCGTGCATCATCGCGGCGGCGGCGGCATGATGCTGCATAACCTGACCGAAAAGACCGGTCTGGTGGCAGGTATCGCTGTTGTAGACAGCGAAAACGACGTTATGATCATCACCGACGACGGCGTTATCATCCGTACCGGCGTTGAGGAGATCCGCGAATGCGGCCGCGGCTCGCAGGGCGTTATCGTCATGCGTATCGGCGAGGACGTAAAGGTTATCTCGATTGCCCGCACGGACAAGGAGGAGGAAGACCCGGCAGAAGCCGAGGAAGAAACCGCTGAATCCGCTGAAAACGCAGAGAGTACCGAAGAATAAAAAGCAAAAGACGAGTCCGTTTGGACTCGTCTTTTTGTGCCTGAAAACAGAAAAACCGCCTGTAAAGGCGGTTTTTTGACTTATAAAGTTTTACGCGGTAGCGACTGCAGTATCCTCGACCTGCTCGTAAACGATGCTGATGATAGACAGCACCACGGTAGCGGTAGCGATGCAGATATGCTGCAGATCGTCGTTGATGCCATGCGGCTTAGTCGAAGTGCGGTAAGCCTCGTGCATCGTGGAAATGCGGTTCACGAGTGTGTCCACGGTCGTGGGCGGAATGATGGGACTTGCCCATTTCTCAAACTTATCTTCGGTCATACGGCGGCGAATTACCAGTGAAACGCGCTTTTCATAAACATAATGTGCGAGCAGATTGTGCTCGTAGATATCGTCGTTGTGCGGGTAGGTGAAAAAGTCGGTCATGTAGTGGCAGATCTCGCCGAGATCGACCGACAGCTCGCGTCCGTTGGTACGCCCGATGGTATACTTGCGCGTAAAAGTGCGGATTTTTTCCATCACCTCATCCATCATAATGGATGGGTTATGGCGTTTGGTGAGGTAAGTACCGGTCAGATCCGGTTTCAGGTTGCCGTAAATAAAGCCGCTCTGATCAAAGGTCACGCCGCAGGTCTGCTCAACGTAATCCATCAGCAGATTTGCAACGCGAATGTGGGATACGGAATCCATTTATCAGTCCTCCAAGACGGAACACATGTTAATTCTAACAGTAAATATTAAATTAACAAATTCTTAACGCCCGAAAAGCATCCTCTCCGCTTTTCACGATCGAAACCAGTATAGCACACTTTTTGCACATTGTCTCGCTTTTTTGAAAATTGTAACGCAAACAACACAGAATGTTAACAATTTTGCGGATTATCACAATTTAAGTTACATTAAATTGGTTATCTTGCCCGGTATTGCTCGCTCTTGAATTTGATTTTGCCCTCAAGGGCCTTGCGCAAACGTGCACACATGGCTTCCCTGTCCTGATTGAGCGTGCCCGCCAGATTAACGTAGTTAGACGCGTGATTTGCACGGAAAATACTGCCCTCGGAGTCGATATGCTCGAGCAGGATGAGGGTTTCGTGCGCGATTTCAATCGGGTTCATCAGGTAGAAACGGCCCTCCTGCCAGTCGCGCATGAGCGGCGTCGGCAGCTCAAACAGCAGGGTCAGCAGGCCAATGTACTCCGGCTTCATGCGGGAGAGCGCTTCTGCGGTCTTGATGGCGTGCTCCTCGCTCAGCTCCAGCGAGCCGAGACCCGCAATGCAGGTAACGGACAGCTTCATGCCGGCTTCCTTGACCATCAAACCCGCACGAACGATCTCATCGGCGGTTTCGCCCTTGTTGATGCGGCGCAGTACCTCATCCGAGCCGGATTCCAGACCCAGATAGATCATATCCAGACCCAGATCGTGCAGCATGTTCAAATCTTCCTGCTTTTTGCACAGAATGGACGCCGGAGAGCCATAGCTGGTAACGCGTTCACACTCCGGAAATACCTTCTTGATGTAGCGCAGGATTTCTGCCATGTGCTCGGGACGGCACATCAGCGCATCGCCGTCTGCAAGAAAAATACGGCCGACACGGCGGTACATGCGGCGTGCTTCATCAAAATCAGCCTTGACCTCCTCCAGCTTGCGTACGCGGAAACGCTTTTCCTTGTACATATCGCAGAAGGTGCACTTGTTGTGGCTGCAGCCGATGGTGACCTGCACAATCAGGCTGTATGCCTCAGAGGGCGGACGAAAAACTCTGCCTTCGTATTCAATCATGGGTAAAAACTCCTTATTTTAGCTATTTGGATAAACAAAACGGACGGAGTATTCCGTCCGTTTGCTGGTAACATTGGGTTAGTCCTCTTCGGCTTCCGGCTCTTCCTCGGCCTCAGCCCGCGGCTCCTCAGCCGCCGGTTCAGCTGCCTTGGGCGCATCGTCAAATGCGTCCTGATATACCGAAGTATCCGCACACTCCTCTGCGCATGCGCAGGAGGCACAGTCGGACTCAGCACGCATCATTTCCTCCAGCTCATCCATGGCCTTCAGTTCAGCCTCGTGGTAAACTTCCTCTTCACGCTTTTTCTGAAGCATGACAAGCGCTGCGGTAGCACCGGCTGCACAGGCAAGGCTGGTCAGCAGCAGACCTGCTTTCACCTTGGTAGAATTTTTCACGGTATCCACTCCCTCTCAAATGATGCGGAACTATTTTCATAATAAAAATCAATCAAACAAAATACAGCGTAAATGCCGATTAAGTGCTTTGCCTATACTTTACCATACGGACGGAGCAAAGTCAATGCTAACGGCACATTTAGCCGAGCTCATAGGCGCGCTTAATGCATTTATCGCAGGCTTCCGACACGATTCCATACAGATCGCGGTCCTCAAGCACCTTCATACCCTCAATGGTGGTGCCGCCGGGCGAGCACACCGCGCGGATCAGCTCTGCCGGCGTCTTATCGCGGCGCAGCAGCATTTTGGCCGAGCCGATCATGGTCTGACAGATGAGCGTCAGCGCGTCGTCCTCGTTGATACCATGCTGCTTCGCGCTCTGCACAAACGCGTCCGCGTAGGCATACAGGTACGCCGGAGCCGAACCGGCATACGGAATGACCTCGTTGAGCATGTTCTCCTGCTCAAACGTGACGGTAACGCCCATGGTGTTGAACAGTTCACAGAGTTCAGACAGCTGCTTGTCGGTTGCGGCCGCATTCTTAACCAGCTGGGTTGCGCCCTCGCCGAGCATAAGCGGCGTGTTCGGCATCACGCGGATCATTGCGGTGTTCGCGCCGAGCACACCCTCCAGCTTGGCGAAGGTCACGCCTGCGGCAATGGATACGACAAGCGGCTTTTCTCCTTCAAATTTCGCCAGATTCGGCAGGATTTCGTCAAAATTCTGCGGCTTGACGGCCAGCAGCACGATCTCGCTTTCTGCGTAGACCTCGGTATAGTCACCTGTGACGGCGTAGCCCTTGGCTGCATGAGCGGCGCGTTTTTCCTCGCTGCGGTTGAACATCAGAATCTGCTCAGGTGTGAAACGGCCTGCGCGCACTGCGCCTTCCGCGATGGCGGTACCCATGTTGCCGGCACCGAGAACACCGAATTTGTATTTTTTCATGTCAATACACCTCGTTTATGGTTTATTTTCATATATACTTAAAGATAGAGAGCAGCCCGCTCTGCAGAAGGAATGCTGCCGTTTCTTTCAAATTATGGCAGATAAAACAATCGTATCTGATAAAAGATATTATAGCACAATGGACTTTTCCTGCAAACAGCTTGTGAAAAACTTTCGGATATGGTACAATAAAAATACTTTTATTTCATTATGGCTGTCATTTCGAACAGGCTAAAAGATATTGTATGTAAGGGAGTAAAACACAAAACATGGAACAAAAAAAGAGAAGCAGCTTCTCCAGCCGAATTGGTTTCGTGCTGGCGGCGGCAGGCTCGGCGGTAGGTCTGGGCAACCTTTGGCGATTCCCCTATCTGGCGGCACGGTACGGCGGCGGTATTTTCCTGCTGGTGTATCTCATTCTCGCGCTGACGTTCGGCTTTTCGCTGATGATTACCGAGATTGCCATCGGACGAAAGACCCGTCTGTCTTGTATCGGTGCGTACAAGGCGCTTGATAAGCGGTTCGGATTCCTCGGCTGGCTGGCGGCGTTCGTGCCGTTCATCATCACGCCGTATTACTGTGTTATCGGCGGATGGGTTATGAAATACCTGTTCACCTTTATCAGCGGCAACGCACTGGAGGCGGCCGACAACGGCGGATTTTTCAGCAGTTTCATTGGCTACGATGCGGGTTCGCTGTCCTCGACGATTTTCAGCTTAAATGGACCGACCCCGTGGTTCATCCTGTTCGTGCTGGCGACCACCATTGTCGTTATCTTCGGTGTTGAGAAGGGTATCGAGAAGGCGAGCCGTATCATGATGCCGATTCTCGCCATTCTGGCGGTCGTTATCGCAATCTACTCGCTGACCATTCCGGGTGCACTGCAGGGCCTGAAATATTATATTCTGCCCGATTTCTCGCAGTTTTCGGTATCTACCGTGCTTGGCGCGATGGGACAGATGTTCTACTCGATGTCGCTGGCAATGGGTATTATGATCACCTACGGCTCCTATATGCAGAAGGAAAATCTGCTTGAGCACTCTGTCACCCAGATTGAGATTTTCGACACGCTGTTCGCGTTTGTGGCCGGTCTGATGATCATTCCGGCGGTTATCGCGTTTAACGGCGGCGATCCGTCTCAGGTAAACAGCGGTCCGGGTCTGATGTTCATCACTCTGCCGATGGTATTCGACTCCATGAAGTTCGGCACCATTATCGGCGCAGTATTCTTCCTGCTCGTGCTGTTTGCGGCGCTGACCTCCTCCATTTCGCTGATGGAAACACTGGTTTCCGTGCTGATGGACAAGGCACACATGAAGCGCAAGACGGCTACCATCGTTATTACGGCAAGCTGCCTGCTCATTGGCATGCTGTCCTGTCTTGGCTATGGTCCGTGGGCAACGATTACCGTTATTGGCATGCAGTTCCTCGACTTCTTTGACTTTATTTCCAACTCCGTGCTCATGCCGATCGTGGCGCTGCTCACCTGCATCCTGATTGGTCATGTAGTCGGCACCAAGGTCATCGCAGACGAGGTAAAGGAAGGTGCCGGTTCGTTCCACCGCGAGAAGCTGCACCGCGTTATGGTGCGCTGGGTGGCTCCGGTGATGCTGGCAGCGATCCTAGCCTCCGAGTTGGCAACCAAGGTATTCCACCTTTTCACTATCTAAAGGCAACACCGCACAATTAAAGCTGCGGCTCCTTGCGCAGGCTCCGGTCGCGCTGCCGCGGCGCTTTGCGGAAATTTTGCGCCCTGATTTTGGCTTCGGTTCCTTGCGCGAGTTCCGTCCGCGCTGCCGAGATTTCTTGCAATACGGCAAGTATTGCTGCAAATTCGCGCCTCATCAGTACGCAAAATTTGATCGCAAATCGCTCTTGTTCAATGATGCGGTATTGCCTAACACTCTCACAGGAGAAAACCAATGAAAACTGTAACCATTTACACAGATGGTGCGTGCTCGGGCAATCCGGGTCCCGGCGGCTGGGGTGCAATCCTGCAGTACGGCAAGGCGGAAAAGGAGCTTTCCGGCTCCGAGCCGTCCACCACGAACAACCGCATGGAGCTGCTCGGTGTAATTACCGCCCTCGAGACCCTCAAGGAGCCGTGCTCGGTCGATCTGTATTCGGACAGCAAATATGTTGTTGACGGCATTACCAAAGGCTGGGCCAAGGGCTGGCGTGCGCGCGGCTGGGTTAAAAGCGATAAGAAACCCGCAAAAAATCCGGAACTCTGGGGTCGTCTGCTCGATTTGCTGGATAAACACGAGGTGCGGTTCCATTGGGTCAAGGGTCACGCGGATAATCCATATAACAACCGCTGTGACGAGCTTGCCGTCGGCGAGTATCAGAAGTATAAGTAAGGCTGTCGCGAAACTACAGTTTCGCCGACAAGCAGGAACGGACCGTGGGCCGTT
>OKSH01000683.1_pt1 | contig 35014 bp, 33 predicted proteins | sample 1601231 | NCBI WGS metagenome assembly OKSH01 (sample SAMEA3541596, study PRJEB24748) | human gut metagenome | biome: human gut; feature: human-associated habitat; material: faeces | place: China | collected 2012
GACGTCATCCCCACCTTCCTCCAGGTTATCCCTGGCAGTCTCTCCAGAGTGCCCATCCTTAATGCTGGCTACTGAAGATAAGGGTTGCGCTCGTTGCGGGACTTAACCCAACATCTCACGACACGAGCTGACGACAACCATGCACCACCTGTCTCCTCTGTCCCGAAGGAAAGGAACGGTTAAGTTTCGGTCAGAGGGATGTCAAGACTTGGTAAGGTTCTTCGCGTTGCTTCGAATTAAACCACATGCTCCACCGCTTGTGCGGGCCCCCGTCAATTCCTTTGAGTTTCAACCTTGCGGTCGTACTCCCCAGGTGGATTACTTATTGTGTTAACTGCGGCACGGAAGGGGTCAATCCTCCCACACCTAGTAATCATCGTTTACGGCATGGACTACCAGGGTATCTAATCCTGTTTGCTACCCATGCTTTCGAGCCTCAGCGTCAGTTAGTGCCCAGTAGGCCGCCTTCGCCACTGGTGTTCCTCCCGATATCTACGCATTCCACCGCTACACCGGGAATTCCGCCTACCTCTACACCACTCAAGACTGACAGTTTTGAAAGCAATTTATGGGTTGAGCCCATAGATTTCACTCCCAACTTGCCAATCCGCCTGCGCTCCCTTTACACCCAGTAATTCCGGACAACGCTTGCACCCTACGTTTTACCGCGGCTGCTGGCACGTAGTTAGCCGGTGCTTCCTCCCAGGGTACCGTCATTATCGTCCCCTGGGACAGGAGTTTACAATCCGAAGACCTTCTTCCTCCACGCGGCGTCGCTGCATCAGGGTTTCCCCCATTGTGCAATATTCCCCACTGCTGCCTCCCGTAGGAGTCTGGGCCGTGTCTCAGTCCCAATGTGGCCGTTCAACCTCTCAGTCCGGCTACCGATCGTCGCCATGGTGGGCCGTTACCTCACCATCTAGCTAATCGGACGCGAGCCCATCTTTCAGCGGATAAATCCTTTGACCCCTGTGCCATGCGACACTGTGGTCTTATGCGGTATTAGCATTCGTTTCCAAATGTTGTCCCCCACTGAAAGGCAGGTTGCTCACGTGTTACTCACCCGTTCGCCACTAAGCTGAACTCTCTTCCATCCGAAAACTTCAGAGAAAACAGCTCCGTTCGACTTGCATGTGTTAGGCGCGCCGCCAGCGTTCGTCCTGAGCCAGGATCAAACTCTTCATTAAATGGTATTTAAACCAGCTAATGCTGAATTCAAATCTCTGTAATCTCATTACGCAATCGCTTGCGTCCTGCATTACTGCTTTTTAAAAGGAATTTTTATAGTGTTTTCCACACTCTAAAAGGGTTCCGTTAAGCTTCTTGATATTGTTTAATTTTCAAGGTCCTGTGCGTCCCTCTCGCGAGGCAGCTTATTTATTATATCAGGTCCAGCCCTTTTTGTCAAGAACTTTTTTCTGATTTTTTTCGAGCCGCTTCGCTCTCTTTTTTCGAGACAGCCTGTTTATTATATCAGCTTCCGTCCTTCTTGTCAAGAACTTTTTTCTGACCTTTCTTTCGGCTTCTTCTCTTCTCTCAGGTCCGCTCCGTCCCCCTCGGGACAGCTTAGTTATATTATCATAGCAGCGGCTTCTTGTCAACACTTTTGGGAAAGTTTTTTTACGTCTTTTTTACTCATGATAGATATAGTGTCCTTCGTCCTTTTCGCTACTATATCTGTCTTCTATTTTGCATGCATTTTCCGCTTGCGCACCGGCTTTCTTTATATTACTATATATAGGGAAAGAAAAAGAGCTTTTCCGGGAGGGCGTCTTTGTATGATCCTGACAGTCAATGTGAGCAATTCCAATATTCTGCTGGGTGCTTACCAGGATGACAAGCAGTGTTTTTGTTCCAGTATGCATACCAATCTGTTAAAAAGCGCAGACGAATATGCTGTGCAGTTTGGGTCCGTCTTGTCTCTCTATGGTGCGCAGCCGGAGGATATTTCCGGCGTCATTCTTTCCTGCGTTGTGCCCTCTATGCTGGCCTGTGTCCGCAAGGCGCTGAACCACCTTTACACGGGACGCATCTATGTCGCAGGGCCGGGCCTCAAAACCGGGCTTTCCATCCGGACAGATGATCCCTCCCAGCTTGGCAGCGAACTGGTGTGCAGCGCCATTGCAGTTCTGGCCGACTATCCGCCTCCTTGCGTTATTATCTCTATGGACACCGCCGTTTCCATCACGGCTCTGGACAACCGGGGCGCACTGCGGGGCGGGGCCATTCTGCCGGGTGTAAAGATTGGCGTTGAAGCATTGTGCGCACGTACCGCACAACTACCGCAGATTGATTTGTCCGCTCCCGCTTGCGGGGTTCTGGGCACGAATAGTTCCGCCAGTATGCAGGCTGGCGCGATTTTTGGCACAGCTTCCATGCTGGACGGCATGATTGACCGCTTTGCCCAAGCTTTGGGCGGTACGCCCACCTGCGTTGCCAGCGGAGAGCTTGCTCCCGTAATCCTGCCGCATTGCCTCCATAAGATCTATTATCGTGAGAACCTTGTTCTGGACGGTCTGTATAGGCTCTACCAGAAAAACACAAAATAGAATACATCTTACATGATTTTGGTGTTCCGCTTCTTTATATTACATTATATAGGGGCGTGTACATAAATTAGCTTACGCTGTATCCGCTTTAGGCGGAACAGCAGTAAAGGAGTACAATATGAAAAGCACAAAAACCACGTATCTTGTCCGCATCGCGCTTCTGATGGCTATTACCATCGTTCTGGCCGCCACACCGTTGGGCTATATTCCCGCCGGAGTGTTGTCCTTCACCATCATGGTACTTCCTGTCGCAATCGGCGGCGTTTTGATGGGGACGCCGGCCGGCCTGATTCTCGGTCTTACCTTTGGTGTAACGAGTTTTATCAAAGCCCCTACGGAGGCTCTGGGGCAGTTGATCTTGAGTTATAGCGGTCTGTTTACTGCGTTTGTCTGTATTGTGCCGCGCGTCTGCGTCGGACTTTTTGCCGGGCTGATGCACAATGTGATGAAAGGCCGCCAAAAGCAGCCCGCCTGGCTGTATCTGCTGGCTGGCGGCGGCTCCTCATTTGTAAACACAGCGCTGTTTGTGGGAATGATCTACCTGTTCTGCCATGGTATCGTAGAAAACGCGTTCGGGCTTGCAATCTGGTCTTCCACACTGCTGGGCGGCGTCGTGGAAATGGCCGCAAACGCCGTACTGACTATGGCTATCGCCAAAGCGCTGGAACGCTTTGTGCGGCCCGCAGCATAAGAATTCCCCCGACGACGCACAAAAAACGTTTCAAACGCTTGCAAAATTGAATTCTTATGATATGATAAATAGTGCCCTCCTTGTAAGGGAGGGCACTATATGAATGTGCGTCTGTAGCTCAGCTTGGATAGAGCGTTCGGCTCCGACAACTGTGATACGTTTCCATTTCAACGCCGAAGGGCTTGCAAACATGCGGTTTTATCGTGTGTTCAATTCTGTGAAGGCAGTAGCCTGACTACTGTTTGACGACTAAAATTAAATAGCTGAATCCCGTCCTGTATGGTCGGTTTTCATACATGTGCGTCTGTAGCTCAGCTTGGATAGAGCGTTCGGCTCCGACCCGGAAGGCCGCTGGTTCGAATCCAGTCAGGCGCACCAAAATTTGTAAACCCCGAATGATTTGCTGTCATGGTAAATCGTTCGGGGTTCTTTTTAGATTATTATCTCACTTATGTATCAATCTTCTCGTTACGTGTTGACATTATTTCGGCGCACCGATACTATGTATATAGGTGATATCATGAAACGCATCCGATCTATAAATAAGTATGAATGCTGCTTACCGGAATATCTGCAACACGACCTTGATGCTTATAAGGAAGGCTTAAAAAACAATTCTTCCCTAATAGATTGTTTATGGGGCGAATTATATGGCAGCATCAACGCAGCATTGATCAACGATGGTGCCATCACTCCCTTACAAGCTGATTATTTGAGGAAAAAATATCTATGGAAAGATGACACGGACGACGATAATGGATATCAATGAAATTCTCAGAAAAAAAGGCATGACAAAATATCGCCTTTCCGTATTAAGTGGCGTTCCTCATGCTACTCTAAATAATATTTGTAGCGGCCGATCGCGTATTGAAAAATGCTCAGCCGAAACGCTGTATAAGCTGGCGCAAATTCTACATGTGACAATAGAGGATTTAATTATTGATTCCATAAAAGGAGTTGAACCTCCGCAAAGCACCATTTCCTTTGAGTTGTTCAAAAGCAACATCTGTCATAGAATAAAAGACAGCGGAGATATCGCATTTATTATCGAAACTTTAAAATCTAATGAAATACGGCAATATTACGACAAAAAGCAATATCCTCAGGCCTTCTATTTATTAGCGATGGTAGACTACCTGAGTCGAGAACACAGACTGCCTTTGTATAATGCCTATAACGATATGCGTAAACAAAAACTCGCTGACCCCATATATCCCCAAAGCATTCTCGCCTTGGCGAAGGTTATGGAGGACGATTCAATCCTATCTGATAGCCTTGAAAAAGCCATCCCTGAATTTAGGCGCTTTAACATTGCAGAAAACGAGATGTGGAATATCGTTTAATAAAATTGAATTTCACCGCCCCCTCCTCTGTGTTCCATCTATGCTTCCATGGCCGCATATCACCCAGCAAAAGAAAACGGTACCGCTAGGTTATGTTTTCCTAGTGGTACCGTTTTTGCCTTATCAGTGAAGCAAGTTGAGTTCTTCGGTGTACTTTTCCAAATCAAAAGCCTTCCCATCACGCATGTAAGCGTCAAAAGGGTCAAACAAAAGCAAAATCCCGGCTCAGTCTTGAGCCGGGACCGTACGGTTACTTTGCCTTACAAATATCAGGGGCCTGCCAGGGCAGCAGCTTTTGGATTACTGCCGGATCGGCCATATCCAGGCCGCAGGCTGTTTGCAGCAGCCAGGTGAGATACCGGTAGGGATCCAGCTGGTTTTCCAAAGCTGTCTGGATCATGGAAAAAATAACTGCACTTCCGGTAGCTCCCTTGGGAGTATTGGCAAACAAAAAGTTCTTGCGGTCAATCACAAAGGGCTTTATACTTCTTTCGGCACGGTTGTTGGAGATTTCCAGCCGGCCATCCCGCAAGTAATTCACCAGGTACGGCCACTGCTCCTTCAGGTACGTAAGGGCTTTCCCCAGGGCAGACTTCGGCGCCGCTGTACGGGTATTTGCCCACGCCAAAAAAGCGTCCAGAACAGGCTTTTCCTGTTCCAGTCGCTGCAGATATCGTTCTTGAGGCGACAGATCGCTCAGGGACTGTTCCAATTCAAACAGCTTGCTGCAATACGCCAAGCCCTGGGCAGCTGAACCGCTCTTTGCCTTGCCTTTGGGCAGGGATTTCACCGCTTCGTCAAACTTGCGTCTGGCATGTGCCCAGCAGCCAACTACAGTGATTTCCTCCGGAAGACTGTGGTATCCGGCATAGCCGTCCGTATGGAGGTATCCCCGGAAGCCGGCAAGAAACGCTTTCGGATGTTTGGCGCCCCGTCCCGGCTGGTACTCGTACAGCACAATGGGCCTGTCTGTGTCTGCGCCTGTTCGGTACAGCCACATATAGCTTTCGCTCTGGGGGGCTCTGCCCGGCTCGCGAAGCACCTGCAGCGTCGTCTCGTCTGCATGGAGAACCTCTCTTCCGAGCAGTTCTCTGTGCAGTTGTTCATATACGGGGGCCAGATATTCTTCTGCCGCTCGCAGGATCCAGTTGGACATGGTCTGCCGTGACAATTGGATCCCCTGGCGATGCAGCTCCTGCTCCTGTCGGTACAGCGGACTGCCCATAACAAACTTCTGGGTCATAATATGGGCAATGGCCTGCGGTGTGGCAAAGCTGCCGGCAATTACACTCTTCTCCCGGGCAGCTGCAGCAACAGGAGTTTCAATGTTGAAAAGCCGCGGGATTTCCTGCGGCTTTTTGCTTTATCCATAAGAGTTTTAATGGTCTATATGCCTATATGATTCCTTTTTAAGGAAGTTATACCTAATGAATAAAAGCAAAATCATCAAAACCGGTCTTCGCAAGCGTTTCCAGTTGGGCAATTCAAAGCTGGCAAAGAGAAAATGCTTCGGGGAACAAGGTATTAGTCCATGATTTCCGAGATCAATTTTCCTGCCCGATGCTCAGTACGACATTTTTGGACAACATCCATGGGTCATGCATTTTTCCACATTGAATTTACGCCTCCTATCATTTTGTTGGAATCAACGCCATTATATCAGTGATGAAGTAATGAGAAAAAGGAATACATTGATTCTGGTGTCGCATATTTTTTTATGTGAAGAGCAATAATGAATTGTATGCTTTTCGTTCACAAAGAAAAAACCGCAAATTGCAAGAACAAGTTGGACACTGCCGGAAGATAGAGAGGAGCGGGCGCCCGGGCACGGCGGAGGCCGTAGGCCGGAGCCGTGCCCGGAAAATTTTCAAAAGTCACGCAGCGAATACAGCATCGAGAAAGGCATCGAATAGCTCTTCAGGAGTGCGATATCCGAGTTTCTTGCGAGGGCGTCCATTCAGTTCGTCAGCGGCGGAAAGAATATCTTCGTCGGAGAAAGCCTCAATGGAGGCTCCCTTCGGAACAAAAGCGCGGAACAGGCCGTTGTGCCGTTCGTTTTGCGGGCGCTCCCAAGATGTGTAGGGATGAGCAAAGAAAGCTTTGGTTCCCCATTGTTCCACTTGAGCGAAGTCGGCAAACTCGCTGCCATTGTCGACTGTAATGGTCTTAAAGATACGGGAGAAGTTTTCGCAGTATTCATCGTGCAGCGCGGTCATGAGACCCATCACAGCTTCGCTGGTCTTGCCGGGAATACGGAACGCCAGGTAGGTTTCTGTCTTCTTTTCCAGTAGGGAAAACACCACTGATTCTTGTCCGGCGCGCTTACCGACCACGGTATCGCCCTCCCAGTGTCCTTCTTCAAGACGAAGACAAGCAATTTCCGGACGGGTCGAAATACTCGCGCCGTAGTGCCGTTTGTTCGCCATTTCACGATGCTTTGTTGCCTTTCGTTTCAATGCTTCAGGCAATTCTGTGGGTTTAATGGACACGTCTCCACGCCACACCATATTGTAGAGAGTTCGCGTACAGACCATTTCTGTCGCTTCAAACAGGTCATGCAGTTTCGCGTCCCCGCAACAAGCATCCAGTGACCATTTGTGTTCCCGGATTTGTGTGCCCACCCATTCGATAAAGTTGCTGCATTTCTCTGTTTGGGTCGGCCTGTGACAGTTCGCTCGGTTCGCTGCATAAACTGCTTCCCCCTGCCTGGGCGAATAGCTTGGGGTCCGCCCTCGTGTACTCTTTCGGGCGGGCGTGCCTCGCCGCAGTTCGTTCGTCACGGTGGTCGGGGCACATCCTATCGCTCTTGCGATGGCTCGTACTCCCAGCCCCTGCTTTTCCAGCGCTTTGATGGCTCCGCGCTCTTCCATTCGCAAGTGCTGTCCCTTCTTGCGTTCCGCCATTTCTGTGCTATACTTAGGGCAGGCCATAGTGATTGCTCTCCTTTGGTGAATGTTGTCTTTTCAACTCCATTCTACCACCGGGCAAATCACTATGGATTTCTTTTATCTGTCCAACTTGATTTTACAATCAACCACAAAGAAAAAACATTTTTCCATTCAAAAAGTGAAGGTAGTTTTCCTGAAACGAAACTTATCTGTAAATTCAATTCAAAAAATGGTTGTTTTTTTGAATTGTTTATGATATACTCTATTATTAATTAAAATAAAAAGGAGGGATTGGATTTATGGCATATAAATCTCTTGCGAAACTGTATTACAGCGACCCTCAAAACTATACTCAAATCTATAAGAACCGTTTTGTTAGCACAGAGTCGGTTCATATAAATTTCTCTGTTGCCAAAAATCCTATGTTCTTTTTGCAGAATGCAGATGTAATGTCCTTGGCTTACCACATCTCTACGTTGGATAAAAAGGTGACGCTGCTCAGCATGAAGTTGCCCGGCGTTGCTTTGAGGCAATATTCTCGGAAATGCTTGATCGACGAAATTGTATTGACAAATAAAATCGAGGGCGTGCACAGCAGTCGAAAGGAAATCGACGATGCGCTGGAGATTTTGAGCAAACAATCTCAGGAGAAGGGCAAACAGCAGCGGTTTGTCGGTCTGGTCAACAAATATCTCAAACTCATAACAAAAGATTCGATCGCATTGGCAAGCTGCAAAGACATTCGGGCTCTTTACGATGAAATGTTTCTGGATGAAGTGATTGCGGAAGATGCTCACCATGCACCCGACGGAAAGATTTTCAGAAAAGGATCAACATCCGTTTATAGCGGAGCCAATAAAATTATACACACGGGGGTGACTCCTGAGAGAAAAATCATAGACGCAATGGACGAAGCACTGTCCTTTCTTCATGATGACAGTGTAGATATGTTGTTTCGCATCTGTATTTTCCATTATCTGTTTGAGTATATTCATCCTTTCTATGACGGGAATGGGCGGATGGGACGCTTCATTCTCAGCTATTATTTGTCTGAAATTCTGGAACCCCTACTCTCCTATCGGATTTCTGAGACGATCAAAGAGGATATAAATGCGTATTACAAAGCATTCCAAACTTGCAATGATTCTCATAATCTGGGGGATCTAACGCCTTTTTTGCTCATAATGCTTCAGATGATTGAAAAATCGTTGAAGGATTTGCAGATCTCTTTGGAACAGAAACGAATCAGCTGGGAAAAATACGAAAAGCTGATCCTTAGTTTTCCTGAAGTTCAAAGTAATAATAGCATCTTTTCACTCTATAGCTATCTGATTCAAGCGGCGCTGTTCAGTGAAAAAGGAATCTCAACAGGCGAACTGATTGAGCAATACGGTACTAGCTATTACAAAGTGAGCAAAATGATTCTTCAGCTTCGGCCGGAATTGGTCCTCTGTCAGAAAAAGGGGAAAGCCAAATACTATCAAATCAACCTTTCGGCACTGGATGACATTCTGCTTCAAAAAGACCTTTCTGGCTGGACTCCTTCAACCTGATATGCAAAATTTAGAAGTACGCACAAACAAGGTGGCCGAATTCGGTCACCTTGTTTGTTGTGATAGAAATCGCTGGTTCAAGTTACCTTATCATTGTTGGATTTAGTTTATCAACGTTCTGCGGTCACGACCAACGACCTCCCACAGAAAATGAATAAGTAATAGACATGCTTCTTGAGGAATATGCACTAGTTTCGCTCAGTTGGTAGAGAATTTTTCTAAAATATCTTTTTTGTTAAGACATGCCACCAGCCGAGAAGTTTGATGCTTTTCGGCTTTTTTGTTGTTTGGGCTCGTGAAGTTTTTTGCTGTCTGCGTGCAACCGTTTGTTTTTTCGGCGTCCAACACATCGACTGCTTTGTCTTTCTGACCTTCCAGCGTGCGGGAATAGCGCATGGTGGACACCAAAGATGGATGTCCCAGAATCTTCTGTAAAGTTCTGCTCAGCTAGCCGCGTCGCAAACGTGTAACGAAGCGTATGCACGCCCGCCTCCCTGTTCGCCGCACCGCTTCAGCACAAATTCAGTGGTTGGTAAAAATGGTATCTTCAGCAGAAAGAGGTTAACAATTAACATCTAGAAATGTGGCTTGACCTCTGTTAGCAGATCTACCGGGTGTTCGTAAACGTCGTCCGTGATACCCCGTACAGAGATGTGACAAAATCAGATTCCAATACAAGCAAAAATCCGGACTGAAACCATCAATGTTCAGTCCGGATTTTTTGCTGTGGAAATGCGCAAATTGATGCTAAAACGTTTGCGGCAATCGGAACTCAGATTACCGCAAACTAAAGTAAAATAGTCGTTGGTAACTCTGAAAATGAGCTGAGGTCGGCACTTATTTATTTGTTAAGTTGGTCCAAAACTGGCTGCACAACGGCCATCTTTTCTTCAACCCAGGTGTTCCAGTTGTCTTCAAGCTCCCCGTCCTTGAGGATAAGTTTTGCATACTCATCGCCCAAATCCATTGTTGCCTGCGATTTTTCGCGTGAACTCAAAAACTCATATTCGTATTCTCTAGGCAGAAGCGTTGTTTTGTCACTTAATTCTTCGCGAAGTTTGTAGAAATCACGTACGGTATTCTGAATTTCATAACTATAGTTAGGGCTTACCAGACTAAAGTCATCTGTTAAAATCAACCCGCCAAAAGAGGATTCCTTAGAAGGGTACTTACCGCCAAGCACACTTGTCGCACTTCCCTGGATGGAAGGATCAAGCAGAGAAACGTAATTTCCACTTTCATCGAGCTCCCAATCGATTCCTTCAAAGCCCATATTCATGAAGTTCTGTCCTTCCTCTGTGCAGGTGTAGTCCAGAATATCCATTGCGCGTTCGAACTTTTCCTGGCTGATTGTCGGACTGAACATAACTTGTCCCCAATAGTTGGAGTCTTCACGATAATGATACATACCATCATCGCCCACGAGCTGTGCGAGGTGGAGTACTTCGTCCGGATCCAGCCCCTGCTCAGCAAGACCATTTCGGATATAGGTAATCATGATTGCGTGACCGTCTTCCAGGGTCAGACCGGATGTTCCCTGAACGTAAAATTTCTGAGCACCCTGATAACGTGTATAGCTATAGAACTCAGGATCGAGAATACCTTCCTGGTAAAGTTCCTGATACTTTTTCAATGCATCCAATGTGCGAGTGTCAGCAGGTGCCCACTGGAACTGGCCGTTTTCATCCTTGTAGTAACCATCTCCGATATTGCATGCTTCGGAGAATGTGGTTGTGGGATACAGCTTTACCATATCATAGGGCCGAATACTCATACCTACCAGATTATCGCCTACATTGCCAGGATCTTCTTCCAGGAATGTTTTGGCAATTTCTTTTAGTTCGTCCGGAGTATAGGTATCTTTCAGTTCCAGACCGCAAGCTTCCATCCAATCTTTGCGCAAATAGATCAGGGCGTGATAGCTAAGACGTTCACTAGGACGATTAAGAGAGAAAACCGGGCGATACAGAAAGTAAGTACCGCCGAGTTGTTCCTCGGCCATAGCGGCAGCAGGGACGTTTTCCTGCGTCTTAGCAACATTAGGCCACCGCTCTTTCCAGTCATCAGGCAGACGGTAAATGGCCTCTTGATTAGCATAGTTTGCTAACTCACCAAATTCAAACTGAGCATTAGCAACATCGGGCATATCGCCGGAGTTAATCCAGATGCGCAAACGCTCATCCCAATCGGAAGTATCCATTGTAACAGCGATAATATCTAAATCCACATTGAACTTATCCAACCAGAAACGGCCCCAATCGTCTGCAGAATAGTCTGCACCGGATTTGATTCCCGCCTGGAGCCAACTCAGAGTAAGATGTTCGTCATAGGTGCCATCCGATGCGGATGAAGTAGTTAAATTTGTGGTTTCAGAACCACTTTTCCCGCAGGCTGCAAAACTCAAAATGAGAGTAGCGCAGAGAAAAAGTGTACCCAACCGTTTGAACTTTTTCATATTGATCTCTCCTTTTCAATTGGTTTCATTTTTACGCCTTGATCGCTCCGACCATGACGCCTTTTGCAAAATGTTTCTGCAAGAAGGGAAATACGCACATGATGGGCAAAGAGGTCAACATGACCGCTCCCATCTTGATTCCCATATCGAAGTTTCGCACAGCTGCTTGTGCGGAGCTGGTGTTGCTTGAAATATTGGATTCCATCACAATGGAACGCAGAGCTACCTGAAGCGGAACAATACTATTGTCATGAATGAAAATCAGCGCATTGTACCACTCGTTCCACCGGTCAACCATATAGAACAATGTAATTGTTGCAAGAATCGGTTTGGAAATTGGAAGAATAATGGAGAAAAGAATTCTCCATTCACCTGCTCCGTCCAGTTGCGCGGATTCAATCAGTGCTTCCGGCAACGAACAGAAATAATTACGTGCAAGCACAAAATAAAATACATTGATGCCGCTCGCCAATATGACAGACCAAATTGTATTAGTTAGATGAAGTTCGCGCATTTGCAGGTACAAGGGAAGAATGCCGCCATTAAACAGCATTGTGAACAGAATAGCTCCCAAAATAAGCCGCTTGCCTGGGTAACTTTTTCGGCTTGTGCCGTACGCAAGTGAGACTGTCAGAAACAAGTTGATCGGGAGTCCCAGAAGCAGAATTTTGAGAGATGTCAGATAGCCGATGGAAATGCGCTCATCTCCAAGAAGATTGATATAATTGTTCAGTGTAGGTTCACGCGGTATCAAAAGAAGCGGCGTATTGAGATATTCCCTCTGCGTAGAAAACGAGATCGCAATCGTATTAATGAACGGCACAACTACCGCCAAAATAAGGAGAAACAGAAATCCGGCAATCAAAAAATCTGCCGTGGTAGCTTTTCGATTTCTCATAGTATCATCCCTCCTTTTTTAGCCGAACAGGCCACTTCCGCCCAATTTCTTTGCACTGCGATCGGCAGCAATCAGGAAAATGCAGTTGACCACAGAACGGAACAAGCTAATTGCCATGGAAAAGCCAAAATCGGGAACGGAACCAAAAGTAATGCGATAAATGTACATATCCAGAATCTCGCAGATGTCTTCTACGGCCGGATTTGATAGATTGAAAATCTGGTCGAATCCTCCCGTCATCAGATTTCCAATGGAAAGAACCAGCATAACAAGAATTGTCGGTTTCAAATTAGGGAGAGTCACTCGAATAAGAGTTTGCCATCGGTTGGCTCCGTCCAATTCGGCGGCTTCATATTGATCCACGTCAATTCCAGACAGTGCAGCGAGATAAATGATTGCACTCCAACCAGCAGACTTCCAACTCTCTGTCAGATAAAGCAACGGTATAAACAGTGTGCTGTTTCCCAGAAAATTAGTCTTATCGAGGTTTAGCATGGCCAGAAGACTATTTACCATTCCATCGAGAGACAGAACATTTGTTACAATGCTTGCTACAATGACCCAGGACAGAAAATATGGAAATGTAAAAATTGTTTGAGCAATTTTATTGAACCGTTTCCACTTGCACTCATTGATCAGAAGTGCAAGGATAATGGGGACCGGAAACTGAAAAAGAAGGCGGCCGATATTAATTGTCAAGGTTGTCCAGACTGAACGGAAAAAAGCCGCATCTTTAAATACATAAGCAAAGTTTTCAAACCCGCACCAAGGGCTGCCCCAAATTCCACCGCGTGCGCTATATGTTTTGAATGCAAGCAACAAACCGGACATCGGCCCATATGCGAAGAGAATGAACCAGATGATGCCGGGAAGCATCAGACTATAGCAGGCGCGATTTTTCCAGATGCTCCGCCCGAGATGACGGGCAGATGCTACGAATTTCCCTTTCATCTCAAACCTCTCAATACTCAGGTTGTTTCAGAGTTGTTTTTCCTTCGAATTCCAGCTCATGAGCCAGTTCAACTACCATTCGCATTTCGTTGGCGCTGTGCATCAGAGCACCATGAACAACAACATTTTCAAAGCGAATATGGCGCGGACGATGCATTTCGTTATGCATTTCAAAGCCTCGGATGATCGAAACCGGGAAAATACTGCCCCCCACGGTGATGTTGCGGAAAGTTACATCCTGTACGTCGCCGCGAACACGGTCAAGCGAATATTTGGAATCAAGAATTTTAATATCCACCAATTTTTCCTGGGCATCTTCGATTCGAATATTTTCATACAGAATATTGTGAACATTAGCGCGATCCGCATTGTGTATCGTCAAAACACCTCCGGATTGATTCCCCTCATATTCGCAATGAATGATGTCACAGTCGAAAAAAACAATATCAGAGACTTCGTTGCAACGTAATTCGTAGCCGATCTCCAACGCGTTACCAGGTTCGGCGTTCCAAAGCGTACAGCCGTGTACATGTACATTCTTCACATTGCAGCAAGCCGCCGGACTGGGAAGCGGACAGGCCTTAATGCAAATGCAGTCGTCACATGCTCGGATAAAACAATTCTCGATCGTTACGTTTTCACACCCAACGATATCAATTCCGTCACCTGTAACCAAGCGGGACAAAATGTTGACGTCGCAAATGGAAACATTCCTGCATGCACCGGGGACAAGGTTCCAAACGCCGCTGTCTACAATAGTGATGCCTTGGATGCGGATATCATCGCCCAGGGTAAAGGCTGCCATCAGGCGTCCCCCATTTTCGTCTGGTTTATGCCATACAGAGCCGTATAGTATACCGTTCCCGAGCACAGAAACGCAATCCGCTTTGTAGGAGAAAATCCGTCCGCACACAATACTTCCTTCTTCCAGATAGGCGCATTCTCCGCTTTTCAGCTCTAATGATCCAATGTTATACACATGGCCTTTTCGAAAGAAGTAAGCGGGTGCCGGATCCGGAGGCGCTACATAGTTCGTAGTCAAAATGAAAAGCGGCGTCTTCAGATTGCCGTCCAATTCCACACTTATTTTGACAGGACCGGGTAAGGTAAAGCGGATAACATCTTCTTCACGCTCGAAAGAAACGCCAACAGATAACGGGCGAATAACCACATCTTTAAATGCAGTGGAGACATGGATCTCAACCGGAAAATGTTCAGAATTCTTCCGAACTACAACGGCATAGTCAAAAGAATCTGTGTGATATACGGTCTGTCGGCGGCCATCACACCAAAGTTCATAACGATCTGAATGAGGAATCTCGGCTTCACTGTGAATCTCATATAGAGGATTTTCAGGAAAAAGAGGATGTGGATTGAATTTAGGCATACGTTATTACCTCCCGTGGATTAAAAATCTTGTGTTAGGGCCGAACGGCAGTTCCGTCCGGAAGACGTGCCAGCATCCAGTTCCATGATATGCCGGTGTTTTTACACGGATAGCGGGCCGCCAGTTCTTCGTTGATATCCACACCAATTCCGGGTTTATCGCTCAAGTACAGATATCCGTCACGCCGTTCGGGCATTCCTGGGAAGATTTCCTGCATAAGCCTTCCGTTGAGAGTTGGATAAAGCCCAGACAGGCCATCAGTCCACTCTTGAACGCCAAGATTTGGACAAGAGATGTCAAGATGTGCATTAACTGCGTGCCCGATCGGTGTCATGTCGACCGGGCCGTGCCAGGCGGTTCTAACGCCATAAGCATCACAAAATGCGATTACTTTTCGAGCGGGCGTGATACCTCCTATTTGACTGACATGGATCCGAATATAATCAATCAGATGCTCTTGGACAAGGTGTTTCCATTCCTGAGGATTGTTGAATAATTCCCCCATTGCCAGTGGTGTTGCACACTGCTGGCGTAAAATGCGGAACCAGTCCGACTGTTCCGGAGGTAAAGCGTCTTCTAGGAAAAGAAGATGGTATGGTTCAAGCTCTTTGGCAAAGTTCAATGCATCGATAGGCGAGAGCCGCTCATGTGTGTCATGACAGAACTCCAGCTCTCCGGCGTATTTTACATGCAATATTTCCATCAGATTAAGTACGTTTCGAATATAGGATTTGGGGTCAAAGTAAGCTCCCGGGGGAGAGTTCTCGGGGCGATGCAGAGAGGGATTTTTTCCGCCATATCCCCCGACCTGAACGCGGATTTTCCGATATCCGAGTTCCTTCAGGGCTGCAACGCGTTCCAGTACGACATCGACGGAATCGCCTTCGGCGTGTGTATAGCACGGAATAGCAGCGCGGCACTTCCCACCGAACAGCTGGTATAACGGCATTCCCGCCATCTTCCCTTTGATATCCCACAATGCCATATCAACGCCGGACAATGCGTTGTTCAAGACCGGCCCGTTGCGCCAGTAACTCATGCCCATCACAGATTGCCAGATATCTTCAATATTCGACGGATCTTTTCCGATTAGAAACGGTCTTAGATAATCATTGATGACCGTCACTACGGCTGAATATCGATGTGCAAATGTCGCACATCCGACTCCATAAAGTTCAGGCTCATTTGTCTCGATCTTAACGGCAACAAGATTGATTCCTTCCGGGGCCGTGCAGATTGCCCGGACATCACGAATTTCAATGCTCATGTTTCACTGATTCTCCTTTTTTGTTGCTCCCCAGGAATGACCGCTCTGTTCCGGCATACCGGGAAGAATCAGGCCGCCATCCACACGCAGGATTTCTCCTGTAATGTAAGAGGCTTGGTCGGACGCCAGAAATGCGACAGCATTTGCAATATCTTCAGGAGTTCCTGAACGTCCTAGAGGAATACGCGTGCCAAGTTCGTCCCAAAAGTCCACAGGGATAATACTCAGCTTCTGAAGATATTCTTTACTGCGCACTGCAATGGCTCCAGGCGCTACGCAGTTAACGCGGATGCCATAAGGGGCAAGATCCAGTGCCGCTGACTGAGAAGCTCGATTCAACGCAGCCTTAACTCCGCCGTATACTGCGTCACAAGGATATGCACGTTCCGCACGAGTAGATGTAATATTAATAATGCTACCGGAGATTTTCGCACGAACCATCTGAGTGGCAGCAGCCTGCATACAGAACAAATAATTTTTCAAGTCGAGATTGATCAGTTCATCTACAGTTTCCGGAGTTATATCCAGAATACTTTCCATACGAGTGCGCCCGGCATTGTTCACAAGAACGCAAGGAACTCCCATTTCTTCGGAAACCTGATTGACAAATTTGGCTCCAGCACCATCTTTGCGCATATCCACACAATACATTGCACAGCGCTGCGCTGTGGTACTTTGAATTTCAGCACAGAGTTCCTCAGCGCTCTGAGTCGCAGAGAAAAAGGAAAAAGCAATATCGTATCCTTCCTTTGCCAATTTTAGCGCGATTCCGCGCCCGATTCCTTGGCTGGCTCCTGTTACAATTGCAATTTTGTTCACGAATTGTCACAACTCCTTTGCTTAATTTATTTGCGGTTAGATTACTCACATGAGTATAATTGCTGCTGCTCCAGGTGCTTCCAACTTAACTCTGGCGGGAAATTGTACGGTGCCGTCCCTTCCCACAGTGAAGATACTCACACCTCCGCCGAGCTGATTGGCGATAAACAGCTGTGAAGAAGATTCATCAAGAAGAAAATACCGCGGAAATCGGCCGCCGCTCGAACAGCGTCCGCAGAACGTAAGCTCCGAACCGTCGGCACCAAGTGAATACCATGCGATTTCATCGGTTCCGCGGACACATGTGTACAACATGTTGTACTGTTCGGATACCTGAAGATGTGCAGTAAGGATCGTGGAACCCTTGCACTCAGTAGTGCTTGTACAAGAAACAACTGAAGCAACGCCGTTTTCATTAAAACAAAGCGTGAAAATTTGATTACTCAGTTCGGCGCTGATGTACATGAATCTGGAATTTGGATGAAAATCCATGTGACGGGGCCCACTGCCGCCAGGTAATTGGATATATGGCTGTTCGATATGCTTGTTCAGACGCCCGTCCTTTTGAATGTCAAACCGATATAGACGGTCGCCTCCAAGATCTGCGGCAAATAGTTCCCGTCCGTTGGGCGATAATCGGCAAGAGTGAATGTGAGAAGCGCTTTGCCGGGATTTTACCGGTCCACCCCCATGAAAATACAATGTTTGAATAACTTCCAAATGACCGTTGTTATCTGATACAACGGTGAGTGTACCAGAGTCATAATTTGAAATGTAGATTTTATGTTCTGGCGAAACACAAAGATGGCAGCTGCCTTGCGCTTCAAATGCTACTTGTTCAGCAAAATAAAAACTTTTGCCGTCTGGAATAAAATGTGTTAATAGCCCCTGAGGACCCTCGTCCAAAGCATAAAATCCACCATATCCGTCTGCGCAAAGAAAAGACGGATTATGTACGGAAAGAACAGTGTTCGCAAATGGCTCAGCGCCTTCAGTACTGTTGAACAGTGCAATACCGGATCCGGGATCAGCAGGCAACCAAGCCGGGAATTCAGTGTATTCTCCAATCAGCAACACAATCAGCACCTCGGATATCGTCACTTAAACATCACTTAAACATCGCAATTATATTTTAACATTATTTTATGCGTAATCAATTGGAAAATGTAATCAAAAAGCGAGAAAATACTTGTGCAAAGTGACACTATGCATTCTTTGCATCGGATGCATTGACCTTTTCAACAGAACATGATATGATAATAAAAAATAATGTTTGATTGTGCTCGAGGTGATGTTTGATGCTCGCGTATCAGAGAGTCTACAAACAAATTCTTCAGGCCTTAAAGGATAATACATATCCAATCGGGTCTCTTCTTCCCGCAGAGCCGGAATTGGAGAAGATATACGGCGTTAGCCGTACAACAGTGCGACGTGCGATCGCGCAGTTGGCTGAAGAAGGATATGTTAAAGTAAAACAGGGGCATGGGACCATCGTTTTGAAGAGCATCTATCCGACAGATGCATTCGAGTATTCCAGATTGCATCATTTCGAAGACGTTCTTTCAATTCGTCACGTAAATATTCCCAATCCAGAACAAATGACCGCTCGGGGAATGTATATTGATTCGGTTGCGTCAGATGAGACCATTTCTCAAGTTCTTGAAATCCCGGTGGGAACAATGGTATACCGGATCCAACGCATTTTTTACAGTGGAGATAATCCACTGATGTTTTTGAACAACTATCTGAGAATGGACTTTTTCCCGAATCTCGACCGTTGGACAGAGCAATTTTGGAATTTATACCCGTTTTTGGTTCAGCATTATAATATTCAGTATCAGGGATGTTCCGAATATATTTCTGCCGTATCCGCGGATTTGGTGGATGCGCAGATTCTCCATATCAATCCGGGTGTACCCTTGCTAAACAGTAGAAGAATCGCAAGATGCAATCTTGGACCGCTTGAATATGCTGTTCTTAGAATTCGTACGGATGTTATGGAACTGTGTATTACTATGGGGCCTAATTTGGAATCGAACTCTTTGAACTAATAAAGAAATCCAAGCAGAAGCTTTGTGTAAACGTGAATGAAAATCCAACAATCAGAACGAAAAAGGAAGTCCGTGCTAAGCTTTTCAGCTAAGAACGGATGCTTTTTACATTTATACAAATGCGCATTTTGCCCGAAATTTCTATTATGCGTTTCTTTTTCGAGGTGTCTATAATCGAATTCTTTGACGAGCATACAAAAGGAATTTCCTAGAAACTGCACAAATCCCTTTCTTATGCAGCTTGGAAAAGTTGTATTTGTGTTTTCTAACGACAAAGCTGTCTTCGCTCCAGACTTTCCGTTTTCTTATTTTATGGAAGATTGCCTATTCAATTTTATATTTTTCGATATTGTTTAGCGTAACCGCGGAATCTCCATAAAATGGGGAGGCGCGAAATCGGATGATAAACTACAGTTACATTCCGATTCCACCCAAAAGAATTGATCCCTTCCGTTCTCTCCCCTAACTTTCTGTAAATTACTGCCACACAAAAGAATCAATTCAAAGATCCGGGAACTAAAGCGTGTAAAAATTATGTATATCACAGAAAAAGCACAATAAAAAGTAAGCGTCAAAAGGGTCAAACAAAAGCAAAATCCCGGCTCAGTCTTGAGCCGGGACCGTACGGTTACTTTGCCTTACAAATATCAGGGGCCTGCCAGGGCAGCAGCTTTTGGATTACTGCCGGATCGGCCATATCCAGGCCGCAGGCTGTTTGCAGCAGCCAGGTGAGATACCGGTAGGGATCCAGCTGGTTTTCCAAAGCTGTCTGGATCATGGAAAAAATAACTGCACTTCCGGTAGCTCCCTTGGGAGTATTGGCAAACAAAAAGTTCTTGCGGTCAATCACAAAGGGCTTTATACTTCTTTCGGCACGGTTGTTGGAGATTTCCAGCCGGCCATCCCGCAAGTAATTCACCAGGTACGGCCACTGCTCCTTCAGGTACGTAAGGGCTTTCCCCAGGGCAGACTTCGGCGCCGCTGTACGGGTATTTGCCCACGCCAAAAAAGCGTCCAGAACAGGCTTTTCCTGTTCCAGTCGCTGCAGATATCGTTCTTGAGGCGACAGATCGCTCAGGGACTGTTCCAATTCAAACAGCTTGCTGCAATACGCCAAGCCCTGGGCAGCTGAACCGCTCTTTGCCTTGCCTTTGGGCAGGGATTTCACCGCTTCGTCAAACTTGCGTCTGGCATGTGCCCAGCAGCCAACTACAGTGATTTCCTCCGGAAGACTGTGGTATCCGGCATAGCCGTCCGTATGGAGGTATCCCCGGAAGCCGGCAAGAAACGCTTTCGGATGTTTGGCGCCCCGTCCCGGCTGGTACTCGTACAGCACAATGGGCCTGTCTGTGTCTGCGCCTGTTCGGTACAGCCACATATAGCTTTCGCTCTGGGGGGCTCTGCCCGGCTCGCGAAGCACCTGCAGCGTCGTCTCGTCTGCATGGAGAACCTCTCTTCCGAGCAGTTCTCTGTGCAGTTGTTCATATACGGGGGCCAGATATTCTTCTGCCGCTCGCAGGATCCAGTTGGACATGGTCTGCCGTGACAATTGGATCCCCTGGCGATGCAGCTCCTGCTCCTGTCGGTACAGCGGACTGCCCATAACAAACTTCTGGGTCATAATATGGGCAATGGCCTGCGGTGTGGCAAAGCTGCCGGCAATTACACTCTTCTCCCGGGCAGCTGCAGCAACAGGAGTTTCAATGTTTTCTTTGCTGCAGGTCTGGCAGGCATAGGTGTGGTAGCGGTGCTCTTCCACAACGAAGCGAATGGGCTCGATGCGAAGCTTTTTTACCACTTCCACCCCAATTTCAGAAAGAGTATCCCCGCAGGCCGGACATACCAGAGCTTCTCCTTCCAGACGGTGTTTCACCACCTCGGTGGGAACTCCCTCTGGAATGCTGTCCAGCGTGTATTCGTGCTTTTTGCGGCGCTTGTGCGCGGCCACAACAGTAGCTTTTTCTTGCGGATCCTGTGCGAATACCTCTGCTTCATTGAACAGAAAACTCAGCTGCTCGGCAACCGCTTCATCGCTCTTTTCCGAGGATGTCCCAAACTGCTTGTGCCGCGCAAGCCGCAATGCTTCCATAAGCATATCCACACGCTGTTCAAGCGCAGAGACACGTCGGCTCTGCGCTTGAAGTTCTTCGTATTCCGCACGGGAAATGGTGACCGTTTCCGTGTTGCTTGTTCTGCAATGTTCTGTGTTTTTCATACTTGCTATTATACCATATCCACGAAAAAAACGCACAGAACAAACTCAAAAAAGCAGACCCTTTTAAAAGATTTCCAGACCGCTGACAGGCTTGTGTGCTTTCGGCTGGTCTACACTCAAACCCTCCATGAGCCAGCGATACTGCTGCGGTGTCAGCATTCTGGCTTCACTCTCATTTCTGGGCCATTGAAAGCTGCCCCTCTCCAATCGCTTGTACAGCAGCACAAAGCCGTTGCCCTCCCAGTACAGAGCCTTGATCCGGTCCCGCCGTCTGTCGCAGAACAGAAACAGCGTATTGGTAAAGGGATCCAGTGAGAACTCCTGCTGCACCATGGCAGCCAGTCCGTCGATCCCGCGCCGCAGGTCCGTATACCCGCAGGCGATATACACCTTTTCGGCTCCTGTGAAGTCGTTCAGCATGACTTTAAAACCCGCAGCACCAGCTCCACAGTTTGTGCATCTGCACCGCTGTAAATCTCCGCCTCTGCTCCTGCGACGCGCACGGTGACCGCAATGTTCCCGCCGGGCTGCGGCTGTGGAGTGATTTCCGCAAAGTGTACCTGCTGTGTTTGGATTAATTCGAATACTTTTCGCTGCCATTTGTAATAGGTGGCTTCGCAGATGTGGTTTTCCCGGCACCACGATTTTACTCCTTGCCCACTATTCCGGCAAGCTGAGATCCGCTCGGCCCATACAGCCAGTTTCTTTTCCTGATTCAGTGTCTGTAAGTTTCTTTCCACCCAAACGCCTCCATATCCGGGCTCTATGCGACTGGCGTATACTATCCGCCAGTCGTATATACTCGCCCTTTCTATATGCAGACATTATTTCATCCTTCCGCAGAACTTACAATACGGGGCTGTTTTGACGCTTACTCACGCATTGCGTCATATGTCTGCCCGACCACAGCAACCGCAATTTTTTCCTTTGCCATAGCCGCAGTGTTGCCAGTGGCCAAAAGCCGATCAAATGTGATTCTGGTGATGGGCGGATTATTTTCCCGGAGCTGTTTCTCAACCACATCAATGAGCAGCTTTTTCAACCGAGGATTTGTCTTTTCTCCCATGAGATCCTCCCTCTTACATACCACCAAAGATTTGTATATTATTCTCAAGTTCCTCTTCCGCAGGAACCATCTGTGGGAAGTCGATACCGTCGATACAGCTTTCATAAAGATAATCCTTTATTTCCGCCATATCTCCGCTTTCATAGTACTTTATCAGCAGCATCGTAAAGTCCCTCTGCTTTTCAATAGGTACAGAAATAATCCCGCAACCTGAGGCAATCATTTCAGCATTCCCAGCTAACATAGCGGTACGTTTATTTCCATCCAAAAACATCTGCTTTCGCATAATATACAGCATAAGGGTTAATGCCCGTTCAGTCGGCTCCGGTATTTCACGGATCCGCAGCAAATCCGCCTTGATTTGAGACTCAATAGGCATCTCTGGCCTCCACGTCGTTCCGCCGATTGTGACCGGAACATTCCGTATAAACCCCGCATTGTAGACCAAATTGTCACCGCCTACCAGACGATTAATCTGACAAACGAAAGAATAATCCACAGGACAGTCCAGACTATCCAGCACAAACTGCCATGCATGCTTTAGATTGTTGACCGCGATGATGTCCTTGACCGACACTCCTGCGACACTCAGCCCGTTAAAAATAGCCTCGGTGTCTGGATATGTTACGGCAAGCCCCTCTAGATGAGCACTCTTCCAAATATAATCCACGATGTTGCGTTTTGCCACAAAGACATTCTGTTCCACAGTCATATGATATTTTGATTGCATCCATGTCACCCCCAGCGAGTTATGTTGAATTCCTGCCCCTTATTTTATCACGGTATGGAGGAAAAGACTAGGTTTTTATAATAGTAAGTTTGTACACAGGCGCTGACCGATCCAGTTCCCTGAATTTACATCATTTCCCAGCATACAAACCCAATAGACCTCAAAGATAAGGGCTATTGGGCTTGATTTTCTTTTTGCTACAGCCCCATCGCCTCGGCCAGCTTCTCCTGTGCGAGCTTTTTGTTCTTGTCGAAAGCATGGCTGTAAATGTCCAATGTGGTGCTGGGCTGTGCGTGCCCCAGCAGCCCCGCCACAGTGCGTACATCCACACCCTGAGCAATGAGCATGCTGGCGTTAGTGTGCCGCAGGCTGTGCACGTTCAAATTGTCCGGCAAATTACCCTCCCGCAGAATCTTTTTGAACCGGAATGTGAATGTACTCGGCACCATCGGATCCCCGCCGGGCTGCCGGAACAGATAGTCCTCTTCCTCCAGTTCCCCTCCACCACGCTGTTCTTTCTCCCACGCACTTTCTTTTTGCCAGACACGAAGCAGTTTGCAGAGTTCTTTCGACAGATATACCACCCGCACCCCCGCACGGGTCTTCGGTTCTTTCACCAGGATCGGCTGGCCGCTCAGCTTAACTACATTGCGCCGGATATGCAGCGCCCGCTGGCGCCAGTCGATGTCCGACCACCGCAGGCCGCAGGCCTCGCCCCTCCGCATGCCCGTGGCGAGGATCAGCTTGAAATAGACCTCGTATTTCAGGCTCTGGCCTTCCAGCGCTGTGATAAGCCTTTGCACTGTTTCCTCATCCGCCACCGGCCGCTCCTGCGGCGCGCCTTTCTTCCTGTATGCCCGCCATGCAGGATTGTGCGTGATATACCCTGCCTCCACTGCATCGGACAGGATCCCGCAAAGACAGGAATGGATGCCCTCCACTGTTTTTTCAGCCAGCAGTCCGCCTGTCTTCCAGTTCTGTTCCGAGCGCATCGCGTCGTAGAAAGCCCGTAAAATGTCCTTGTTCAGCTCTGCCAGCTTGTAATGCCCCAGCGCTGGCAGGATTCGCCGGATATCCTGCTTATCCCGCACCAGTGTGCTGGCCGCCAGTTTCTTTGGCGCCACCTGCTCCAGCCAGACGTCGATGTATTTTGCCAGCGTGATGCTCCGGTCCACAGGCTCACCGGGCGTTCGCTTCACCTCCCGTTCGTAAAGGACCGCCTGTTCATTGAGCCATTTCTCCGTCTGTTTTGCCGTCAGCCCCTTCGGCGGATGCACTGTCTTTTGCGCCGGCTTCAGCCGGTTGCCCTGGTAATCGTATCCCCGGGATACCACCAGCAGATAACTGTTTTCCCCGCGCTTGCGGATGCTTGCCATATTGACCACTCCTTTTGGGTTTCTGACACAAAGCATACCGTCAGCTGTGCTCAATAGCCAGCTCCAAACCCGCTATTCTACAATACCAACGAAAACATTTGGCATTACCAACACAAAAGCGGCAGCGCCGGTATGTCTCACACCGGCGCTGCCGCTTTCATTCAATTTTTGGACAGACATATTTAAATAATGCAAATATTTTCCAAATCTTAAAAATGTTCATGAAAACACACGCGCCTGTTCTATACGTTGAACAAGCGCGTGTGTTTTAAGAATCCACACATTAGCGAATCCTCGGGACTGTTCATAGCTGCTGTAATATCACCTCACCAGCAATGCCATGCAGGATGCTGGCATCCTCGTCCTGGGCCTTATACAACGCCACACCTAGTTCCTTGGCCGACACTAGATCGCATACCGTGTCGAAAAAGGCAGGCAGCTGTTCAATAAGGCTGCCGCCCAAGATGACCGCTTCTAGGCTCACCATACGCAAATAATTCACGATACCTTTTGCCAGAATGGTCGCCGCCTGCTGCAACTGTTCCTGCGCCAGCGCATCACCTTCCTGCGCCGCTTGACACACATGGGAAAAGTGCAATTCATCCAGATAAGCTCCCATACTGCTGAAACAGCCCCGCCGCATCGCCTGTACGCACTGACCCACAATAGCGTGCGTAGAAACGTATGCCTCCAGGCATCCGTATTCCCCACAGGTACACTTGCGGCCATCCACATCGATAATCATGTGAGCCAGCCCGTCCAAAATTACTGAGGAGTTGCTGTCCAGCTTTCGGTTCAGAATCAGTCCGGATCCGATGCCTGTTCCTACGGTTACATAAGCTAAGTTGCGGTATTTTTCATAGTAATCACGTCGATAGTGCCCCATTAGAGCGGCACGTGCATTGCAGTCCAGCAGCACAGGCAAACCCAAAGCCTGTTCGGCCAGTGCTTTAATGGACACCCGCCCCCAGCGGGGCGAGGCAAAGTGAAGCGGTCCTAGCATGGCCCCCTCCTTGTAGTCCAATGGTCCCACTGCAGCCAACCCTACGCCACGCAGGCTGGTGGGCGCGATGCCTAGCTGAGCGCACATGGTGGCCAGATCAGCCTGTACAGTAGCAACCCATTGTTCGGGGGTAAGACTTGGTTCAATGACATGACGGCGGCAGGCCAGCAGCCTGTCGGAAAAATCCAGCACCGCACAGGAAAAAGTGGTGCGAGAAATGTGCAATACCGCCACCTGCCCCAAATCTCCATTCAGGGAAAGCAGGTCGGTAGGGCGGCCCTTGCCACTCTCCTCGCCAGTACCCGACACCACCACATAACCGTCCCTCATGAGCTCGTCAATGATACGATACAGCGTGGGAGGGGTGTAGCGACTCATTTTCAGCAGACATGGGCGCGACACTCCCTGCATGGAGTAAATGGTGCGCAGTATCTTTTTGCTCTTGGGATTATTCATGGCTAAGCGGTATGCCTCCCCTTTCAGCGCAAAGCAGAGTATTGTGGGTTAAACGAACCGGGCTCAAACCCGACAGCCGTATGGACCTTCAACTGCCCCGCACCTGTGACCCCCGCAAAACGACCGTCGGTCTGAGGACGGCAGTTGCCCGCGAACCAGTTATCCAAGCGCTTCTGTAAACAGTGTACCAGCGTCCTGTCAGCTTTGTCAACCAGATTTTGGCACTCGTCCGGGTCATCCAGAAGATCATATAGTTCGTCCGGCCCGGTAGGCCAGCGGCGGATATATTTCCAGCGTGTGCCGCGCAACGCACGCACCGCACCGTATTCATCATAAACCACCACGCCCGGACCGTCTTCCCCCTCGGAGGGCGGTTCTGGCGCGCCGCGCAGAAGCTGCGCAAAACTGTGGCCTGGCAGGTGTGTTTCGGTGTGGGACACGCCCGCAAAGTCCAGTAGCGTGGGAAACACGTCATAGGCGCTGTACAGTCCCTGCAGTTGTGTGCCGGCAGGCACCGTGCCCGGCATACGTGCCAGAAATGGCACCTTGATGGAACTTTCATACATATTGATGGGATTTGTACCATTACCTTTTCCCCAGATACCATGATGGCCGCAATTGAAGCCGTTGTCACTGGTGAATACCACCAGCGTATTACCGGCCAGACCCTCTTCGTCCAGCGTGTCCAGCAATTGGCCCACGCCCTCGTCCATGGCAGTGGTGGCGGCAAAATAGCCGCGCAGCATGGCCAAGCGATCTTGGTCGAACTCCTCGAAATCGATTTGCCAGGGGTGACGTGGGAGCATCGGGCAACTATCGAAGGTACAGTCTCGGTACAGCTCCAGGTAACGCCGAGGGTGGCCCTGCAGCCAGGGCGTGTGAGGAGCAGTGTAATGCACACTTAGGTAAAAGGGGCGGGCCGGGTCGCGCCGGTGCAGAAACTCTACCGCATCGCGTGTAATGGCGTGAGTGATATAGCCCGGTTCGTGCACCGGTATCCCGTCACGAATCATAGGTGCATCCTGGTAACTGCCGCCGCCATACTGATGAGCGTACCAGTGTCCAAAGCCCTTTTGAGGGCGCATGCTGTCACCCAAGTGCCACTTTCCGCTGAGCGCGCACTGGTAGCCCACTTCGTGCAGATAGTCAGTATAGCCACGGAATTCCCGCAGATACTCCACTGGAAATGCGCCCGCAGTAGACATATTGCCACCATCCAGCCAGTCCAGCACGCCATGTACCGAAGGCATACGCCCAGTGAGCAGCGTAGCACGGGCCGGCGAGCACACTGGCGAGGCGCAGAAAAAATTCTGTATTACCATCCCTTGGCGCGCCATGCCGTCCAGATGAGGAGTAATGGCATCTTGGTTACCGGTGTAGCCCAAGCTCCAGCAGCCCAGGTCGTCCGCCAGAATGAACAGAATGTTGGGGTATGTCATACCTCGCCTCCTTTGCCGAAAATCGGCTTTCCCTGCAGCAGCAGGCAGCAATTGTACAGTGCACGCGGCACATGGAAAGCGGATTTTTGTAGCCCGCCCTTGTCCATGATTCGCGGCTTGCCGTCCCGGTGCAGCACCGCGTACCATTCTCCGTATTCCTCATCCCAAAAGTGACGCTTGCACCATGTATACAGGGCCATGAAATCACCCAGAGAAGCCTTGCTGCCGGTCTGGTCCGCGTGAATCAGCAGGGCACACAACACCTCGGCATGGGTCCACCATACCTTTTCGTCCCACTTGAGGGCACGGTTGGGGTCCCAGTCCACATAACGGCCCTCATGGCCCTCGTCGTCCAGCATGTGCACCACACCTCCGTAACGCCTGTCCAGGCTTTGATCAGCAGTGGCACGCACGATGCGCAACGCCAGATCTCTTTGGTCCGGCGATACCATCTGCGGGGGCAACGCGAGCACAAACCACATGCTTTCAAAGATATGCCCTGGGTTCAGTCGGTGGCCCTCCTCGGTATCCACCCCGCCTCCCTGCAGGGTGCGAAGCTCGTATACAGTGGGGCGAACCGGGTCAGCCAGAACTCCGAAGATACGGTCTAGGCAGTAGGCAATGAGTGGCTTACATCGGTTCCAGCCCAACACTGGGGCAGCACAGGCAAAGGCATTTAGCGCAATCATATACTTGCCGTGGCTGATACGCCCCGGCTGGTACTGCTGGGGAAACAGGTCTGGGAACTGGTCATTGCACAGGTTTTGGGCCGCTGCCTGAAAAGTGGCTTCCACCAGCGGCAGATCCTGTTGCCGACCGCTGGCCTGCAGATAGGCGCACAGAGCCATGAGCACAAACAGATCGGTGTACAGAGCGATGGTACCCTGCTGCACCCGTCCTTCGGCGTTCAGCAGATAGTTCCATCGCCCTCCCCCCGCATATGCGTGTCCCACCAGCCAGTCGCGTCCCTGCCTGGCCAGTGCAAGCCAAGAGGGATCGGACACAAGGTCTTGATACACACGGGCAAACAGCCAGGTCTGGCGCGCGTGTAGCCAGGTGTTTTTCTCGTTGCTCAGCAGCCGCCCTTGTCTGTCAAAATGTGTATGATAGCCTCCGTGCTCCACGTCGCAGGCGCGAGGAGTCCAAAAGCCTAGCACGTCTTGCAGCAAATGGCCCTGGATGTCCTGTAGCAAGGCCTGGCGCACAGGCTGAGGCAATAGCGTTTGCAGGTACATATCTCTCATCTCACCCTTTCACCGACCCCAGCGTCAGCCCCTGCACAAAGTCTTTTTGCAGCAGCCATACCAGAATGAACACCGGCACGATAATCGTGACGCCGGTGGCGGCCATGGGGCCCCATTCCAGTCCGCGGTCAGTGATAAATCCCGCGATAATGGCAGGCAGGGTCTTAGCCTTACGCACGCTGAGGATGGCCGCAAACAAAAATTCATTCCAAGTTCCAACAAAAGTAAGGATGGAAGATGCGATAAGCCCCGGCTTTACGACAGGCAGCACCAGCAAAAAAAAGCGCCGTGCCATGCTGCACCCATCAATCATACCAGACTCCTCAATTGCTTTCGGCACCTCTTGGAAAAAGCCCATCATCAGCCAGATGACCATGGGGAAATTAAAGCTGGTATTCAGGATAATCATGGCTGTTTTGGTATCGATCAAACGCAACTGGCGCATCACTAGGTAGATGGGAATAGCGGTAGCGATGGCCGGATACATTTTCTGCAGCAAAAACCAAAAGGCGAAAAAGCCCCTGGTCTTACGCCCCAGGGCCCCCCGGGTGAGGGCGTAGGCAGCCAGGCTGCCGAACAGCACGGCCAGTGCCGTTGCCACCAGCGTGACCACCAGCGAGTTGTATAGCCCCCGGCCCACTCCATCCTGGGTGAAAATGGTGACAAAATTTTGCAGCGTGGCCCGAGTGGGCACCAACACGGGTGGACTTGCCAGATAGTCTGCCTCATATTTAATGGCGCTTGTGAACAACCAGTACAGTGGGAACACCACCAGTGATGCGAACAGGCTCACGCACACCCACTTGGTCGGCTTTCCCAGAAAATTGGTGAGCGTGCCGCTCACTCCGTCGAATCTTCTTTTGCGGGACGTCATTGCTTATAGCCCCCTTCAATCTTGCGCGATGCGCCTGCGCACCGCCATGAATACACCGGACAACACCGACATAGCCGCGATGAACACCAGAGCCAGCGCCGCAGCGTAACCCGCATCGAAATAGCGCAGTCCCTGAGAGTAGATGTAGTTGGGCAGCATCTCGGTAGCCATGCCCGGGCCCCCGCCTGTCATTACAAACACGATATCGAAAACCTTAAAGGCATCGATCAGGCGCAACATCAGCACCAAGCAAAGCACCCGCGCCATCTGCGGCAGCACTACCCTCCAAAAACATTGCAAACGGTTGGCGCCGTCCACCAAGGCAGCCTCGATGGTGTCGCCGGGGATGGACTTGATGCCTGAGATGAGCAGGATGGAGAACCAAGGGGTCATACGCCAGATATCCACCATCATGATGGACACCATAGCCAGCACTGGATTGCCCAGCCAGTCCACTGCAGGCATCCCCACCAACGTGAACAGATAGTTCACGATACCAGTGTTTTTGTCCAGCATCATACGCCACATGGTACCAGCCGCTACCGGCGCCATGATCATGGGGACAAGCATGATTGAACGCATGATGCGCGCTCCTCGCCCGTCACCCGAGAGCATCATTGCAAACATCACACCCAAGACCAACTCAAAAAACACTGTTACAAAGGCGAACAGCATCGTGTTCTGCACACTACGGATGAACAACGGGTCGCTGAACATACGCCGGTAGTTCTCCAGCCCCAAGAAAACGGGTTCAAAGTCTGGCACATTGATGCGCACCCTCTGAAAGCTGAGAATAAAGGAATTGCCCAATGGTATTACCACCGCCACTACTACCACAGCCAAGGCCGGCAGCAGAAACAGCCATGTGGTGACGCGGTCGCTCAGGCTTTGTGCCGCCCCGGCGCGTAGCCTTTGTTGGCCGTGCTTCATGTAGATACACCTCCCGATCAACTTTAAAGAAAGCTCCCCGTGCACCCAGCACAGGGCAGGGTCCACAGGGAGCGCGTGCAACCCGCAGCTATTTGCCCAGCGCCTCGCTTATGGCGATAGCATTGGTGTTCTTACTGCCCTCGGGAGGCGGGTTGTTCTGCAAGGCCTTTTTCATTTCCGTGCTGAAAAAGCTCATGGCCTCATCCAGGCTCATCTGACCGGACATGTACGAACTGACCGCATTGGCCATGATGGTGTCCAACTCGGCAGATACAGGCACACGCCACTTGGGCAAACATTTTTTGAGTCCCTCGCCCAAGGGGCCAATCACCGAATCCTTCACCTCCGGTTGTTCCCAGAAAGAGGTCAAGCTGGGCAGCACACCAAATTCCTCATAGAACTGCGTCTGATGCTCAGGGCTTGAATACTCCTTCAGCCACTCAAAGGCGGCCTCCTTGTTTTGAGAATATTTGGACACTGCCACACACCAGATGCTCATCTGCTTCATGCCAGTGGCTTCTTCCGGGAAGGGTGCTATGGCCCAATTCCCCACGATTTTGGATTGCTCCGGGTCGTCCGCTTTCTGGATGATACCCAGAGTGGGCCAGGCCTCGCAGAAAACCGCTTTGCCCTGGATAAAAGCGTTGATGCTCTCCTCCAGACCCCAGGACAGGCCAGCCGGATCCGAGTACTTGGTTACCTCTCCCAACTGCTCCATTGCTTTACGACCGACGTCGCCGTCTACGATAACGTTCCAGTCAGCGTCGGCCACGTCGGCCCCCATAGCCCAGCTGCGCACTAGGTACAGCACAGCATATTGCTCTTTCTTTCCGGGAATAGAGATTCCATACATGCCGTTAGCCGGGTCGTTGAACCTGGCGGCCATCTCCATATATTCTTCATACGTAGTGGGAGGCGTTTCAATAAGGTCGGTACGGTAGGCCATCATATTAGGGGTAGGTGCTTTTGGAAAACCATATAGAACTCCATCCCAGCGGCAGGCATCCAGCACACTGGGAATAAAGTCTCCGGTGTCTATGTCACTGGCCTCAACATAGGAATCAAGCGGTTCCAGATGAGGTGCGAACTCGCCCAGCCAAGACAGGTTCACTGCTACTACGTCGTAGCTGCCAGCCTGGCTGGCAAAGTCCAGCATAGCAGTCTCGTGGAATGAAGCGAAGGGTACATCGTTCACTTCTACCTCATAGCCAGTCTTTTCCGTGAACTCCTCCGCCATGGCGCGAGCTGAATCCGCATAGGGACCGGACATGTACAGGATGCTTAGCTTGCCTTTTGTGCCGGGCTCCGTGTCCTCACTGCTCTGACTGTTACCCGGACCGGAGACTGAACCAGAAACTGAACTGCAGGCAGAGAGCAACAAAACAAGAGACAAAAATAGTGCAAGTAACTTTTTCATGTGTGACCTCCTTTAGATATTGAAATACGGACAAAAACGAGAACTAAAACCACGATTAATTCTCATTACGATAATTATTATAGCGATAAAAGCAAAAAAAATCAATAAAAACGGAAAAAATATTATCAATAAAATAAAAAATCGTGGTCTTTTTAGTGACGACTATCGCACCCGATAAAAAATACAGCCACGAACCACACCCACAATAAATATCTTTCCACGAAATAAAGGAGCCTTTATTGTGCGCACAAGGCCCTATGTTGTCCTAACGAGCCAGCACCACGCTGAACGATACCGCTGTTGCCGTTTTATCTATGTCGCCTTCTGAGGATTGAAATTGCAAATCCATTTGCTTGGACGGCTGGTGAAAAGAGTTTATCACGTAACTTTAATCTTCAAACTTTACCGTGCTCCCGTAAAGGCGATGGCACAAGCCAAAGCAGTTTGCGAGTAATTTGGTATTCTGCCATCAGCACGGTAGTACAGGGAGTTGCTGCGGGTGAAAAAGATGCGCGCGAACGGGGAAACAATCGACACACTCATCAAAGACTGGGTTACACAAAATACCAAGATGGAACGGCAGATTGCCCAGCTGCAGAAGCGGATATCTGTCCTCAAATGGGAAATGCCCCGCGCTGGGCCTGAACAGCCTGTATCACATGCTGAAGGCTCACCATTCCTGCTCACGTGAGAAGATCCATCGGCTGATGAAAGCCGTAGGAATCCTACTCTATGCACAAAAAGCTTACAAAGCCACCACGAACTCCCGCCATCGCCATCCCATCGTGTCCAATCTGTTGAAACGCCAATTCTCTTTACTTCATTAATTTATGGATAGGCTCTAAATTATTGATTCCATAAAAGGAATCAAACCTTCGTAAAACACCATTTCCTTTGAGTTGTTCAAAAGCAACGTCTGCCATAGAATAAAAGACATGGGAGATATCCCATGTGTTATCAAAACTTTAAAGTCTGACGAAATACGGCAATATTACGACAAAAAGCAATAGCCTCAGGCCTTCTATTTATTGGCGGTGGTAGACTACCCGAGTTGAGAGGACAGACTGCCTTTGTGCAATGCCTACAACGATATGCGCAAACAAAAATTCGCTGACTCCATATATCCCCAAAACATTCTCACCTTAGCGAAAGTTAAGGAGGACGATTCAATTCTGTCTGATAGCCTCGAAAAAGCCATCCCTGAATTTAGGCGCTTTGACATTGCAGAAAACGAGATATGGCATTACCAACACAAAAGCGGCAGCGCCGGTATGTCTCACACCGGCGCTGCCGCTTTCATTCAATACTATGATGGAAACAATACGTTTGACAGACGTTCCGCCGCAAGCATCCTGCTCTCCATCTGCGGGTGGCAGTAGGTCCTTTCCAGAAAATCCGTGCTCGCATGCCCCGCGATCTCCGCGACCGTCTGCTTGCTTATCCCCTCTGCAAGCATCGTCGTGATCGCATAGTGCCGCAGCGTGTGCACATGGAATTCTCTGCTGAATCCATTCCTGTCGTAGAACCGCCTCAGCCAGTGTGTGAACGTGGCGGGGTCCGGAGACGAACCATTCTCATTGACAAACAGCAGCGCATCCTCGATGATCTCTCCCTGCGTTTCCAGATGCCACTGCCTCAATGCATCCAGCACTCCGGACATCGTCCTGCTGACCGCTATGAGCCTTGGCTTTCCATTCTTTGTCGGGCCCTCCAGCAGACCCGCTCCCCGAACACGCCCCCTGCTCCGCGACACTACGATGCATTCCCGCCGGATATCCTTCCACCGCAGCGCGCACAGTTCTCCGCGCCTCATTCCTGTAAGCATCATCAATGTAAAATAGCTTCGGTAGAGGACGGGCGCCTGCTCCAGCAGTCCGAGAAAACGTTTGGCTTCTTTGTCTGTAGGGATCTTTTGCTCCCTATACTTCGCTTCCGGCTTTCCAATGCACTGTGCGGGATTGTACGCAATGATCTGGTTTCTCTTCGCATCATTCAGCACCACCGAAACCACGCCCCAATATTTTTGCACCGTCGCCTCGCCCAGTTTCCTGCCGCTTGGCCCCGGCTGTTTTCGGAGCCTCTCCAAAAGATACTCTATCGTTATCGGACGAAGCTCTTTCAGACGGATCTGTCCGATCTCTCCATACACCCGTTCCAGCATCTGCCGGTACCCGGCGAGCGTACTGGGCGCGTAATGCGTCTGCCTTTCAAGCCATCCGCGTGCATACGCCTCAAATGTCTTTTCTCCATCCTCCGCATAACCGTACTTGAATTCCTTTTCCAATTCTTCCGCTGCATGCATCACATACTGAAGCACCGAGCGCCGGGGGATCTTTTTCGGAACATGGAGCGTCCTTGCTTTACACACCTTTCTTCCATCCGGCCGGTACCCGTTTGAGACCGTGATTTTGTACCGCCGCTCATCCAGCTGTTTCAGACTGGCCAACAGTGGAAACTCCTTATCGGCCGATATCTGGCTCAAAGAGTTCCCGAAAGAACTCTGGGTTTTGCTTGACGTCGAGCCAGCCTGCATAGCACTCGATCGCTTTCTCTACAAATTCATTGCGCGAACTCACGCCCGCCGCCCGGAGATGCCTGTCGCACAAACGGATATGCCTCTGCGTGATGGCCAGGCCGGGCTTTATCCTCTTTTCCTGATGAAATCTGTACATCGCATCCATCCTTTCATTTTTTGCATGGTACCGGCTTTTCAGCCGGTTTGGTGTCACGGGGAAACCGCGGTACACTGCCGAAATCCGGCTCTTTTTCGCTGTTTTGGTGCGCTCAATTGGTACCACGCCCTCATTTTGGTGTCACTCCGGTACCACGCTCAGCCCGCACTGCGGGCTGATGTATCCTCAAGACGCCGCGAAAGCGGTGTCTTCCTTTCTCCTGCTATCTTTTTCGATTGGCCCCATGGAGACCGCCCAGTTACTCACCGAGCTTCCGGCGGAGCCCGGCTTCGCCGCATCCCGGCCACAGCGGCCCTGTGAGGCCTTTTCAGGGCAGAGGCGGGCATCTTCCCGTCCCCGGTCTTTGGCGCGAAACACCGGGCAAAGCCGCGGCCTGTGACGGTTGTGACGATGGTGACGGTATTTTGGACGCCGCCCCGCTCCAAGAAATATCGTCATTTGCGTCATTACCGTCACAGCTCAGACGGATCGTCCTGCTGTCGCGTGTGCGCCTGAGCGTGTAACTCACGCCGTTTGCTTTCAGCATTCCCTTGTGCTTGTTCAGCCAGCGGCTGAGAATGTTGGGACGGAGCTCGCAGGGCAGAGCGTCATGGAGAATTTCCAACAGCTCCGATGCCGTGCCTTCGAACCGCTTTTCGTCGTGCAGCCAATCAATTACAATCCCGATCACTTCTTCGTCTGCACTCCGCGCTGTTTCTTCATCTTCTCTGCATTCCCAG
>OKSH01000685.1_pt1 | contig 34951 bp, 28 predicted proteins | sample 1601231 | NCBI WGS metagenome assembly OKSH01 (sample SAMEA3541596, study PRJEB24748) | human gut metagenome | biome: human gut; feature: human-associated habitat; material: faeces | place: China | collected 2012
TAAGGCAAAGGTCTGCAACACCTCTATCCCCGGTTCAAATCCGGGTGGCACCTCTCAGAAAGCCCTGGAAGAATAAATTTCCAGGGCTTATTAATTGTTATTTGACAAAATAAAAGAGCTGACAGCAGAAGCAAAAAAGCTCGCTGATTCCATAAGAAAATAATCAAACTTAATACACATATTCAATAAAAAAAGCAGAACCCTGCACAACCAGGCAGAGTTTTGCTTTTTTGTCAATTATTGTGAAAATAGATCAATGAAGCAGGATCCGCAGAAGCTTTTTCTGGTTCAGCTGCCAGATCAGCGGCAGAATCTGCAGAAGGTTTCTGAAGATCCATTCGGTAAAGATATAAGATCCCACCGAAGAAACCGGGAATCAGTCCGGCGTATCCACTGGCACATAAGATCACAATCAGCTTCACCATCAGTTCTGTCTGAAGTCCCAGACAAACAAGTAATCCGGCAAGAATTCCGGCTACACTCCATCCAGCTGTCAAAAGTGTAAGAAAAACAGCTGGCGCAGGGGCCTTTTTTTTATTTTGATCTAAGTGATTCCATAGTGTTTTATACATAATCCATTCCTCCTGTTTTGATGGAATTATACTTCTGCTGTTGTCAGCAACAGTCAGCCATAATATTGATTTCCTTTATCTGTATCTGTCTGTATTATAGAAAAGAAATGTAAAATACAAATGCGCAGGAATGAAAAATTTTTGTAAAATATAAGTAGAAATTGCATTTTGAATTAAGAACCGATATACTTATAAATATAGTTATTGATAATATTCGATCACAGCCGAAAACATTTTTCTATAGCTGTGATACGTGAGTGAGAGAATTAAAAGGGGGCAGATAAAAGCCCCCTGAAATCATATAGAGAGCAAAGAGGAGGGGTGGAAATGGAGCATACGGAAGATTATGTGAAGCTGGAGAATGTATCCAAAATATATGGCTCAAAAGAAGTGAAGATCATAGCAGTGGATGAGATCAGCTTCCGAATAAAAAAAGGAGAATTTGTGGTTGTGGTAGGACCCAGCGGTGCCGGAAAGACGACGGTGCTGAATATCCTGGGCGGAATGGATAAGGCCACATCCGGCAATGTCTGGATCGATGGAAAAAATATCGCAAAATATACAGACCGGCAGCTGACCGGATACCGGCGGAAGGATATTGGATTTGTATTCCAGTTTTATAATCTGGTGCCAAATCTGACTGCATTAGAGAATGTGGAGCTTGCTCTTCAGATCTGTAAGGATCCTCTGGATGCCAGGACAGTTCTGGAGGAAGTGGGTCTGAAGGAGAGACTGACTAATTTTCCGGCACAGTTATCCGGCGGTGAGCAGCAGAGAGTTTCCATAGCCAGAGCTCTGGCGAAGAATCCAAAGCTTCTGCTCTGTGATGAACCTACAGGAGCGTTGGATTATCAGACCGGCAAGGCAATCCTGAAGCTCCTTCAGGATACCAGCAGGGAACGGGGCATGACGGTTATTGTCATTACTCACAACTCTGCACTGACACCTATGGCCGACCGTGTGATCAAGATCAAAAACGGCAAGGTTTCCAGGATGACCGAAAATGCACATCCCACACCAGTGGAAGAGATTGAATGGTAGGTGACGGAATGAAAGCATTGCACAAAGATTTCTGGATGGAGATCCGGAAAAGCAAAGCACGTTTTATCTCGATCTTTCTGATCGTGGCACTGGGCGTTGCATTTTTTTCCGGGATCCAGGCGTCTTCTCCGGATATGAGATATTCCGGAGATGCCTATTATGAAGCGGCAAAGCTGATGGACCTGAAGATCCAGGGAACACTGGGACTGACTGAGCGTGATGTAAAAGCGGTATCAGATATTGACGGTGTGGAACTGGCTGAGGGCGGTTACTCTACGGATGTTATGAGTGGAGAGGACGATGCCAGGAAGGTTCTTCATCTGGAATCCATCAGCAGCAATTTTAATCTGCTCACAGCAGATGAAGGAAGGATACCGAAAAAAAGCGGCGAGATTTTTCTGGACAAGCCATTTGCAAAGAATCGGGGGTATAAAATCGGGGATACCATATCCGTCAGGGAGGATGGAGACAGTGAGCTTCTGAAAAAAACAACCTATACAGTTGTGGGAATCGGAAGCAGCCCTCTTTATATTTCGTTTAACAGAGGAAATACGACTCTTGGATCCGGTGAGGTCAGCGGCTTCGGATACATTCTTCCTGAGGATTTTGAACAGGAAGCTTTTACCCAGATCTATGTTATGGTTCATGAATCCGGGGATGTGATCAGCTATACCGATGCCTATGACAATCTTATCAGGAAAATACAGAAGCGTGTGGAAGGCATCGAAAAAGAACAGTGCAGCCTGCGCTATGATGAGATCATCACAGAAGCCAATGAAAAACTGGATGATGCCAGAAAAGAGCTTGAGGACGGAAAAAAGGAATCAGAGGAAAAACTTGGCGACGCGAAGAAAAAGCTGGATGATGGGCAGAAGAAGTATGATGATGGAAAAAAAGAGTACGAAGATGGAAAACAGCAGCTCAGCGATGCAAAAAAAGAACTGACCGACGGAAAACAGCAGCTTGCTGACGGAAGAAAGCAGATCGAAGATGGATGGTCTCAGCTTAACAGCGCAAAACAGCAGGTGGAAGACGGTCTGTCCCAGTTAAATGCTGCCAGATCCCAGCTTGCCGACTCCGAAGCACAGATAAATGGGAAGCAGTCAGAGCTGACTGCCGGATATGAACAGCTGAATGCCGCAAAACAGCAGGTAAGTGACGGTGAGGCTCAGCTCCGGGAAGCGGAGAAAACACTGAAAAGCAAACAGGCTGAGCTTGACAGTGGAAGAGAACAGCTGGAAATGGGAAAGAATACGATCAAAGAAACAAAGGCTGCTCTTACCAGTCAGAAGGAACAGTGTGAGGCAGGACTTGTACAGGTTTCCGAGGGAGAATCCCAGATCAGTTCCAGTGAAGAAGCCCTTTCCGGGCAGCAGGCACAGCTGGATGAACTGACCAGTCAGAAAGAGGCATTAAGCAGTCAGGTGGCGGAGCTGCAGGCGCAGTATGACGCCGGTGCGGAAGCAGGAAAAACTGAGGAAGAGCTGGCGGAGCTTTTCACACAGATTCAGACATTAAATGGTCAGATCAGTGCAATGGAAGAACAGATAAATGCCGGTCAGGCACAGATCGACGGGGCGCGGTCAGAGCTTACTGCAAAAAAATCAGAGCTGGCCCAGACAAGAGCTGAACTGGAGAGCAGCCTAGGTCAGATCAATGAGGGCTTCAGCCAGATCAAAGAACAGGAAGAAACACTTTCCGGGACAGAGGCACAGCTGAACAAAGGCCAGGAAGAACTGGATAAAGGGAAAAAAGAGCTGGAAACAAAGAAAGCAGAGCTTTCAGCGGCAAAAGAAGAAATTGCGGCAAACCAGGCAACTCTGGATGATGGCCAGAATCAGCTGGATTCGGCCAGAGTCCAGCTCAGCTCCGGGAGGCAGCAGCTGGAGGAAAAACAGGCCCAGTTAAATGCCGGTCAGGCAGAAATCCAGGCCAACACAGAAAAGCTTACCAGCAGTCAGGCTGAACTGGATGCAAATGAACAGAAACTCCTGGACGGAGAAAAGGAAATCCGAGAAAACGAACAGAAATTAAAAGATGCAAAAAAAGATCTGGAGGACGCAAAAAAGAAGCTTTCCGATGGAAAGAAAGAATATCAGGATGGCAAAAAAGAGGCCGATGAAAAAATTGCGGAAGCCCAGCAGAAGATCGAGGATGCCCAGAAAGAGGTGGATGATATTGAAACACCGGAGTGGATCATCACAGATCGTAATGACCTTCCGGAATATTCGGATTTTGGTGATAACGCAGAGCGGCTGAAAAACATCGGAAAGGTTTTCCCGATGATATTCTTCCTTGTAGCGGCTCTGATCAGTCTTACCACGATGACACGAATGGTGGAGGAGCAGCGAACCCAGATCGGAACCATGAAAGCGCTGGGCTACGGAAAGGCATCCATTGCATCCAAGTACCTCAGCTACGCATTTCTGGCTACAGCAGGCGGAAGCGTCGCAGGAGTACTTTTCGGAGAAAAGGTTCTTCCGTATATCATTATCCAGGCCTATGGGATCATGTACTGGAATATTGGCGATCACATGAAGCTGGATTATGAGTTACAATATGCACTGATCGCTTCCGGAGCAGCGGTGATCTGTACTATGGGCGCTACACTGTTTTCCTGTGCAAGAACCCTGGCAGAAACACCGGCATCTCTGATGCGTCCGCCTGCACCGAAAGAGGGAAAACGGATCCTTATTGAACGGATTAGCTTTATCTGGAAGCATCTGAGCTTTTCCTGGAAATCGTCCATGCGAAATCTCTTCCGTTATAAGAAACGTCTTTTTATGACCATTTTCGGAATTGCAGGAAGCATGGGACTGATGCTTGTAGGATTCGGACTTTATGACTCCATTATGGATATTGCGATTCTTCAGTATGATCAGATCCAGCATTACGATGCCATGGTGATCAATGATGAGGATGCCACAGATAGCCAGGAAAAGGATCTTCTGAAATTCCTGGACGAAAACAGCGAGATCGATCACTATACCCGTGTGCAACTCACCAAGATGACGGCACCAAAAGAAAAGGGAAGTGTCAGTATCTATGTGTATGTTCCGGAAAATACGGAAAATTTTAAAGAGGATGTAACGTTACGTGACAGAAAGTCCCACGAGCAGTATGAGCTTACCGACGACGGAGCCGTGATCTGTGAAAAAACAGCTTCACTTATCGGTGTGAAAACAGGAGACGAGATCACCCTGGAGAAAGATAACAGAAAGTATAAAGTAAAGATCACTGCTGTCACAGAGAACTATATGGGACACTACGTTTACATGACCCCATCCTGCTATGAAAAAACATTCGAAGAGAAACCGGAGTATTCAAGTACAGTATATACTATGAAAGAGGATGCAGAGAGTGATCTGGAAACTCTTGGAAATGCGATCCTGAAATATCCGGCGGCTTTAAGTATCAGCTATACAAGCAGCACGGCAGGTCAGGTAGAGCGAATGCTGGGATCCCTCGGAGCGGTGATCTGGGTCCTGATCATTTCTGCCGGAATGCTGGCATTTGTTGTACTGTATAATCTGAACAACATCAATATCACAGAGCGCCAGAGAGAGCTTGCAACATTGAAGGTCCTGGGATTTTATGATGGCGAGGTTTCCCAGTATGTATTCCGGGAAAATATCCTGCTGTCCTTCATAGGAATCCTGGCAGGCGCAGTGTTCGGAATCTTCCTCCATCGGTATGTGATCACAACCGTTGAGGTAGATGCGGTGATGTTCGGAAGAAATATCAAGCCAATAAGCTTTGTTTACAGTGGAATCATTACCTTCGGATTCTCCATGTTTGTAAATATGGTGATGCATTTTAAGCTGAAAAAGATCAATATGGTAGAGTCACTGAAAAGCGTAGAATAAAATAATAAAAAATAAGAAAGCGAAAAATTAATTACCGGAGAGGTAAAAGGATAAGGAGACGAGCATGAAAAAAGTATTATACGAGGAATTACTTCCGGAAGAATGTGTACAGAGGATAAAGGAGATGCCGGTTGCCTATCTGCCACTTGGCACACTGGAATGGCATGGTCCACATATGCCTCTTGGAGCTGACGGGATCCAGTCAAAAGAACTGTTTGTCCGGGTGGCAGAAAAGGTCGGCGGTGTGGTGCTTCCGATGCTGTTCATGGGACCTGACCGTTTATTTGATGATCGTGGAACTGTATTTTATGGAATGGATATCAATACAGAGGGTGCATTGAATACCTATTATGCCCAACAGATGAAGGGCAGTGCCTACTGGATGGAAAAGGGACTGTTTCAGGATCTGCTGCGCAGTATTTTTGCTCAGCTTTCCAGAGCAGGAGTCCGTATCGTTGTGGGACATGGACACGGTCCGTCGACAAATACATTTCAGGAAATGAAGGAAGAGGCAGAAGAAAAATACGGACTGTGCATTATGACAGCATGGACCTATGCGGATGATGAGAGACTGAAATATCAGAATGATCATGCCGGAGCAAATGAGACCTCTATTGTAATGGCTGTTCGGCCGGAGCTGGTTGACTTTGGACAGGTAAAAGAAGATGAGAGCAATCTGATCGGTATTGCAGGACGTCATCCGGTCAGAGAATCATCGGAAGCATTCGGAAATGAAATTCTGGAATATACAATGAAAACACTGATCTCAGGCATTGAAAAGGAGTACAAAACAATAAAAGAAAGATAGATACCTGTCTTGACAAAAAAAGAAAATTTCATTATAGTAGGAACATGGCAAAGGCGTTGAATAAGAGGAGTATGCAGATCTACGCTGACAGAGAGAAATGCACAGACGCAGGAGAAGCGCAGGCTGAAAGGCATTTTCAGATGGAAGACTGCAGAAGGTAGCTTAGGAGCCGGGAAACTGAAAGCAGAAATGCAGAACAGATGCTGCTGTGTAGGTTTTCACGTACCCCGCGTTAAGGGACAAGAGATAGACGGGAATAACAGATGTTTTTTCCGGATAATGAAGGTGGTACCGCGAGAATGATCGCCCTTCGCACATTAGTTATTGGCTTTTGTGTGGAGGGCGTGTTTTTTTCTTGCAGAAAACAGGAGCATTTTAAGGTTCCTATAATCAGAAAGATTCAGGAGGAAAACATGAGCAAAGAACTTGCAAAGACTTATGATCCCAAGGGCATTGAGGATCGTCTGTACAAAAAATGGATGGATAACGGATACTTCCATGCAAAAGTTAATCCGGACAAAAAACCTTTTACAATTGTAATGCCGCCGCCCAATGTAACCGGACAGCTGCATATGGGACATGCACTGGATGAGACCATGCAGGATATCCTGATCCGTTTCAAAAGAATGCAGGGCTATGAGGCTCTCTGGCAGCCGGGAACTGACCATGCAGCCATCGCTACAGAGGTTAAGGTAACAGAGAAGCTTCGTAAGGAAGGGATTGATAAGAACGAGATCGGCCGTGACGAATTTATGAAACATGCCTGGGCATGGAAAGAGGAGTACGGCGGAAAGATCATCAATCAGCTGAAAAAGCTGGGAGCATCTGCAGACTGGGAGCGTGAGCGCTTTACCATGGATGAGGGCTGCTCCAAGGCTGTTCAGGAAGTATTTATCCGTCTTTATGAGAAAGGATATATCTACAAAGGATCCAGGATCATCAACTGGTGTCCTGTGTGCCAGACCTCTATTTCTGATGCAGAGGTTGTGCATGAGGACCAGGACGGATTTTTCTGGCACATCAATTATCCCATCGTAGGTGAGGAAGGACGTTTCGTTGAGATCGCGACCACTCGTCCGGAGACACTTCTCGGCGATACAGCAGTTGCTGTAAACCCGGAGGATGAAAGATATAAAGACCTTGTAGGAAAGATGCTGAAGCTTCCTCTTACAGACAGAGAGATCCCGGTTATTGCCGATGAGTATGTTGACAAGGAATTTGGAACAGGCTGCGTTAAGATCACACCGGCACACGACCCCAACGACTTTGAGGTTGGACGCCGTCATAATCTTGAGGAAATCAACATCTTAAATGATGATGCCACCATCAACAGCCTTGGCGGAAAATATGCAGGTATGGACCGCTACGAGGCACGTAAGGCCATGGTAGAAGACCTGAAGGAGCAGGGACTTCTTGTAAAAGTCGTTCCGCACAGCCACAGTGTTGGTACTCATGACCGATGCGGTACAACGGTAGAGCCGATGATCAAACCACAGTGGTTTGTAAAAATGGACGAAATGGCAAAAGCTGCTATCAAGACTCTGGACGACGGAAACCTTAAGTTTGTTCCGGCACGTTTTGACAAGACTTACCTGCACTGGCTGGAGAATATCCGTGACTGGTGTATTTCCCGTCAGCTCTGGTGGGGACACAGAATCCCGGCTTATTACTGCGATGAATGCGGTGAGATGGTTGTTGCAAGAGAAATGCCTGAGAAATGCCCGAAATGCGGATGCACACATATGCATCAGGATGAGGACACTCTGGATACCTGGTTCAGTTCCGCACTTTGGCCGTTCTCCACACTTGGATGGCCGGACAAGACACCGGAGCTTGAGTACTTCTATCCTACAGATGTTCTGGTAACCGGATATGATATCATCTTCTTCTGGGTTATCCGTATGGTATTCTCCGCACTGGAGCAGACCGGTGAGACACCGTTCCACCATGTACTGATCCACGGTCTGGTACGTGACTCACAGGGACGTAAGATGAGTAAATCTCTTGGAAACGGTATCGATCCGCTGGAGGTTATCGACAAATACGGCGCAGATGCCCTTCGTCTTACACTGATGACAGGTAACGCACCTGGAAATGATATGCGTTTCTACTGGGAACGTGTAGAATCCAGCCGTAACTTTGCAAATAAGATCTGGAATGCTTCCCGTTTCATTATGATGAACCTGGAGGGCAAGACAGTAACAGAGCCGGGAGACCTGAACGCACTTTGCAACGAGGATAAATGGATCCTTTCCAGACTGAACACAGTGATCCGTGATGTTACTGAGAATATGGATAAATATGAGCTTGGAATTGCCGTACAGAAGGTCTATGATTTCCTGTGGGATGAGCTCTGTGACTGGTATATCGAGATGGCAAAGGTAAGACTGTGGAAGGCAGAGGAAAACCCGGCAGCAGCAAACGATGCACTGTGGACACTTCGCACTGCGCTGACACAGGGACTGAAGCTTCTTCATCCGTTCATGCCGTTTATCACAGAAGAGATCTACTGCACACTGCTTCCGGATGAAGAGTCCATCATGATCTCTGACTGGCCGGTATACAGAGACGAGATGAATTTTGCAGATGCTGAGAAAGCAGTTTCAAGCTTCCAGGAGGTTGTACGTGGAATCCGTAACACCAGAAACGAGATGAACGTACCGCAGAACAGAAAGACCAATATCTACATCGTAGGCAAAGATGCAGAGTGCTGTGCATATTTTGAATCCTGCAAGAAGTCCTTTACAAACCTTGCGTTTGCAAAAGAGATCCACGTACAGCAGGATAAGAACGGAATCGGTGAGGATGCGGTATCCATCGTTGTGGCAGACGGTGTGGTATATCTGCCGCTGGAGGATCTGATCGACCGTGAAAAGGAGATCGAACGTCTCACAAAAGAGCAGGAGCGTCTCACAAAAGAGATCGCACGCTGCGAGGGAATGCTGAACAATCCGAATTTTGTGAACAAGGCACCAGCAGCCAAGGTAGAGGCAGAGAAGGAGAAACTTGAGAAATACAAAGAGATGAAAGAGAAAGTGAACCTGCAGTTAACACAGATGGTGAAATAACGAAGGAGTGTTTTAATGAAGTGGTGTAACTTTTTCAATAAGATTTCGCTGATACTTCAGGCTCTGGGCTGTGCAGTCCTGTACTTTGTGATCGAGGCCATATGCAGGCACTCGTTCACAGAGGCGTGGACCTACATGACCACAAGGCCACTTGTATTTGCTTATAATGCGGCGTTTATCTTTACGACGATGCTGATTGTTTATCTCTTCCGAAAGAGAATTTTCTGGCGTATATTTGTGGGCAGCTTATGGCTGTTTCTGGGAATAGTAAACGGTGTGCTTCTTCTCAACCGTGTCACACCGTTTACAGGACCGGATGTGAAGAATCTGACAGATGGACTCAGTATTGCAAAAAAATATCTGACCCGTACCCAGATGACCATAGGTGCAGTTCTTCTGGGGATTGCAGTTCTGATTCTTCTGATCATCCTGATAAGATCGCCGAAGTACAGAGGCAAGCTGAAATATAAGGTAAATATTCCGCTGGTCCTGGTCGGGGTTCTTGCATTTGGAGGAATCACACAGCTTGCTCTGGAAAAAAGAGTTCTTTCCAATTATTTTGGAAACATTGCCATAGCTTATGAGGATTACGGATATCCCTACTGTCTGGCAACGACGATCTTTAATACCGGAATCAGTGCACCGAGAGATTATTCCGAGAGTGAGATCAAAAGGATCGAGAAGTCGGAAGAAAATCTTCCGGAAACGAAAGAAGGCAGTCATCCGAATATTCTGTTTTTGCAGCTGGAGTCCTTTTTTGATCCTACGCTGGTAAATTATCTGGAACTGTCAGAAGATCCTATTCCGAATTTCAGAAAGCTGATGAAGGAGTATTCCTCCGGATATTATAAGGTACCTTCCGTAGGAGCCGGAACCGCAAATACCGAGTTTGAGTCCATTACCGGAATGAGCCTTCATTATTTTGGACCAGGAGAGTATCCTTACAAGAGCATCCTTAAGGAAACTACCTGTGAGAGCGCACCGTATGTTCTGAAGAATCTGGGCTATACTGCTCATGCAGTACATAACAATGAGGCGAATTTCTACGGAAGAAGAAGCATTTTTCCGAATCTGGGATTTGATACCTTCACTTCGGCAGAGTACATGAAGGATGAAAACCAGAAGAACCCGTTGGGCTGGACAAAGGACAGTGTCCTCACCGATGAGATCGTCAAGTGTCTGGATTCCACAGAAGGACCTGATTATGTATATACTATTTCCGTGCAGGGACATGGAGATTATCCTTCAGAACCGGTACTGGAAAATCCGGAGATCACAGTTTCCGGGGCACCTACTGACGAGCTGAACAATAAGTGGGAGTATTATGTAAATCAGATCCACGAGATGGATAATTTTGTCAAGGAGCTTACTGATAAGCTGGAAGATTATCCGGAGGATGTGGTGCTTGTCATGTATGGTGATCACCTTCCAACCATGGGACTGACCGTGGAGGATGTGGAGAATAAATATCTGTTCCAGACAGAGTATGTGATGTGGGATAATTTCGGACTTAAGAAAAAGAAAGAAAATCTTGCGGCATACCAGATGGCAGCAGAGGTTATGGATCGTGTAGGAATCCATGAGGGAAATGTTTTCAAGTATCACCAGGCAAGAAGAAACACCAAAAATTATCAGGTAGATCTGGAGACCCTGCAGTACGATCTTCTCTACGGAAAACAGTATACATATGACGGAGAGAATCCTTTTGAGCGGACAAAGATGCGTATGGGAATCTATGATACCACACTGGATTCGATTCAGGTTGTGTCTGAGATGGATCACACCTATTATATCCAGGGAACAAACTTTACGCCATCCAGCCAGGTCAAGATCAACGGAGAATGGTACGATACGGTTTACGTGAATCCTACGAAGCTGATCATTACCGGAAAGGAACTGGATGATTTTGACCGGCTCTCGGTAGTGCAGCGAAGCAACAGTTCCACCAGAAAGGCCATGACAAAGAGCCATGACCGGGCAGTTTATGCACTGCTTGCTGACAGCAAGTGGAAGCTTGACAGTGAAAAGAGCAGTTCTGATACAGGGCTAACGGAGGAAACGGATATAGCGTCAGAAACGGGATCCACAGAAGATTCCGGTGAAGAAAACAGTACAGACAACCGGTAAATGGCATAGAAAAGATACTCCGATACAAAAAATGTCGGATAAAATATTACGATTAGGACTGGACATCTTCCACCACTATTATATAATGGTATCGTAACGAACAGGAGGGGAGAAGCTTTTCTCCCCAAAAGTTCTTTACGAATACATTATAGATAAGTGATGGTTTTTTTTATGAATTACGAAGAAGCAGTTGCGTATATTGAAGATATACCGAGATTTACTACTAAGAACAGCCTGGACCATACCAGAGAATGCTTAAGAAGACTTGGAAATCCGCAGGAGAAATTCCGTGTGATCCATGTGGCAGGAACCAACGGAAAGGGAAGTACCTGTGCTTTTATCACATCGGTCCTTCGGGAAGCAGGATATTCCTGCGGACTTTTTACATCTCCTCATCTGGTGGAGATCAACGAGCGTTTTCAGATCAACGAGGAAGTGATCGATGACGATACCTTCCTTCGTGCTTTTGAAAAAGTTAAAATGCTTTCCGATGAGCTGGTTGCGGAGGGAAGCTATCATCCCACCTATTTCGAGACACTCCTTCTGATGGGAATGGTGATCTTTGCAGAAGCCGGCGTGGATTATGTAACACTGGAGACCGGTCTTGGCGGACGTCTGGATGCAACCACTGCTGTGGAGAATCCGGCAGCCTGTGTGATCACATCCATCAGCCTCGATCATATGCAGTATCTTGGAAATACAGTTTCCGAGATCGCAGGAGAGAAGGCAGGGATCATGGTGCCGGGTGTTCCGGTGATCTACGATGGAAATGATCCGGATGCGGCCGGAGTGATGCGTGAGCATGCAGAGAAACTGGGATGTCCATATTATGAGCTGAAACGGGAAGATACAGAAATCCATAAGATCACAAAGGACGGAATCAGGTTTTCTCTTAAGGACGAGATATATGGCGATACCGTATTTGATATACCGTTTATTGCTCGTTATCAGGTTATGAATGCAGCTCTTGCGGTGAAAACCATTCAGGTACTGGAAGATCAGATCCCGGTATCTCTGGAGGCGCTGAAGGCCGGTATGGCAAAAACACGCTGGCAGGGAAGGATGGAAACGGTTCTTCCGGGTGTGATCGTGGATGGCGCACATAACGAAGACGGTGTCGAGAAGTTTGTAGAGACAGCAGAACATTTCCAGAAGGAATTTCCTCTGACTCTGCTGTTTTCCGCAGTGGATGACAAGGACTATACGGATATGATCCGCACGATCTGTACCAGGATCCGTTTCCGACATGTGATCGTCACACAGGTAGGCGGATACCGTAAAGTTCCGGTAGAAGAGCTTGCGGAGATCTTCCGTGAAGACGGAGTACCGGAAGTGGAAGCAATAGAGGATGTTCCAGCAGCTTTTGAACGGGCAGTAAAGGAAAAAGGCGAGGATGGAATGCTGTTCTGTGTAGGATCCCTTTATCTGGTCGGTGAGATCAAGGCTGTGATCAGGAGGAAAAAATTATGATCGATTACGAAGAGGAACTGAAGAAATTTGAACCATGTCTGGATGTGGCAGATGTAGAAGGTGCCATTTATGACCGGGAGATCACAGATATCATGGATGTACTCCAGGAGATGCTGCGTGAGGTCAAGAGCAACAGACGTGTAAGATAAGGAGAAGTGAATGAACTGCATAAACTGTGGAGCGTTCCTGACAGATACAGATCTGGATTATTGTCCGCACTGTGGAGCCAATGTACTGATTCAGAAGAAGGTGGATTACCTTTCCAAGCTTTATTATAACCAGGGGCTGGAAAAAGCCAGCATCCGGGATCTGTCCGGGGCGATCAGCTGTCTGAAGCAGAGTCTTGCCTATGACAAACGGAATATCCGTGCAAGAAATCTTCTTGGTCTTGTATATTTTGAGACCGGTGAGGTGGTTGCCGCACTGAGTGAGTGGGTCATTAGCAAGAATATCCAGAAGAACCGAAATCTGGCTTCAGAATATATTGCCAGGCTTCAGGCAAACCAGAACAAACTGGAAACGATCAACGAAAGCATCAAGAAATATAACAATGCCCTCGCCATGTGCAGGGAAGGCCATGAGGATATAGCGGCCATCCGCCTGAAAAAAATCCTGTCCCAGAATCCCAAGCTGATCAAGGGGTATCATCTTCTTGCTCTGATCCAGATGAAGAATCAGGAGTGGAATAAGGCAAGAAGAACCCTGAAAAAAGCAGCCAGGATCGACAAGACCAATACCACCACACTTCGCTTCCTGCGTGAAGTTGACGAGCAGACGGGTGTTACCACAAAGATGGAAAAACGGCGTAAAGGCTTGTTTGGAAATGAAAAAAATGAGAATGATAATATTTCAGGAGAAATCGTTGTAAGGCCGTCGTCTTATAAAGAAAGATCAAAGATATCACTTTTCTTTACCACGGTACTTGGATTTGCGGCAGGAGCGGCAGCATTCTGGCTCCTTGTACTGCCGGCTGTGAAACAGGATATTTACAGGCAGGCCAATCAGCAGATCATACAGTACAGTGATTCTCTTTCCAGCCAGAGCGTGGAGCTTACCAAAGCTCAGGGAGAAGCTGCCCAGTCCAGTGATACGGCAGATGCAGTTGCCAGACAGGCAGAGGAAGAGCAGAAACGCAGTCAGAGCTATGAGGCTTTGTTTAATGCATACACTGCCATGCAGCAGGATGATCTGGATACAGCGGCGCTGGAACTCCAGAAGGTATATGTGGATACACTGTCAGATTCTGCAAAGGGAATCTATAATACTATCAGCGGAAAGACCGGTGTAAGCGGGACCGAGAGCGGATCTTCTGACGGAACGTCCGGTGATGACAGCAGCACAGATGGAACAGCTGGAGTTGATGCCGCAGCTTCGGATGGAGAAGATACACAGAGCTCTGACGGAGATACCGGAGAAGACAGCAGCTACAGTGACGGAGGATATGGGGATTCCTCTTACGATGGAGGCTATACAGAATAAAAAAGATCATAACTCATACAGAGGAGAAACCTCGGATAAGGGGAATGTGCGTTGGCACATTCCTCTTTTTTTACCCTTTGGTCATTAAAAATGGAATAAAAAATCAAAAATGGGGGAATGATAGAATGACATCAGGTTTTGAAAAATCCGGAACCGTGCTGACTGTACATCTTCCGGCGGAACTGGATCATCCGGCTTCTGATGAGATTCGGAGAGATTCAGACCGTATTATTGGACATAACTATATAAAAAATATGATTTTTGATTTCTCAGAGACCGTTTTTATGGACAGCTCCGGGATCGGTCTGCTGATGGGGAGGTACCGGGCACTTGGCATGAGGGGGAAATGTGTGCAGGTTATCAATGTGAACAGTCATATTGCAAAGCTTCTGCGGTTATCCGGAGTGGGAAAATATATTGAAATCTGTGGAATTGAAAAATCGGCAGGTGAACAGGAGGGTGTTTATGATGGAAAACACAAATGAAATGACGATCATTTTTGACAGCAGACCGGTAAATGAAGCACTGGCAAGAGTTGCTGTGGCTTCATTCTGTACACAGCTGAATCCTACGCTGGAGGAAATTTCGGATCTGAAGACCGCAGTATCGGAGGCAGTGACCAATTGTATCATACACGGGTATGAAGGGGAGATACATAAGATCCGGGTAGAATGTCGTCTCCGGGGGCAGGAACTTCAGGTAGATGTGACAGATCACGGAGCCGGGATCCCGGATATCAAAAAAGCCATGGAGCCTCTGTTTACCACAAAGGCGGATAAAGACCGCTCCGGTATGGGGTTTACATTCATGGAGGCGTTTATGGATGAGCTTCAGGTGGAATCGGAGGTTGGCCGTGGAACTACAGTGCACATGAAAAAGATCATCAGGAGGTAACTATGGATCGTACTCTTGTCCTCATCGGGCGTGCACACCAGGGGGATAAAGCGGCAAGAGATCTTTTGTTTGAGGAAAATACAGGACTGATATACAGTGTGGCAAAGCGTTTTCTGGGACGTGGGGTGGAGATGGAGGATCTGTTCCAGATCGGCAGCATCGGACTTCTGAAAGCAGTGGATAAGTTTGACATGTCCTATGATGTGAAATTTTCTACTTATGCAGTTCCCATGATCATCGGAGAGATCAAACGTTATCTCAGGGACGACGGGATACTGAAGGTAAGCCGTTCTCTGAAGGAAAATCACTACAGGATCTATCAGGTGAGAGAAGCACTGACGCGCCGGCTGGAGCGGGAACCTACGATGGAGGAAATGGCAGCGGAAATGGGAATTTCCATAGAAGAACTGGTAATGACTATGGAATCCGGTGCAGAGGTGGAATCTCTTCACAAAACGATCTATCAGGGTGAGGGAACGGAGATTTCTCTGATGGACAAGCTCCCGGAAAAAGAAAATCGGCAGGAAAAAGCACTGGACAGGATTTTTCTGGAAGAGATACTGGGAACTCTGGAGGCAAAGGAACGGAGGCTGATCTATATGCGGTATTTTCAGAACATGACCCAGATGGAGATTGCTCATGAGCTTGGCGTATCCCAGGTACAGGTATCCAGAATGGAAAAGAGGATCCTGCGCAGTCTGCAGGAATCCGCAGAGAAAAAATAAAGGGGAGCCATGAGAAATGCTGCTGTTTTCTCATGGCTCCTTTTTGTGGGCAGCAGATTTAGTCAGACTGCTGCTTTTTTATGAAAAAGTACATTTTTGTATTTGGAAAGTGCTCCAAGAAGGATCATACCGATCACACCGGCTGAGATAAATTCGCCGGCTCCTACTGTGAGCATCATAAACGGGATAGGAAGGTTAATGCCATATCCGTAACGAAGCACAAGAGGAACGATCACAATGTTGGAAACGATCGGCGGGATCGGGGCTGTCCATTTGCCTGTATTGCGAAGCTTGTAGGTAAAGAATGCACCGATAAGTGTGGCAATGCTTCCGAAAATGATGTCAACCGGAATCGCACCGCCAAGAAGATTGGCGATGATACATCCCACGAACAGTCCCGGGATGGCAGCCGGTGTGAAGAACGGAAGCACAGTCAGTGCCTCGGAAAACCGGATCTGAACTTCACCGAAGCTAAGTGGCGCGAATACCAGTGTCAGGACAACATATACAGCTGCTATGGCAGCTCCCTGTACCAGAAAATGAGTACCTTTGTTTTTCATGTTTTTTATTCTCCTTTAGTTTTGTTTTACGAGTGGAAGGTCACGAACACTCGGCACATTTATAGGCGGTGACCGCCGTGTAAGCCCTGTACGACCTTGGTTTTTGCGGGCTTTTGCAGCGGAATTGAGTATAGCATAAGGGGCGTGGAAATGCAAGGCACGATCCTGACTATTTGATAACCCTGGCCTGTGTGGACAGACCCTGGCTCTGAAACAGCTTTTTGTAAGAGGAAAGCCTGCTTGCCGGAACTTTTACAGTCAGTTTTTTGTAATTATTCTGACCTGCTCTTGTGAAGATATATTTACCTGAGCTTTTGGAAGCAAGACGTCCTGTCTGTATGGTGACAGAGGTAAGGGCCTTGCAGTCACAGAAAGCTTTCGTGCCGATCACAGAAACTCGGGAACCGATTTTTACAGTACGAAGACTTGTGCATCCCTGGAAGGCTCCGGCACCTATGCTTGTGATATTTCCTGAAATCGTTACCTGTTTCAGGTTTTTACAGTTTTTGAAGGCATTGGCTGCAATGGCTGTGACTTTGTAGGTTTTTCCGTTAGCTTTGACAGTGGCCGGAATCTTTGCAGTGACAGTATTGCGTGAACGCGGTCCCTTCAGGGCTACGGAAGTCCCGGTGGCGTTGACTGTGTAGATATTATAAGCATCCCGGAATGTTTTTGCAGTCTGTGGCTTTGGTGTGGCAGCAGGAGTAATCTGGAAATTTAAGGTGATGGTTCCGTAGAAATGGTTATCGCCGATGATCTTCAGAGTAGCGGTTCCTGCTTTTTTATTGTTCTGGTATGTCACATGATAATCATTGATGCCAGAGAGCTTTGCTTTTCCAAGAGTTACGGTTGGAACGGGCTTTATGTCAGAGCCTGTATAAGTATATGTTTTTTTGATCCCTGTTATAGCTGCACCGGAAATATTGCATGCGTAGCTGATATTGTTTTTCTTGGCATATGTAACTGCGTAAGAGCCGTACGGAGCATGGATCTTGCAAAAATATGCATGAGAACTGTCAGACCAGTAATAGCCGCACCACACAGCATCCGTTCCAATGCTTTTAACGGTATCAGGTATGTTGATCCTGGATAGCTTGTCACAGTAGGCGAAAGCTTCTTTTCCGATCTTTGTGACCCCTTTCTGGATGTCCACCTCTTTCAGCTCAGGAAGATAAACAAAGGCCCTTTCAGAAATACTTGTGATCCCGGGTTTTATTATGACTTTTCTGATCTGGTTTTTGATAGCTTTCCAGGAGGAATCGCTGGAGAAGGAAAACCAGCCGTTTGTTGAAGAGACCGGGTACCTGTTGTTTTCCTCTGTGGAAATAGAAAGTGGTCCGTAGCCGGAGATCGTAAGGATACCGTTTTTGAAATTCCAGGTTGCGTTGTCACCTGCGATATGGTAAGCTTTTTTGTCAGCTTTTCCGTTGTCGGAATTAATGGAATAAAAGTTCAGGGTGTTGGAGTTTGAAGCATAATAAACGACCCTGGAATCCTTTACCACAGGCTGACAGTCAGAAATCGGAGCAGCTGTTGTAAACTCTTTGCTGAGGCTCTTTCCTTTTCCGTCCACAAAAAGATAATGAAGGGTGCTGGAAGAGAGCGGATCGTTAGCGGAAGAGCTTTTCCTGTCATCGTCGGAAACGTATTCCTCCCAGGAAATCATAAAACGGTTGTCATTTATTTTGGTGATCTTTACGCCCGCAAAGCTTTTTCCTCCGCCTGTAAAGTTGGTAAGCTTCCTGGTAGCGGTTGCTTTTTCGGAAAAGTCAGATATTGGTGTGACGGACAGATAAAGATTATGAGGCGTGTTTTCAGATACCTTATCATATTTGGACTGATCGATGGAAGTGCCGACGCATAATACACTGTCAGAGGAAACAGCCATGCCGTCAACGCTTGCGTAGCAGGCCAGTGCCCACACAGAAGTACGTGAGCCTCCGTATGGCAAAAGTTCTATGGTGGTGCAGTCAAGTGTATTGCTGTCATATCTGGAAAGCTTTGTACATCGTGAACCCTCACTCTGCTCCAGTACGTAGAGATAAGAACCATGTGATTTGATATACTGTGCAAAGGAATGCCACAGATCGCAGGAAACGATCTTTCCTTTCATGGTTGCCTGGTCGATCTCGGCCATAAGGAAGCCCTGATGTCCCCGACCGACAGAGGAATCCACATATCCTTCGTGACCGGTAACAACATAGAGCCTGCCGTTGCTTTCTGTCATTTCCACACAGCCATAGTCAAAGGGCGTGCGGACCTCACCGCCAAAAAGCTCAGGGTTACTGGTAATTGCTGCCGCACCGGTTCGTTTCCAGTTTGTATCGTAGCGGATGACGCGGATAACCTCAGCGGAATCGTTTTCCTTGTTGTTTGTCTGGCCTTCTACCAGATAATATCCGTCAGATCCGGCATAAAAGCCACCCCACAGCGGAAGCTCCATGTTGATCTTGCGTTTGCTTCTGATCTTCAGATCATTATCATAGTATTCAACGCCGATAGAATTTTTCTGGTGGAAGACCCTCATGTATCCGCCGGAAACAGGAACAAGGTCAGAGGTACGGCGTAACCTGACATTGAGATTGTCCTGTGCGGTTGGCGTAAGAGAGCCTGCCCGGGCTGTCTGCGGAAACAGGATCAGACAGAAGCAAAGACAGCAGAACAGAAATAGCAGAGATGTTAATTTTTTTAGCTTTTTCATAAGTTTCTCCTTTGTATGTGTTTTTAGATGATCTTCTGTTTAGATTATAATTCATAGGACAGAATTTACAATACAAAATCGGGAGTTATGTAACTACCGGTTCTCAGGATTTCTGTAAATTCTGTTCACAAAAAACATCTTGAGGAAATACTGCCGGTGGGCAGTAACATCAGCAGCAGGAACCTTATGGAAACAGGGGCTTTTTTCTTGACAGTTTTTTGTGATATTGATAAAATATATTACAGTATATAGGTTAAAGGGGCATTGGTTTTGATCTAAATCGATGTCTCTTTATTTTATGTATCACACATATTACACCAGGGAGGTAGAAAGATGTTAAAAGTATGGATCGCAGGTGCCAACGGACAGATCGGACGGGCACTGAATGATGTTCTGGATCCAATGCAGATCGAGACTCTGAACACAGATCTTGATGAGCTGGATATCACAGACACAGATGAAGTGATCAACTTCGGTTCCATTAACCGTCCGGATGTGATCATCAACTGCACCGGTATCACAGATACCGATGAGTGTGAGAAGAATCCGGAACATGCATACCGTGTCAACGCACTGGGAGCAAGAAACTTAAGCATCGTGGCAAGAAAATGCGGGGCAAAGATCGTCCAGCTTTCCACAGATGATGTTTTCGACGGAAAGAGCAAAAAACCGTATACAGAGTTTGACGATACCAATCCGCTGACTGTTTACGGCCGTTCCAAGAGAGCCGGAGAGAACTATGTAAAAGAGTTTACACACAAACATTTCATTATCCGAAGCAACTGGGTATACGGAAAAGGCGGAAACAATTTTGTAAACCGTGTGCTGGAGACAGCAGAAAAAGGCCAGGCACTTTCCGTTGCTTCTGATCAGTTCGGATCACCGACCAGTGCCAAGGATCTGGCAAGAATGATCCTGTATCTTATCGATACCAACGAATATGGAACTTATCACGTAACCTGCAGCGGTGTATGCAACCGCTATGAGTTTGCAACAGAGATCCTTCGCCTTGCAGGAAAGGAGATCGAACTGAGATCCGTGCCGACAGAGCAGTCAGATCTTTCTTCTGTCAGACCGCCTTATGCCGTCCTTGATAATTTTATCCTCCGTATTATTGAAGTGTACGACATGCCGGACTGGAAAGCATCATTGAAAGAATATATGGATGAAAGAACGGAGGACTAGGATGAAAGAAAAAAATATAAAAGAGAAAACACAGCAGAAAAAGAAAATGGGTCTTACCACGAAGATCTTTGTGGCGCTGATCGCAGGTGCGATACTGGGAATCATTCTCTGTTACCTGGTTCCTGACAGCAGCTTCAAGAAAGATGTGATCGTGGAGGGAATCCTTTATGTGATCGGACAGGGATTTATCCGTCTGATGAAAATGCTGGTTGTACCGCTGGTATTCTGTTCCCTTGTCTGCGGAAGTATGTCCATCGGTGATACCAAGAAGCTTGGAACCGTAGGTGTGAGAACACTGGTATTTTATCTGGCGACTACAGCTCTGGCTGTTTCTGTTGCTCTGACTGTGGGTAATCTGATCAATCCGGGTGTGGGACTCGATATGAGCTCTATTCAGTCCTCCGCTTCCTCGGTGGAGACTATGGAGGCTACCTCTCTTACAGATACTATCCTGAATATCATCCCGGACAATCCGATCAATTCCCTGGCAAGCGGAACCATGCTTCAGGTTATCGTATTTGCCCTGATCGTGGGTGTGATCCTTGCGAAAATGGGAGAGCGTGCAGAGACAGTGGCAAACTTTTTCAGCCAGTTCAATGACATCATGATGGAGATGACCATGATGATCATGGCACTTGCACCGATCGGTGTATTCTGTCTCATCAGCAGAACCTTTGCAAACATCGGTTTCAGCGCGTTTATCCCGCTGGCAAAATATATGATCGGTGTTCTCCTTGCACTGGCGATCCAGTGCTTCGGCGTATACCAGATTCTGCTGAAGATATTCACAGGACTGAATCCAATAAAATTCATCAAGAAATTTTTCCCGGTTATGGCATTTGCATTCTCAACAGCTACATCCAATGCCACAATCCCGATGTCCATTGATACTCTGTCCAAGAAAGTGGGTGTTTCCAAGAAGATTTCTTCATTTACCATTCCTCTTGGAGCTACCATCAATATGGACGGTACCTCTATCATGCAGGGTGTTGCCGTAGTATTTGCGGCACAGGCCTTCGGTATCCACTTAAGTCCGATGGATTATGTGACAGTTATCGGAACTGCAACCCTTGCTTCCGTAGGAACTGCCGGTGTACCAAGTGTTGGTCTTGTTACCCTGACCATGGTATTTAACTCTGTAGGACTTCCGGTTGAGGCAATTGGTCTGATCATGGGTATTGACCGTATCCTGGATATGACCAGAACAGCGGTTAACATTACCGGTGATGCAGTCTGCACAACCATCGTTGCACACCAGAACGGTGCGCTGGATAAAAAAGTGTTCAACGAATCAAACTAAATATCCGGTTCAGAAAAAGATCCGACCCTGTCGGGTGAGAAAAAAAACGAAAAACGGCCGTACATATCGTAAGAACGATATGTACGGCCGTTTTTTAACTGAATCAGATAAGTCCCCTGCCTATTCCTGTTCCAGAACCCCCATGACAGAGGGCAGTTCCAGCTGCTGATAGGTGTGAAGGATTTTTTCCAGCTCAAAGATGGCAGGGGTAAGAAACTTATTCTTGTGATAGACCAGCTTGAATTTCCGGTTCCATTCCCCTGCTTCGTTGCAGAAGACCCGGACTGAACGGTGACGGATCTCATGAGGCATAAGACGGATGGACATAACAGATAGCATCTGGTTATACAGCACTGCGTTCAGCAGTGCCTGCGGACTGTTGGCTTCCCAGGCAGTCCGGATCTTCAGGTCATGGCGAAGGGTGTAATCCTCAAAAAGCTGTCTGGTACCGCTTCCATATTCCCGGACTGCAAATTTCTGGTTGTTCAGCTCCTGGACATGGATGCGTCCTCTGCGGTAAAACGGGTGCTTTTTTCCGGCGGCAAGAACCAGACAGTCGTCGATGATGGGAAGAACGACAAGATCCGGAGAATGGATCTCACCTTCTACCACGGCAGCGTCCAGCTCAGAACGCAGAAGCTTCTGCTCGATATTTTGCGTGTTGGTGACAAAGGAGTAAACGTCAAGGTCCGGTATTTTTTTCTGCAGATCCAGGATAATGGATGGGGTCAGGCACGTTCCCACAGTGAGGGTGGAGCCCAGCTTCAGAGTGGAAGACTGTCCCTGGTTCTGCATCAGCTCTTCCAGCTGCTGAAACTGGCGGATCATTTCACGGGCATGGGGAAGAAGAAGCTTTCCCCGTTCTGTGAGATAAAGCTTTTTTCCAAGACGTTCAAAGAGAAGGCCGTTATAATGAGCTTCCAGCTCCCGGATGGCCTGACTGACTGTTGGCTGGGAAAGATAAAGATGTTTGGCAGCAGCACTCATGGAGCCCTGTTCCGCAACGGCAACAAAAACAGTGAGATGGCGGATGGTCATGTGGAATCTCCTTTTATTGTAAATTGATATATAGGTAAAAACTATCATTTTTATAAAATAATATCATTTTTCAAATACATCTTCAAGTGGTATAGTAGGAAGTACGTGAAAACGATTTCAACAGGTGTTACTGTTCAGGAGTAAACAGTAACTTCAACATTGCAAAATACAGGGCAAAGATACCGTGGGAAAGTATCGGAATGCCAGTGAGACCAGGAGGAAATATGTCAGCATTAACTGTAAGCAAAGAGGAAGAAAAAAGACTGAAGGGTCAGGGATTTTTAAATAACCGGGGAACCGATGAATTTTCCGCACGGGTGATCACCGTAAACGGAAAGGTGACAGCGGCACAGCACAGATGTATGGCGGAAGCAGCGGAGAAATTCGGCAACGGAAATCTTACCTACACGACCAGACTCTCCGTGGAGATCCAGGGAATCCCATATGAAAAGATCGAAGAGTTTCAGGAATTTATTGCGAAGGAAGATCTGGAGACAGGAGGAACAGGAGCAAAGGTCCGGCCTGTAGTATCCTGCAAGGGAACCACCTGCCAGTATGGACTTCTGGATTCCTATGCAATTTCAGAAGAAATTTTCCGAAGATTCTATAAAGGCTACCGTCAGGTTGCGCTGCCGCATAAATTTAAGATCGCAGTAGGCGGATGCCCGAATAACTGTGTGAAACCAAATCTGAATGATGTGGGAATCATCGGACAGAGGATCCCACATTTTGATATTGAAGCCTGCAAAGGCTGTAAGAAATGTGCTATTGAAGCAGCATGTCCGAATAAAGTTGCAAAGGTCGTTGACGGGAAACTGCACATTGATGAGGAGCTTTGCAGACACTGCGGAAGGTGTGTGGGAAAATGTCCGTTCCATTCCATCCCGGATGGTACCTACGGATTCAAGATCTATATCGGCGGACGCTGGGGAAAGAAAATTTCTCATGGAAAGGCCCTGAATCGGATCTTTACGTCAGAGGAAGAGGCACTGGATGTTATTGAGAAGGCAATCCTGCTTTTTAAGGACCAGGGATTAAAGGGAGAACGTTTTGCTGAGACTATAGAACGAATTGGGTTTGAAAATGCAGAAAAACAATTATTGGAAAAAAATCTTCTGGAAAGAAAAATGGAAATTTTGTCCAAATAGAGATATAAAAAAACTACCTATTATATAAGCTGTCTGAAACTGAAAAAATACAAGTAATAATATAAAATTTTTTTATCTCATTTATATAAATTTTTATTATATCATAATACTTACAAAAAACTAAGTGAAAATTCTATTTGAAATATGCAAAATAATGTGATAAAGTATTAACAATACATGAACGGAGGTAAAAAGAGTGGAAAACTACATGTATTTGGTGCCGGTGGCAGCAGTACTGGCACTTCTGTTCGCAGCATACCTTGCAGCAAAGGTCAGCAAACAGGATGCAGGAACAGACAGAATGAAGGAGATCGCAGGTGCGATCGCAGAAGGTGCCCGCGCCTTCTTAACAGCAGAGTACAAGATCCTGGTTATTTTTGTAGCCGTACTTTTTGTACTGATCGGAATCGGAGTTGGAAGCTGGGTAACAGCAATCTGCTTCGTAGTAGGTGCTCTGTTTTCAACAATCGCAGGATACTGCGGTATGACTGTTGCAACAAAGGCTAATGTAAGAACAGCAAATGCAGCAAAAGAGGGAGGAATGAACAAGGCTCTTTCCATTGCATTCTCCGGCGGTGCTGTTATGGGTATGTGTGTTGCAGGTCTTGGCGCACTGGGTGTCAGCGTTGTGTATATCATCACAAAGAACGTTGACGTACTTTCAGGATTCAGCCTTGGTGCTTCTTCCATCGCACTGTTTGCACGTGTTGGTGGTGGAATCTATACAAAGGCAGCTGACGTAGGAGCTGACCTTGTAGGTAAGGTTGAGGCAGGAATCCCGGAGGATGACCCTCGTAACCCGGCTGTTATCGCGGATAACGTAGGTGATAACGTAGGTGATGTTGCCGGTATGGGTGCAGACCTTTTTGAGTCCTATGTAGGATCTCTGGTATCTGCCCTTACACTTGGTGCGGTAGCCGGAGCAGTTTCCGGTGTTCTCTATCCGCTGGCTATTGCAGGCTGTGGACTGATCGCATCCATCATTGCAACATTCTTTGTAAAAGGTGATGATAATTCCAATCCGCAGAAAGCCCTCACAAGAGGAAGCTATGTATCTGCAGCACTTGTTATCATCGTGTCCCTGATCCTCAGCAAGACTCTCTTCGGAGACATGAAAGCAGCCATTGCTGTGATCGCAGGTCTTGTTGTCGGTGTCATCATCGGAAACATTACGGAGTATTACACATCTGCAGATTACAAACCGGTTCAGGGAATCGGCGAGCAGTCTGAGACAGGTGCAGCTACAACTATCATCAGTGGTATCGCAGTAGGTATGAAATCTACAGCATTCCCGATCCTGCTGATCTGTGTTGGAATTTTTGTAGCATATGGTGTGGATGGATTATACGGAATCGCTCTTGCAGCAGTTGGTATGCTTTCCACAACAGGAATCACAGTTGCCGTTGACGCATATGGACCTATCGCTGACAATGCCGGTGGTATTGCAGAGATGTCAGGTCTGGATGAGTCAGTTCGTGAGATCACAGATAAGCTTGACTCTGTAGGTAACACAACAGCAGCTATGGGTAAAGGCTTCGCGATCGGTTCCGCAGCTCTTACAGCACTTGCATTGTTTGTATCTTATGCGAATGCAGTAAATCTGGATGCGATCAATATCCTTGCTCCTCGTGTTACGATCGGTATCTTTATCGGTGGTATGCTTACATTCCTCTTCTCAGCATTCACAATGGAATCCGTTTCCAAGGCTGCTTATAAGATGATCGAGGAAGTAAGACGCCAGTTCCGTGAGAAACCGGGTATCATGAAGGGTACTGAGAAACCGGATTACAAATCATGCGTTGCGATCTCCACAACAGCAGCTCTTCACGAGATGATGCTTCCTGGAATCATGGCGGTCGTTGTTCCGGTTATCGTAGGTGTTGTTCTTGGCGTTGAGGCTCTTGGCGGACTTCTTTCCGGTGCTCTTGTAACAGGTGTACTGATGGCAATCTTCATGTCCAACGCAGGTGGTGCATGGGATAATGCAAAAAAATATATTGAGACAGGTCATCACGGCGGAAAAGGCAGCGAGGCGCACAAAGCAGCCGTTGTCGGCGATACAGTCGGCGATCCGTTCAAAGATACATCAGGACCTTCCATTAACATCCTGATCAAGCTTATGACTATTGTATCACTGGTATTTGCTCCTCTGTTCTTATCCATCGGAGGACTTCTGTAAACATCATTTCAGAAAAACAGTAAACCCATATTATATAAAAAAGCTCTTTGCAGAAATCTGCAGGGAGCTTTTTTGGATGCGACAGACGGCGGATCTGTACGGATATGAGAGTGGGCTCTGGTTATGATTCAGTTTCTGGATTTTCTGTTCGTGCAGCCTGTTCGATCAGTGTCCGGTTTACATCATCCTCATAGGTCCGCATCTGCACCTGCATAGGTGTGGGATCATCGCTTAGCTTCAGATGCCCGAAATGATTAAAGAAGATCAGTACGCCGAGGCCGATCCCGATGGAGTAGGAAATCTCCAGGATGGTAAAGCCGGAGGAACTTTTTCCCGTAACAAGAGTGTAAAACTGGCTAAAAAGGCTGCCCATATCTACGTCATTATTAAAGGTCATAATGGAAAAAGCGGCGCCGAAAAAGGAAACCAGGCATACAAAAAGGATTTTCACATACCGGAAAATTTTCCCTGTGGCAGAGCTGATGCGGTAGGTGATGATAAAATCCGTTTCCCCGATGGGAGAAATATCAATGGAGGGTTCCAGCTTCTGGATCTTTTTCAGAAGATCCGAGACAGACATCACATAGCGTCCGGGCTTTTTCGCATCCAGAACGATCACAGGCATGACCCGCAGACGATTGAGGATTTTGGGGTCACTCATGGAAAGTGCAGCGATATCCTGAAGATATACATGTGGGTTGGTGACTTCAATGTTCTGATCCAGCTGTAGATAAAGAGTATCACTCATGAGAAAAAACTCCTTTCCCGGAATATTATTTTTTCATTTTTGGACGGAAGAAGAGACTGGCCAGATAAGAGAAGATTAGGGCGGAGGAAACTCCGGCAGCACAGGCAGTGAAGCCTCCTGTAAAAAGCCCAAGGATGCCGTCTTCTTCAATGGCTTTTTTCATACCCTCCCATAATACATGTCCGAAACCGATCAGCGGGACGGAGGCCCCGGCACCTGCAAAATCCACCAGCGGCCGGTAGACGCCAACGGCACTTAACAGGGCGCCGCTGCATACCAGAAGTACCATCACACGGCCGGGCATCAGCTTTGTCTTGTCCAGAAGGATCTGGATCAGGGCACAGACAAGGCCGCCGAACCAGAATGCGTTAAAGTAATCCATGCTCATACCTCCATATGCTCGATGACAACTCCGTGGGCAATACCCGGAATACTGTCACCTTCATTAAAGCTTACTTTGGAAAGAAGCGCTCCTGTTGGTACAAAAAGGATCCGCTTCCATTCTCCGGATACAATCTTCGGAAGGATGTAGGAGGCAAGGACTACAGCAGAACAGCCGCAGCCGCTTCCTCCTGCGTGGGTGTCCTGAGAAGGATCGTCATAGATCAGGATACCGCAGTCTTTATGAATGGGAGAAAGCCGGATATTTTGTTCCTCCAGAAGATCCAGGAGAATTTTCTGCCCGATGATCCCCAGATCCCCGGTAAAGACGGCATCATAATCCGAAGGCGTCCGCCCGAAATCCGAAAAGCTTCGTGCAATGGTATCGCAGGCTGCAGGAGCCATACAGCCTCCCATGTTCATGGGATCCCTGAGACCGTAATCCATCACACGGCCGGCAGTAAGGCCGGTGATAGCAGCACAGCCTTTGCCGGAGCGCAGAGGAGCTTTTTCTCCGGGAGGAGATGTACTTAGGATACAGGCACCGCTTCCGGTTACTGTCCAGGTGGCAGAAAACGGCCGCTGGTTTCCGTATCCCAGAGGAAAACGAAATTCTTTTTCCGCACTTGCGAAATGGCTGGAGGTGGCACATAAGACCCGTGTGCCGAATCCGGCGGTCAGAGCAAGGGAACCGAGAGAAAGTGCTTCCCCTATGGTGGAGCAGGCGCCGTAAAGACCGTAAAAGGGAATTCCAAGTCCAGCGGAGCCGAAACAGGTGGCTGATGTCTGAGCGAGAAGATCTCCGGCGAACATCAGATGGATATCTTCGGAGCTCAGTCCGGCTTTGCTTATGGCCTGAGTGGCAGTTTCTTTCTGCAGTGTGCTTTCCGCAGATTCCCAGGTGTCACAGCCAAACATGGGATCTTCACAGACCAGGTCAAAAAGATCTCCAAGAGGACCGTTCGCCTCTTTCTGACTGACGATGGATGCGGCACTTTCGATATACAGAGGCTGTGAAAAGGCAATGCTGGCTGCGCCAAGTCTGAGATTTTTGCTCATGATATCACCTCCAGGATCTTCAGGATATAATAGATCACACCCAGTCCCCAGGCGCTTAAGATGCCGTAGAGGATCACAGGACCTGCAATAGTAAAGATCTTGCACCCTATGCCGAAAACCTGTCCTTCTGCCCGGAACTCAATGGCGGATGCGGCCACTGAGTTGGCAAACCCGGTAATGGGAACAAGACTTCCAGCACCGCCGAATTTGCCGATTTTGGGATAAATACCAAAGCCTGTGAGAATGACGCTTAAGAGAATGAGAAGGACAGAACACCAGGTTCTGGAATCAGAAGCATCTGCACCGAGAGCCTGCGCTGTGTTGACGATAACCTGTCCGAGAAGACAGATCAGTCCGCCTGTGAGAAAAGCTTTTGCCATATTCAGCGGCAGACTGTGGGTGGGAGTAAGCTGCTTGACATATTGTTCATATTTTTTTTCGTTGATATTTTGCATATGGAAAATCCTTTCGTGAGATGGTAGAGTGACAGTAAGAATTACATCCAACCCATGGCATAATAAAACAGGGAACCCAGGATTTTTCCGGCAGCAATGGAAATTATTACCGGAGAAAGCCCCTGAGAGAGCTTCAGCCGTCTGGCAAAGACGGGAAAGACTTTTGCAATCTCTGCCAGTGCAAGGATCCAGCCGCCCAGGAAAATTCCGAAAAATACTCCGCAGACAGCCAGGAAAAAAGGTCCCAGCGGAATTCTGATCGGAAACAGGGTGACGACGGTTCCGGCAACTGTTCCCAGAAGTGTCAGATCTTCATAAAGAAAAATCTGGTCAGCTGTATGCGTGATACCTGCATAGCGGGGAACAATGGAAAGGCCGATCAGCAGTCCGGAGACACCTCCTGCGACGATGATCCCGGCACAGAAACCGATAAAGCACAGAATCAGCTGTTGAAGCATGGACAGAACCTCCTTGTAGGATTGTATGGGAATAGTATGAGAAAATATAAATTTTTTATGCGAAAATCTTAAAAAACAAGAATATCTGTACATTTACGGACAGAGATAGTATAATAAAAAGGAATATGGACAGCGGCGGACAGGCGCTGTCTTTCTCAATCAAAAGAAAAAACAGTGTCAGGAGGACGGATATGCAGGATGCTTTTTCACGTATGGAATTGCTCGTTGGAAATACAGGTGTAAAAAAACTCAGCAGGGCGAAAATTGCAGTATTCGGTCTTGGCGGAGCCGGATCACAGGTGGCAGAGTCACTTGCGCGCTGTGGTGTGGGGAGTCTGACACTGATCGATCATGAAAAGATCACATTGACGAATATCGGAAGCCAGGTGCTGGCACTTCATTCTACTCTGGGAATGAGCAAGGTAGAGGCGGCCAAGAAGAGAATCCGGGATATTGATGAGAATATTTTGGTGCATACCTACGAAACCTTTTATAATGAGGAGACTGCGGGAATGTTTGAGCTGCGTTCCTTTGATTATATTGTGGATACAATGGGAACACTGTCGTCAAAACTGCTTCTGATCAGCAGAGCAAGGGAAGGACGTGTGCCTGTGATCTCCTGCCTGGACATCGGGGACAAGATAGACCCGTCCAGACTTGAGATTGCGGATATCAGCAGAACCACGGCATGTCCGGCAGCCAGGATCATAAAAAAAGAACTGCGTAAACAGGGAATACGTAAACTCAAAGTACTGTATTCCAGAGAACAACCGGCAAAAGAAAAGCTTTTCAGACGGAGCAGAACTATGGTGAAGAAGCCTGCCAAAGGAAATATTTCCTTTGTGACAGGGACTGCGGGATATCTGCTGGCGGGAGAAGTTGTGCGGGATATACTGTCAGCCGGAAACGTTTCACACAGCTGACAGCAAATGAGAAATTGAGCGCAGATCACGGACAGATCTAGTTCATGAACATGAGTCAAGGCGGAACAGTAATGTCTGCTTTACAGAAATAAAACAGAAAGACTGAGGAAACAAAAAGTGAATTCAGAAATCATAAAAAAGTTCTGCGATCTTCTTGGAGAAGAACGCGTTTTTACAGGCGAAGCAATGAGCCGTCATACAACTTTTAAGATCGGAGGTCCGGCGGATTATTTTCTGATGCCGGATAAAGGCACAGATGTGGGACGTATCGTAAAAATCTGTAAAGAAAGTGCGATCCCTTATTTTATCCTCGGAAACGGAAGTAATCTTCTGGTAGGAGACGGCGGTTACCGTGGCGCGGTTATCCAGATTTACAAAAATATGTCTGCCGTTACCGTAGAAGGAACAGAGATCACCGTACAGGCAGGTGCGCTGCTTTCATCGGTGGCAGCAGCAGCAAAAAATGCAGCTCTTACAGGCTTTGAGTTTGCAGGCGGGATCCCGGGAACTATGGGCGGTGCGGTCGTGATGAATGCAGGTGCCTATGGCGGCGAGATGAAGGATGTTCTCACAGAGGTAACTGTGATGGATGAGGAGGGAGAGATCATTACCCTTCCGGCAGATAAACTGGAACTGGGATATCGTACCAGCATCATCAAAACCGCAGGTTATATCGTGCTGGAAGCAAAGCTGCAGCTGAAGAAGGGAAATCCGGAAGTGATCCGTGAGACCATGAAAGATCTGACGATCCGTCGTACCACCAAACAGCCGTTGGAGTATCCCAGTGCTGGAAGTACCTTTAAGAGACCGGAAGGATATTTTGCAGGTAAGCTGATCATGGACAGCGGTCTTGCTGGATATCAGGTAGGCGGTGCACAGGTTTCTGAGAAACACTGTGGCTTTGTGATCAATGCAGGCGGTGCAACTGCAAGGGATGTCCGCACGCTGATGGATAATGTCAGGGATATTGTTTATAAGAAATATGGAGTTGCGCTGGAACCGGAGGTGAAGTTCCTGGGTGATTTTGAAGCCTGATTACCATTTCTGGTACATCGTTTTCAAAATAATTATACCACGTACTTGTCTGTGAATCCGATTGCTATAGGATACGAAACAGAGGGAACAGGAATGCGTATATACGCTTTACAGATAACGGAAGAAGAAATGGAAAGGAAGAGAGACTATGCGTTTTGTGATCGTTACAGGAGTGTCAGGAGCAGGAAAAACAGCTGCACTTAAAATGTTGGAGGATATGGGATATTTCTGCGTGGATAATCTTCCAATTCAGCTTCTGGAAAAATTTGCTTCTCTTCTTCCTGAGATGCAGAGTGAAAATGTCAGAAATGTGGCTCTGGGGATCGATGCCAGAAGCGGAAGTGCCCTTGATGAACTGGAAGTAGTTCTGGACCGTATGAAGCAGACAGGGTATGATTACGAGATCCTGTTTATGGATGCTGAGGATTCTGTCCTTGTAAAACGCTATAAAGAATCCAGAAGAAGCCACCCGCTGGCAAGAACAGGGAGAGTGGATGAGGGAATCCGCCTGGAACGTGAGAAAACAAAATTTCTCCGGAAACGTGCGGATTATATCATTGATACCAGCCATCTGCTTACCAGGGAGCTTCGTCAGGAAATCGAAAAGATCTTTGTTGATGACAGAGAGTTCAGCAATATCATGATCTCTGTGCTTTCCTTCGGCTTTAAGTATGGAATCCCGGCAGATGCAGATCTTGTGTTTGATGTCCGATTTCTTCCCAATCCCTATTATGTGGATGAGTTGCGTCCTCTGACAGGCCTTGACGATGAAGTGTTCAATTATGTGATGGCCAGTGATACGGCGAAAGCCTTCGCGGACAAACTGGAGGATATGATCCGCTTTCTGATCCCTAACTACATTAAAGAAGGGAAAACAAGCCTTGTGATCGGTATCGGATGTACAGGGGGAAAACATCGCTCCGTTACTATTGCCAGAGAACTTTTTTCCAGGCTTGCCAAATCGGATGAATATGGTATCCGCCTGGAGCACAGGGATGCGGAGAAGGACAGACTTCTGAAAAAATAACTGCCGTGATGAAAAGTATGGCAGGGAAACAGTAAAAGAGGGTTCGGGATGTCATTTTCAGGAAAAGTCAAAGAGGAACTTGCAGGACAGCTTAGTCTGGCAAGGCACTGTCAGGTGGCAGAACTGGCGGCACTGCTCTGTGGCTGTGGCCGTGTGGAAAAAATGTCGGATGGAAACAGGAAACTGTGGATCCAGACAGAAAATGAAGCAGTTGCAAGAAAAAGCTTTACATTATTGCGAAAAACCTTTAATATAGAGACAGCGATTGTTATCCGGGAAGGGTCTCATCTCAAACGGGGTAAGGTATATCTTGTTGAGGTTGCTGATCCTGTCAGAACAGAGGAAGTACTGCAGGGGACGAAGCTTTCTGTGGATAACGAAACCGGTTTACTTGAAATGGATAATTCGCTTGTGGTTCAGATGAACTGTTGCAAGCGGGCATTTATTCGCGGCACTTTTTTGTCGTCCGGTTCGATCAGTGATCCAGAGAAAGGATATCATTTTGAGATCGTGTGTCCGGACAGCAGGAAAGCAGAACAATTACAGGGGATTATCCGCAGCTTTCACGTAGAAGCTAAAATTGTGGCGCGCAAGAAATCATATGTGGTCTATGTGAAGGAGGGCGCACAGATCGTTGACATGCTGGCAGTCATGGAGGCGAATGTAGCACTGATGGATCTGGAGAACATCCGGATACTTAAGGAAATGCGTAACACGGTAAACCGTAAGGTGAACTGTGAGGCTGCGAATATCAATAAAACGGTAAATGCGGCAGTGAGACAGGTGGAAGATATACAGCTGATCAGCAGAACTATTGGCTTTGAGAGCTTGAGCGATGGACTGGCACAGATAGCCAGGCTGAGACTGCAGTATCCGGATGCTACACTGAAAGAATTAGGTATGATGTTGAATCCGCAGGTGGGCAAATCAGGTGTGAATCACCGGCTTCGCAAGCTGAGTGAGATCGCAGATGAGCTGCGGGAGAACAAGGAGGAGCTATTATGATTAAAAAACCAATCACTATCAACTTATCCACTGGACTGGAGGCAAGACCTGTAGCACAGCTTGTTCAGGTGGCAAGCCAGTTTAACAGTGAAATTTATGTTGAGATTGGCAAAAAAAGAGTCAATGCAAAGAGTATTATGGGAATGATGACCCTGGGACTTGACGCTGGAGAAGAGATTACACTGTCTGCCAATGGTGATGATGAGAATGCAGCGATGGAGAGCATTGAACAGTATTTAAGCAACCAGTAATCAGTTGGGACAGAGCAGTCCGCAGAAAAGGTAGAGTTCTGCGGATGTGGAATATAAAGGGATACAGAAGGAAAGGAAGACCGATTCCCGCTGTATCCCTTTCCGCTTCAAAGCACCTACAAATATGAAAGAGGAAGATTACCTATGTCAAAAGTATTGAAATTTATCGTACATTTTGTTGTGATATGCACACTGATCTGTGTACTGGGACTTGTTCTTCCGCCGTTCTTCGGGGTGAGAACAGTGATCGTGGATAAATCCGATAAGGCAACGAACCTCCCGGTCGGATCTGTTACATATGCGATTCCGGAGAAGAGTTCTGCGATCAGCGCAGGTACTCCGATACTTGTACAGAAAGATTCCGAGACATATAAATATACGATCACCAATCTCGATGCTTCCAAGGGAACCGGAACAGTAACAGATCAGTCCGTTTCCGGAGGAAAGACTTTTACCATTAAGGTTGGAGATTATGTTCCGAAAGTTGTAGTTACCATTGGCTATGTGGGATATCTTATGGTGGCTACAGAAAGTATTGAAGGTCTGATCATTCTTGGTCTGATCGTATTGTTCCTGATCATCCTGTACGTGATCGCAGAGCTCTGGAAGAAAGAGCCGGATGATATTGAGGAAGATGTGAATGATCCGGAACCGGGTTATGTGAAGTCCAGGAAAGAACTGAAGCAGGAAGAAAAAGCACGTGCCAGAAGAATGAAGGAAGAAGAAAAAGAGATCATTCAGGAAGAAAAGGCACGAAAACACAAAAATAAAAAAGCAGATAAGCGTAAGGTTCGCACAGGCGGTTTCGTAGATGAGATCGATGAAGAGGATGTTACAGGCTATTCAGAGAATGGAAAGAAGGTTGCTATACAGCAGACTGCACAGACTGCCGCAAGCGAAGCTCATGCGGAACTTAAGAAAGAGATTGCAGCAGCCACTTCGGAAGAAGCAGATATGCTTTCCAGACTGGAAATGGCAGAACGTACGGTTGAAGAAAACAGAAAGCCACATCCGGCCGGAAAGGTTGAAGAGGTTCCGGAAGAGGAAGAAGAACCGGTTACCATTGGAAGCCTTGCGATGCCGTCTTATTCCGCAGCGCAGCTTGCAAGCCGTGTAAAGAAGGCTGGTGATGCACCGGATATCGTTAAGGATGACATTACGAAGGTTACATTGTTTGATTACTCGGATATCATCAGTGGCGATGTGGACGATATGGAAGAATAAAATAAGTACCTATTATATAAGAAGAAAATGGTTCAGAAATGAGCCATTTTCTTCTTTTTTAAAAAAAATCAAAAAAAATAAAAAAAAGGCTTGCATTCTGAAGAATCATCGTATATACTAATCCTTGCTGTGACATTGATAGCTATGAAGCGCGAGGTTGCTGCCACACTGGCAGGTTTTCCGTGGAGCGAATGTCAAGTTAGGAAACTGACGACAAGTCACTG
>OKSH01000693.1_pt1 | contig 34685 bp, 28 predicted proteins | sample 1601231 | NCBI WGS metagenome assembly OKSH01 (sample SAMEA3541596, study PRJEB24748) | human gut metagenome | biome: human gut; feature: human-associated habitat; material: faeces | place: China | collected 2012
AAGCTGTAAGCTTTTCGGAACCTCCCGCCTAGCGGGAGGTTTTCTTTTTATACAAAAAAGGGAGCCCCCGCAAGGGACTCCCTTTTTCCACAGGTAAAACTGCCAGAGAAACGCTTAGTGGGGGCCGCCCACCAGAATCAGCGGAACTTCAGGGATATAGGTACAAATGAGCAGGACGATAAGCATCAGGGCGATCATGGGCAGAGCCTGACTGGCGATGTTCTCGAGCTTCGCCTTGGCGACGCCGCTGGCCACGAAGAGGTTTACACCCACGGGCGGCGTGATGAAGCCGATGGCAAGGTTGACCACAATGATGACGCCGAAGTGCAGCGGCGATACGCCCACGCCCGTCACGATGGGCAGCAGGATGGGCACGAGGATAACGATGGCCGCCAACGCTTCCATGAACGTGCCGACGATGAGCAGGAGCACGTTGATGAGCATCAGGATGACGATCTTGTTCTCGGAGAAGCTCAGGATGGCCCGGGCCACAGTGCCGGGCACGTCTTCGATGGTCATGATGTTCCCGAACAGGGTCGCCATGGCCATCAGCACGATAATGACGGCGGAAGTCTCGCAGGACTCAATGCACGAGTTGATAAGGCACTTGAAATCCATTTCCTTATACAGGAACAGGCCCACGATCAGACCGTAGAAGGCGGCGATGGCCGCGGCTTCGGTCGGGGTCATGATGCCGCCGTAGATGCCGCCGAGCACGATGACCGGAACCATCAGCGCCCACTTGGCGTCCCAAGCCGCGTGCATGAGGGTCCGTGCATTGCGGACCTTTTCCTGACCGCGCCACCCCTTCTTGCGGGAATACCAATAGCAGTAGCTCATAAGCACGATGCCCACCATGATGCCGGGCACGATACCGCTCATGAACAGGTCGCCGATGGAGACCTGCGCGGAAATGCCGTACACCACAAAGGGGTTGCTCGGAGGGATCATGACGCCCACGCAACCGGCGGCCGCAACGAGGGCGGCGGAAAAATACTTGTCGTAACCGCGCTCCACCATCGCGGGGATGGTGAGCGCGCCGATGGCCGCCACGGTGGCGGGGCCGGAACCGGAGATCGCGCCGAAGAACATGCAGGTCACAATGGCGGTGAGGCCGATACCGCCATAGGTGCCGCCGACGATTTCGTCAGCAAGGGACAGCAGACGGTGGGAAAGCCCGCCCGCGCCCATGAATACACCCGCCGCGATAAAGAACGGGATAGCCATAATGGGGAAGCTGTCGATGGACGTAAAGGCCACCTGAGCCATGTATTCGATAGGGAGGGTGTCCGCGCAGATGATGGTCGCCAGCGTGGACAGGCCGAGGCTGATGGCCACGGGCACGCCGATGGCGCACAGCACGATGAAATAACCGAACAACGCGGGCAGCGGTTCGATGTAGTCACAGAAAATGACCGGCGAAGCGATGACGAAAACCGCTATGAGGCCGATCAGGGTATCCACCAACCCGCAAACCTTGACCTGCTTGTAGAGAGACTGGAGCAGGCGGAAACACATGAGCCCGAAGCCGAAAGGCAGGATCAGATAAGGGATGAGGAAGGGGATGCGCAGGGCCGTAGTATGCTGCGGGTATTCCTGTAGCCGTTCGATCTGGCCCCAGCCGTAGTAGGCGATGGTGGCCGTCAGGATGAAGAACAGCACCTCGACCACGATCCAGCTGATCTGCTGCAAGCGCGGGGGCAGATGATCGTAGAGCATGTCCACCCGGATGGACGAACGCTTTTTGATGGCGACGCTCAGGGCGAGGTAGGAAATCCAAATAAAGATGTAGCGGGAAAGCTCTTCAGTCCATACGGCGGCACCGGCGCGCTCAATGAACTGCGTGATGATGTAACGGTAAATAACCTGCCATGTGATGAACAGGGTAATGGACAGCAGGCCGGTGACGAGGAACATCTTCTCAAAGTTTTCGTCGAGCCAGTGCAGTACGCCCTGCTTGGAAGCGTTGGTCTTTTCCATGCGAGATTCCTGTGGTGTAAGAGAAAAAGAGCCGGCCTGCGGCAAGAACATGCCGCAGGCCGAGCATCAAAGGACTTACTTCTGGGTATCGGCGATCAGCTGCAGCAATTCGGCCGGGATTTCCTTGGCGAACTGTTCACGCACGGGAGCGGTCCTGTCATACAGTTCCTTGCGCTGTTCGGGCGTCAGCATCGTGATTTCGATGCCCTTGGCCTTGAACGCGTCCCAAGCCTTCTTTTCGAGCTTCACGGATTCGGCGCGCTGCCATACGGTGGCTTCCTTCGCCGCTTCAGTGATGATCTGCTGCTGTTCGGGGGTCAGGCTGTCCCACTTTTTCTTGTTCATCAGCAGGATGTGCATGGAATAGTTGTGCTCGGAGTCCATGGCGTACTTGAGGACTTCGGTGTGCTTGGCGTCGTTCAGCAGCGAGAAGGTGTTGCCTTCGGCGTCGACGGTGCCCTGCTGGATGGCGGTGTAGGTTTCACCCCACGCCACGGGAGCGGGGTTCATGCCCAGCTCGGTGGCCACGGCCACTTCTACGGGCGAGTCGGTCGTACGAACCTTCAGGTTCATAAGATCCTTGACTTCCTTGAGGGGCTTCTTGGCGGACACGAAGTTGCGGTAACCGAATTCGCTGAACATGATGGTCTTCAGGCCGATGCTTTCGGAAACTTTGTCGAGGGCCTTGCCAAGTTCGCCGTCGTCAAGAGCCTTGTAAAGCTTTTCCTGATTGGCGGGAGAGGTCACATAGGGAAGGTCGATAGCCATGTAGGATTTCGAGAAACTCGCGAGGTTCGGCGTGGAGCTGGAGGACATATCCAGCGTCCCGGCCTGGGCGGCTTCCGTGGTCACGCGGTCGCTGCCGAGCTGGCAGTTGGGGAAGAGCTGGATGCGGATCTTCTTGTTGCTCTTCTTTTCGACAAGCTCCTTGAACTTCTCATAGCCGACAGTCACGTTGTTGCCCGGAGCCATAGGGTGGCCAAGGCGCAGGGTAAGCGGTTTTTCAGCTCGCGCATTATTGGCCATGCCGAGGACCATGCACGAGGAAGCCAAAAGGGCAGCTACGGTGTACAGTACTTTTTTCATCACACGTCTCCTTACGTGAAAAAAAGTATTCCCGCCAACGGGTATGATGCTTGTTGTACACCAGCCACAGAAAAAAAGGGAAGCCCCCCTCATTTATCAAAAAATGTACCAGAGTTGAGTACGCGATCAGTTTTTCCGGCGTACCTCAAATGTCTACTTTCCACAGTTTATAAGTGATTTTGGTGTATTGTCTGACCATTCCGGAACATATTGAAAATATTAAAATACTTCATATGCGTACTCAAAAAATGAATGTCGACTTTATACTCTTAGGGAGTATACTCGCTAAAAGAAATTATGATTCCAATATATTATGATATCAAAAAAAATATTTTAAAAAAAATTGTGAAATTATGCCTTTTCTCTACCATAAACGCCCTGAAACGGCATTTTTCCACACTTTTCGGCATCCCCTTTTTCTCACTTTGCTGTTCCAGAAGTGCATTATCTATTTTATTTCAGCGTGATATGAAAAATACAGTCTTCATCAGGGGCTTCATGGGTTCCGCGCCCTCATGGATACCCTCATTTTTTAGGGAGAAAATCATGCCCTGATTGCAACAAAAAGAACAAACGGCGTATCACAAAAAGCATTCCCCTCCTGCAATATCCTATAAGGACAACATAAAAGGCCCATCGGCATAGCGAATGCCGATGGGCCTTTTATGTTCATGGGCTTAGCAGGCAACTAATCCTTAAAAGGACAATCCGCCGCACTCCTTCCCTCAATGACGCCAAGAGCCGCGCCCGGAGCGACAGGTTTATGGCCTGATGCCTTAAATACTTTCCGGGTCAGGCTGTCGTCCACGGTCCCTTCGGGAAGCTTGTCGACACTGATGATCCCTTCTCGGTGGAGGAAAGCCACCACTTCATCGATGTTCGCCTTCTCGCGCTCCCCAAAGTAGAAGTTCATCCACTCGCGGACAAGGTTGGGAGAATTGGCCGGAACCTTGCCGAATACGGAATACCACAGCACCCGCTTGGGAACGCCGGTGGCGTACTGGGAAACTATATTGATGACCTGTTCCCAATTGTCGGGGTTCAGCATGAACAACTGGGCTTCCAGATCCGAACGCAAATAGCCTTCGGCGACCTTGGGATGTTTCTCCATGAAATCAGAACGCATGACCACTATGCCGAGGTCCTCGTTGTCACAGGCGGACCCATCGGCGACAATCTTCCCCACGCCTTCGCCGACCTCGGAAGCCAGCCCGGAAAGCGTAGGCTCCCAAAGCGACGCCGCATCAAGCTTGCCCGCACGGAAATTCGTGGAGATGACTTCAATGGTCTGGTTCAGGTATTCAGCGGGCTTCACCTTATACTTCTCAAAAAAACGGCGCATATACTGGTCCGAGGCGCTGCCCTTGGGAGCGGCAATGACCTTCCCGTCAAGCCAGCGGGCCAACGCTTCGTTGTCCTTGAAGTCCGGCGCGTCTTTGCGCACTAAGATGAGCGAGCAGCGGGTCCCTTCGGACATGTCCGTCGTGGACACCATCTTGACCTTGCCCTTGGCGCGCACGCACAGCACGGCGGCCGGCATGATGCTCATATAGCCGATCTGCGCCCTGTCAGCCAGCATGTTGTTGGCGACGACCGTCCCCTGCACAGCGGGGTGAAACTCGATTTCCGTCCCTTCGGGCGTATATTTCTTCCAAAGCCCCAGTTCGGCGTTGATGATCGCTTGATAGGAAATCGTATCATACGGCTGAAATCCCACCACAAATTTTTCAGCCTGCGCAGGATTGGCCAACAACCCCATACAAAGGGCAAATGCCCCCAGCATCTTCGAAAAGCGTTTCATATATGCCCTCCTCAATATGAATACCATACAGGCAACGCACCTCCGCGCCGCCCCAGTACCCCTTTCCGCATTGCCAAAGCGGCCTCAGCACCTTCTCAGGCCCCTTGCGGGGACTTTTCCGGCACTCTAAACGTATCTCAGCTTTATCCTGCTCTATCGTGTTTTTTTCTGTTCTTCAACAGGTTCCACAGCAAGGGCCCCTCCATGCCCGACAGCAAAAAAAAGCCCCGAACGAATCGGGGCTTTCTCAACATATCGCTTCAGCAACAGCAAAACACTATTTGGACTTTGCCTTGGAGGTAGATTTCTTTTGCGCTACAGAAGTGCTTTTCTTCTGTGAAGAACGCTTCTGGGCAACCTGTTTTTTTGAGGAAGGCTTCTTGCTGCTTGCCACTGAAGTCTTACTCGCCGCCTTCTTCGAGGCTACCGTCGTCCGCTTTTTGCTGGAAACAGCCTTGTGTTTCGAGCTGGACCGGCTGGACGAAAGCGTCTGCTTGCCCTTTTTCTGCGATTTGGAAACGACGTGCTTGGCCTTGCTCTGCGAAAGCGCCGCGTCGGAAGCCGTCCGGTGAAGCCGGGAAGAGCGGGATTCATACAGCGCCATCAGTTTCTGCGCGGCTTCGGCATCGGATTCCGAAATGCTCACACGGCGGGCGCCGAGGAACGTCGAACTGAAATAAGGATCGCTGAGCGAGGTGATCTCCACGCTCTTGCCGCGCCGGGGGCTGTGGATGAACTTGCCGTCCCCAACGTATATACCCGTATGATACCCACGCCGGGGATGCCTGAAAGCCACGATATCTCCGGCTTCCATTTCATCGGAATCAATAGGCGTACCCAGCACGGACTGTTCCCGCGCGGTACGCGGGAGCGAAACCCCGACGCTTTTATAGGCCCATTGCACGAAACCCGAGCAGTCGAACCCCGACATGCTGGTCCCGCCGCGAACATACGGCGTACCGATAGCCGTCTTGGCGCGCTCGACAAGGTGCACGTTCGAGAGAGGAACGCCCTCGTCCCGCATACGCGCCACCGCCGCCGAACGGTAATCGTAGGCAAAACGCTCTTCCGGGGTCATGGTCGAACGATCGGGCCCAGTCAGATTCTCGTAGTCGTTCCCAAAGGCAAACGAATCGTCGACCGCCCGCTGTTTGGGAGCACACCCCGCGAGAATAAGGCCCGTCAACAACAAAAGCCACAGGCCAGCGCGTATTTTGATACTAGGTATGTTCATTGGGCGAGGCTAGAAAATTTTTCAATACTTGTCAATATGCGTTTTTTCATAACGATATCCACGGAATAACATGTTTTCGGGTCTCGTTTTCCGGCACGCTTCCAGCGCTTTCACGGCCACACGCCACTCCGGCGAGAGACTAAGCACAATCCTTCTTCCCTGTCTCTTATTTTTCTGACAAAAGAACACACATGCCATCGTCAAACCCAGGGAGGCTCCATGCGATCCTGCTTATCCGCAATCATTCCTTCTTTAGCCGCCGCACTCCTGCTCACGGCTCCGGCCTTCGCCGCTCCGGCCCAACCAGCAAAAGAAGCGGCTGCCCCCGTCCAAACCGCCGCCACGTCTTCCTACAGCGGCAACGCCAAGACGCGGATCTTTCACGTATCCGGCTGCCGTTACTTCAACTGCAAGGCCTGCACGGTGCGTTTCAAATCCGCGGAAGAGGCCCGCAGCAACGGATACAAACCCTGCAAACGCTGTTTGGCCCGCGAGGGCAGATAGGCTTTGGAAGTTTGCAGGGGTACTGGGGAGGAGTCCGGATAAAGGCAGACCACGTTTCTCCTCTTCCCCAAACCTGCCAGCGCGGGCCCTCCCTGCAAAGCCTTTCATGCGTATCGCCCTGTTCGCGGCCTTTTCCGGCGCAACTTGCCTTTGGATACGACATTTCAAAGCGGCCCCCCTTGGCCGTTCCTCTCTCCGGATAGGGGAAATCCCCGCGCTCACGGCGCGGGGCTCTCTCCTCAGCGGCCTGTTTCTTTGAGGAAAACCGTCACTGAGAGCCGCCACCCCTCTCTAGGCCCTTCCGATCCGGAAGGTTCCGGCGTACCTTCCTTCCGGTCTCTTCAACTTTTTTCGGATCGTTCAGCATCATGACAGAACAGCTTTCACCATTGGCCTTGCAGGCCCTTGCCGTCGTCGAGGAAAGCGGCGCCATCATCGGCGCCAATCATGCCCATCCCCACACTATCCGCCATAAGGGGCGCATCGATCTCGTAACGGAAACCGATATCGCTGTGGAGGCATTCCTGAAAGAACGCCTTGCAACCCTGGCGCCCCAGGCCGGATTCCTCGCTGAAGAGAGCGCGGAAGATCTGAGCCTGCCGGATACCTGCTGGATCATCGATCCCGTGGACGGCACAACCAATTTTGCCCACGGCCTGCCCCTGACCGTCACGTCCGTGGCCTACCGCCTGAACGGGGAAATTGTGCTCGGCATCGTCAACGCGCCGCTGCTCCGCGAATGCTTTATTGCGGAAAAGGGGAAAGGGGCATGGCGCAACGGGGAACGCATCAGCGTCTCATCCGTGACGGCCTGCGAGAATGCCCTTGTAGCCACCGGTTTTCCTTATGAAATCGCCAGCCGCGTGGATGAAATTCTGGAGCGAATGCGTCCTGTGCTGTCTTCTTGCCAAGGGGTACGGCGTTGCGGGGCCGCAGCACTGGATCTCGCATGGACGGCCTGCGGGCGCTTCGACGCTTTTTATGAAGACGAACTCAAACCGTGGGACATGGCCGCAGGCGCGCTGCTCGTCACCGAGGCCGGGGGCAGCATTTCCAATCTGGACGGCTCGCCCTTTGATCTGCGCTGGTCGATCCTCGCCGGAAACAAGGCCATGCATGAACTCATCGGAAAAATGATCCGGTAATCCAAGTACGGAACAAGGAGAGGCGGCCCGAGCCAGATAATGGAGCCCCTCTCCCGTCCCTAGCCACTCCGTGGCTACGGCCAACCTCATAGGCGCAACGGGGCCGCTCGCTCAAACAACAGGACGCGGAGAGGAAACGCGGGACAACTCCAGACACGTTCCCCACGCCAATCCCGTGCCCGTTCTCCGTAAAGCGGAACGCATCAGCCTCTGGGGAGCTTTACCGCCAAGGCTTCCTCCATGCCCGCAATCGACCAGAGATACAGCGAAACGACCGACCCGTACGGGGAATAGCGCTTGCGGCGGCGCTCAAAGCGCTCCCGCGTCAACTCCCTGTCCCCGTAGAGCAACGCCATGCCCCGCCGGATGCCCAGATCGCCCCAACTGAGCACGTCCGGACGGCACAACGAAAAAATCATGAGCATTTCCGCCGTCCACACGCCGATGCCGTTGAGGGCCGAAAGCTTCCGGATCAATTCTTCATCGGGGGCATGGCGCAGGGCCTCCAGATCCAGAGCACCGGAGGCGACTTCTCGGGCGATCCCCTGTATATATCCAACTTTACGCTGACTGAGGCCACACTGCTGGATCTGTGAGGGGTCAGCCTCCGCAAGGCCTTGCGGCGTAAAGTTCCCCACCAAAATGTGCAGCCGGTCGGAAATCGTCTGCGCGGCCCTTCCGGAAATCTGCTGTGCAATCACGCTGTCGACGAGAGCCGTAAACAGATCCGGCTCCACCCCGCGCCGTATCGGTCCAAGCCGCTCGATCACCCGCCCAAGCCGTTTGTCCCGGCGCTTCAGCGCGTCGAGCGCCTCCCCGCCGCATGGGAACACGGGACGCAGCCGCTCCTCGCTCTCCCAAAGGCACAGCGTCGCCGCCGAGCCGAACGGCGCGTGGCGGGCCCGAAACGCCTCAAAACCTTCCTGCGTGCAGCTTCGCGGCCCATGTACCCGCATCAGGCCACTCCGCACAGCCTCGTCGTCGAACCGCAGGACGTCGGGACGCCGCAACACTCCGATCAATACGCGCACGGCAAGGCGCACATCCACGCACCGCAGCGAACACAAGGCACCCACCGCCTCGTCGTCGGGCAGGGCGGCAAGGCGCTCCATGCCGATCTTTCCCGAGCGAACCGCCTTCGCCGCGCCGAGCAATGCATTCGCCGTTTTCTTCCCGAAGGCCTCCAACGCCGATCCTGCCTCAAGCACGCGCTCGGGGGAAACCTCCCCAATCTGTGCGGCCAACGATGCCCACGCGAACGGGAACGCATCGGATGCCCCCTTTTCCATGATCCCCTTTGCCAGCGCCGCGAACAGATCCGTTTCCAACTCGAAAGCGGCATCACCAGCGGCTTCGGCCAGCACCGGGTCCACTGAACGCAACCGGGCGAACGCCGGCTCAGTCAGCGGGGCCATATCTACGCTCCAGCTCAAGCAAACGTTCCTTCATACCCAATCCGCCGCCGTAGCCGACAAGCGCACCGGTGCTGCCTATGATACGATGGCAAGGGACAATGATCGCAATGGGGTTCCTGTTGTTCGCCATGCCCACGGCCCGGCAGGCCTTCGGATTGCCGACGGCTTCGGCGATATCTTTATAACTTGCCGTATGGGCATAGGGAACCGTGCACAGGGCCTGCCAAACCTGCTTCATGAAAGGCGTTCCCTCATCAAACCGCAGCGGCAGGTCAAACGTTTTGCGCCGACCGGCGAAATACGCCTCCAACTGCGCAAACGCCTCGCCCAGCAGCGCCGTTTCAGGACCTTCCGAAACGGCATCACTCCGGCCCGGCAAATAAAGACGCGTGATGGAACCCTCTTTGTCCTCTATGCCCACCCGCCCAAAGGCGGTTTCCCGAAAACACAACATACAAGCTCCTTTATGACTTCCGCATAGCATGGATTGCTTTGTCTTGCTCCTCTCCTCAAAGCCTTTTTATCAAAAATGACGGCTTCATCCAGTGCCATACCGCCGGTTCCCCCATATCCAGCCTTTCCTCAATCCGTCGGCATCCGGCAAAAACCAATGGCTCCATCCGTACTAAAAGCGGATTGGCGAAACACAAACAAAAGCGGCAGACCCGTCTCCACCGTTGTCTTCCTTTCTATCACAGCAGGGAGAACTGGCGGCTCTTCAGGCTGGCGCAACGTTGATCCGCCACTTCATCGTCAGCGGAAAGCCTCCCTACAAGCAGCGGCGAAGCGGGATCGTGCAGCGCCGAGCCCCGCCCCACGGGGACGCCGTCCTGGTTGGCGTAACAATAGAGGCATCCGTTCCCGCAGGTGCCGTACACGCCGACATCCACACTCGCCACACACTTGCACCCGGCCCTCTGTTGCGAGGGACGGACATCAAGGCGGCATCCGGCCACCCGCTCGACAAGCTCACGGCTGAGGCAACCCGCGTGGACGACACCGGGGACATCCACGTCCTCCGCACACAGGGAAAGCCGTATCCCCCTGCGCTCCGCCATCGCCGCAAACGCGGCAAGCAACCCCTTCCGAGCCTGCCCGCTGTCCCCGCAGAGCCCAAGAGCCGATATCCGGCGGCGGAGCTTCGGGTACATATCCAGAAAACTGACGACACACGTACGCGTAACGCCTTCAAGCCGTTCCGCCAACGCATCAAAACAGCGCACATGCCATGAAAGGGAATAGGCCCCGCTGAAAAAGATGGGATCATACCGCCAGATCACCCGTTCGCTCCCAAAAGCTTCCGACAGCCGCTTCATAGCTTCGACCAATTGCAGCTTATCCGGAAGCCCCGGCTCAACATCACGCCCATATCCCGTCAGCGTGAATTGGAACACACAAGGCCAGCCACGCAGCAGCGCCAACCGATCCAGCAAAGGCAGCGGGTTCTTCGTCCACAAAACAAGGCAGTCCACGGCTTCGCGGGAGAACACATACCGGGTGACGCGGCGCGCATCATGGCGCACGCATACGTTGCCCGCCTCCAGCCGATTGCAAAGCCACTCAGAGTAATAGGTGGGAATATCCGTACGACGGCTCGCGCTGAAAATCATATCTTTTTCCTTGCCGTATTTCCCGGTTCTCCGCAACGGGCACCGCTCCCCCCCATCCCGTGTATGCAAGGAAGACCTGCCCCCCGCCGGGCCGCGACGCTTCACCTTTCCCCGCCCACGCACCGAAAACGCCTTCATGCGGCCATGCCCGAAAGCCAACGCCCCGCCTCCAACTGCATACCGAAAAACGCCCCGCCCTCCATCCCCAAACAACTCCCGCCGCACGGCCTCCCCCGCTCTTCCGCTCCCCTCACCCACGTACAAAAAAAGGGCAGGCCCGCAAGCCCGCCCTTTAGTTACCTGGTTTCCCGGCGCTACTTCATGAGGAACTTCATGGGTTCGATGGACAGCGAGGGGAAGAACAGAAGCAGGAACAGCACCAGCATTTCCACGATAAGGAAGGGAGCCATGTTCCGCACCAGATTGCCGATCTTGATGTTCCCGATGCCGCAGACCACATAGAGCACCGTGCCCACGGGCGGCGTGATGACGCCGATGCCGAGGTTCAGGATGAACAGCAGCCCGAAGAAATACGGATCGATGCCCGCCTGCTGGATCAGGGGATAGAACACCGGCGCGAAAATCAGCACGTTCGGCGTCAGGTCCATCACCATGCCCGCAAGGAACAGGAAGACGTTGATCGAAAGCAGCAGAAGGATCGGGGAATCCACCAGCGGCTGGAAGAGTTCCGCCACCTGCATGGGGATTTGCGCCGAGGTGATGAACCAGCCCACCGCCGTGGCCGTGGCCACGATCAGCATGACGACGGAGGTGGTACGTGCCGCGCGGGCGCTCACGGCGAGCAGGCCCTTGAAAGTCAGCTCACGGTAATACAGGGTACACACGGCAATGGCATACACGCAGGCGAACGCGCCGCCTTCCGTGGGCGTGAAGACGCCGAACCGGATGCCGCCAAGCAGCAGCACGGGCATCATGAATGCGGGCATGGCGTCCCGGACGATCTTCGAGGCTTCGCCTTTTTTGAACTCGATCTTTTCCTTATAGCCGTCAATGCGGACGATAAAGAACCATGTGACCATCAGGCAGAGGCCGATGATCAGGCCGGGGACCAGACCGATCATGAACAGCTTGGTGATGGAGAGGCCCACGGTCGCGCCGAGCAGGATAAAGTTGGTGCTCGGGGGGATGATGGGGCCGAGGATGGCGCCGGAGGCGATGACGCCGCCCGCGCGGCCGGGCTTATACCCAGCCTGCGCCATCATGGGCAGGAGCAGGCTGCCGAGGGCAGCGGCTTCGCCCACGGAACTGCCCATCAGACCCGCGAAAATCACGCTGGACACGATGGCGGCATAGCCGAGGCCGCCGCGGACGCGGCCGATGATGAGCTGCGCAAGCTTGACCACCCGCTTCGACAGGCCGCCTTCGGTCATGATTTCACCGGCGAACACGAAGAAGGGGATGGCCATCAAGGGATAGTTGTTCGCGCCGTCCAGCATGGACTGCGGGATGATCATGACGAACATGCTGTCCCACATGCCGCCGTAATACATCAGGACCATAGAACACAGGACAAGCACGATGGCGATCGGAATGCCCAACGCGAGGAAGCCGAACAGGCTGACCAAAAAGACGACAAGTTCCATGTTCTCTCCCCTATTCCGTTTTGGGCGCGGTGTTGAACTCGCCGGCGGGCGTGCGGATCAGCCGCACGATGTCCCGCAGGTGGATGATGATCGCGGCAAAGGCCATGACGGGCAGCGTCCCGTTGATGAAGGCCATGTTCACGTCGGTAGCGACGGAATAGGTGTCCAGCGTCTGGAGCACCACGGAAATACCGCCGAAAAGCAGCAGCACCAGAGCCGCAAGCATGAACAGGGAGGCGACGATGTCCACGGCCTTGCGCGACGCGCCGCTGATCATGTTGACGAACATGTCCACCGCGATGTGCTTGTGCCGGTAAAAAGCTTCAATGCCGCCGATGAACGTGATGTAGATGAAAAGGAACCGGGCCCATTCCTCACTCGGCGCAAAGCTCGAGCGGAACACGTACCGCAGGAAGGCATTGAAAAACACGAGGCCGATCATCCCCAAGAAAATAGCGGCGCAAAAGACTTCAAAGGCCCGTTCGCCTTTGCCTTTCGCGGCTTCTTCCCGGCGGATCTCCTCCTCGGTTTCGGTTTCCTCTATACGTTCCGGCGGCATGACCGGTTTGTTTTCACTGCTCATGATGTACCCCTGGGCGTGATGGTCGGGCCCATGCGACAGACATGGGCTTGAGGGAAAAAAAGGGCCTCCGGCCTGCGCCGGAAGCCCTGTTGAGACCGCAAACGTTACTTCGCCTGACGATAAGAGTCCGCGCTGTCAAGGATTTCCTTGGCATTCGGGACGGTGTCATAGAAAAGCTTCCAGCTGCGCTTGCCGGCGTCCTGCATGAACTTGTGCAGTTCGGGGGAAGGTTCGCTGACATGGCCGCCGGCTTCGGTGATGGTCTTCACGGCGTCCGCATCGACCTTTTCCACGAGATCCCACACGTAGTCGGCGGAACGCTTGGCGGCTTCGTCGATCCACTTCTTGTCCTGTTCGGGCAGGGACTGGTAGAACTTTTCGTTGATGTACAGGGAGTGGATGACGAGCAGGTGGCCGGTGAGGGTGATCTCAGGCGTGGTCTCGTACATCTTGATGCTCACGATATCGGACAGGGGGCTGTCGCCGCCGTCGATAACGCCCTGATCAAGCGCGCCGGTCACTTCGGCGAAAGGCATGGGCTGGCCGCTGATGCCGCATTCCTTGGCAAAGTTGATGTACAAGGGGATGTTCGGCACGCGCATACGCAGGTGCTTCATGTCGTCGATGGTCGCCACCGGCTTTTTGGTGTAGAAATGGCGGAAGCCCAGGGGGAAGGCGTTCAGCACGCGCATACCGGACTTTTCGGTGAAGCCGTTGGTGATCAGTTCGAACGTCTTGCCGCCGTTCATGGCACGGCGGGCGTGGGCGTAGTCGTCGAACAGCATGGGCGTTTCGAGCATGGCCATGGAAGGCTGGATGGCGGACGTCTGGGTTCCGGTGGCGCACATCTGGATGATGCCCTTGCGGGTGCTGGCGATGTAGGCGTCTTCCTTGCCGAGCTGGCTGTTCGGGAACACCTGCACGTCGTATTTGCCGCCGGACAGTTCCTTCAGGATTTCACCGAATTTACGCATACCGAGGGTTTCAGGTTCCCCGTCGGGCTTCATACCGGCCATTTTGATGACAACTTTGTCGGCCGCGAAGCTGGAAGTCGCGGTAACGCCGAGCAACAGACCGCAAGCGATGAGCAAGGCCAATGCACGTTTCATGTTTCTCCACCTTTTTACGGTTCGAATGTGAACATTTCTCCCCGGCTGCGTTTTCGTGAGGAAAAACATTCCTGACGTGCCGCATGGGGAGATCTCCTGCCTTTCGCGCCTGTGCGCCCTCCTCCGCAACATCACTCTGAGAACCGGAAACGCAAACAATGCTGGGAACCGGTTCATTTCCATTCCGTTTCACCCCTGTGAAAACGGCGTACGGCATAAACGGAGTTCGGCCGGGATTGACGGACACCCCCATGTCTCTCTTACGTCATTCCTCAGCCGAAAGAGGATAAAAACTATCAGGAAGCGAAAGGCAAGCCCCGTTCGATAGCGAGAATTATACTAATCTGAAATCTTTTTGTTGGGAATAGAGGAACGGGCCTCTTCTTTGTCATTCTTTTGTAACATTCGCGCTCTTTCCAAGATTTTTCTTAATAATTCAGTGGATAATAAAAAAGAAAAAATCTTTGGGGATGTTGCCCCGCGAGACCTCGAATTCCCCCCTCCAGCCGGATGTTTCGACTGTTGACAAAGCGGCCCGCAAGATCGACAGGAATTCCGGCATCCTTTCGGACCGTTCCCTTTTTTGGAGTATTTTCATGCATCCTTTCTCTTCGGCGCGCCTGCACCGCCTTATCCAGCTTGGTTTCGTCCTCTTTCTCTCCTGGGTCGCGTGGCGGCTCCATGAGTATGCCCAAGGGGTATCCGGAAACGGCGCATTCGTCCCCCGCCCCGCCGCCGCGGAAGCCTTCCTCCCCCTGAGCGCCCTGCTCGGCCTCAAGCGTCTCCTGCTCACCGGGCAATACGATCCCATCCATCCCGCGGGATTGACCATCCTGCTTGTCGCCTTGTGTACGGCCATCCTGTGCCGCCGGGGGTTCTGCGGCTACCTTTGCCCCGTCGGCTGGCTCTCCGGCCTCCTCGCCCGTCTGGGGACACGGCTTGGCGTGAGCTGCCGCCCCGGAAGGCGGCTCGAATGGCTCCTCTCCGCGCCCAAATACGTGCTTCTTGCCGCCATCCTGTACAGCTTCGTGGTCAGCATGGACCTCCCCAGCATCGAATGGTTCCTCAAGTCGCCCTACAACCTCGTCGCCGACATCAAGATGCTCCAGTATTTCCTTGCCCCCGGGACGCTGACCCTCGGAGTGATCGTCGTCATGGTTCTGGGCTCGATCTTCCTGCCGGGCTTCTGGTGCCGGGGCTTCTGCCCCTACGGCGCCCTGCTCGGCCTCCTATCGCTGCTCTCACCGATGGCGGTCAACCGTAACCCCGCCTCCTGCTCCGGCTGCGGGCGCTGCGCCGCGGCCTGCCCGTCGCGGATTCCCGTCGACGGGCGCAAACGACTCTCCGGCCCCGAGTGCGTGGGCTGTACGGAATGCGTAAGCGCCTGCCCCTCCCGCTGCCTCGACATACGGTTCGGCTACGGGACCGGAGCCCTCCGCCTTCCGGCATGGGGCATCGCCGCCGGGACGCTGCTCATCCTCCTGATCGGCTATGCCGCCGCCGTTTTCACCGGCCACTGGGAAGCGGATCTGCCCCCGCAGATGATCCGTATGTTCCTCAACTGACCGGTACGGACAACATGAGGAGGCACACAAACGCCTTCATCCGGCCTCCCCTTCCGTAATCCCAAACCGGAAACGGCGTTCCGCTGGATTCTATCGGCGGATTGTGCGACACTGCCACACAAAACGGCCCTTTCCTTCAGATCGCAACAAGGATGCTTTCAATGTCGCAAGCACAGCTCCCCAACGAATTGGCAACCTTCCTCGAGACTTGGACGACCGACCCCAACAACGCGAAGGACGCCTTCGTCCGCTTCAAGGATTTCCTGCTCACCACCCCGGACGTGCGCTTTGATTTCAAGGCCCGCCCCGGCGTGAGCTACTCCCTGCGTGCCGCCAATGCCAAGAACGACGAACGCCCGCTGTTCGTGCTCGTGGACGTGGTGGACGACGAACCCGAAGCCCGCTGGCTTTCCGTCTGCTTTTACGCGGATATGGTCAACGATCCCGATGAACTGGGCGACTTCGTCCCGTCCGGGCTCATGGGGAAGGATGCCTGCTGCCTCAACCTTGAGGAAGATGATCCCGCCATGCGTGACTATATCCTCGCCCGCCTTGGCGAGGCCGCCGCGTCCGCCGCGAAATAACGCCCGGAACGCAGTGTGGAACAGCCCCTCCCCAATCGGGGCGGGACCTCAGTGCGCACAAAGGAGGCAGACCGCAACGCCAAGCCTGTTCTCTCTTTGCGGGGAAGCCATTCCCTGCCGGGATGGTGTGCCGGAATGGAGAAGCGCCGCCCTCCTTCTATAAGGAAGGATGACGCCAAGCAATGCTGCCTACTCCCGATAGCGCTGCCTACCCTAATCGAAAAAAGCCCCGGAGCCGTCACTCCGGGGCTTTTTCAGCATAGCCGGACATCAAAAAAGGACTTTACCGAAGGGGCACCGCCTACCCGCTAAAACACTCGGCCATATCCGCTATCGGTGAACGTTGACGGACGATAGCGCCACAGCCGATCCCGCCCTTCACCCTTAGCGCGATACATGGCGACATCGGCGTTCTTGAGCAGGCGAGCGGGGGTAGCGGCCTCCAGCGAATGAAACGCGACACCCACGGACGAGCTGATGCGGGCCTCTCCCTCTTGCAGCGGAAATGGGGCACGGATCGCCTCAAGAATGCATTCGGCCGTCCGGAGTACATCCCCTTCCGCCTGTTCAATGAGCAGCACGGCAAATTCATCCCCGCCCATGCGCCCGATGAGCCCCCGATCGCCGACGCATCCCTGCAACCGGGCCGCACCCTGTACGAGCAGTTCGTCGCCCGCGGCATGTCCAAGCGAGTCGTTGACTTCCTTGAACCGATCAAAGTCGACCAGCAGCAAGGCCAGCCCCGAGCCGCATTCCAGTGCGCTCCCACAGGCTTTGTGGAGCATCTCCTCAAACATGGCCCGGTTCGGCAGCCCGGTCAGGGGATCATGGCGTGCCTGCGCCAGAGCGGTTCTGGTTGAAAACAGGTCTTCAATCAGGTTTTCCAACTGGAATTCCCGGACCTCTTTCTGCACAATGAGCGTGCCGATCTGCTCAGCCAGCCGCCCCACGGACGCAGGGACGGACGGGTCGTTCGTATACCGGAACAAGGCGCGCACCTGTTCGGCATCCCCCCAGACGATGTCTTTGACGATCCGGGTTATGTCATTGAGGCAAGCTTCGTAATCGTGCTTCACATCGGCCCCGCAGCTACAGCGTTGTCGCCGGTCCGGCACTCTGAACCGGTTCCAGCGGCAGGTCGGACAAATACCGCCGCACCATATCGAGCGCGGTGCCCGCGGCGCGATCCCGAAGCCAGCCGCGGCCATGAACCCGGCCGGGAGGCGTCATCCTGCGGACCCACGTCCGCGTGCCGTCACTGAGCGCAATATAGATGAGCCCCACGGGCTTTTCCGGCGTCCCCCCGGTCGGCCCGGCAACCCCGGTGATGCCGATGCCGAGCTCGCTGCCCGATACTTCGCGCACGCCTTCGGCCATAGCCCGGGCCACAGGTTTGCTTACGGCCCCGTGTTCCTCAAGCATGGCGGCAGGCACGCCGAGCAGCTTCATCTTGGCTTCGTTGGCGTAGGTCACAAGGCCCATGCCAAAGACTTCCGACGCGCCGGAAACGTCCGTGATGAGCTTCGCCACCAGACCGCCCGTGCAGGATTCTGCGGTGGCCAGATGCAGCCCCTTTTCACTGAGCAGCCGGACGACCACGCTTTCCAGATTGTCCACATCCACGCCGTAGACCACATCCCCGTACCGGCGGCAAATCTCTTCGACCACCGGACGGCACAGCGCCTCGGCGGCTTCTTCGCTCTCAGCCCGTGCCGTCACCCGCACGAACATCTCGTTTTCCTTCGCATAGGTCGCCGCCGTCGGGTTCGCCGCATCGGTCAGATCGGCAATCTTCAACGCGCCCGCCCCCTCGCCGAGCCCGAACGTGCGGATCATGCACGAGTGGATGACGGCGTGGCTCCCTTCTTTCAGGAACGGGACGACATAATGCTGCAACATGGGGACCAGTTCGGAAGGCGGCCCCGGCAGCATGACGATCACCTTGCCGGACGCCGTCCGCACGCCGCAGCCCGGCGCGGTCCCGATGTCGTTGGGGAAGACGGTCGCGCCCTCGGGCAGCATGGCCTGCTTGCGCTGGTTCTCGCCCATCGCCGGGCGTCCCTTGAAGTAGCTTTCCAGACGGCGCAGGCTGTCCTCATGGATCTTCAGCGGAGCGCCCGCCACACTGGCGATGGTTTCCTTGGTCAGATCGTCGTCCGTGGGGCCCAAGCCGCCCGTCGTAATAACCACATCGCTGCGGCCCAGCGCTTCTTCCAGCGCGTCCCGCAGCCTCCCCGGATTATCGCCCACGGTGCAGGCAAAAAGCAGGTTGACCCCGATGGCGGAGAGCTCGCGCGCGACAAACGCCGCGTCCGTGTTGATCGTATGCCCAAGCAAGAGCTCGGTCCCTACCGAAATGATTTCAGCATTCATGGCAAACTCGGTTGCGGAGATGAGCGGAAATGACTTTTTTGGGGGAAAGCCCCCTTTGGAAGAAACCCCTTCCAAAACCTGCCAGCGCGGCTCGCGCCACCCCATCCCCCTAAAACTTTTCCTTCACGGTTACAACAAAAGTTTCCGGGGGGATATCGGAAATGAGGGGCCAATCGGCGGGCATTCCCGCCGCTCGAAAGGGTTATGGAGGAAAACAGGGAGGAATGCTGTTGCCGGACATCCCTCCCCAGTCTCCATCCTTGCTATTCGGACTTCACTTTCTTGTGGACATGAACCGCTCTGGGAAGGAAGAGATTCAACAGCACCCCGGTGACGGCGGCAAGCCCGATGCCGCCGAGGCGGAACGAGCCGATATTAAAGGTCATGCCGCCCACGCCGAAGATGATGATCAGCGCGACGACGGCGAGGTTGCGGGGCTCCATCAAGTCTTCGCCAGCGCGGACCAGCGTGTTCAGGCCCACCACCATGATGGCCCCGAAGAGCAGGATCATGATCCCGCCCATGACCGGGACGGGGATGGAACTCAAGAACGCGCCGAGCTTGTTGACGCACGAGAGCACGATGGCCCAAATGGCGGCCCACGTCATGACGCCGGGGTTGAACGCCCGGGTCAGGGCCACCGCCCCGGTCACTTCCGAATAGGTCGTATTCGGAGGCCCGCCGATGAAGCTCGCCAGCATCGTGGCGATGCCGTCGCCGAGCATGGTGCTCTTGATGCCGGGGTCCTTGAGGAAGTCCTTCCCCGTCACCGAGCTGATGGCGATGATGTCCCCGAAATGCTCAATGGCCGGGGCGAGGGTAATGGGGATGATGAACAGGATGGCTTCCCAGCGGAACTCGGGGAACACGAAATCCGGAACGCCGAACCACGGCGCGGCGGCCACCTTGCTGAAATCGTGGATGCCGAGCCCGATGGCGCACAGGTAGCCTACGGCGATGCCCGACATAATGGGGATAAGGCGTATCATGCCGCGCCCGAGCAGGGAAACGAGCACCGTCGTCGCCAGCGCCGCCATCGAAATGATCAGCGCCGTGTTCTCGGGGACAAGCACCGCGCTGCCGTCCCCGGCCTTGCCGAGGGCCATGTTCACCCCGACAGGGGCCAGCACAAGGCCGATGACGATGATCACCGGCCCGGTCACGATGGGCGGCAGCAGGCGCATGATGATCTCCGTGCCGCGCCAACGGATGATGAAGCTCAGCACCACATAGACGGCACCGGCCACGACCATGCCGCCCAGCGTCGCGGGAAGCCCCCAAGTCTGCACGCCATAGATGATCGGCGCAATGAACGCGAAGGACGACGCGAGAAAAACGGGCACCTTGCCGCGTGTGCAAATCTGAAAAATCAACGTGCCCACGCCGGCCGTAAACAAGGCCACGTTGGTGCTCATGCCCGTCAGGATCGGCACCAGCACCAGCGCGCCGAATGCCACGAAAAGCATCTGCGCACCGAGCAGGGAATCTTTCAACCGAAAAGAATACGTCGTATCCGACTCCATCTCCACTCCTCAGAAAAAAATGTATGTTCCCTGTCCTCTGGCGGCTCCCGCATACCGGGCTTGAGGGGAACGGCTCCCCTCAGCCGGATCGGAGGCAGCGCCTCGCCGCCTGCCCGCTACCGCGTTCCGAAGATGCGGTCCCCGGCGTCGCCGAGGCCGGGGATGATGTAGCCGTGCTCGTCGAGATGGGAGTCGACGGCGGCCGTATAAATGTCCACGTCGGGATGCGCTTCCTCGACGCGCTTGATGCCTTCGGGAGCGCACACGAGATTGAGGCTGAGGATGCGCTTGCAGCCGCGCTTCTTGAGGAGATCGATCGTAGCGATGAGCGAGCCGCCGGTCGCCAGCATGGGATCAAGGATAATGGCGATGCGCTGGTCGATCTCCTTGGCGAGCTTCACGTAGTACTCTACGGGCTCCAGCGTCTCTTCGTTCCGGTACAGGCCGACGACGCTGATCTTCGCGCCCGGGACCATGTCCAGCACGCCGTCCATCAGGCCGAGCCCGGCCCGGAGAATGGGAACGATGGTCACCATCTTGCCGGAAATGGATTCCACTTCCACGGGCCCGGCCCAGCCTTTGATGGTCCGCTTTTCGGTCTTGAACTGCTTGGTGGCTTCATACATGAGCAACCGGGCGATTTCCTTGGCCAGCATACGGAATTCGCTGGTGGAGGTGGATTCCTTCCTAAGGATGCCCAGTTTGTGCCGCACGAGAGGATGATCAACTACATGAACCGCCATACCCATTCTCCTCTGAATAAAAGGATTCCCGAAACGCTTCCAAAACGCATGGGGCCGCCGAAGCGGGAAGCCAACCCCATCCAACAGGCCAAATAAATTGGAAGACCTTATGCCGAGGCCGAGGGTTTGTCAAAATCACGCTCTGAACGGCCGCCCTCGACACGCCCCGCGCGCGGCCTCCGCGGATTTGGGCAAAGGCCTCCGGCTCACTGCGAAGGGGGGTTACAAAATCGTAGTTAACATTTTTGTAAACAACAATATTCCCTTTGAGATAGGCACAGTTATGCGAAAAACGGCAAAAACGCCTTGCCAGAAGGACTAAAAAGGCATAAAAACGGCACACATTTCCTTGAAATCCTGTTTCAGGGCGTGCCACGGGATTGTGTGTTTCTCAAATTGTCAAAACAGGAGTTCTCTCCCTCTGAGAAAGGGAGGGGTCCCCGCCAAGGAGCTTACGTCATGGCTTCGAGCTACGTGCAGAAAGTTATCCGCAGTGTGAAGAAGAGCAACCCCCACCAGCCGGAGTTCATTCAGGCGCTGGAAGAAGTCCTCCACTCGCTGGAACCGCTTTTTCTGAAGGACCCCAAGTACCAGCAGAACGGCATTCTCGAACGCATCGTCGAACCCGAACGCCAGATCATGTTCCGCGTGGCATGGACGGACGACAAGGGCCGCGTGCAGGTGAACCGCGGCTACCGCGTCCAGTTCAACTCCGCCCTCGGCCCCTACAAGGGCGGCTTCCGCTTCCACCCCAGCGTCAACCTGAGCATCTTGAAATTCCTCGGTTTTGAACAGATCTTCAAGAACAGCCTGAGCGGCCTCTCCATCGGCGGCGCCAAGGGCGGCAGCGACTTCGATCCCAAGGGCAAGTCCGACGCCGAAGTCATGCGTTTCTGCCAGGCCTTCATGACGGAAGCCTTCCGCTACATCGGCAGCACCATCGACGTGCCCGCCGGAGACATCGGCGTGGGAGCCCGCGAAATCGGCTACATGTTCGGCCAGTACAAGCGCCTGACCTCCAGCTTTGAAGGCGTGCTCACCGGAAAGGGCCTCAAATGGGGCGGCTCGCTGGCCCGCAAGGAAGCCACCGGGTACGGCAGCGTCTACTTTGCCTCCAACATGCTCAAGGCCCGCAACATGGATCTGGAAGGCGCCACCTGCGCCGTGTCCGGCTCCGGCAACGTGGCTATCTACACCATCGAAAAGCTGTACCAGCTCGGTGCCAAACCCGTGACCGCCAGCGACTCGCGCGGCTGTATCTACCACCCCGCTGGCATCAACCTCGACGCCCTCAAGCAGGTCAAGGAAGTCGAGCGCGCGTCCCTCGCACGCTACGCCGAGCTCTGCAAAGACGCCAAGTATATCCCCGCGAAGGAATACCCCAAAGATCAGCATCCCGTGTGGAACGTGCCCTGCAAGCTCGCCTTCCCGAGCGCCACGCAGAACGAAGTCAGCGGCGCCGACGCGGCCAACCTCATCAAGAACGGCTGTGTCCTCGTATGCGAAGGCGCCAACATGCCCTCCACCCCCGAAGCGGTGGAAGCCTTCCTTCAGGCCGGGCTCGCCTTCGGGCCCGGCAAGTGCGCCAACGCGGGCGGCGTGTCCACCAGCCAGCTCGAAATGGCTCAAAACGCCAGTATGCAGTCCTGGACCTTTGAAGAAGTCGACGCCAAGCTCAAGAACATCATGGCCAACATCTTCAAGGCCGCCCATGAAACCGCCGAGGAATTCGGCGTGCCCGGCAACTACGTCCTCGGCGGCAACATCGCCGGCTTCCGTAAGGTGGCCGACTCCATGATCGAGCAGGGCCTGTATTAAAAGAGAGTGCGTGAATACCGGGGGAGGACCTTTCTGAAGAAAGGTCCTCCCCCGGCCCCTTCCCAAAGGCTTTTGACTGATGGGGAGGCGGCGCGACGGCAGTTCCGAAACGCCATTGCACCACCCCCGCCCTCCTCTCCACAAAAGAAAAGAGCCCGGATGCACAACGCATCCGGGCTCTTTTCCGGTTTTTTTCCACAATCCACATGACATTCCCCCTCTCTCCTTATGCAACACCGGTCCCGCCGCTTCCGTTTGGCAAGGAGGGGCGGCGGATACGCACAGCGTTGGCATCAGGAGATACGGGGTATTGGGAAAAAAGGGAGACACCGCAAACAGCGTTGAAGCCCTCCTTCCCCAAAATCAACTCTCCCCAACAGGAAAAACTTCCCACGCCTCCATATGGCAAAGGTTGGCGCCGGGATGTTGGGCACAGGCCGGGCTCTGCTCGCAGGCCTCGGCGGCAGGCCAATGCGTGAACCGTTCCAGCGCGTCCTGAAACGAAGGGGCTTCGACAGTCTGCTCTTTGCGAATCCTGAGATTCTCGCCGGAACCCTCGATGTAGTGGACTCTGTAGCGGCTCATGATGCGTTCCATTTATCCTGTGAGGCGAAATTCGGAGAACCCGGAGGGGGCCGGGTTCTCCTTGCGCCTTCCCGAAGGAGGAGTCTCCGGGAAGGCGTTCCGAGTGGCTTACCCTTGCATGGGCGGCGACGGCGAGACGCAAAGGCGTGTGCGCGCCCCGTGAATCCTTCGGAACCCCCGTAAAAAGTTCCGTCCGCCCTTCCCTACGCCGACGGCTTAGCCGTGGGCGCCGGGAGCAATGAAGTCGCTGAGGAAATAGAGAGCCACGAGCAGGAACACGCCGAGAGCCCAGCTCCAATGGATGAGCTTCAGTTCGGTAGCGTCCAGCGGCTCATACTCCATCTTCTGCACTTCTTCGTGAAACTTCACGTTCTTAGTATCTTCTGCCATGTCAGTCTCCTTTATAGCTGAAAATGGAAGAGGTTAGCCAGCGATAACCGGAGGCGTCATGCCGTGGAAGAACAGCCACGAGATGAACAGGCCGAGCCAAATGATGAAGCCGAAGAGACATACGACGTACACAATGGCGAGCCTGCCGATGCCTTCTTCCATAAGCTTATGGAAGTTGGACACCATACCGATGGTGAAGAAGGTCAGGGTGAAGAAAATCGTGCGCAGGGGTCCGAGGGTGCTGATCACGCTCTTGCCGAGGGGCTGCCATTCCACGTTCACGCAGATGAACAGCATGATCACGAAGGTCAGCAGATAGCCGAGCACGAAGCGGGGGAAACGGGCGAGCACGTCGCCGAAGTTCATGGTACGGCCGCTGTTGGTCTTGTCGAACTTCGCGGTCCACACCCAGGCGAGAACCAGGGACCACACGCCGATGAACACGTCGATGAAGATCTTCACGGTCGTGGTGACCATGGTGACCCACCCGGCTTCCCAGTGGACGCCGAGGAGTTCGAGCGCACGGGCGCGGATCAGGGAGTCGGCGATGGCGCCGGAAGCGATGGCGCCGCCGTCGGACTTCACCGCGAGGCCCATCCAGCCGCCGGCCACCATGGGCTCGCTGTACAGGAAGTGGGAAGCGATGAAGGGCAGGATCAGCATTTCGATGCAGGTGAACACCACGATCAGCGAGGACACCATGATGGGCACCACAGGCCGGGCGCGGATGGAACTCCCCGTAGCGATGGCGGCGGACACGCCGCAGATGGAGATGCCGGAAGCCAGCGGGACAGCCCATTCACGGCTGAACTTGAAGTACTTGCGGGCTACGTAATACACGAAGGCCCAGTACAGAAGATAGGCTTCCACGATGGCGCACAGGCCTCGGAAAATGATCGTCCCGGCCATGCCGGAAGCCGCGGCGGCCTTCACGCCGAGTTCGGCGCCGAGGACCACGATGGCGATCTTGACGAACAATTCGGGACGGCAGGCGTCATGCAAACTTTCGGCAATGCGCGGGAACGCGTTGCTGATGAAAATACCGGCGACAAGCGCCACAATGAAACCCGCTTCCGTAGTCAGGCCGATCGACCAGTCGATACCGAACTTGGCCTGCGCGTCGGGCGTAGCCGCGATATGGGCGTTCGCGCCGAACATGTAGCAGATTTCGCTGATGAAAAAGACGACCGTGAACGACTTGACGAACCGAGCGACATTGCCGCCGAGCAGCTTGATGCCGAACGACAGGATCGCCGTCAGAGCCACATACGTGCACAGCAGGGAAACGACACCAGAGATCGTTCCCTTGTATGCGCCGGTGGTGGCAGAGAAGGCCTTGTCCATGCTGGTCCACATATTAGTGCTGACTACCCAGCCCAACACGTCGAGATGCGCCAGATTCAACGCGGCCAAAAGGAAGATGAAACAACCCGTCAACAGGGCTATCTTATCTTCGTTCAGATTGGTCTTTGCCATAGCCATATCCTCTTGTAAAACTGTACCGGACGGCTGACTTCGCCACCATGGCGAAAGCGTCCATCTGTATCCGAGCAGGCGACGCGATCCCTAGCCGAACCGCAACCTGACAGGAAACCGTTGTGAAAGACCATCCCTCTGAAAAAGGAACTGCTTTTATAAAGAATTGCTTGGGAAGAACCAGCCCGATACGGAACGGGCGCAAACGAACGCAGCTTCCCAAAGAAAGGAAGCCGTGAGGACGCGCGTCATGACGGATCAGACGATCCGCTGACGGCTACGCGAAGCAGGGGGGAGCGAGAGAAAAGGGAAGCAGGCCCCAAGAGTCGGACTTTCGGAGCGTGGGCACATAATGCCGCACGAACAGCCGCACTACGGAAGAGACGGCAAGCCCAAGCTGGAGCATGAAGAGGGCCATCAACGGGACGAGATGCTTCAGAGGGGCCTTCGAAGCAGACGTCTCCATGCATTCCTCAAAGGATTCCAGGATGACCGGAGACTGCTTCTGCATGTCGGTAAGGGCACTGCCCGAATCGTACACGACGACCTTCTGCACATCCGCGTGAAGGATATTCGTATCGCCAAACAGGGAACAGACAAGCGCCAGCAACATGAAAGGAATGAACATTCCCTTCATGAAGGATTCACGGCGCTGTCTTTCCAAAAGAGTCATACGTCTTCCGATACGAAAAGCTTCATTGTGACGGGGCGTCCATGACGGCACAACACTCGCGCGCTGCATTCCCGCTTCCACTCCGGAAGCGATATTGCCGTTACGGATACCTAGCATTGTGAGAATAATAGCACGGAGGCCTTTTCATGACAAGCGTTCCATTCCCTTTTGCTGTTTTTCACAATAAGGAATAGAGACAAATAGTTGGAGGATGTTTATTCAAGCTGGCCGGAGCTTGGATTTTCGGCAGTCATCCTCGCTGAAAGCCTTTTCCCTGATAATGCGGACTGTTGCTGAAAAAAGGATGATTCTCTTTATAACGCCGCATGTCGACAAAAAGCATAATAGAATGCCCAACCGTCCTTTCTTGCTGGATAAAAAGTCATTTCAGCGGGCTTTCTCAAGTAAGGATAAGGTTCAGGGTTACGCTGATCAATGAGCATTTTCTCCCAAAAAGAAAACATTTTATCTTTACTTATGGTTACGTTATTGCCTTCAACTTCGTTATGGTTAGCCCCATGTAATCCGCCCTCACCGCGATACGGTGCGCCACCTTTAGTAGAGATGTAGAGCATCGGCACGGCCAGATGCAGAGCCCCTTGGCGGATTTGCACAGCTTCCCTTGATTGCGCTGAACGGCATCGATGCCTGCCGGGGGTTTCCTATAGCTGGCCGGAATAACATGTGACGGGAGCCCCGTTGTATCGGAAACGCCGTGCCTGCCGCCCTCTCATCCCTGTAAGGGCTTACTTCCTGCGTCCCGTACCGTCGATTCCAAAATGCGTATCAAGGCTCAGGTTGTCGCCGGGTTTGTTGAAGTAACCGTCCCGCGTGCGCTGCGGTTCCCCGAGCTTGAGCAGTTCTCCGACTGTCACGAAACGGTACCCTTTCCGCTGGAGCTCTCCAACGGTTTCCTTGAGCATGAACGCCGATCCCTTGGGCACCCGGTTGGCATGGAACAGGATAATCGCGCCGGGCCGCACCTGCCCGGCCACCCGCGCACCCATACCGTGGACCGCGTTGTCCTGCGGCGTTTCCGCAACCACGCTCCACTGGATCACCTGCAGGCCCTCGCGCGCAAGCAGTGCAAGCGCCTTGTCCGTACATCTGCCGTAAGGCAAGCGGAACAACGTTACGGCTTCCGGCAGCTCGACGCTGCGCCCTTCCGCCCGAGCCCTTTTCAGGATCTCCTCGCGCAACAGCTCATATTCCGCCTGCGTCCAGCGGATCTGCTCCAACATGGCCTTTTCGCTCATAATGCCGAAATTGCCATGCGACCACCCGTGATTGCCGATCTCAAAAAGAGGATCGGCCATAAGCTGCATGGCCCGCTCGCTGTGGGACCGCATCCACTTGCCGCCCATGAACAGGGTGGCCGGGATCCGCTTCTCACGCAGGAAATCGATGATTTCAGCATCGTATCCTGTAGTCATGGTGGACAGTTCGCACAGATCAAACGTCAAGGCCGCCACTTTTTCCTTGGTGGCCACGCGGCGTATGGTGCCTTCATCTTGAACCGGAAGAGGCGGAAGAACCTGTTCGGGAACCGTGCGTTCCGGCGGAGCGGGATTATTGGGAACGGCGTGCCGGGCGTCCTCGGGCAGAAAACCGGGTTCGGGGTGCCACAACGACGACGCCCGTGCCGGAAAAGCCAGCGCAACCACAACCAGACAACAGACAATGATCTTGTGCAGCATGAAAAAAACCTGATGTGTTGACTGTTGGAAGGGCCCCCACAGTAACAGCATCAGGTTTCGAAAGATAGGCAGGGCTCAGGACGTTTTCTTGGCACGTTCCGCGGTCATTTCCTCAAAGAGCTTTTCCATCTGGTACTCGTCCTCCAGCTTGAGGTCGGTACTCAGGACCACGCCGTCGGAATTGCCGAGCGCACGCAACGTTTCGTCGACGGCTTCCTTCTTCAGAGGGATGAACAGCGCCGAGCTGCCGGGTTTCAGGTGCGTCGCCAGTTCGTTCATAAAGCGGTGGCTGATGCCGAAATCGCCCACCTCGCCGGTCGCCGCGCCGAGCCCGGCCCCCGCGACAATGCCGAGCAGCGGGTTGAGGAACAGGAATCCGATCAGCGCGCCCCACACGCCGCCGATCAGCGCGCCGTCCTTGGCGAGGGCGTGCGTATATTGGAGGTGTACCTTTCCTTCCTTATCGCAGACCGCGGCTACCATTTTGGAGCAATCCACCAGCCCGGCGAGTTCTTCCCGGCCCCGCAGCTCCACCCGGTACGCTTCCGCCCGATCCATGTCTTCCTTGAAAATCACAGCAATGAGGCTCTGCATGGCAACACTCCTTACTTTGTTGATTCCGGATAAACTACTTGGGTCCGTCTGAGAGCGCTGTGATTATCATTGAGGGATGGGGGATACGCACCGGGGGAGGGCGCTTTTTGAAAAAAGCGCCCTCCCCCGATATATTCACTTCATTTAAAACGCGATTTCATACAGCTGCTGGACAGCGGCGTCGGTCATCTTGCGGGGGTTGGTGAGCCCGCAGGCGTCCTTCTGGGCGTTGGCGACCATCGTCGGGATATCGCTGCGGCTGACTTCCTTGCCGTACCGCTTGGCAAGCTCGGTGATGCTGGCCGGGATGCCCACATCCTGCGACAGGCGGCGGATGGCGGAGATGGCCAGTTCGGCGGCGTCGCGTTTGGAAAGGCCGTCTATGTTTTCATCCATCATCCTGGCGATGTTGATGAATTTGTCCAAATGGGCGAGCAGGTTGTACTCTTCCACGATGGGCAGGAGGATGGCGTTGCATTCGCCGTGGGGCAGGTTGTAGAAGCCGCCGAGCTGGTGGGCCATGGCGTGCACGTGCCCGAGGCTGGCGTTGTTGAAGGCCATACCGGCAAGGTACTGGGCGTAGCACATGCCTTCACGGGCGTGGATGTCGCTGCCGTTGGCGACGGCGCGGCGCAGGTTTTCGGAAACCAGCTTGATGGCCTTTTCGGCACAGGCGTCGGTCAGCGGGGTAGCGCCGGTGGAGACGTACGCTTCAACCGCGTGGGTGAGCGCGTCCATACCGGTGGCAGCGGTCAGGGCCGGGGGCATACCCACCATCAGGATGGGGTCGTTGATGGCGACGCTCGGGGTGATGCGCCAGTCGACGATGGCCATTTTCACTTTGCGGGCGCTGTCGGTGATGATGCAGAAACGGGTGATTTCGGAGGCCGTACCCGCGGTGGTGTTCACGGCGAGGTAGGGGGGCATGGCTTTGGTGGACTTGTCCACGCCTTCGTAATCGTGGATCTTGCCGCCGTTGGAAACGACGAGGCCGATGCCCTTACAGCAGTCATGGGAAGAACCGCCGCCGATGGAGATGAGGCTGTCGCATTCTTCTTTCTTGTACAGTTCGACGCCGGCGGCGACATTGAGGTCGGTGGGGTTCGGAACCGTCTCATCATAGATGGCGTATTCCATCGCCGCTTCGTCGAGGATATCCGTAATCTGTTTCAGGATGCCGGTGTGGACGATACCTTTGTCCGTGACAAGCAGCGGCTTCGTGGCATTCAAATAAACGATACGCTCGGGGATAGCTTTTGCGGCGCCTACACCAATAAGCGTAACGTTGGGAATAAAGAAGCCGTCAACTTTTTCAACAATAGCCATTGTGGTATCCTCCACTGTTTATAGATGGGCATAAACAAGGCAAGAAGAAAAGTAGAAACATAGAAAATATAGAGACCTTCTTATCTCTTTTTTGGCAACGTATGATGTTTCAAAAAACAGGTCAATAGCCTTTTGTAAAATACACTACATGTGAAAAAAGATTTTTTTGCATGTAAAAGGTGCTTTTTCTCACGAAAGATAAAATATTTTTTCACATAAAAATAGATTGTGCATTCATTCAATTTCTTGATTGAACAAACATGTTCAGAAATGATTTGTGATCGGCAATGAAATAAAGAGAATTGCTCAAATGGATAGTCATGACGCCTATCCGGTGCCGGAGAGAGGGAAGCCGGGGGACGGGCTTTTCCGCCCCGAGAGGGGCTGGAAGGGCCCCGCCGATTTGCAAATGGGCTTGACAACAAAAAATATCCATTGTAGGAGTGACTCCTTTCGGAACATTTACCCACTCCTATGGAGGAAAACAGATGCCAACTATCAACCAGCTTATCCGCGTCGCGCGGAAGAAGGTTGTGAAGCACAAAAAGACCCCGGCCCTGCAGGCTTGCCCCCAGCGCCGCGGCGTGTGCACCCGCGTGTACACGACGACCCCGAAGAAGCCGAACTCGGCTCTGCGTAAGGTCGCCCGTGTGCGTCTCACCAACGGCCTCGAAGTCACCGCGTACATCCCCGGTGAAGGCCACAACCTTCAGGAACACTCCGTCGTCATGATTCGCGGCGGCCGTGTAAAAGACCTTCCCGGTGTCCGTTACCACATCGTCCGTGGTACTCTGGATACCTCCGGTGTGCAGGATCGCCGTCAGCGTCGTTCCAAGTACGGCGCCAAGCGTCCGAAGTCCTAAGCCGCAAAGCTTTCCCGGCAAGAGGTCTGACGGCACATCCGCCGTCTTTGCGAATTTTCGCATCACAGTGTCATGCCATGGGTGCGCGTCCATGCCCCCCCGCAACGGGAGGGGCGCAGTGGGAACACACCAAGGCAGCCCGGGCGGCCCCCGCCTCGGGAAACCGCATAGCACTGCAACCCCTGACGTAACGCGTCCGCGTTACCCGGAGAATTTTCATGCCCCGTAAAGGTCCTATCCCCAGAAGGGAAGTTCTGCCTGATCCGATTTATGGCAGCCGCTTGGCCGCCCGTTTCGTGAACCGTCTCATGTACGACGGCAAGAAGGGCGCTGCCGAAAAGATTTTCTATGGCGCTCTTGAAGTCCTCGCCGAAAAGACCGGCGAAGAAGCGCTGCGCGCCTTCGAAAAGGCTCTCGAAAACGTGAAGCCCCATCTCGAAGTCAAGGCCCGCCGCGTGGGCGGCGCCACCTATCAGGTGCCCATGGAAGTGCGTCCTGACCGCCAGGTCTCCCTTTCCATCCGTTGGTTGATCACCTACGCCCGTTCCCGCGGTGAAAAAGGCATGTCCAACAAGCTCGCCGCCGAGCTTCTGGATGCCTTCAACAGCCGCGGCGGCGCCGTGAAGAAAAAGGAAGACACCCACCGCATGGCCGAAGCCAACAAGGCTTTCGCGCATTACCGCTGGTAGTCGGGGAGAAACATGTCTCGTTTAGCACCTATCGAAAAAATGCGGAACATCGGCATCATGGCTCACATCGATGCCGGTAAGACCACGACGACCGAACGTATCCTGTACTACACCGGCGAAAACCACAAAATCGGCGAAACCCACGAGGGCGGCGCTACGATGGACTGGATGGCGCAGGAGCAGGAACGCGGTATCACCATCACTTCCGCCGCGACGACTTGTTTCTGGCTTGATCACCAGATCAACATCATCGACACCCCCGGCCACGTTGACTTCACCATCGAAGTTGAACGTTCCCTGCGCGTGCTCGACGGTGCCGTGGCCGTGTTCGACGCCGTCGCCGGCGTGGAACCCCAGTCCGAAACCGTGTGGCGCCAGGCCAACCGTTACGGCGTGCCCCGTATCTGCTTCATCAACAAGATGGACCGCATCGGCGCCAACTTCTTCCGCAGCGTGGACATGATCCGCGACCGCCTGAAGGCGAAGCCCGTCTGCCTCCAGATCCCGATCGGTTCTGAAGACAAGTTCGACGGCGTTGTCGACCTCATCAATGGCCGCTCCGTCCGCTTCGAAAAAGAATCCAAGGGCCTTCAGATCACCTATGGTGAAGTCCCTGAGGATCTCAAGGATCTCTACGAAGAAAAGCGCCTTGAGCTGCTGGACACCGTGGCGGAAGAAGATGAAGAATTGATGGAAAAGTACCTCGAAGGCCATGAACTGACCGTCGAGGAAATCAATTCCTGCATCCGCAAGGGTACCATCCGTCAGAGCATCGTGCCCGTCCTGTGCGGCACCGCGTTCCGTAACATCGGCGTGCAGCCGCTGCTCGACGCCGTTGTGAACTACCTGCCTTCTCCTCTCGATATCGATCAGATGGTGGGCCACAACCCCGACAAGCCGGAAGAAGAAATCGTCTGCCCCAGCTCGGACAAGGAACCGCTCGCCGGTCTCGTGTTCAAGCTGGCTTCCGACCCCTTCGTGGGCCACTTGGCCTTCTTCCGTATCTACTCGGGCGTGATCGAAGCCGGCTCCACGTTGTACAACGCCAACACCGGCAAGAAGGAACGCCTTGGCCGCCTGCTCCGTATGCACGCCAACAAGCGTGAGGACATCAAGTCCGCTGGCGCCGGCGACATCGTGGCCCTCGTGGGCATGAAGCTTGCCTCCACCGGCGACACGATCTGCGACGAAAAGCGCCCCGTGGTGCTCGAATCCCTCGATATTCCGGAACCGGTCATCGAAGTCGCCATCGAACCCAAGACGAAGACCGACCGTGACGCTCTCTCCGCCGCGCTCAACAAGCTGGCGAAGGAAGACCCGTCCTTCCGCGTGAAGGGCAACGAAGAAACCGGCCAGACCCTCATCGCGGGCATGGGCGAACTGCATCTGGACATCATCGTTGACCGTCTGGTCCGCGAGTTCAACGTGAACGCCAACGTCGGCAAGCCTCAGGTTGCCTACCGCGAAACGATCACGAAGCCCAGCAAGTCCGACCTGAAGTACGCCAAGCAGTCCGGTGGCCGCGGCCAGTACGGTCACTGCGTGATCGAAGTCGAGCCCAACCCGGAAAAGGGTTACGAGTTCGTCAACGCGATCACCGGCGGCGTGATTCCGAAGGAATACATTCCTTCCATCGACAAGGGTATTCAGGACGCCCTGAAGTCCGGTGTGCTCGCCGGCTTCCCGGTTGTGGACGTGAAGGTCACTCTGGTCTTCGGTTCCTACCACGAAGTCGACTCCTCCGAACAGGCCTTCTATGTGGCCGGTTCGATGGCCATCAAGGACGCCATGAACAAGGCGACCCCCGCTCTCCTCGAACCCTACATGGACGTGGAAGTGGTGACCCCCGATGATTACCTTGGCGACGTGATGGGCGACCTCAACGGTCGTCGTGGTCGCGTGCAGTCCATGGAAGCCCGCGCCGGCGCTCAGGTTGTCCGCGCTCAGGTTCCGCTGTCCGAAATGTTCGGCTACGCCACGGACCTGCGTTCCCGTACGCAGGGCCGCGCGACCTTCACGATGCAGTTCCACCACTACGAAAAGGTGCCTGCGGCGATCGCTGAAGAAGTCAGCAAGAAGGCTGCGAACTAAACCATACGATAAGATGCGCCTCCGGCGACAAGGGGGCATCATGCCCCCTTTGCCCCTCGGCGCGGTCTTTGAAAACAAACACCCCGGACGGTTTCCGTCCGGGGTGTTTGTTTTCAAAGACCGCTTTTCACTCGGCAGCCGTTCCCTTTTCAGAGGCAACGGCCGCACTTGTTTTTTGTCCATCTCCGAATCTCTACCGCTTCTTCTTGCGGGCCGCGTTCTTTTCCGGCGTGGCGGGATGTGATGTGATTTGGGGATTGTCCTCGGGTTCAGGAGGAAGCGGTGGAGGGTTGGGGGTTCCGAGGTATTTGAGGAAGAAGGCGGCGGATTCGGCGGCCATTTTTGCCTGTACGGCCTTCCGGCGCGAAGGGGAGACGGCAAGGCACATTTCAGGAAGCGTCTGATCCAGATTGCCGCCGCAGGATGACATCAGGCTGGCTGTATCCGCATCGGGCAATACGCCAAGCTGCGGAGGCTGGGGCATGGCGCTCAGGAGGCGTTCCGCGTGCTGAAGGGTATAGAGAGGCGTCCTCTCGGCACGAAGCAGCAGAAGGGGAATCCGGATGCGGGACAGGCTGGCGGGAGTGAACATTATGGCATAGGAAGGGGAAACGGCGGCTGCGGCGCGGACACGCCTGTCGCGGTAGGGTGCGGAAAGGTTGGGAGTGGTGGAAAAAGCCCCCATGCGCTGCCGTGCCCACGGCGTGCAGTAGGGATCGGCGTTTTCTTCCTTTCCGGCGCAGTAGATGGGCCAACCGGTCGCGTCCAGCCGCGCTCCGGCGATGAGCATGGCTGCCGTGCCTCCGGGGCCGACGCCAAGGACGCCGATGCGATCGGGATCGATGAGCGGTGCCGTCTCGGGATCGGCTAGGGCGATGTCCAGTGCCTGTGTGAGCTGCTTGGCCCGGTCGGTCACCTGCACGGGCATGAAAAGGGCTCCCATGTCGTCCACATTGTCGCCGGGATGCGTGAAGGCCAGGACGACAAAGCCGTTGCGGGCGAGTTCCGATGCCAGTTCATGCAGGGAAAAGCGTGAGCCCGCGCTGTCATGGGAGAGCAGGATGAGAGGGTGTTTTCCTTCCACGGGAGGCCTGCCGCGTGCGGCGGAGAAGTTCCAGTCTCCGTAATTGACCTGAAAGGGCGCGGAACGGCTGGGGTACCAGACGGCGAAGTCCAGACGCACGTTTTTGGCTGGATCCCAGATGCCGAGGGTTTTAAAGCCCGGTTGAAGAGGCGCTGCATACGCCGTGCAGGTCAGTATGAGGAACGCGAGCAGGAAAAAGAGAAAACGGCGCGTCACGATGGCTCCGGTATCTGCTGAGGAAAGGGAACGCGGTTCCCTTTGAGGTTTGTCGGGAAGGGCGGGGCGAAAGTCCCCCGTTGCGTTTTGGCACCCTACCGTGAATGATGAGAAAAGGGAATTGCGGAGAAGGTGGCAGGGGGAACGGGCGGCTCGCCTTTTCATCAGTACGAGTCGGCCCGGTCCAGAGTATTCCATCTTTGACCTGTATGCTGCTTCAAACGGTAATCCGCCTTGGGGAACGCTGGAAACAGGGATTGGATAAACGCGAAAGTCTTTGAAGTGGAGGGGGTGGGGTTTGGGGAGAATCACATACAGCAGGAT
>OKSH01000704.1_pt1 | contig 34337 bp, 37 predicted proteins | sample 1601231 | NCBI WGS metagenome assembly OKSH01 (sample SAMEA3541596, study PRJEB24748) | human gut metagenome | biome: human gut; feature: human-associated habitat; material: faeces | place: China | collected 2012
AACTGAAAATGCTGACAGACGCAGTAGCATCCTCGAAGATCATTTCTGCCAAGAAATCCGAGGAACTGGTACAGAAATTATGCCGTCTGACCAGCACATATCAGGCAGAGCAGCTTCGGCAGCTCGCCAGCCTGTCCAGCCGGGTGAAACCGGACAATGAGCAAGTCTATTACATCATTGATGCCATCCAAACGGCGATCTTGGAAAAGCGGCAGATACAATTCCAGTATTATGAATATACGCCCGAGAAAAAACGAGTTCTCAAACATGGCGGTTATCTCTATCAACTGGACCCTTACGCTTTGGAATGGAAGAATGACCACTATTACCTGATTGGCTTTTCTCACAAACACCAGCGGATGGCCCACTTCCGAGTAGACCGCCTGTCGGGGATCAAGATACTTCCCGCCGGCTTTACACCCGATGAAAACTTTGATGTGGCGGGCTACACCAACAAGATCGTTGATATGTTTGCTGCTGACCGCACAGTTTCTGTTGAACTGCTCTGTGAGAACAAGCTGATGAAAACCATCATAGACCATTATGGAGAAGCTGTACCAACCCGCACATATGACGAGGAACACTTTACGGCAAACATTGAAGTCGACCCAAGCGGCACCTTTTACGGATGGGTATTCAAATTTATGGGCGGGATTCAGATCATAGCACCTCATGAGTGTGTGGAAGAAATGAAGCGGATCGCCCACAGGTTTCTCTAAAACAGGGGCCAGGTGTTATGGAATTTTAACACCTGCCCTTCGTCTCCTTTTTTATCCTTGTATCGAACGGATGTACCGGCTATAATATAAACAAGATGTTCGCAAACCAGCGAAACTCTATGAAGGAGGGAGACCAGTGACCTTTGGAGCTTTCATCAGCACACGGCGCAAAGAGGCCAAATTAAACCTCCGGGATACCGCGAAACACCTCGGTATCTCCAATGGGTACCTGTGTGATATTGAGCAGGGACGCCGGCCGGCGCCAGAGGGAGCGTTTGTAGAGCGGATCTCTTCTTTGCTGGAATTGGATAAGCAGGAGCATGAAATGCTGCTGGATCTGGCCGCAGATTCCAGGCAGACAGTTCCGGCCGATCTGCCTGACTATATCCGCCAGCATGACATCGTCCGTGCAGCATTGAGAGTGGCAAAGGAAGTAGATGCTACCGATGAGGAATGGAAAGCATTTATGGAAATGCTGCAGAACCGCCAGAACTAAGGGGGGATTTTCTTGTCTGTACCAAAGTATCGATTGGACGCAATTGAAACCATTGGACGGAAGATCCTGCAAGAGTATGATCCCGTTTTGTTGGACGGGCCTCCCCAGGCAGTCCCCATCGAAACTATCATAGAGACCAAATTTGATCTAACTCTGGAATATCATTGCCTACGCAAAAACGGGAGCATCCTTGGGGAAACGATTTTTGATGAAGGAGCGGCCATTTTATATGACCAAGATGAAAAACGCTACCGCCTGATCGCCGTCAAAGCCGGAACGATCCTGGTGGAGGAGCGGCTTTGTGTGGACAGGCTCCTCGGCAGGCTGCGGTTCACCTGTGCTCACGAATTGGGGCACTGGGTCCTGCACCAGAAGTTGTACTCCGGCACAGGCGATGTGGCTGCCTATGAAGGAAAAACATCTTTGGATGAAAGCCACGGTCTGGTCGAATGGCAGGCGGATGCTTTGGCTACTGCTCTCCTCATGCCCCTGCCGCAAATCAAAAGAAGTTTTTACCGTTTGCGTGCAGGCAGGAGCAATGAGCAGTTGGTTGCGGAAATGGCTCAGATCTTCCAAGTCTCCAAGCAGGCCATGCGTATTCGGTTGGAAACACGCAATCTCATATAAGTTTGGTACGGCAAGCCCCCCTCCTAAGAGAGGGGCGCAGCCGCACCAATGTTCACAGGCTTTATTATATGCATTTTGTTCGCAGTTTAGCGAACATGGGAGGAGGAGAATGGCATGAGAAAAGAAAGCTCCACTGTGCAGAAATGTAAAAGGCAGATGGCGACCCTTGGATTTGACAGCCAGCTGGCCTATCACCGGGTAAAGCTGATTTTGAAAATCTACCGGGATGTGGTGTGGGTCCTCAGTGAGCGGGTGGAAGAACTGCATGAGTATGCCTGGGAGCTGGGCGATCAGGACGCTGATACCGGGCTTATCTATCTGCAAAGCTTCGCCCCGGATATGGATCTGCAGGAGTTTGAGGAACGGGTCTGCTGTGTGATGGAAAACCGGATGCTGGTGGATGTGATCGACCGTGCCCTTCTCCGCTTGAAACGATACCCTGACCGGGGTGAACTTTACTATGAGATCCTGACCAAACAATTTATCCACCGTTTTAACAGCACAGAAAAAGAACTGCTGGATGAGCTGAATATGGAGCGAAGCGTATTCTATGACCGAAAGCGCGAGGCGATCTTCTTATTGTCCCTCTGCCTTTTTGGTTATGCTGTGCCGGAACTTCAGGAAGAATTGGAGATGCCCCGACTTTATCCCGACTGATTCCCGATGAAAAACCGACGAAATCCCTACTCCCTTCCGACTTTGCCTCTGCTATACTCAGTACAGTGGCAGGTATGCGCAAAAATGAATAGAAGCAACTGACAAGGGCCGGGACGCTGTAAAGTGTCCCGGCCCGCTGTATTCCTGCCGCAATATGGCGGCGGGGATCGGCCGGGGATGCAGAAATGCGTCCCCGGCTATTTTTCTGCCCGGCACTGGGAGGGCCGGCATGGGCTGGGAGGCTTATATCGCCAAGTACCCCTGATTTCAAGATTTTGATTCGCCATCAAAATCTTGAAATTTGGAGGAAAGGTACATGGAATCCAACAGGAAGTTTACCCTTATTGTTTTTAACACCTGCACTCAGGAATATGAGGAAGTCATAGTGACAGAGGAGGTCTATCGTGCTTACTGCAGAACACGGTGGAATATCAAGGACAACGATCAGAGCTTTTTTGACCATGAGATCCAGACGAGTGGGATGATCGGAAGTCAGGATGGCGCCTATGAAAATTTCCGGGAGTTTATTGACGCTATCAACACCCCGGAACACATCATCCTTGAGCAAATAAAGAAAGAGGCCCTGTACCAAGCGATCTCAGCGTTGCCTGCTGCGGATCAGGCATTGGTACAGGGGTTGTTTTTTAAGGGACAAAGTGAACTTGACTATGCAAGAGAGATTGGCGTTTCACAGCCTGCAGTGCATAAACGGAAAGTCCGTATTCTCAAGTCTTTGAAAAAACTTTTAGAAAATTGAAATTGGAGGGTTATTAAAATGCCGACATCTTCCCCTATACAAGCGAGAAGGAAATGCTTCTCACTTGTTCCTTGAAAACCGAATATCCGATTGTCTGAATACTTTCCTGACGGGGCCCCTGCTGGACAGGGGCAAGCGACGCTGGAGGGTGCGCGAAAACCACCTGTAGAGGTTCTGGTACAGGCTGCAAACGAAGTCACCTATACATTTTTGTTCGGTTATGACAGCCTGACGGATTTCCCCTCTATCAACGACGGCCAAATAAGGTGCTAAGCGGGTCCATCCGTCCAAAAAACAGCCTGTGGCAAGCTGTATCGCAATGACTCCGCCAGGGATAATGATACTTCCGTCCAGTCACAGCCCCCACCGAAATGGGGATCAAGCAATGAGGGCGGCCGACAGAGATCCTGCCGGGGGTGAGAGTCCCATGACGCGGTGAAGCCAGCCGCGGTTCAGATGGTCGCCCTACGGAGCCAGCGCCAGTGGCGCAGGCTTTTGCGCTTGGGGAAGTAGTGTCAAATACGAGCGCAGCAGAAGACAACACAAATGTGAAGTCTTAATATCAGAAGCTATGGGGATCGCTTCTGTCCAAAACCCGTTTACTGACCGGAACATGCCGTATGAGCAGCCATTCCAACCAGATGCGGGAGATGCGGAGGCGGTCCCTATTTTTGTGATATTAAGCCCAATATGCTGAGGAGGTGTATTCTGTGAAAACATATTGCAGACAGGAAATCAGCCGTGGTGACATTTACTATGCTGACCTGCGGCCAGTCATCGGGTCTGAGCAAGGTGGTATCCGTCCGGTACTCATTCTGCAGAACAACGTGGGCAACCGCCACAGCCCCACAGTGATCGCAGCCCCCATCACCAGCAAGATGGGAAAACCGCGGCTGCCTACACATGTTTGTTTGAATAGGCAAGCGAATGGATTGAGCTGTGGTTCCGTTATCCTTTTGGAGCAACTTCGCACTATTGATAAGTCCAGGCTCAGAGAACGCGTTGGAGCATTGGACACCTCCGAGATGAAACAGATTGACTGGGCGCTTGGTGTCAGCGTCGGTCTGGCGGAAGGATATCGGTAGAATAGGTCAATTTATGAACATTTATTCTGTTGGTATTGGTGAATAGATGTTGCCGCCTTACTTGTGGTATTGTTTGAAAAAGCACTTGGAATAGGAAAACGAGGTGAAGCAGGAGTGGAGTACCGAAAAGTTTACTTCCGGATTCGCAGCCGCTATCAGTTCGATTCCGGCTGGCCGGCTGAGACTGACGCCGCCAAATTTCATGAAGAAAGCCGCAGCCTGTTCCAGAGTGCGGGCTGGGATCTACAGCCCGGTGGGGACAGCACATCTGATACCGTCATAAAAGGCCAGCAGGAGTTATACCTGCATCCGATGAACTTTAGTGGTATTATAGAGATGGACGAGATCCCAGCCATCCAAGAACTGCTGAAGGACGCGAAATCGTTCCGCTGCTATGGCTTCGACTGCTATGAGAGGTATTGGGAACTCACCGATAAGGAATATCTGGCACAGTTGGAGACCAAACGCGAGGAGATCACACATGAAATCCTGGAACGGTGCCGGACAAAACGGAAAAACCTGTATATCACAGGCCCGGTTGCTTTAAATGTCGCTCAAAAGTTCTCTGTACACAGGCTCTGTGATAAAGAAGGCAAGCATAATCTTGCCAACCGCTTCGTGGGCGAACTGATGGAGCAGCTTGTTCAAGATGGCCTGCTGGTGACAACGAAAACCAGAAACGGTCCTGGTGTCCGCACGGCAACCGATGCAGAAATTAGCTCCCCACTGCCAGGGCAGCAGCAAATGACCCTGTAAATCGAGGTGCGATGGAATGGCAATTTATATTACGGGTGATACTCACGGCGACTTCCAACGCTTTGGGAGCAAATACTTCCCACAGCAGAAGGAGATGAGCCGGGAGGACTATGTGGTCATCGCGGGTGATTTTGGAGGACTGTGGGATGGAAGCCAGAAAGATCAATATTGGTTGGACTGGCTGAACAAGAAGCCCTTCACCACCCTGTTCGTGGATGGGAACCATGAGAATTTTGACTTGCTGAACACTCTACCAGAAAAAGAATGGAATGGCGGACGGGTCCATGTGGTGCGGGAGCATGTCCTGCACCTTATGCGGGGACAGGTCTTCGACTTCGGCGGCCTCACCTGGTTCACAATGGGCGGTGCGGCCTCCCATGATATTCAGGATGGAGTTCTCGATCCAGCCGCTCCGGACTTCGAACACCGGTATTGGCTGATGCGCCGGATGCGGTCCATGTTTCGGGTCAAGGGGGTAAGCTGGTGGGCCGAGGAAATGCCCAGCCAAGCGGAATACCAAGAGGCTCTGGCAAACCTGGAACGGGTCAACTGGACGGTAGACTGTGTTCTCACCCACTGCGCTCCCAGCGGTGCGGTGCGGAAGCTCAATCCATCCTATGGAACGGATGAACTGACGGACTTTCTTGAAGCGATTAGTCAGCGATGCCAATTTGCCTACTGGTTTTTTGGACATTACCATGAGAATCGAATCATAGATCAGAAATACATCCTCCAGTGGGAGAAGATATCTGAACTGAGTTTTTAATCGCAATGGTTCAGGGACTATGGAGTCAGCACTCTCTGGTCTATCATTCTAAGCGAAATGGAAGATGTTAAGTGAGCAAAGAGATCGGCTATACTAAGGAAGAAACAGATTTCCCATATGGGTGGAACAAGGGCGATACCTGTGTAATGATTACAAACAAAGCGAAAAGGAGCACTTCCGAATATATTGTAGAAAGTTATGACGGGGTATATTTTGGCATCCGAAGCCATACCGGGCTATATCACCGGGTATCTCCGTGGAGGATGTTTCGGACGAAAGAGGAGGCCATTGAAACCCTGGCAGAGCAGAAATATGGAGGCATATCGCTTTAGGAATCACAGCATTCTGTGCTGGTTTTCCAATGGACGCAAGATGGTGTTTTTCACAATAGAACGACCAGAACAAATGTGCTATAATGGCTTTGAAAATGTGTTGGAAGATAAAGAGGAAGGGGTGACCGAAGCATGAAGGAGCGAACCTACATTTGCTGTGATCTAAAATCGTTTTACGCGAGTGTGGAGTGCATCGAGCGTGGGCTGAATCCACTGGACACCAACCTCGTAGTAGCGGATCTCAGCCGCACGGAAAAGACCATCTGTCTGGCGGTCACACCTTCCCTGAAGTCTTATGGCATTTCCGGCCGGGCCAGGCTGTTTGAGGTGATCCAACGGGTCAAGGAGGTCAATAACCAACGGCAGCGGAATACCCCTGGCCGGCAGTTCACCGGCGCTTCCTCTCACGACCCGGAGGTGCGGCGAAATCCTTCCCTGGCCCTCGACTATATCGTGGCCCCACCCCGGATGGCCCACTATATTGACTGGAGCACCCGCGTCTACAGTGTTTACCTCAAGCATGTGGCGCCGGAGGACATCTACCCATACAGCATCGATGAGGTGTTCATCGACGCCACCAGCTACCTGCAGACCTACCATCTGTCGGCCCGTGAGTTTGCCCGGAAAATCATCCTCGACATTCTGCAGACGACCGGTATCACTGCTGCGGCGGGCATTGGGACGAATCTGTATCTGGCCAAGGTCGCCATGGACATTGGCGCGAAGCATGTCCCCGCCGATGAATACGGCGTCCGCATCGCAGAACTGGATGAGATGGGCTATCGCCGCTCCTTCTGGACCCACCGTCCGCTCACCGACTTCTGGAGGGTGGGAAAAGGCTATGCCGCCAAGCTGGAAGCCCACGGCCTGTACACCATGGGAGATATTGCCCGGTGTTCTATCGGGCAGCCTACAGATTATCACAACGAGGAACTGCTCTATAAACTGTTTGGTGTCAACGCGGAACTGCTCATCGACCATGCCTGGGGCTGGGAACCCTGCACCATTGCGGACATTAAGGCATACAAACCAGAAAACAAGAGCATCGTCTCCGGGCAGATCCTGCAGTACCCATACCCATTTGAAAAGGCAAGGCTGGTCATCCAGGAGATGGCCGATGCACTGGCGCTGGAATTGGTAGATAAGCGGCTTGCGACCAACCAATTGGTCCTCACGGTCGGCTATGACATCGAAAACCTCAAGGGTACAGCCTACACCGGAGAGATCACCACAGACCACTATGGGCGCAAAATTCCCAAGCACGCTCATGGTACAGTCAATCTGGACGGATATACTTCCTCCGGCGAGGAGCTGCTCAAGGCAGCCACCAGCCTGTATGACCGGATCGTAGATAAAACCCTGCTGGCCCGCCGGCTGACCCTCTGCGCCAATCACCTGCTGGACGAGTCTTCTGTGCCGGAGGATCTGCCGGAGCAGATCGACCTGTTTACGGACTACTCGGCAAAGGAAAAGCAGAAAAAAGAGGCTGACACTGCCCATGCACGGGAGAGAAAACTCCAGAAAACCATGCTGGGCATCAAAAAGCGTTTTGGCAAGAACGCCATCCTCAAAGGGCTGAACCTGGAGGACGGCGCCACAGCCAGGGAGAGAAACAACCAAATCGGAGGCCACAAAGCATGACCGGACCATACGATGATATCATCAGCTTGCCGCATCCTACCTCAGCCAAGCACCCGAGGATGCCGCTCTCAGACCGTGCGGCCCAGTTCGCACCCTTTGCGGCCCTGTCCGACCACAGCGCCGCCCTTGCGGAAACGGCCCGGCTGACCGACCAGCGCATGGAACTGGACAAGGATGCCAGGGCTGCCTTGGACTTAAAACAGCAACTGCTGTTGGAGCGGATCAAAGAGCGGCCAGAAATCACGGTGACCTGGTTCCAGCCTGACGCAAAGAAAGACGGCGGCCGGTATATCGTATCAACCGGGAGGCTGAAAAGAATACACGAGGCGGATCAGGTACTGATTCTGGCTGATGGCTTAAGGATACCGATAGGCGACATCGTTGAACTGGAAAGCGAGTGCATTCGTGGGCTTCTTTAATCTACCATGAGCGTGTAACCCCTTATAACCCCTTGAATGTTTGGCGGTTATAGGGTATAATAAAATACAATAGAATGGAGGTGCGACATGGACGAGTTGAAACAACTGGAGAAGATTCAGGAACTGGAAAGACAGATCGCTGGCCTGCCGATTGGTTACATCTCAAAGAAGACGATCAACGGCAAAGTCCGATACTACCATCAGTGGACAGAGAACAGAAAAAAGCACAGCCAATATCTTCGAGATGGAGAGATGGAGGTATTGCAGGAACAAATTGATCGGCGTAAGTCTCTTCAAGCTCAACTGAAGGAACTGCAATCCGGCATGCCGAAAGCGCGCCAGCCCAAGTTGGATTTTGAAACCAGCGTGATTGCCGGCAGGGGTCTGGAGGCCATGTCGCAGGGCGTAAAGGACTGGGGACTTCGTGATTGCTTTGAGCAATTGGAGGAGTATCTCTACAGCAAGGAGAGCGACCGGGTCTGTTTGATCTTCGGGCTGCGCCGAACCGGAAAGACGACCATGCTCCGCCAGGCCATTGGCAGAATGGCAAAGGAGGACTTAAGCCGTACCGCCTATATCAAAGCCCGCAGGACCGACAATATGGCGATGATGAACCGGGATCTCAAGAAGTTGTTTGACGCTGGATTCCGATATGTGTTCATCGACGAGGTCACGCTGATGGAAGACTTTATTGACTCGGCTGCCCTCTTTTCCGATGTGTTCGCCACCATGGGAATGAAGATCGTCCTGTCTGGTACGGACTCCCTGGGCTTCTGGCTGGCAATGGATGAAGAATTGTATGACCGGGCCAAGGCCATCCACACGACCTTCATCCCATATCGGGAGTATAGCCGTCTGCTCGGGATCGACAGCATTGATGAGTACATCCGATATGGCGGCACACTACGCGCCGGAGAGTTGGCCTTTGACGATGAAGATGTGAATGCTCAGGATGCATCCTTCCGGGATGACGAGTCCACCCGAAGATACATCGACACGGCAATCTGCAAGAACATCCAGCACTCCCTGGCCTGCTACGAGTCGGGCGGGCATTTCCGCCACCTGTACTCTCTGTATGAAGCTGGAGAGCTGACCAGCGCCATCAACCGGATCATAGAGGATATGAACCACCGATTCCTGATCTCAGTGCTGACCGATGATTTTCTCTCCCATGACCTGCGGCTCACTGCCGCAAATCTGCGGAAAGAGCGTGACCCCGAAAAGCGCACAGAGGCGCTGGATGCCATTGATACAGAGGCGGTCACCCAGCGTTTGATGGAACTGCTGGATATCCGGAACAAGGAGGAGCAGTCCATCGGTATCACAACTGCTCACATCATAGAGATTAAGCAATATCTTGCCGCGTTGGAGTTGATTGTGGATTGTCCCATTGAATCGGCGGACCCCGGAATTGAACCAGTGGAACATATTCTCTTCACACAGCCTGGAATGCGATATTGTCAGGCTCAGGCCCTTGTCCATTCCTTGTTGAAGGATGAGCAGTTCTCGGCGCTCAGCGAATATGATAAAACGCAGATCACGGGCCGCATCCTTGAAGAAGTCCGCGGCCGGATGATGGAAGATATTGTGCTGCTGGAAACCATGAAGGCGGCCGACAAGGATCACCGTGTTTTCAAACTGCAGTTTGAGGCTGGCGAGTTTGACATGGTCATCTATGACCAGAAAGAAAACTCCTGTGAGATCTTTGAAATCAAACACAGCAGCAAACAGGTTCCCTTTCAATACCGGCACCTCGTCGATGAGGATAAATGCCAGAGGACGGAACGGCGCTTTGGCCCCATCCAGGGGCGCTATATCCTGTACCGCGGCGAAGATGCGCAGATGGAAAATGGGGTCCAATACTGGAATGTAGAGAATTATCTGAAGGCTCTGCCAACATTGGATATCGTCCAAGTACAGGAAATCGGTATGCAGTCAATCGAACCTACTCTGTAAAAGGACTATCGCCACTAAGCAGTTACAATTAGAAATTGAAAAGCATCGGCTATCTTTTTAGGATAGCCGATGCTTTATTTTTAGGAGGATTACTATGAACAGGGTACTCAGAATCGACGAAGAAAAGCCTGAAATGCATATCTCGGTTCAGGGCTATAAGGTCACTCTCTGCTTTGCAGAAAAAGAAAATCCTGAAGTTGCTGTATTAGTAAAGCAGGCTCTCCTGAGCGCCTATGCAATGCTCCAGAAATAGAACGACTTGCTGAAGGTCTTGCATTCAGAAGATTTGATGAAGGGATGGTCAGTAAAATGGCTGAAAGAGTCTATTGCTTATACAGAGGTAAAGATCAGGAAAGCATTCTCATGCAGAAGAACGCCTGCCACGATTTTGCAGAGAAAAAAGGCTGGAACATTGTTGACGAGGAGCAGGAGATCGGCGTGTCCGGCTATAAAGCCTGCGCTGATGACCGTGTTAAGTTACAGCGCATTAGAAAGGCTGTTGAGCAGGGTGAGTTTGATATCCTGCTGGTCTTTATGTATGACCAGCTGGGACGCAATCTCAACGAAACCCCATTCATCGCAGAGTGGTTTACCAAGAAGGGCATCCATGTTTGGAGCGTCTATGAGGGAGAGATCATAGACGCCGTTGACGCAGAACGCATGCTTGACTACATTCGCTTTTGGCAGACTGATGAGGCCCAAAAACTTTGAGCAAAGTACAGGATAACCCAACATACCAGCCCATTTACTGCAGATTTACCTCCAAAAAGATTATCAATTCCCCTGGCTATTCTGGCCGTAGTGTGAGATAATGGGTATGGCAAAAGCCGGGAACCTTGATAATCGAATAGAATGATTGGGTGTCCGCCCTCTCACACAAAAACATGAGAGGACGGATATCAATGGCTGAAAGAGTTTATTGTTTATACAGAGTTTCCACCAACAAGCAGGTCGATCACGATGAAAACAACCAGGCAGACATCCCTATGCAGAGAAAAGCCTGCCACGATTTTGCGGCGAAAATGGGCTGGGTCATCGTGGGCGAGGAGCAGGAAACTGGCGTATCCGGTTATAAAGTCAGCGCCGATGACCGTGATAAACTGCAGCTCATCAAGAAGTATGCGGAGCAGGGCAAGTTCGATATTCTGCTTGTCTTCATGTTCGACCGACTGGGCCGCAAGTCAGATGAAACACCCTTCGTTGTGGAGTGGTTTACTAAAAAGGGCGTCCGCGTCTGGAGCGTACAGGAAGGAGAGCAGCGGTTTGAGTCCCACACGGACCGCCTGACCAACTACATCCGTTTCTGGCAGGCCGATGGAGAGAGCCAGAAAACTTCGATGCGTACCAAAACGGCCCTTGGCCAGATGGTAGAGGAAGGACGGTTCCGTGGTGGAAGCGCACCATACGGGTACCGGCTGGAAAAGAGCGGCATCCTTAACAAGCGCAAACATGAGGTGTACATGCTGGTCATTGATGAGGATGAGGCCAGAGTTGTTCGGATGATGTTTGATCTCTGCATTTCGTCCGGTTACGGCAGATGGCGCCTTGCTAATTTCCTCAACGACCACGGGATCAAAAACCGGAAGGGACAAAACTGGCACGACGCCAGTGTGGGGGGCATCCTGCACAACCCGCTCTACAAGGGAATCCTTCGGAGCGGAGAAACCTATGCCGGTCCCTTTGAGGCCCTCCAGATCATCGCCCCAGACCAATTCGACCTGGCGCAGAAACTGATGCTGGAGCGGACCAATGAGCGGAAAGAGCGGCGTACAGTACCGCTGAATACCACAGGCCAATCCCTGCTTTCCGGGAACATCTTCTGCGGCCACTGTGGAGGCCGGCTGGTGCTCACTACCAACGGGACAACCACCCGCCTTGCGGATGGGACGCCGGTCCATAAAAAACGTATTCGCTATGTATGCTACAACAAGACCCGGCGCCGTCAGGAATGTACAGGACAGACTGGATACACAATGCACATTCTGGACGGGATCGTCACTGAGGTGCTGCATCAGGTCTTCGACAAGATGCAGGGAGCTTCCAACGACATGATTGTGGGAAGCGCGGTTCAAAAGCAGATGGCAATGATACGCTCGGAATTGCAGCGGGCCAGAGCCGAAAACACCAAGGCCAATAAGGAATATGAATCCCTCAAGGCCGAGGTACTGAAGGCGATCCAAGGGAAAAGCGCCCTGCCGCAAGATGTGCTGACTGAAATGCTGGAGGATACCCGACAGAAGGTACTGTCCACCAGTGAACGAATCACGACCCTTACCGCGGAACTGAATGATGGAAACTCTAAGATCGAGGAGATGAAGGCCGAGTTCAACCGGATCGTGTCCTGGTCCAAGATTTTTGATGAAAGCCCGATGGAGGTCAAGAAAATGATCTGCGGCTACATCATCAAAAAGGTTTCGGTGTTCCGGGACTATAGAATCAAGATTGAATTCAACATCAATGTAGAGCAGTTCCTGAACGGTATCGACAGCATCGACGAATGCGATACCTATGAACTGCCTATGGCGCAATAAGCTCTCACCCTCGCCACGATCACGGCGAGGGGTACATATCAAAGTTTGATATGGCCAGTTGACAACATATACTTTCCATGCTATACTCAATGCATCTCTCAGTAATTGCCGGAGCGGGATATTCAAGCCCTTTCCCAAGTCATCAGGGGGGGCATACCTGATGGTTCGGGAGCCCGCTTCAATGGCAGTCACAACCTAAAACAGCGGCTGAAATGTATCATTTTAGCCGCTGTTTTTCTGCAGTGAGCAATTCGAACCCATCCCCGATGGACATGTCCCGGTCGATTTCGAGTCCAGTGTCCGATTTGCATGAATAGGGACAAGATTTTACGGATGTTTCTAAAAAAGTTTCAGTAGCTATTCCCGCTGACTTGTGGTATGTGTTTGTACTGCAAGGAGGCGAGCTCATGAAATACGAACTGCTCAAAGCGCTATACGACTGCTTCTACACCCGGCCGGAGCTTACGCAGCCGAAGCAGGAAGTGGAACAATGCCACCAGGCACTCATTGAGGTGCTGGGGAAACCGGAGCGGCGGTTGGTTCTGCAGATCATCGACGCCAAAGACCGCATTGCAGAGGATATGTCCATCGACAGTTTTATCTCCGGATTTGAGCTGGCGTGGCAGCTTTCCGCAGAACTGAATCACTACGAAAACGAGCGTCCGGTGCTTTGCCAATCGGCAGAGAAACCGGGCGCTCGTTTCGTATGCAAGAAGGAGGAAGAAACATGAAAAAACTCATCACGACAGCCATGATTGCCACCTGTCTGGCCCTGTGTGCCGCTGTGTGGCCACAAACCACGACGGTCGAGGAAACACCCCTGCTGGCCCCGGCACCCGCCGTAACCGCCCCAGAACCGCCTGTCGCAGGGGTCAAATTGGAAGCGGAAATTGACCCGTCAACAGAGAAAGGAAAAGATGAGACTCCGCAGCCGGAGCCTCCCCATGAACCCAATGAATCGGAGGCCGAGCCTGTGGAAGCGCCTGCGGCTCCCGAAGTGCAGCCAACGCCTGAGCCGGAACCAGCGCCCGAACCCACTCCGGCACAAACGGTCGCAAATCTCCAACCCGGCGACAAGGTCTATGTGGAGGGATTCGGTTGGCTGGAGTACCAGGGGCCGAATCACTGCGAATACGGTGCGGACATTTACGAGAACGGCAACAAGATCGGTATCATGGGTTAAATCCCGAATAACCGGTTCATATCCTGCCCACGCAACCACGTCGTCGCGGACTGCATATCGTTCGCGACGACTTTTTTGAAAAGTCATCTCTCACTCATTCCGTCGCTCCTCTTTCCCAAATCACAACCGCTGCTCTGGGTTGTGATTTGGTTTGGGTACGAATCTGGAAGTACTGTCATCAATATTGTTTCGATATACAAAATCCATGGAATATGATAAACTGTATCCATTACGCAAAACCTAACAGAGAGGGACTGCTCATGACCAACGAAAAAATATTTCAGATGTCCTTTGCCAAGGTCTACCCCCTGCTGGAAAACAAAGCCGTCCGAAAGGGCCGCACAGCAGAGGAAGTACAGGCTGTTGTGGCCTGGCTGACCGGATACAGCGTAGAGGAGCTGGCGCGGCTGTTGGAATCGGACACCACTTACGGCGAGTTTTTTACTAAGGCTCCCTGTCTGAACCCCAACCGTGTGCTGATCAAAGGTTCTGTCTGCGGTGTGCGGGTAGAGAATATCGAAGATCCCCTCATGCGGGAGATCCGTTATCTGGACAAGCTGATCGACGAGCTGGCCAAGGGAAAAGCGATGGATAAGATACTCAGACATGAATAGCGCGGGGTGACAACAATGTGGACCTGTCCGAAGTGCGGAAGAAACTTCCGTAACATCAACCAAAATCATTACTGTGGAAAGGCGCCGGAGACCATTGAGGAATATATCCGAGAACAGCCGGAAGAAGTGCAGCCGCTCTTGCGGCAGCTTCAGGAAACCATCCACGTGGCGATCCCGGAAGCCAAGGAGAAAATCTCCTGGAGCATGCCCACCTTCTGGAAGGGGCGCAACCTGATCCAGTTTGCGGCATCCAGGAAGCATATCGGGCTGTATCCCGGTGCCGAGGCGGTGGAGGTTTTTGCTGACCGGTTGACGGAGTATCAGACCAGCAAGGGAACGATCCGTCTGCCCATTGACCGGCCGCTGCCTCTGGAACTGGTGGCCGAGATCGCCCGGTGGTGCGAAGCGGCCAACGGGAAATAATTCCTGGAGGTGCGGCTGTGAGCAAAACGTATGAATACGACGCAGTCGTCCGTGAACTGCCGGAAAAAGGCGGCGCCTATGTGGTCTTCCCCTGGAACATTCGGGAGGAGTTCGGCAAGGGCCGCGTCAAGGTTCATGCTACCTTTGACGGCATCCCGTATGACGGCAGCATCGTCAACATGGGCGTGAAAAATGAGGACGGATCGGTCTGCTATATCCTGGGAATGCTGAAAGCCATCCGTGCGCAGCTGGGCAAAGGCGACGGCGATACCGTCCACATGGTCATCGTGGAGCGCGGGTGAACCTCAAAAAGGATAATGAGGTTCGAAGCTCTCCGGGTCCGCCATAAGACAGCAACAACTGAATTACACAACGAGGACGACCGTCCCGGCTAACGCATGAAAGCCGGAACGGTCGTCTTTTTTGTTTCCCTCAGCCGCTCCCACGAATCAGTACCTTCGTTGAGCCGTCAATTGGCCAGGAAGATAAGTCTGCGCTCATGAAAAAGTTTTTGGAAGCTGTCAGCTGATGGAGCCAGCGTCAGGCCGAGTGCGCGAAGACCACCTGTGCGGAGCATTTCCGCATCATAGGACGGCAAAAAAGGTACAGAGCGATAACCGCGTCGAATGCGCCGCGGATATGTATGAGAACGGCAACAAAATCGGAATCATGGGATAAACTCAAATCTGCACACAAGCAAAGAGCGATCAGCTAAAAACCGACCGCTCTTTAAAGTCAAATTATTTCTCCTGCAGCATGGACAGATACAAGTCCAACCGCTCGTTGATATATCCGGCGAACAGTTTCTCCATAGCCGACAGGTCATGCTTCACATGATACGCATCAAAAGCGTTGTAGTAGGACAGGCGATCCGTGAACTTGATGTCAATGGGGGGAAAACCGGCCTTCATCAGTTCCAGATTGACCAGCAAGCGCCCCGTGCGGCCATTGCCGTCGATGAAGGGATGAATACCCTCGAACTCTATATGGAACCGGGCCAGTTTGGTAACGATGTGCTCGACGCCCTCTGCATAGCTCGCCATGAGTTGCTCCATGCGGGGCTGGATCAGATAGGGCTGCACCGGCTCATGCTGCGCACCCATGATGCGGACAGGCACCCGGCGGTACACACCCCGGTCATCTTTCTTATCCGCCAGGACCAGGAAGTGGATCTGCTGAATGATGCGCTCAGATAAGGGAGCCTTTTCCTGCACCAGCTCACGGACATAGTCAAAAGCCTCCTTGTGGCCCACGGCCTCCATGTGATCTTTCAGCGGCTTCTGGTCAATGGTCAGGCCCCGCAGAACCATGTCGGTTTCCCGGAGCGTCAGGGTGTTACCCTCAATGGCGTTGGAGTTGTAGGTGTACTCAACGGTGAACTCCTCCGTCAGCCGTGCCACCTCTCCCTCGGTCAGAGGGCGGCAGGCATCCAGATCGGCCTTCTTCCGGTCGATCATATCCAGCAGACTCTCGGTGGACTTGAACCGTCCGTCGGCAGGCTTCACGGCATCCATGGGAATCTTCCAACCACGCCCCTCCTGAAACGCACCGGGGATTTTTCCCTCGGCGCACAGAATGCGAACGCGGCGGTCAGACAGACCCCATTTTTCTGCGGCCTGCTTCACAGTCATAAACATGAGCATCACTCCAATCCAAAGAAAGTATACCACCGTTGCGGAACAATATCAATGACATCGGAATAATGTTTTTTCAATTATCGGAATGATATAAATGATCAATCACGGCGACCGTCCTGACTAACACACTGTCAGAACGGTCGTTTTAATTTGCTCAATAAATGCGCCGCGATAAACAAGGAATCATTTTTTCCAAAACAGGAACGAAGCCCTGTTCCAAGTGGACGGTAGCTGCCGCAGCAGTCCATGCCTGCCATAAAAGCTCATATAACGCTCATCTAACGCCCATATAACGTTCATATAACGCGATTTTTTGAAATCCGCCAAAAAAGCCGCTCCATATAACGCTCATACAACGCGCATGGTTTATTCTCACAGCGAAATCGAACCTGATTTCAGTTCTCAAATCCACAGGAAAGGAGTTGGTGCCTATGGCTGTACCAAGGTCACCCGTCAATTTATAAATACAAGAGGAGGAAACAAATGCAAGAATCTCAGTTCGTGAGCTACGACGAGCTGCCGCTGTTCCTCAACGCAAAGCTCGTGGCTCAGACGCTGGGCATCGGACTGGCCAGCGCATACGAGCTCATGCACGATGAGGGCTTCCCGTCCATGCGGGTCGGCAGCCGCTTCGTAGTACCCAAGGATAAGTTCCGCCGGTGGGTGGAGCAGCAGACAGGAGGTGAGAATTGATGTTCCGGCGCTGGCCCAAACGCGATACCGACAAGTGCTATTTCAAAATGCCCAACGAGGTCTTCTGTCTCGATCTGGACTCCAAAGAAATTTCAATCTACGCCTACCTGCTCCGGTGCGAGGACCGCGACACCTACCAGTGTCATCCCAGCTACCGCACCATTGGCAAGGCGGTGAAGATGTGCGAGAACACGGTGCGAAAGTATGTACTCAGTCTGGAGGAGAAAGGTTTTATCCGCACTGAGCCGACCACCATCACCACGAAAGACGGACGCATCCGGAACGGCAGTCTGCGCTACACCATCCGTCCCATTCAGGAAGCGCTGGAGATCTTCTATCAGCGGCAGCTCGCACGTGCCGAGGAAGAAGCGGAGAAAGCGAGACTGCGGAAGCGGCTGGCGCAGCTCAATCAAGAAAATCACATCAGCGAAACGGAAGGAGTCAGTGCATGATCATTTCTCTCGCAAACCTCATCGTCGACCACGAACCAATGACCGTTGCTCGACGCACTCAGGACACCATGCTCTACATCCATAGCGAATGGAACAAGTGTCATGCAGACCCCATCGACAAAGGAGAACTCCACAAGTTCCTCTGCGATGAGCACTACGGTGATCTGTCCGAGGAGCAGAAGGCGTTCGCTCGCCAGCACCGTGATGAGATGCGGAATGTCTATGGCGCGATGGTGTGCCGACTGCTGCTGTGCGATGAAATGCTGCGCCGCAATATGGTCGCGGATTTCGAAAGCTACCGCAGAGTATTTTGCCCGGAAGGAGGGGGTACGTCATGGTTGTGTCACCGGGCGGGATAACCGCCTTTTTACCCAAAGTGCCGCCGGGCGGCTGAAGTGCGCGTCAGCGCCGAGAATTCTCGCTACGAGAATGACAAGTTTCGCCTTTGTGGTACGGAGCGGGGTGATTGCCCCGTTCCGACCCCTTCGGCAGGCGGGCTAAGCCCACACCCCTATCAAAACGATATCAATTCAGAGGAGAAAAGTTATGAAAAAGAACGAGAATTACAGCATCGATCCAAAGGCCATTGAAGCTATGATGCGTCTCCGCGCAGAGAAAGAAATCTGCGCCTATGTCCATGACGAACTCGCAACGGAGTACGGCCAGGCTCCCTGTGTCGAAGAATTAATCAAGTACTTCAACGGAAAGCCCTTTGTCCTTCCTGGCTTTACCACAGAGCAGAAGTTCTGCGCAATTGCTCTGTTGGCTAAGTTCAATCTCCTGCAGACCCGCGTCATGCGTGAACTGTTGATGGCAAAAGCCGCTGCAAAAGAAGAGGTACGTATGACGGAAGATGCCTATTGCGAGGAAGACGGTGACGATGACATGGCCGATGATGATGAGTAATGACACCACATTCAAACCGTACGCACACACCACAACAATCAACTGAAATTTAGGAGGAATGATTTTATGATGAAGTTCAAGAATGCCCACGAAGCTATGTTGCACGCCATGGTGAAGACTGAGATGGTCGACTATGTCCATCGGTGCATGACCGAGAGCCTGAACCGTGCGCCTACCACTGAAGCGCTGAGTGAATTCTTCAGTGCAGAGGGCAAAAAGAAGCTAAGCGGCTTCAACTACTGGCAGCAGTGCTTCGCCATCGAAAAGGCTCTGGAGTTTTATCATGACCGCGCCAAGGCCGCAACGGCAGAACTGCGCCACGAGCACGAAGTGCGCATGGAGCGACTTCTGGGTTCCGATGTACCCGAGGATGATGTGACCGACGAGAGTGATGAGCACCATGGCTAAGAATCAATTCATTCGTGCCCGCGTGGCTGATTGGGAAAAGGACTGCATCCGCCGCAAGGCGGGTGCAGCCCGCATGACGGAAAGTGAGTTCGTGCGCCGCGCCGCCATGGAGCAGGACGTGGTCGTCATTGACGGTATGGACGAGGTGCTGAGGGAGCTGCGTTACCAGGGCAATAATCTCAACCAGCTCACCGTCATGGCCCGGCAGGGACGCATCACACAGGTGGACTACGAACCCTTCATGGAGGTGTACGAGCGGGTATGGCAAACGTTAAATTCGTTGCTGTCTCACGTGGTCTGAGTGACATCCTGGACTATGTCACCAACCGAGAGAAAACGGTGGACAGTTTCATCTCCGGTGTCAACTGCGTGGCGCAAACGGCGCAAGCTGAGTTCGAAGCGGTGAAGAAACAGTTCCGCAAAACCGATGGCCGCAGCTACTACCATATCGTACAAGCCTTCGCTCCGGACGATCCGCTGGACTTCGAGACTGCTCATGAGATCGGTCTGCGCTTCGCGGAATACTTCAAAGGCTACCAATGCGTAGTGGTCACCCACATGAACACGGCGCATATCCACAACCACATCGTCATGAACTCGGTGAACTTCGAGACTGGTCAAAAGTTTCATCAGACCGCCCGAGAGATGCAGCAGGCCAAGGAATACTCCCACCAGCTCTGCCGGGAGTACGGTCTGTCCTTCACGGAAAGTAAGGCCGACCCGTTCCGCATCCCGGCGTGGAAGAAACGGCTGTGCCGTACCATCAAGGAAGCCATGGAGAACTGCGCTACCCGTGAGGAGTTCATCGAGTTTATGGAGGAGTACGGCTACAGGGTACGGTGGGAGCCGAACCAAAAGTATATCACCTACACCACGCCGGAGAACATCCGCTGCCGTGACAACAAACTCTTCGACCAGACGCTCCTGCGCAGCAGTATGGAAGCCTACTTCGATATGGGCGGCTGTGAGTATCTGGAGGGACGCATCGAAGCTACCGAAGACGGAGAACTCCTGCCTACGGTGGACGATGCCGTCTGCGGCCTGCTCTCCATTCTGGATGCGCTGGACACCGGCGACAATGACCGCTTCCATCTGGAAACCCTCCACCACAGCCACAAAGAGATCGAGCGCATTCTGGAACGCGGCGGCAAGATCGACCGCACGGTACAGTACGCCGTGGAGGATGAGGACGAGGAGTACCAGCAGTATCATGGCTTCACCATGACGATGTAAGTGGGCGATTCTTTCTCAAAAAACCAGTAGCTATTTCACGCGAAGTGTGGTAGTTGTTTGTGTTGCCAAAACAGAACTACACCAAGGAGGTGACTCAAATGGCAAAACGAAGACCATCCGGCGACGGCATGGTGCGCAAGCGGGATGACGGCCGCTGGGAAGGCCGCATCGTGGTAGGCCACAAGAAAAACGGCGACCCTATCTTCCATCACGACTACGCCAACACCCAGAAAGAGTTGACGGACAAGCTTCACCAGAGCATCGAGCGCTATCAGGATGTGGAGCTGACCGAGGACAGCCGCATGACCCTGGGCGAGTGGCTGGACATCTGGCTGACGGAGTACAAGGAAGGTACCATCCGCCCCAGCACCATGAAATGCTACCGCCAGTTCATCGACTGCTACATCAAGCCACAGCTGGGACACAAGCAGGTGTCTCTCATCACCAGTCAGGACATCCAGCGCATGTACCGCCGCCTGAAAAAAGAGGGCCGTATCCATGAGCACTCCGAAGATGGATACGGGCTCTCCGATGCCACCGTCAACCACATCCACACCGTACTCCACGGTGCTATGAAGGACGCGGTGCAGGCGCACATCATCCCCAAGAACCCCACAGAGGGTCCGACTGCACCCAGGCCAAATTACAAGCCCAAGCGCATCCTGAACGAGCAGGAGCTGGACACCTTCATGGAAACGATTCGGCAGGACGATGCCTGGTACGAGTTCTTCTACACCGAGCTCATGACCGGACTGCGGCGGGGTGAAATCTGCGGTCTGATGTGGAAGGACTTCGACGAGAAGAAGGGAACGCTCAAAGTGTGCCGCACCCTGCACAGCAAAAAGATGGGCGTATTCGCCTTGGGCGACACCAAGACCAGCAAGGGTACACGCACCATCATCCTGCCTCAGAGCATCGTAGAGCTCCTGCGGCAGAGAAAGAAGCGAGCCATCAGCCAATGGATTTTCCCCCATCCCACCAGCCCAGAGCTGCCAGCAAATCCTGACTCGGCCTATCGGCGACTGAAGGTGCTGCTCAAGCAGGCAGGCCTGCCCAATATCCGTTTCCACGATCTGCGGCACACCTTCGCCACCCACGCCCTCGCCAGCGGCGTGGATGCCAAGACCCTGTCCGGCATCCTGGGTCACACCAATGCGTCCTTCACCCTGGACACCTACACCCACGTGACTTCGGACATGCAGCAGCAGGCCAGCGGCATCGTGGGCGGCTTCATAGAAGATCTTTTCGGAAAGGAGTTGAAACCGTGGCAAGAAAACGAAAAAACGGAGACGGAACCATAAGGCAGCGGGCAGATGGCCGTTGGGAGGGCCGCTACGTCATCGGCTACGACGACAAGGGCTATCCAAAGACGAAGAATGTCCTCGCCAAAACCAAACGGGAGTGTGCTGAGAAGCTCCAGAAACTAAAGGAGGAACTGGGCGGCATCAAGTCGGACAAGGTGAAGCCAGACATGCGGTTCGGTGACTGGCTGGAGTATTGGTATGAAACTCACTCCAAGCCCAAGATCCGCCCCACCACCCAGTTGGGATATGAGAGCCGCATCCGCCTGCATATCGTCCCGGAGATCGGCAGCATCCCGCTGAACAAGCTGACACAGAATGATCTCCAGCAATTCTACGCACGGCTCAAAAAGAATGGCCGGAAGTCCCTCACCGAACGCTTCGGCGAGGGACTGTCCGACCGGATGGTGCGTATGTGCCATGCCACCTGCCGCACCGCACTGGAGAAGGCGGTGCAGGATGGGCTCATCCGCACCAACCCGGCCATCGGCTGTAAGCTGCCGCCCAAGAGGGCTCGGGAGATGCAGGTGCTGGACCGGGACGAGCTTCAGCGCTTTCTCATCCAGGCCCAGGCGGAGGGCTACTACGAACTCTTTCTCCTGGACCTGGCCACCGGCCTGCGGCGCGGCGAGCTCATGGCACTCCAATGGGACGACCTGGACTTTGAAACGGGCGTGCTGGATGTGAATAAGCAGGTCTACCAGGTCAATGGAGAACTTCAGTTCAGCAAACCGAAAACCAAAAACTCCATCCGCAAAATCGTACTGCCGCCATCGGTGGTGGAGGTGCTGCGGGAGTATAGGAAAACGGTGAACTCCCGATGGATGTTCCCGTCCCCGGTGAAGGAGGATCGTCCCCTCACCCCCGGCGTGGTGCGCAAACGGCTCCAACTCATCCTGGAACACGCCGGGTGCAAGCAGGTGCGGTTTCATGACTTGCGGCACACCTTCGCGACGCTGGCTTTGCAAAACGGTATGGATGTGAAAACCCTCTCCGCCATGCTGGGACATGTGTCGGCGGCGACCACACTGGACATCTACACCCATATCACCGACGATATGCAGCGCACAGCCGCCGCCAATATCGACCGCGGCATCGGCAAAGCAGCGCCGCTGGAGAGTGATTCGGGGCCGGGGCAGGAAACTGCCCCCGGCCAGCCGGATAAGCCGAGAATGACCGATTTCCAGCCCGTCCTGCCCACCCGCCGCAGAGCAGGTACCGGATGTATCACGCAGATCAATGACCACCTCTTCGAAGGCCGCTACTCGCCCATGTGGATCGACGGCAAGAAGCACTCCCGCAATGTCTATGCCCACACCCGTGAGGAATGCGAGGAGAAACTGAAGGTACTGATCATCGAGATGAAAACCGAGCTCGCGGAGCTGAAGCGGCAGAAAGCGGAAGGAGTGCTTCCCGCGCAGGAGCCGGAGAAGGTTAAGAAGAAAGGCAGGAAAAAATCGAAGAAGGCGAAAAAGAACAAATAAGTCAAAACCTCCGGCTAAGCCGGAGGTTTTGACTACTTAACCCTGTATTTGCGGATATTTTGATATTGATCCAAAACTGGCTCAACGTCTACGCCAAACAGATTGAGGATGCATTGAGCAGTAGCCCATATTAGCTTTCGCTTGTCTTCAACAGAAAGGCAAGCTGAAAGTGTATCTAAACTGCTTCCTATTCTGCCTGTTTCGGCACAATTGAAAATATTTAGAAATAAGTTTCCTGCTGATTTTATTCCGCTTTCAGAGTATTCCAATTCAAACACTATTTTACGAGCCTTTGAAAAGTGTCCAGTATTATACTCCAGTAATACGAGTGTTGCTGAGAATGGAAAGCCAACACCAAAATCATGTTCAAATCGATCACAAAACTCGATATATTGGCTTTGGTCAAAAATGTATTTCTGCTTCCCGATATATATGGCGTTGTGATTTCTCGAACCATAATATTCTTCTGCGGGAATATAACCAGGAATGTAAAAATCAATATACTTTCCTGATCTCTTATTGAACACATCCAGATAGTTCAAGACATATTCTCTGGCGTTTGTTTGCCGTACATCACAAAAAAGCACTCCGAAATAGTTTACTTTTTCTTGCGAAAACTCTTGTCCTTTAATTTTACGAAGGAAACGATCATATGTACCAAGTGGCCACATAATTTCACTCAATTCTCTTTAGAAATAGAATGTACTAATATGTCAGATGATAATTATTACTAAGTCATTATAGTGCGGGATGGTAAGAATATCAACAAAAGCCATTTCGATATAGTGTTCAAATTTATTTACACGCAAAAATATAGGATCACCGTTACTTAAAGTCATTCAGGTTTTGCGCCGCAATAGACAAAGAAAAAACCTCTGAAATCAACTGATTTCAGAGGTTTTTGGTCCGAGTGGGGCGACTCGAACGCCCGGTCTCTTGAACCCAAATCAAGCGCGATACCACCTTCGCTACACCCGGATATTTGCTTGTCATGATTATAGCACGAAACTCGTGCGATTCAAAGTCTTTTCCTGTCTGTGGTCATTTATGTGGTCAAACCTAATTTTCTGCCCGGTTCCACAGCTGAGAGAAATCCCGCAAACGCCCTCGTTGCAAGGGGTTCCAGGCTTCGGCTGTTCCCATCGTGGATAGATGGAGCAATGCTCCCAAAGCAGGCGCGCTACCAACTGCGCTACACCCCGGTATGCGGTTTTGGCACGGATGTCTGCGTGCCAGCGCGGCGGATACGGCGCTTACACGAGGAATCCAAGCTAAAATATTATATGACACAATGCGCGCGAAGTCAAGCCAAACCCTTGACGAACCGCGCCGCCTGCCGTACAATAAACCCATGTCTTATTGTTCCTATCATTTATAAGAAAAGGTGTGTCACGATGGAAAACAGCGCAAAGACCATGGACCAGATCGTCGCCCTGTGCAAAAACCGGGGCTTTGTATATCCGGGCAGCGAGATCTACGGCGGCCTGGCCAACAGCTGGGATTACGGCCCTCTTGGCGTCGAGTTTAAAAACAATGTCAAAAAGGCCTGGTGGAAGAAGTTCGTGCAGGAATCCAAATACAATGTTGGCTTGGATTCCGCCATTCTGATGAACCCGCAGACCTGGGTCACCTCCGGCCATGTGGGCGGCTTTTCCGACCCGCTGATGGACTGCCGGGACTGTCATGCCCGTCACCGCGCGGACAAGCTCATCGAGGACGCGGGCGGACACGCCGAGGGCATGAGCTTCGACGAGATGACGGCATATATCCGCGAGCATGGCATCGCCTGCCCGGAATGCGGCAGCAAAAATTTTACCGACATCCGCAAGTTCAACCTGATGTTCAAGACGTTTATGGGCGTTACCGAAGACGCCAAGAATGAGGTCTATCTGCGGCCTGAAACGGCGCAGGGCATCTTTGTCAACTACGCCAATATCCAGCGCACCACGCGCCGCAAGCTGCCGTTCGGCGTGTGCCAGATCGGCAAATCCTTCCGCAACGAGATCACGCCGGGCAACTTTATTTTCCGCATCCGGGAGTTCGAGCAGATGGAGTGCGAGTTCTTCTGCAAGCCGGACACCGATCTGGACTGGTTCTACTATTGGAAGGATTACTGCAAGAACTTCCTGCTGAGCCTGGGCATGAAAGAGGAAAACATGCGCCTGCGCGACCATGAGAAGGAGGAGCTGTCCTTCTATTCCAAGGCTACGACGGACATTGAGTATCTGTTCCCGTTTGGCTGGGGCGAGCTGTGGGGCATTGCCGACCGCACCAATTACGATCTGGGCCGTCATCAGGAGGCCAGCGGCAAGAGTCTTGAATACTTTGACCCGGAGACCAATGAACGCTATATCCCCTATGTTGTGGAGCCGTCCCTGGGCGCGGACCGTGTGGCGCTGGCGTTCCTTTGCGAGGCCTACGACGAGGAAGTGGTGGACGCCGGGAAAAACGACACCCGCGTGGTGATGCGCCTGCATCCGGCGCTGGCGCCCTTCAAGGCGTGCGTGCTTCCGCTTTCGAAAAAGCTGGCCCCCAAGGCCGAGGAAGTGCGCGCCGAGCTGGCGAAGTATTTCATGGTGGATTATGATGAGACCGGCTCCATCGGAAAGCGTTACCGCCGCCAGGATGAGATCGGCACGCCGCTGTGCATCACCATCGATTTTGAGACCGTGGGCGACGACAAGACGGCCGCCGACGGCTGTGTGACCGTGCGCGACCGCGACACCATGCAGCAGGAGCGTGTGAAGATCGAGGACCTGCGCGCTTATATCGAGAAAAAGATCGAGTTTTAAAACCACATGCAAAGCGGACGTCCCAGGGGCGTCCGCTTCCTTTTTTTGCCTGCTTGTGGTATGATGAAAACAAGCCATATCCAACAGAACGGAGGAGTTTTTATGATCGGCTGGCTCATACTTGCGGCTGTGCTGGCGTTGTGCGCCGTGTTGTGCATCCGTGCGGCCCGGTTCAAACCGGAGGCGGGGGCTGGGGCGGCGCCCACGCCCGTCGCCGTGGACACAGAGGGGGCTGTACAGCGCCTGGCGCAGCTGGTGCGCATCCCGACGGTGTCCAATTATGATGCGGAAAAGTTTGATGAAACACAGTTTGAAGGCTTCCGTGAGAAGCTGCGGGAATTGTACCCCCGCGTACATGAGATGTGCCCGCCCGTGCGCATCGCCCATACGGGCATGCTGTTTCACTGGAAAGGAAAAAGCAGCGCCGCTCCCGTTGTCCTGATGGCGCACTATGACGTGGTGCCTGTAGACGAAGCGGGGTGGAAGCATCCGCCTTTCTGCGGCGAGGTGTTTGACGGCGAACTGTGGGGGCGCGGTACGCTGGACACGAAAATCACGCTGCTGGGCATTCTGGAGGCGGCCGAACGGCTGATGAGCGAGGGCTTTGTGCCCCGGAACGACGTGTACTTTTCTTTCTCAGGCGACGAGGAAGTGAGCGGGCCGAGCGCACCGGCCATCGTGGAATATTTGAAGGAGCGGGGCGTCAGGCCCGCAATGGTGGTGGATGAAGGCGGCGCCGTTGTAGACGGCGTATTCCCCGGCGTCAAGCAGCCCATCGCGGTGGTGGGCATCGGAGAAAAAGGCTTTATGAATGTGGAGCTGACGGCGCGTGCCGCCGGCGGCCATGCCAGCACGCCGGCCGTGCCCTCCACGCTGGGCATGCTGTGCCGGGCCGTGGCCGATTGCGAAAAACACCAGTTCAAGGCGCATCTGACGGCGCCCGTGCGTGCGCTGTTCCAAAACGTGGGGCCGTATGCGCCTTTCGGCCTGCGGCTGGTATTTGCGAATCTGTGGCTGTTTGGGCCTCTGCTGCCGCTTCTGGCGGGCAGGCTGGGCGGCGAGCTGGGCGCGATGATGCGCACCACCATGGCGTTCACCACGGCGCAGGGTTCCAAGCAGATCAACGTGCTGCCCACAGAGGCGTCGGCGGGCGTCAACCTGCGGCTTGTCAATCTGGATACGCCGGAAAGTGCGGCGCAGCACCTGAAAGACGTCATTCGCAACGATAAGGTGGAGGTCAAGGTAACATACGCTCAGAATGCCAGCCCGTATGCCTCCGCGGAGGATGCGAACTGGGAGACGCTGGCCAAGGCAGTGGGCGACACATGGCAGGGCAGCATCGTCTCGCCGTACTTGATGATGGCCTGCTCCGACAGCCGTCATTTCAGCGCCATCTGCCGGGACGTATACAAGTTCAGCGCCATGGCGCTCTCCAAAGAGCAGCGGGGGCTGATCCACAACAACGACGAGCGTATCCCGGTGCGTGAGATTGCCAAGACGGTGGAATTTTTCACCCGGCTGGAGCAAAGCATATAACGAAGCAGACCGCCGCGCGGCGCGCGGAAATCCTGATGATTTGGAGAAAATGAAAATGGATATGAATTTGGTGAAGCAGTATGCGGAATTTGCCGTAAAGATCGGCGTCAACCCCCAGCCGGGGCAGACGCTCATCATCCGTGCGCCCATCGAGGGGGCGTTTTTCGCCCGGGCCTGTGCCGAGGCGGCCTACGTTGCGGGCGCGAAGGAAGTGGTGGTGCACTATTCGGACGAAAAGCTGTCCCGCATTAAAATGGAGCATACCGCCGTGGAGGTATTGGAGGATGTGAAGCCCTGGCTCCAGCGCAGCTATCTCGATTATGTGGAGAGTGAGGGAGGCGCGTGCATGCTGTCCATTTCCGCGCGGGACCCGGAGATCTACAAGGGGCTTGATATGGAAAAGATCGACCGCGCAAACCAGGCGGCTATGAAGGCGCAGGAGGAGTGGCGCAGCTATACCATGAGCGACAAGGTGCAGTGGAGCATCGTGGCGATCCCAAGCGCCGCGTGGGCGGGAAAGGTATTTCCCGGCGCGGCGGAGGATGAGGCTCAGGAAATGCTTTGGGACGCTATCTTCGACGTGTGCCGCGTGAAAAACGGCAATGTGGTGTCCGAGTGGCAGGCGCATGTGAAAAAAATGACCGCCTGGCGCGACCGCATGAATGCGCTGGACCTGGACAGCATCCGGCTGCAGAGCGCCAACGGCACAGACCTCACCATCGGCCTTGCGGACGGGCATGTGTGGGAGGGCGCTCAAAGCCGTACGCCCGAGGGCTACACATTCATCGCAAATATCCCCACCGAGGAAGTGTTCACCGCGCCGCACCGTCTGCGCGTAAACGGCGTTGTAAAGGGCACCAAGCCCTATGTGTACAACGGCAACCTCATTGAGGGCTTTTCCGTCACCTTCAAGGACGGCGAAGTGGTGGAGCATTCGGCCCAAAGCGGCGAGGCGCTGCTGGGCCAGCTGCTGGACACCGATGAAGGCTCCCGCCGCATCGGCGAGATCGCGCTGGTGCCGGCGTCCAGCCCCATCAACCGGCGGGGCATTTTGTTCTACAATACGCTGTTCGACGAGAACGCGGCCTGCCACATCGCCTTCGGTAAGGGTTACCCCGGCACTGTAAAGGGCGGTACGGCCATGACGAAGCAGGAACTGTTGGCCCACGGTGTGAACGACAGCATCATCCACGAGGACGTGATGGTGGGCGCGCCGGATATGACCATTACGGGTACCACCAGAACGGGAGAGAACGTGAAGATTTTTGAAAACGGAGAATGGGCATTTTAATGGAAAATAAAAGGGACCTCCCGCAGGTGCGGGAGGTCCCTTTTTTACAGAGAAAAATATCCGGCTCAATGAGCGACGAACCAGAAAATGCTGCCCTTGCCGGGTTCGCTGTCCACACCGAAGGGAAAGCCGTGGTTGATGAGGATGGCCTTTGTGATGGAAAGCCCCAGCCCTGTGCCGACCTTGCCGGCGTCCGCGCGGGAGCGGTAGTATTTGTCAAAGATATAGGGAAGATCTTCCCGGGCAATGCCCGCGCCGTGGTCCTCAATCTCTACCCGCACGGCGGCGTCCGGCTGCGGTTTTACGCGCAGCGCCACACAGCCGTCCGGCCCGATATGATGGATGGCGTTCGCCAGCAGATTGTGCACCACACGGCTCATCATGTCCGGGTCTGCCGTTACGGTACAGGGGTCGGCAGCATCTACCGTGAGGGTGTAGCCGCTCTGCTCACAGATATTCTGGTAGCGGTAGGCCACTTCGTCGCACAGCTGTGCCAGGTCGAACTGGACGGGATTGAGCTTTTCGGTGCCGGAGGAATATTTGGAAAGCTCCATCACGCTGTTCACAAGGCCGGAGAGGCGGTCGGTCTCGTCCACGATGACCGAGAGCTGTTCGTCCCGCTTTTCCTTGTTGTCGCCCGTCAGGTCGCGTACCGTCTCGGCATAGCCCTTGATGAGCGTCAGCGGCGTGCGCAGGTCGTGGCTGACATTGGCGATGAGGTCCCGCTGCAGCTCCGAGGTGCGGCCCACCTCCCGGGCCATGGTGTTGAAATCCCCGGCCAACGCGCCCAGCTCGTCATCCGCCTGGGGCGTGACGCGCACCTTGTAATTGCCGCGTGCCATCTCCCGCGCGGCGCGGGAAATGGCCGAGATGGGTTTTGTGAACCAGCGGCTGAATACATAAGCACCCGCAATACTGACGATGAGCAGCACGGCGGCAATGATGGGCATTTGCGCACTGATGACGTCGGCGGCCTGGCCCACACGCTCCAGGTCTGTGGAGAGGATGAGAGAATACTGGTTGTTGATGTTGCGGCACACCACCATCTGCCGGGTGCCGGAGGTGCTTTCCAGGCCGGGCAGGATGCGGGAGTCCGGCAGAGTAAAGTTCAGGTCTCCCAGTACGAAGGTCGTGGCCCGCAGGTTGACGGCTGCGGTGCTGTTCCACTGCGGCTCTGAATATTCCATAAGCTGGCTCAGCGGATTGGGATGCAGCAGGCACTGGTCGGACTGCAGCTGGTGAAGATGCAGCAGGACCTTGCAGTCTGTTCCGGCTACCTCAAAGCATTTTCCGGCCAGCAGCCCCCGGTTGTCCATGATCTCCTCCATCATGTCTGAGGGAATATGAACGCCGCCGCTCTTGTCGAAGCTCTCGAATTTGCCGTATTTTTCAATGATGGCGGAATAGACGTCCGCCGCATGGTTCAGATCCGCGAGCACGCGCCGGTTGTACATGGGCTCCAGCAGCTTTACGCTCAGCAGCCACACCAGCGCCAGCAGCACCATGCTCATCAGCACAACAAACAGCATCAGCTTGCGGCTGATCCTGTTGAAAAAACGCCGCTTTTTTACGGCCGCGCCCGCGGGACGCTTGTCCTGCTTCATTTTCCGGGCCTCACATCGGGGTCAAATTTATAGCCGATGCCCCATACCGTCACGATGTTGTCGCGGTATTTGCCCAGGTGGCTGCGCAGCATTTTGACATGGGTATCCACGGTGCGGTCCTCGCCGTAATAGTCGTAGTTCCACACCTTTTGCAAAATCTTTTCCCGGGAAAGCGCCAAGCCCTTATTGGATACAAGGAACACCAGAAGATCGAATTCCTTGGGCGTAAGGGGAGCTTCCTCCCCGGCGATCTTCACGCTGTGGGAGGCAGTGTCTATGACAAGGTCCCCGAATACAAAGCTTTCGCCGCCCTCCTGCGTTTTGGGCATGGTGCGCGCCAGGACCACCTTTACGCGGGCCACCAGCTCCCGCGGGCTGAACGGCTTTACCACATAATCGTCCGCGCCGCCCTCCAGGCCCGCAAGCTTGTCGTATTCCTCGCCGCGTGCCGTCAGCATGATGACGGGCGTGTCGATTTTGCGCTTGCGCATCTCGCGCAGGCAGGTCATACCGTCCACAAACGGCATCATGATGTCCAATATCACAAGGTCCGCTCCGGAGGCGGCCAGCGCCGCCAGCGCGGCGGAGCCGTCGGTGGCCTCTTCGCACTGGAAGCCTTCGTGCTCCAAATGCTCGCGGATCAGCTCGCGGATGCGCGGCTCGTCGTCTACGATCAAAATTTTTGCCATAACAAACACCTCGTTTTCGGCAGCAGATGGTTTTTTCGTTTTTCTTATAGTAGCATATTACAGCGCCGATATGTCAAATTTGTGAAAATGTTTTACGCATGCGTCCCTGCCGATTGACGGCGCGGGCGGAGCGCGGTAAAATGGCAGATAGGACCGGCGCGCCTCCCCGGAGGCCCCTGCCTGCAGGGCCGGATCACGCGGCGCGTATGCGCCGGGAAATGGGATGATCTTGAATGGCGGTATTTTTGTGGGTTCTGGCCGTGTGCATCGTTCTGCTGTGGCTTTTTCTGCGGCCGGGCCGCTACGGCGAGGCGCAAAAGCAGCTGGTGTACGGCGTAAACCACGCGCACCGGGGCTTGCATACGAAGGATAAGACGGTGCCGGAGAACAGCCTGCCCGCGTTCCGCGCGGCGGCGGAGGCCGGCTACGGCGTGGAGCTGGATATCCAGCTCTCCAGGGACGGGCAGGTCGTGGTGTTCCACGACGACACGCTGGACCGTGTGTGCGGCGTGCACGGCCGTGTGGACGAATTTACATTCGAGGAGCTGCGCGGGATGCGTCTGTGCGGCACACAGGAGACGATCCCCCTGCTGACGGAGGTGTTTGAAGTGATGGGCGGCAGAACGCCCATGATCATTGAACTCAAGACGGGGCGGCGCAACGACGAGCTTTGCGAAAAGGGGCTGGCGCTGATGCGCGCGTACAACGGCCCCTACTGCATCGAGAGCTTTGACCCGCGCATCGTGCGCTGGTTCCGGAAAAATGCGAAGGATGTGCTGCGGGGACAGCTTTCCGACGCGCCCGCCTCGTTTCGGGATGAGCCGAAGCCGCTGGCATTCGCATTGGGCTGCCTGTTCACCAACGTGCTGGCGCGCCCGCAGTTTATCGCTTATGGCCCCGGCAAAAAGCCATGGACCGCCCGTCTGGCGGAGGCAATGGGCGCCATCCGCGTATGCTGGACCGTGCGCCCCGAAGACGATATAAACGCGAAAGAAGCGGAAAACGACGCGGTGATTTTCGAATTTTATCACCCCGCGCCGAAGTATAAGTGAAAGAACCTGCGGCCTGGCCGGTATGGGGCGCTTTTGCGCCCCTTTTTTGCCTTTTTTAGAGAAATTTTGCCCCGCGTGCAATTTTTGGCAGGGCTGCGGGGTATACTTCATAGCAAAGGCCGCCTGGTGTGCGGCCGCCTTTGCCAGTATTACAAACTGTAAGGAGAAACAAACATGAACCGACTGTACCGTATTTCCGCGCTGGCGCTTGCCGCCGCGCTCTGCCTTGCCCTTGCCGCCTGCGGGCCAAAGCTGCCGGGCACGAATTCCGGCAGTTCCTCTGCCGTATCTACGCCTGCCGCCTCCGGCTCGGGTTCCGTTTCGGGTTCCGCGTCCGTTTCGTCCGGCGGGGCCGGGGACACGATGAGCGAGGGCCAGCGCTACGCCTATGCCATCCGTGACGCGCGTCCGGCCGAGGACAATGAGTATTCCGAGATCGCCTGCGGCGACGCGGGCGGTGAGCCGATGCTGGCCGTGAATCCCAACGATATGTCCGCCGAGGATGCGGCGTCCAGCATCCAGATGATGCTGGACACCATGGGCATCGATCCCGCAACGCTGGATGCGTACGCCTTCAGCATGTCGATGATGAATGTGCGGGCCTACGCCATCGGTGTGTTCAAGCCTGCCGAAGGCCAGGCCGAAGCCGTGCAGGCTGCGGTGGAAAGCTATGTTTCGCTGCAGCGCAAGTCGTTTGAAAACTATCTGGCCGACCAGTACGAGGTTGCCAAGGGTGCGCTGATCAAAACGCTGCCCGGCGGAGAAATCGTACTTGTGATGAGCGAGGGTGCGGCAGACATCATGGCCAATCTGGAAAAAACACTGAAATAACAGGCGGGAGCATTGCCTGAAAAAAGGGCCTCGTGCTGATGCGGTTGATGCATCCGGCACGGGGCCCGTCCCTTTGCAGGCGTGGATCATGCATCTGGGATGGCATCTCCGGCATAGCTCCACGGCCCTTGCGCCGTTGGGGCGAAAAAGGCGGCGTTCCCGCCGCTGTACGGCAGCTGCGTCAGAAGAACATAAAAGCCCTCGGGCCGCTGCTCCGCGCGGGACAGGTGGTTCAGGTATGCAAGCGCGCAGTCGTCCCAGGGCAGCTCCGCCGTCTGCCAGGAGGCTCCGCTGTCTGCACTACAGTAGAGCAGGGGCCAGTTTTCCTCTGGACCTGTGGCAAGAGTGAGAAACGCCGTGCCGTTCGGCGTCATGGAAAAACCGCTGAGGATGTGGGAGGTGCCGAAGTGCGGCAGGGCGCCGAATGCCGTCCAGCTTTGCCCGCCGTTATGGGTGAAAAAAGCATATTTTTCCTCGCCGCCGCCCGGGGAATGCTGCGTGCCCACCGCTGCAAAGCCCAGCTCCGGCGTCAGAAACTCCAGCTTTGCGTATTCGACAGGACGGTCCAGCGCGGTGAGGGACTGACCGAACCATGTGACGCCTTCGTCCGGCGTGACGGTGACACTGCAATCCAGCGGGCCGGACGCATACAGTACAGCCTGCACCTTGGAGCCGGTTTCAGCGGCCAAAATGCGGCCTGCCCCGGTAAAGAGAGCACGGGTCGTTTCCGGCGAAACAGCGGAGCCGTGCCCCGCCGTGAACCAAACGCCTCCGTCCGCGGTGGCAAAGCAAGGGCCGTTTGTGCTGGAAAAATCCGGTACGGCGGCAGACTGCAGAGCATCCGGCAGCGGTGCGGAGGGGGCGAAGCTCTGCCGCAGGAGCCGCAGACCGCCGCCGCTCAGCCAGAGGGAGATTGCCAGGCCCGCCGTACAGGCACACAGTGCCCAAAACGGCTCCCGCCGGGGCCTGAGGACGCGGTACGGCACGCCGTAGGAGCGGGAAAGGATATACCGCACAGCTTGTGCGTCGCTATGGTGGACAAAGAGGGGAGGGCCTTCCCATTGAAGCACGAACCCGTCGGGCAGTTCCCAGGCACCCATCAAGTCGGCGTGCTCCAGCCGGTAAGGCTCTCCGTTTTGATGCCAGCGGCAGTGGGTGGGGTATACGGCTGCCTGAACGGCCGCAAAATCTCCTTTGCAGGCGGCCCGCAGCCGCAGCCGCAGCGGGCCGTCCGCACAGCCCCACAGACAAAATGCAGCCGCGGCCAGAAAAAAGCCGGTGCAGGCCATACGCACGGAGCCGAACAGCCAGGCGCGGCTCAAAGCAGCGCAGACGGTACAGCACAGCGCCGCCAGCGCATAGGCCGTGGCCGCGGCCTTTGTTTTGGCGTACAGCCCAACCACCGCGCCGGGGCTGAACACGTCCGTCTCCGACACCGGCGCGCCGCCGGGCTTTTCCGGCAGCGC